>Ga0213837_1001208_pt1 | contig 15145 bp, 17 predicted proteins | sample SWPATP12_FD_160572 | JGI IMG/M metagenome (GOLD analysis project Ga0213837, IMG submission 160572) | Coastal seawater microbial communities from Marineland, Florida, United States - SWPA TP1 #2 | ecosystem: Environmental > Aquatic > Marine > Coastal | place: USA: Florida | collected 2016-08-06
CGCGCTGCCGGCCCTCGACGAGCGTCTCGATCGCCTCGAACTGCCCCTCGTGGAAGACGGCGTCGGGCGACCCGACGAGGGTGCGCAGGATCCCGAGGGCGTCGTCGTGCGTGCTCGTCACGGGTCCGAGGGTCTCAGGTGCCGCTGACAGGACCGTCGGTCGGCGGTCCGTACGCCGGCGGGCCGTACGCAGGCGGGCCGTATGCGGGCGAGCCGTATGCCGGCGAGCCGTATGCCGGCGAGCGGTACGCGGGGTGCTGCGCAGAACCGTAGGGCGCCATCTGCGCGCGGTAGGCCGGGTCGAAGCGGATGCCCACGGGGTTCGACGGGAACACGCACATGACGAGCGGCACGATGCTCGCGCCGATGAGGGAGAGCAGCGCGAACGCGCCGTGGAAGCTCGCGTCCTGGAGTCGTCGCCACATCACCGCGTAGGTGGGGAGCGCCAGCGCGAGCGAGACGACCAGCATGATGCCGATGGTCCCGAGCATCCCACCGGACAGCGCGAACGTGAGGGGATCGATCGAGGTCCCCATCCCGGTGCCGGTGCTGGTGGCGGCCGCGATGACCTGCGTCATGAACGCCGCCCACACCGCCCAGAACGGGATCTGCACGACGAGCGAGACGAGGAACGTGAAGAGCATCGCCCACCAGAACTCGCTGAGGCTCGCCCGCCCGGAGAACGCGACGTAGCCGCGGAAGAAGCGGCCGATCGCCTGCCGGAACGACGCCCCGGGCAGCGGCTGGCCGACGGGGACGGCGGAGGAGATGCTCACCCCTCCAGTGTGGGGTACGTCGGACTCGGATGGCGACGCTCGGACCGACGCTTGGGGATCAGGGCGTGAGGCCCGCGCGCACCGTCGCCTCGGCGAGCGCCCGTTCGCCCTCCACGGTCACGCCGTCGGCTGCCAGCCGGTCGTCGTCGAGCACGCCGCGACCCCACGCGAGCAGCGCGAGCGAGCGCGCGGACCCGCGCACGACCGCCATCGGCGCGTCGGCGGGCGCACCCACGAGCTCGAGCCGCGCATCCGCATCGACGGGCGCGAACACGACGCGCACGCGCGGCGGGGCGATGCGGTCGAGCCGCACCTGCCGCGGATGCATGACCGTCACCACCTCGTCGAGGCAGTCGAGCCAGACGCGGTCGTCGACGTCGAGATCCTCGCTGACGGCGGTGCGCAGATCCCACAGGTGCACGAGCGTCTCGTGCACCTGCCGCCGGTGCCAGAACGCGACGGTGCCGGTCCGCTGCGCGCGCGGCACGCCTTCGTCGATGAGCGCCCACGCGCGGGCGGCGGGGTCGAGCTCGGCGAGCGTCTCGCGCAGCTCGCGCGCGCATGACTCGTAGAGCACCGGCAGGTCGAAGGGGCCGCGGCCGAGCGGCGACTCCTGCTGCCGCCGTGCCTGCCCTGCGGCCCAGTGGTGGATGCGCGCGAGGTGCACGACGAGCGACTGCACCGTCCACCGCCCGAGCCACGGGATGCGCACGGCCGGATCGGCGCGACGCGTGGTCTCGAGGAAGCGCGCCTGCAGGTCGGCGAGCACGGCGAGGTGGTCCATGCCGCGAACGCTACTCCCGGTCGCCGACCCCGATCCGGCCGGTGAAGGCGGGGGCGCGCTTCTGCTGGAAGGCGGCGAAGCCCTCGCGGAAGTCAGGCGTCTGGGCGAGCGCCGCCTGCGCGATGTTCTCGGCGTCGACGGCCTGCCACAGGCCCATCCGCTCGTCGCGGAGCCCGCGGATGATCTCCTTCGAGGCGAGGTAGGCGAGCGTCGGTCCGGCGGCGGCGTGCGCCGCCGCGGCGCGGGTCGCCGCCAGCACCTCGTCGTCGGGGAACGACTGCGAGAAGAGCCCGAGCGCGACCGCCTCGGCGCCGCTCATGAGCCGGCCGGAGTAGATGAGGTCGAGCGTGCGGTGCGCGCCGAGCCGCTCGTAGAAGAGGGCGTGGCCGCCCGAGTCGAGCGTGGCGCCGAGCGCCGCGAACGGGCTGCCGACCTTCGCGGAGTCGGCGACGTAGACGACGTCGGTCGCGATGAGCAGCCCGAGCCCGATGCCGAGGCACGCGCCGTGCGCGACGGCGAACGTCGGAGCGGGGAACGCCGCCATCCGCTGCAGCAGCGGCTGCAGGGAGCCGCGCAGGAAGCCGATCGCGTCGTCGGTGCGAGGGTCGACCTGCGAGATGTCGCGCCCCGCGCAGAACGCCCTGCCCTCGCCGCGCACCACGAGCGCACGCACGCCGGCGCGCTCGGCCGCCGCGTAGGCATCCGACAGCTCCTGCAGCGCGGATGCGTCGAGCGCGTTGCGCCGTTCGGGCGCGTCCAGCACGACCTCGGCGATGTCGTCGGTGATGGTGAGGTCGATCATCGGGACTCCTTCGTCGTCGGAAGCCTACGGTCGCGACCGGCTGCCGGGCCCGCCGTCACTCGGCCGCCTCGGCGCGCGCACCGGTGGCGAAGGGACCGCGGATCGCGGCCCACTGCAGCAGCATGATCGTCTTGGCGTCGACGATGTCGGTCCCGATCCGCGCGAGCGCGTCGTCGATGTCGAGCTCGACCACCTCGGTGTCCTCGCCCTCCGCCGCGACGCCGTGCCGCGAGCCGGCGATCACGGATGCGCGGTCGTACGGCGCGGCGAAGCAGTGGAGCCGCTCGGTGACGGAGCCTGGACTCATGTAGACGTCGAAGACGTGCTCGACCGGGCCGACGCGGTGCCCGAGCTCCTCCTCGGTCTCGCGCCGGATCGCCGCCTCGGGCTCGTCGGCGTCGAGGAGCCCCGCGGCGGCCTCGATGAGCATGCCGTCCGGGTGCTCGTTCACGTAGGCCGGGTAGCGGAACTGTCGGGTGAGGAGCACGGTCCGTGCCCGCTCGTCGTAGAGCAGGATGCAGGCGCCGTCGCCGCGGTCGTAGGTCTCGCGCTCCTGCGTCGACCAGCTGCCGTCCGAGTGCTGCAGCTCGAGCGTCGTCGCCCGCGTGACGAACCAGTTCGAGGTCAGGAGGCGCACGTCCGTGACGACGACGCGCGGGTTGCGGTCGAGGTCGCGGCCGGCGCGGTCGAGGCCCGTGCGGCCGCGGCGGTCGGGGATGTCGACGCCGGGCACACCGCTGGGCACGCCGGCGGTCGCGTCGATCTCCTGCTCCATGCCGCTACACGTCGTAGTCGACGACGACCTTGGCCGTGTCGGCCTTCGGGTGCGACTGGCAGGTGAGCACGTAGCCGCGGGCGAGCTCGTCGGGCTCGAGCGCGTAGTTCTCGGTCATCGTCACGCTGCCCGAGACGACCTTCGCGCGGCACGTGCCGCACACGCCGCCGGCGCACGCGAAGGGCACGTCGGGGCGCACGCGCAGCGCGGCGTTGAGGATCGACTCGCGCGCCGAGAGCGGCGACTCGACCTGCGTCGACTGCCCGTCGAGCGTGAAGTCGAGCGTCCAGGTGTCCTCGCCGGCATCGACCTGCACGGGGCGTCCGCGGTCGCCGCCCGCCGCATCCGGCTTGCCCGTCGTGAACAGCTCGAAGCGCACGTGCGACGGGTCGACGCCCTTCTCGGCGAGCACGTCGCGGCAGAGCTGCACGAGCTCGAACGGCCCGCAGAGGAACCACTCGTCGACGGTGTCGGGGCGGATGAGGTCGGTCAGGATGCGTTCGAGCCGCTCCTCGTCGATGCGGCCCGACATGAGCGGCGCGGCACGCTGCTCGCGTGAGAGCACGTGGTGCAGCGCGAGGCGCGAGGGGTAGCGGTCCTTGAGGTCGGCGAGCTCCTCGATGAACATGACGTCGAGGGTCGACCGGTTCGAGAACAGCAGCGAGAAGGTCGACGTCGCCGAGCGCGACAGCACCTCGTGCGCGAGCGCCATCATCGGCGTGATGCCGCTGCCGGCCGCGATGCCGACGACGTGCGCGCCGTCGACCTCGTCGAGCGCCGAGGTGAACGTGCCCTGCGGCACCATCACGTCGATGCGCGCGCCCGGCTGCAGCTCGGCGTTCGCCCAGGTCGAGAAGCGGCCGCCGAGGTCGCGCTTGATCGCGACCGAGATCGAGCCGGGGGTCGGCGGGCGGCAGATCGAGTAGGAGCGGCGCACCTCGTGGCCGTCGATCGTCGCGCGGAGCGCGAGGTGCTGGCCGGCGACGTAGCCGAAGTCGTCGTGCAGCGCCTCCGGCACGGCGAACGTCACCTCGACGGCGCTCTCGGTGAGCGGTCGAACCGCGGCGACCTCGAGCTCGTGGAAGCGAGCGCGCTTGCGGGACGTGCTCGAGCCCAGGTTGATGGCCGCCACGCTCAGTGCACCTTGAAGTGGTCGAACGGCTCGAGGCACGCGAGGCACTCGAAGTGCGACTTGCAGGCGGTGGAGCCGAAGCGCGAGACCTCGCGCGTCCGCAGCGATCCGCAGCGCGGGCACTTCACGCCGAGCGAGAGCGGGATCGGGCCCTGCCGCTCGCCCGCGCGGTGCGTGGGCGGCGCGATGCCGTACTGCTCGAGCTTCGCCTTGCCGGCGTCGCTCATCCAGTCGGTCGTCCAGGCGGGGGAGAGGGTGAAGTCGACGCGCACCTCGCGGAAGCCCTCGACGGTGAGCGCGAGCAGCACGTCGTCGCGCATCTGGTCGATCGCCGGGCAGCCGGAGTAGGTGGGCGTGAGGGTGACGACCGTGGTCTGTCCCTCGATGCGCACGTCGCGGAGCACACCGAGGTCCTCGATGGTGAGCACCGGCACCTCGGGGTCGGTGACGGCGGCGGCGATGCGCCACGCCTCCTCGCGGGTGGGAACGGATGCGGTCGCCATCACCACGTCGCGCGTCACCACGATGCTCCGGGGTGGCGGCGCGCGAGCACCTGCATCTCGGCGAGCAGCGGGCCCAGGTGCGTGGAGTGGTGGCCGTGGCGGCCGCCGCCGGACGACTGGCCGATCTTCGAGTTCGTGAAGTCGGCCTCGGTGATCTCCGCCTCGGCGAGCACCGCCGACCAGATCTCGTCGAACCCGCCGCGCAGGCTCGACGGACGCGGCGCGATGTCACCGAGCCGGTCGTGCAGCTCGTCGTCGCGGAAGAGCTCGTCGGTGTACGGCCAGGTGTCGGTGAGCGCCACGAGCAGGCGGCGGCGCGACTCCTCGGTGCCGCCCGCGAGCCGGAGCGTCCACTGCACGGCGTGGTCGCGGTGGTACGCGACCTCCTTCACCGACTTCGCGGCGATCGCGGCGAGCGACGCATCCGTCGACCGCGCGAGCGCCGTGTAGAGCTCCTGCATCCAGATCGCCGCGATCAGGCCGCGCGCGATCGTGTGCGCGAAGTCGCCGTTCGGCTGCTGGAAGAGCCATGCGCAGCGGAACTCGTGCTCGTCGCGCCAGTAGGCGAGGTCGTCCTCGGTCCTGCCGGATGCGGTGCCGGCGTAGTGCAGCAGCGAGCGCGCGTGCCCGAGCAGGTCGAGCGCGATGTTGCCGAGCGCCATGTCCTCCTCGAGCTCGGGCGCGCGGGAGATCCACCAGCCGAGCCGCTGGGAGAGGATGAGCGCGTCGTCGCCGAGCCGGAGCGCGTACGCCGCGACGTCGGGCGTCGCCGTCGCATCCGCGCCGGACAGCTCGGACTGCAGCTCGAGCTCGTCGACCGAGACGTCGCCGTGCACGGCGTCGGCATCGGCCTGGTGGGCGGCGGCGACGGATGCGGCGTCGCGGGCCGGGGGCTGGGGAGTCACAGGTGGGGGACCTCCGCGCTCTTCTCGTAGTACTTGGCGTGGCGGTAGTTCTTGCCCGCGGGGCTCTCGAAGAAGGCGCCCTTCTGGTCGGGGTCGCTCGTCGTGATCGCGCTCGAGCGCACGACCCACACCGAGACGCCCTCGTTGCGGCGCGTGTAGAGGTCGCGCGCGTTGCGCAGCGCCATGTCGTCGTCGGGCGCGTGGAGCGACCCGACGTGCACGTGGCTCAGGCCGCGGTTGGCGCGCACGAACACCTCGTACAGCGGCCACCCTTCGCCGGCAACGTCTCCGGGTGTCGACATCGTCGTCTCCTTCTTCTCGCGAACTTCCCGAGATCGCGCGTTCTCACGGGCAACCGATCAACTTCGGGAAGTTCGTCTTCGTCTCGTTCTCCGAACTTCCCGAGATGGTGCGTTCTCGCGCGGATCCGCGCGATCTCGGGAAGTTCGATGGATGTGGCTACGCGGCGACTCGGGCGCGGGCGGCCTGCTTCTCGGCGTAGGCGGCGGCTGCCTCGCGCACCCACGCGCCGTCCTCGTGCGCGTCGCGGCGGTGCTGGATGCGCTGGGCGTTCGCGGGACCGCGGCCGGCGAGCACCTCGTTGAACTCGGTCCAGTCGATCTCGGACATGTCCCACTCGCCGCGCTCCTCGTTCCAGCGGAGGTTCGGGTCGGGGAGCGTGAGCCCCAGCACCTCGGCCTGCGGCACGAGCATGCTGACGAAGCGCTGGCGCAGCTCGTCGTTCGAGAAGCGCTTGATCTTCCAGGCCATCGACTGCGCCGAGTTCGGCGACTCGTCGTCGGGCGGGCCGAACATCATGAGCGACGGCCAGTACCAGCGGTCCACGGCCTCCTGCGCCATCCGGTGCTGCGCCTCGGTGCCCTGGCTCAGCTCGAGCAGGATCTCGAAGCCCTGGCGCTGGTGGAACGACTCCTCCTTGCAGATGCGCACCATCGCGCGCCCGTAGGGGCCGTACGAGGCGCGGCACAGCGGCACCTGGTTGCAGATCGCGGCGCCGTCGACGAGCCATCCGATCGCGCCCATGTCGGCCCACGTCGGGGTGGGGTAGTTGAAGATCGAGGAGTAGCGGGCGCGCGACTCGATGAGCTGCTCGGTCATCTCGTCGCGGCTGATGCCGAGCGTCTGTGCGGCGGAGTAGAGGTAGAGCCCGTGGCCGGCCTCGTCCTGCACCTTGGCCATGAGGATCGCCTTGCGCTTCAGGCTCGGGGCGCGCGAGATCCAGTTGCCCTCGGGCTGCATGCCGATGATCTCGGAGTGCGCGTGCTGGGAGATCTGGCGGATGAGCGTCTTGCGGTACGCGTCGGGCATCCAGTCGCGCGGCTCGATGCGCTGGTCGGCCTCGATGAGCGCATCGAACCGGGCCTGCAGCTCGGCCTCGTCGAGGTCGCCAGTGGCGGATGCGTCGGGTGCGGTGAGCGTCATCGTCGACTCCCCTTCCTGGGATTCGGAATTAGTTACCGAACGTTCAGTAAGTATAGACTCACCTCGAGCGGACCCGCAACGGCCGCTCGAGCACGACAGATCACACGGGCGACGGAGCACGGATGCGAGACGAGAGCTGGCTGGCCACGATTATGGCCGAGACGGACCGGGCCAAGGAGGCGTTCGGCATCGAGATCGCCGAGCTCGAGCGCGGCCGCGCGGTGCTCACGATGCCGATCACCGATGCGATGGTGAACGGCTTCGGCATCACCCACGGCGGGCTCGTCTTCACGCTCGCCGACACGGCGTTCGCCTACGCCTGCAACGAGGACGCCACGGTGACGGTCGCCTCCGGTGCCGACATCACGTTCGCGAAGGCCACGCACGTCGGGCAGACGCTCACCGCGACCGCCGAGCGCCGCTGGCGCTCTGGCCGCAACGGCATCTACGACGTGTCGGTCGTCGACGAGACCGGCGACACGGTCGCGGAGTTCCGCGGCCGGTCGTTCGCCACCAACCGCCCTGCGCCCGCGACGCCGACCGGCGCCGGCGGCCCCGCCTGACCCACCCGCGAGACGCCGAACTTCCCTCTACTGCGGGTTTTCGCCCCGAAACCCGCAGTTCAGGGAAGCTCGGCACCACGAAGCACGAGGAAAGAGAGCGACGATGCTCGACCAGACCACCGCATCCGATGACCTCCGCGACCCGGATCTGCGAGATGCCGGCGAGCGGCTCTCGCTCGACGAGCTGCGCGCCCTGCAGCTCGAGCGGCTCCAGCAGACCGTGCGCCACGCCTACGCGAACGTGCCGACCTACACGCGGAAGCTCGACGAGGCCGGGGTGACGCCTGACGACATCCGCTCGCTCGACGACCTGCAGCTGCTGCCCTTCACCACGAAGGAGGACCTGCGGGCGTCGTACCCGTTCGGCATGTTCGCGGTGCCGATGGCCGAGGTCGCGCGCATCCACGCGTCGTCCGGCACGACCGGTCGCCCGACCGTCGTCGGCTACACGAAGGCCGACCTCGACGTGTGGGCAGAGGTCGTCGCGCGCTCGCTGCGCGCCGCCGGCGTGCGACCGGGCATGAAGGTGCACAACGCGTACGGCTACGGCCTCTTCACCGGCGGCCAGGGCGCGCACGCGGGCATCGAGCGGCTCGGCGCGACCGTCATCCCCGTCTCGGGTGGGCAGACGGCGCGGCAGGTGCAGCTCATCCGCGACTTCGAGCCCGACGCGATCATGTGCACGCCCTCGTACCTGCTGACGATCGCGGATGCGTTCGAGGATGCGGGTCTCGACCCTCGCGAGACGTCGCTCAAGGTCGCGATCTGCGGCGCCGAGCCGTGGACCAACGAGATGCGGCACGAGCTCGAGCGGCGGATGGGCATCGACGCGGTCGACATCTACGGGCTGTCGGAGGTCATGGGCCCGGGCGTCGGCAGCGAGTTCGCGACGACGAAGGACGGGCCGACGATCTGGGAGGACCACTTCCTGCCCGAGGTGATCGACGGCGAGACCGGTCGGCAGCTGCCGGACGGCGAGATGGGCGAGCTCGTCTTCACGTCGCTCACGAAGCAGGCCTTCCCGGTGCTGCGCTACCGCACGCGCGACCTGACGCGGCTGCTGCCCGGCTCGGCGCAGTCGACCATGCGACGGATCGAGAAGATCACCGGCCGCAACGACGACATGCTCATCATCCGCGGCGTCAACGTCTTCCCGACGCAGATCGAGGAGATCGTGCTCGAGATCGAGCACCTGACGCCGCACTTCATCCTCGAGCTCGTGAACCGGGGGCGCATGGACGGGCTGGTCGTGAAGATCGAGTGCACGCCCGGGCTCAAGCCGGTCGTCTCCACCGCGGCCGCCGAGGTGCTCAAGCTGCGCGTGAAGGAGCGGATCGGCACGACCGTCGACGTCGAGGTCGTGCCTGCCGGGTCGCTGCCGCGCTCGGAGGGCAAGTACAAGCGCGTCTACGACCTGCGCGATGGCTCCTGAGTCGACCGGCCACCTCGGTGAGGTCGAGTGGTCACGACACGCCGTGCGGGCGTCCGTGGCGCGGCGTGTCGTGACCACTCGGGTGACGGGCCCGGCTGCGGCCGGTCGCGATCGGGCACTGGGATGATGGTCGGATGACCGCCACCGCCGAGCCCGCCCGCCGCGGGCGCCCGGGCTACGACCGCGACTCGATGCTCGAGGTGGTCGTGGCGGCGTTCAACGAGCGCGGCTACGACGCGACGTCGCTCGGCGTCATCGCCGAGCGGCTCGGGCTGTCGAAGTCGGCGATCTACCACCACTTCGCCTCGAAGGAGCAGATGCTCGAGGTCGCGCTCGCGCAGGCGCTCGACGCGCTCGAGGCCGTGTTCGCCGCGCCGGAGGCGACGTCGGGACCGGTGGTCGACCGCATCCGCTACGTCGTGCGCGGTGCCGTGCTCGTGCTGTGCGAGCGGAAGCCCTTCGTGACGCTGCTGCTGCGCCTGCGCGGCAACACCCCGATCGAGCTCGAGGCGATGCGCCGCCGGCGCGAGATCGACCGAAAGCTGCGGCTGCTCTTCGAGGCGTCGCGCGACGAGGGCACGCTGCGCCCCGACATGGATCCGCGCATCGCCGAGCGGCTGACGTTCGGCATGGTGAACTCGATCGCCGAGTGGTACCGGCCGGGCGGCTCGATCACGCCGGAGCAGCTCGCCGACTCGGTGCTCGAGCTCGTGCGCACCGGACTGCGCGAGCCGTCCTCGCTGTAGGCGCATGGAGGGCTCGGAGGTCGCGCGCATCGCCGGGTGGCTCGCGGCGCGCGGCATCGTCTACCAGTGCAACGGCGGCTGGGCGGTGGATGCGCTGGTCGGCCGGCAGACGCGGCCGCACCGGGATCTCGACGTGTTCCTCGACGCGGCGGCGGTCGCGGATGCCGTCGCCTGGCTCGAGCAGGACGGCTACCGCGTGGCGGAGGACTGGCTGCCCGTGCGCGTCGAGCTGCGCGCGGAGGGCCGGGCGGTCGACCTGCACCCGATGCGCCTCGAGCCGAACGGCGACGGTGTCCAGGCGTTGCTGGACGGCGGCTCGGTCGTGCATCCCGTCGCGTCGCGCACGATCGGCCGTGTGGGGGGCGTCCCGGTGGTGGTGGCCGACGCTGCGCGGCTCATGGCGCTGCGCCAGGGCTACGAGCTGCGGGCGGTCGACCGGCATGACCTCAAGCTGCTCAGATCGCTGGAGGCCGCGCCGAAGATGACGTGATCGTTACAGAATCGTGACAATGGGGTAGCGTGGAGGACTTGAACCGCGAAGGACGGCCGTCGCATCCGCCCCGAGAGTCCTTCGTGCCATCGAATCCAATCCTCCGGTCGGGCGGTCGTGCGCTCCGCGTGCGCGAGACGGGGCCCTGGAGTTCATCGTGAGCAAGCACACCACGTCCGGCATCACCTCCGGCACCCGCGCCCGCCGATCGAAGCGCGCGATCGCGGGGCTCGTCGCCACCGGCGTCGCGACCGTCGCGGGCGCCGTGCTCGTGCCGACCGCCGCGAACGCGGCATCGGACTCGACCTGGGACGCGCTCGCGCAGTGCGAGTCGGGCGGCAACTGGTCGATCAACACCGGCAACGGCTACTACGGGGGGCTGCAGTTCTCGCTCTCGACCTGGCAGGCCTACGGCGGCCGCGGCAACCCCGCCGACGCGTCGCGCGCGGAGCAGATCCGGGTGGCCGAGAACACGCTCGCCGGGCAGGGCTGGGGCGCCTGGCCCTCGTGCTCGGCGCAGATCGGCGCGAGCGGCGCCGCCGAGCCGCGCGCTGCAGCGCCGGTGCAGGAGCAGGCCGCTCCGGCCACGCAGCAGCAGGCCGCCCCCGCGCAGGCCGCGCCCGCCCAGCAGGCGGCGGCGCCCGCACAGCAGGCGGCGGCGCCCGCACAGCAGGCCCCGGCAGCGCTGCAGCTGCCCGACGTCGAGCCGGGTGACGTGACCTACGCGGTCCTGCCGGGCGACACGCTCTTCGAGATCGCCGAGGCGCAGGGCGTCGAGAGCGGCTGGCTCGGCATCTTCGCCGTGAACCAGGACACGCTGTCGAACCCCGACCTGATCATGGCGGGCCAGCAGCTGGTGCTTCCCGCCGAGTAGCAGCCGGTCCCGGACGCGGAGCGGCCCCTCCCAGCACGCGGGAGGGGCCGCTCCGCGGCATCAGCGGCCGGACTGCTCCTGCTCCTGCTCCTTCGCGACGTAGGTCAGCAGGTCGTACTGCGCGACCGTCTCGTCGTCCTGGTTCGTGAGCACCGCATCCCACCGCACCTCGCCGTAGGGATCGGTCTCGCGCGGCGTGATCTGCTTCGCCGTGAGCGTGACCCGCAGCGAGTCGCCCGGCGAGACCGGCGTCATGAAGCGGAGGTTGTCGAGACCGGTGTTCGCGAGCACCGGACCCGGCGCCGGCTCGACGAAGAGCCCGGCCGCGAACGACAGCAGCAGGTAGCCGTGCGCCACGCGTCCCGGGAAGAACGGGTTCGCCTCGGCCGCCTCCTGATCCATGTGGGCGTAGAAGAGGTCGCCGGTGAAGTCGGCGAAGTGCTCGATGTCGTCGAGCGTGATGACGCGGCGCTCCGAGACGACCTGATCGCCGATGCGCAGCTCGGCGAGCGACTTGCGGAACGGGTGGGGCGCATCCGTCGACGCCGCGGCGCCCTGGTGCCAGACGCCGGTGAGCGCGGTGAGCATCGTCGGGCTGCCCTGGATGGCGGTGCGCTGCATGTGGTGGAGCACCGAGCGGATGCCGCCCAGCTCCTCGCCGCCACCGGCTCGGCCGGGGCCGCCGTGCACGAGCATCGGCAGCGGCGAGCCGTGGCCGGTCGACGCGCGCGCGTCGTCGCGGTCGAGCAGCAGGATGCGGCCGTTGTGCGGCGCGATGCGGCGCGTGAGCTCGGCGACGAAGACCGGGTCGTGGGATGCGACCGACGTCACGAGCGAGCCGCCGCCGCGCGCGACGATCTCGGCCGCCTGCTCGGGGCTGCCGTACTCGACGAGCGACGAGACGGGGCCGAACGCCTCCACCTCGTGCAGGGCATCCGACTCTGGATCGCGGAACGCGAGCAGCGTCGGGGCGACGAACGCGCCGTCGGCCGCCTCGCCGAGCGAGCCGTCGGCGAGCGTCACGTGGCCGGCGTCGCCGCCGACGACGATCTGGCCGCCGCCCTCGCGCAGCTTCATGACCTGCTTGAGCACCTCGTCGCGCTGCTCGGTCGACGCGAGCGGTCCCATCGTCACGCCCTCGGCGCGCGGGTCGCCGACGACCACCTTCGCGGCGATGCGCTCGCGCACGGCGTCGGCCACCGCATCCGTCATGCCGGTCGGCACGATCGCGCGGCGGATGGCCGTGCACTTCTGGCCCGCCTTCGCGGTCATCTCGGTCACGACGCCGCGCACGAACGCGTCGAACTCGGGGGTGCCGGGCTCGGCGTCGGGCCCGAGGACGGATGCGTTGATCGAGTCGGTCTCGACGGTGAAGCGCACGCCGTGGGTCTGCACCGCGTCGTGGAGGCGGAGGCCCGCGGCGGTCGACGCGGAGCCGGTGAAGCTCACGGTGTCACCCAGGCGCAGGTGGTCGAGCAGGTCGCGCGCGGAGCCGGAGACGAGCTGGATCGCGCCCGCGGGCAGCAGGCCCGACTCGGCGAGGATGCGCATCATGTGCTCGGCGACGTAGCCGGTCGGCGTCGCGGGCTTGATGAGCGTCGGCATGCCGGCGAGGAACGCGGGGGCGAGCTTCTCGAGCGCACCCCAGACGGGGAAGTTGAAGGCGTTGATCTGCACCGCGACGCCAGGCAGCGTCGTGCAGATGTGGCGGGCGAGGAAGGAGCCGTCCTTCGAGAGCTGCTCGACCGGGCCGTCGAGGTAGATCGTCGACTGCGGCATCTCGCGGCGGCCCTTCGACGAGTAGGTGAACAGCACGCCGATGCCGCCGTCGATGTCGACCCACGAGTCGTTCTTCGTCGCGCCCGTGCGGCTCGAGAGCTCGTACAGCTCGCCCTTGCGCTCGGTGAGCGCGAGCGCCATGCGCTTCAGCAGGATCGCGCGCTGGTGGAAGGTGAGCGGCGCGAGGCTGTGCTGGCCGACGGTGCGGGCGTGCTCGAGCGCGGCGGCGAGGTCGAGTCCCGTCGTCGAGACGCGCACGACCTCCTCGCCGGTGGAGGCGTCGCGCACGACCGCCGCGTCGCTCGCGGCGTCGCCGGTCGGCTCCCACCAGCCGTCCTGGACATAGCTGGGCAGGATGCGGGTGCGGGTCATGAGGTCGGACATCGTCGTCTCCATCTGTCGTCGTCTTGGATGGTCGAGGCGCCACGGCGCCTCGACCAGCGGGTCAGGTCCAGTCGTAGAAGCCGCGGCCGCTCTTCTTGCCGAGCCGGCCCTCCGCGACCATCTGGCGCAGCAGCGCGGGCGGCGCGAAGCGCGGGCCGAGCTCGCGGTGCAGCTGCTCGGCGATGCCGAGCCGCACGTCGAGCCCGACGATGTCGGTCGTGCGGAGCGGGCCGGTCGGGTGCTTGTAGCCGAGCTCCATCGCGAGGTCGATGTCGCCCGGGCTCGCGACGCCCTCCTCGACCATCCGGATCGCTTCCAGGCCGATCGCGACGCCGAGCCGCGAGCTCGCGAAGCCGGGCGCGTCGTGGACGGTCACCGGCGCCTTGCCGATCGCCTCGACCCACGCGCGCGCGTCGTTCGCGAGGCGCGGGTCCGTGTCGTCGCCGAGCACGATCTCGACGAGCGTCGACGCCGGGACCGGGTTGAAGAAGTGCAGCCCGAGGAAGCGGGCGGGGCGCTCGAGCGACGCGGCGAGCCTGCCGATCGAGATCGACGAGGTGTTGCTCGCGAGGGCCGCGCGGTCGTGCAGGACGGCCTCGACGCGGGCGAGCGCCTCGGCCTTGAGGGCCTCGTCCTCGGGCACCGCCTCGATGACGAGGTCGGCGTCGGCGAAGGCGCTGACGTCGGTGGCGACGCGGATGCGGCCGGTCAGGTCGTCGAGCGGCTCGGCCCAGCCGCGCTCGACGCTCTTCGCGAGGCTCGCGCGCACCCGCTCGTCGGCGGCGTGCGCCGCGTCGGCGGCGCGCTCGACCACGACGACCTGGCTGCCGGCGAGCACGAACGCGTGCGCGATGCCGGCGCCCATGCGGCCGCCGCCGAGCACACCGACGCGCTCGGGTGCGCCCGCGCCGACCGTAGCATCCGTCGTGTCGGTCATCGCCCGGCCTTCCGCTCGAGGAACGCGGTCATGCGCCGGTGCTTCTCGGGGCTCTCGAAGAGCACTGCCTGCTCGGCGAGGTCGATCTCGGGATGCGCGCTCGTGGGGGCGAGCAGTGCGCGCTTCGTCGCCTGCGTGGCCGCGGGGTCGAGCGCGGCGATGCGGTCGGCGAGCTCGGCGGCGCGGGCGAGCGCTGCCTCCGGCTCGAGCACGGCCGAGACGAGGCCGGCGGCGAGCGCCTCGTCGGCGCCGAGCACGCGGCCGGCCAGCAGCACCTCGCTCGCGAGCGCCTCGCCGACGATCTCCTTGAGGCGCCAGGTGGCGCCCGCGGCGGCGATGATGCCGAGGCCCGTCTCGGGGTTGCCGATCTTCAGCGACGGCGTGCCGATGCGGATGTCGGCGGCGTACGCGAGCTCGGCGCCGCCGCCGAGCGCGTAGCCGTCGAGCACGGCGATCACGGGCATCGGCAGCGCGCGGATGCGCTGGAAGCAGCGGGTGTTGATGCCGGCGAGCGCGTCGGTCGCGCGGCGCTCGCGAAGCTGCGCGATGTCGGCGCCGGCCGCGAAGGTGCCGCCGGACCCGGTGAGGACGAGCGTGCGGCGCTCGACCTCGAGGCGGGCGCAGAGCCGGTGCAGGGCGTCGATGAGCTCCTGGTCGATCGCGTTGCGCTTCTCGGGCCGGTCGAGCGTCGCGAGCACGAAGCTCTCGCGCTCCTCGACCCGCAGCCCCCCGCTCACCGGCCGCCCCGAAGATTCTCAACGTCGCGGGTGGTAGCACGAGCGCTCTGCGCGCTTGAGCTACCACTGGCGACGTTGAGAAC
>Ga0213837_1001212_pt1 | contig 15077 bp, 9 predicted proteins | sample SWPATP12_FD_160572 | JGI IMG/M metagenome (GOLD analysis project Ga0213837, IMG submission 160572) | Coastal seawater microbial communities from Marineland, Florida, United States - SWPA TP1 #2 | ecosystem: Environmental > Aquatic > Marine > Coastal | place: USA: Florida | collected 2016-08-06
ACGGTGTTTTGTGCAGGCGGCGGCATGGCGTGGATTGATTTATCTATCTTGTTGATAGAACGCTACTGTGGTCATCAGATTGCGAGCGATACGGCAAAATCCCACGTTTTGGATGTGTCCAGAACAAGCCAAACTATTTATGCCAGCAGTCGTCAGCGACGATTTCACTCAGACAAGGACATTAAAGCGGTACAGTCTTTTCTGGAAAAGAACGTACAAAATAAATGTACGCTAAGCGAACTAGCGCTACGGCATAATATGACCGAACGCACACTTATACGCCGATTTAAAAGCGCGTGTGATATTACACCAGGTCAGTATTTACAGTCGCTGCGCATTGAGCACGCGAGAAAGCTCTTAGAAACCTCTAGTATGCCGTTAGAGAGCGTGATTAGCGCTGTAGGCTATGAAGACCTTAGCTCTTTTACTCGACTATTTAAAAAAACGACTGGTTTATCACCTTCTCAATACCGAGCGAAATTCAAGCGAGGCTAATTTGATTTAGATGGTTAGTAGACTACTTGCACCAAAAAATATCTCTCTGTTAAGTTCGATGTTCCATGCCTGTGCACACAGGCTTTTTAGTTATATTCAATCTAAGTAATATTGTGTATTTTCGATAAATAACGCCTTGGTTTGCACAAATTTGAAGTTTTTATGTAAAAGTTTGTGTAAAATACAGCGCCAAGCATAGATTGTTATTTTTTGTGCTAAAAACACTACAAAAGTATAAATTCAAAATCATCTTGGTGGAAACATGAGAACACACAAAATCGCCACACTAGCGTTAGCCGTTAGTGCTGCGTTCAGCTCTTCAGTTCTTGCACAAGAGGCCGCGACGACAGAAAAAAAAGAAGCCTCACTTGAACAGATTACCGTTACTGCGCAAAAGCGTACTCAGTCAATTCAGGAAGTACCTATTTCTGTTGCGACACTAAGCGGTGAGAAATTCGAAAGCCTATTCTCTGGCGGTGAAGATATTCTTGCTCTAGCGGTTCGCGTACCAGGTCTTTATGCTGAGTCATCAAATGGTCGTGTTGCACCGCGTTTTTATATTCGTGGTCTAGGTAACACCGACTTCGACCTTGCTGCATCACAACCTGTTTCTATTATCATGGACGAAGTGGTAATGGAAAACGTGGTACTTAAAAGCTTCCCGCTTTTCGACGTTCAGCAAGTTGAAGTACTTCGTGGCCCACAAGGTACACTATTTGGTCGTAACACCACTGCTGGTATCATTAAATTTGATACAGTAAAACCAACCCAAGACGTTGAAGGTTACGCGAAAGCAGGCTTCGGTTCATACGGTACAATGAACTTCGAAGGCGCTATTAGCGGCGGTCTTACTGACGAACTTTCTGCCCGTCTTTCGGTATTGTCACAAGAGCGTGATGATTACATCGACAACGCAGCAACAGGTCAAAACGACGCATTAGGCGGCTTCGACGAAAAAGCATGGCGCTTACAGCTTCTTTGGGAGCCATCAGCGGACTTCTCTGCACTTCTCAACGTACACGGCCGCGACTTAGACGGTACTGCTTCAATTTTCCGTGGAAACGTTTTTAATAAAGGCAGCAATGACCTTAACGATAGCTACGACCGCGAAACAGTAAGCTACGACGGCGATCTAGAAGGTAACGGTACAGATAACAACCCACAGTCTTACGAAGGTTTAGGTGCATCACTTAAATTAGAATACGACATGGACGATGTAACCTTTACTTCAATCTCTGCAATTGAAACCGCTGAAGGTTCAAGCCTTGGCGACATCGACGGCGACGCGATTGCTTCACAAAACTTTGTAACTCAAGATAACCTTGACGATCTAGAGCAGTACACGCAAGAATTTCGTTTAGCAAGCAACACCAGTGACCCTATGAACTGGCAAGTAGGTGCTTTCTATTACGATGCATCGTTCAACGTAACCAGCATCGACGGTTTCTTTGGCGCGACTACGGTATTCCATGAAAACCAAACATGGGCGGTATTCGGTCAGTCATCTTACCAAGTTAACGACAAGCTAAACGTTACTGGTGGTATCCGTTACACTCACGACAAGAAATCTCTTGTTGTTGGCGAACAGAACGTTGACGGGTTTGCCGTTGTTCTAGGTATTGCATCTGTTCAAGATTATGACGATATCAATGTAGATGACGGTCAAACAAGCTTTGAACTAAGTGCAAACTACCGTGTAACTGACGACATGTCTGTTTTTGCTCGCTATGCTAATGGTTTCAGAGCGCAAACTATCCAAGGTCGTGACGTTGCATTTGAAGGTGCACCTTCAGTTGCAGACGCAGAAACGATCAACTCTTTTGAAGTGGGTATTAAGTCAGACCTATTCGACGACACGCTACGTCTAAACGCTGCTGCGTTCTACTATACCGTTGATGACATGCAGTTCTCGGCCATTGGTGGTGGTAACAACTTTACTGCGCTAGTGAATGCAGACGAAGGTGAAGCTTATGGTTTTGAAGTAGACGCTCAATGGCTAGCGACTGACGAACTTACCTTTACTGCTGGCTACAGCTACAACCACACTGAAATCAAAGATGATTCTCTAACGGTTGCACCTTGTGGTACAAGCGCATCTGATGGCTTCACTGGCTACTGTACAGTAACTGATGAGCGCCCAGATGGATTCAATGCAATCATTGATGGAAACCCTTTCCCGCAAGCACCTGAATCAATCTTTAACTTCACTGCACGTTACACTATCCCTATGGGTGATGACGGTGAGTTCTTCGTGTTTACTGATTGGGCGTTCCAAGGTGAAACCAACATCTTCCTATATGAAGCGGTTGAGTTTACTACAGACGACAATTTCGAAGGCGGTCTACGCATTGGTTATGAGAACTTTGCGCACAACTACACGGTAGCGCTATTCGGCCGTAACATAACAGACGAAGACAACGTTAAAGGTGCAATCGACTTTGCAAACTTAACGGGTATTGTAAACGAACCTCGTATTTGGGGTGTTGAGTTCAAGTACACATATTACTAAGAAAAGTTAAGTGGCTACTCTCTTCCATTGTAGCTACCTATCTATTTAGTAGAAAAGCGGTGACGTTGAGAAACGTTACCGCTTTTTTTATCTGTTACGCCGCCATATGAATATCAGACGTAGGCATTTGTACTAGCTGCTGTAATTTTCTGCACACTTCCACCCAGCGGGCAACTTTCTGGTAGTAGACCTGCTCAATTAACTGCCCTTTTTCATTAAACAAAAAGCTCGCTAATTTCCCCTTATTACCCGGCATATAAAAGTGATGCACGGTAAACTGATGAGACAAAGGGGCATGTACCACCTTTTGATACATACAGAAAGGCAACCCATTTGCACGCTCGTCGCCCCCAGTCAAGCGGCTACGGCGTTGAAACGTGTCTGAACCTAAATCAGCCATTATGCCATGTTTTAAAATAAGCTGATCAACCGCTTTAATGCCTGTTTGCATAACTATCTCCTAAACGTTGCGCTTTTTAGCGAACCAAGATAAGACTCAAAATAAACCATACTGATATTTATACAGTATATGTCCATTTGTTTAAAATGCAAACAAAAAAGCCGCTTTTTAAAGCGGCTTCTATTTAATAGCAGTATATATGCGCTAGTCGAGAGCGGATTCCAAAAAGGCCCACTGGTCGGCATACCCTTCTATTTGCATCCACGTTGGCGTACCCGCACCGTGACCAGCTCGAGTTTCAACACGAAGTAGAATTGGGTTATCGCAGCTTTGGTCAGCCTGTAGTTGGGCTGCAAATTTATAGCTGTGCCATGGCACAACACGGTCATCGTGATCACCTGTAGTAACTAATGTAGCTGGGTAGCACGTGCCCGGCTTAGTGTTGTGAAGTGGCGAATAAGCATAAAGCGCTTCAAATTCGTCTTTGTTTTCACTTAACCCATAATCAGAGGACCATGCTCGCGCATTTGCACTAGGTGTGTGATAGCGAAGCATATCTAACACGCCGACTGCAGGTAAGGCAGCAGAAAAGAGATCCGGGCGCTGTGTTAAGGTCGCACCAACAAGCAAACCGCCATTCGAGCCACCTTGAATACCCATTTTCTCAGGCGTGGTGTAGCCACTTTCAACCAAATACTCGCCCGCTGCGATAAAGTCATCAAATACGTTTTGCTTATCTAACTTAGTCCCAGCCTTGTGCCACTGTTGCCCATACTCACCACCACCACGTAAGTTAGCTATGGCCAGTACATTGCCCTGCTCTACCCATACCATGCGCGATACTGAATAGCGGGGCAGCAGTGAAATATTAAAACCACCATACCCGTACAGTAACGTTTTATTATTTCCATCTAGCTTCAAGCCTTTTTTATGCACAATAAACATGGGAACTTTTGTTCCATCTTTACTGGTGTAAAAAATTTGCTTTGTTTCGTAGTCATCATAATTAACACCTGTATCGATGGACTTAAATAATGATGACTCGCCGCTTTTTACGTCATACGCAAATACTTGGCCAGGGTTAGTGAACCCCGTAAGTTTATAGAACGTTGTATCGGCATTTTTGCTTCCGTAAAACCCGCTAACACTTCCAATATCATTAAACGCAATTTCATCTATTTTCTTGCCGTTTAAATCAAATACACTTACCTGCCCTTTTACATCTTTTAGATACTGAGCAAAAAGTTTTTCACCCAAAAGTGAAACGCTCGACAAGGTATCAGATGTACTTTCAATTACGGTTTCCGTTGCTTTAACGCCACCATCGAGATCAACCTTAATAACCTTACCTGTAGGGGCATTTGCTGTAGATGTGAAAAATAACTCGTCGTCATGCTCGCCAATTAGGTCGTAACGGCCATCCCATTTGTCGAAAACCGGAACGAGCTCACTGTTATCATTTACCAGCGATTTAGCATAAACACCATTCGCCTGATATCCCTCGAACACAGAAATGAGCAGTGTTTTGCCATCTTGAACAACCGAAGGATAAGGGTTCCATGTAGGTTTATTGTCAAACGCAAAAACCTTTTTGTCTTCACTTTGCGCTGTACCTATTGCGTGAAAATAGATAGATACGGTTTGGCTATCATCATACTTACCAGCTTCATTTTGGGGGTAACGTGAATAGAAAAAGCCGCTTTCATCGGGCAACCACGCGATATTTGAAAACTTAATGCCTTTAATAGTGTCAGTTAAATCCGACTTCTTACTGGTGTCACGAACGTGAATAGTTTTCCAGTCTGTACCACCGTCAGAAAGCATGTAGGCCAAGAACGAGGCTTTAGGGCTTAGTTCAGTTGACGCCATAGACACTGTGCCATCTTCACTCAATGTATTTGGGTCAATCAGTACTTCAGGCTCACCGTTAACGCCGTCAGCCATATAAAGCACATATTGGTTTTGCAAGCCGTCATTATAAGAATAAAACAGCTTGCCGTTTACCATATATGGCGTTGAGTATTTTTCGTAGTCCCACAGCGCTGTTAGACGTTCTTTGTATCTTTCTCTAGAGGGCAATTCAGCCAGGTAAGGACGAGCAAGGGTGTTTTGAGACTCAACCCAAGCACTTACCTCTTCGCTCTTTTCTTCTTCTAGCCAGCGGTATGGGTCGCTCACTACAGTGCCATGATAGTTGTCTTGCTGAGTCACAGTTTTGGTTTCTGGATAGTCGGACACTTTTGGCATGCCGCCACTTTGTGATTCACCTTGCACTGAACTAGTAGATTCGATATACGAGCTTGTACACGCCAAGGTTAAACCTGCTGATGCCGCTACTATGGCAGCGTATATTAGATTTTTCTTCATTTTTATTCCTTAAACGAAAAATGCCGGTTTCAACCGGCATTTTCTATTTAGCTTTCTGTCGTAACTTGCGTATGTTTTCGACCTTTAAACACGCTTTTAAGGTCATTTAAAATAAGGTACAGCGCTGGGACAAGCAGCAAGGTGATCACCGTGGCGAACAAAATACCGAAGGCCAATGAAATAGCCATTGGGATCACAACTTGAGCCTGTAAACTGCGCTCAAAAACAATTGGCATAAGCCCCATAAACGTTGTTAGTGAGGTGAGGATAATTGCTCTGAAACGCTGAGTACCTGCGCTAATAGCAGCATCCATTAGCGACATGCCTTCTTTGCGCGCACGGTTAACGAAATCCACCATGATCAAGCTGTCGTTAACTACAACCCCAGACAACGCAATTATACCGCAGATAGAAAGTACGCTTACCGCCATACCTAATACCAAGTGCCCCACAATGGCGCCTACGATACCAAAAGGTATAACCGACATAATGATGAAAGGCTGGCTGTACGATTTAAGTGGAATAGCAAGCAAGGTATAAATGGCAAAGAGTGCAAATAGAAGCCCCTGCATTAGGCTGATCATAGCGTCAGCCTGCTCTTTCGAGTTACCTTGAAGCTGGAAGTCCACCTTGGGATACCGCGCTAATAGATCCGGCATCAGATTTTCAATCACATCATTGGTTACTTCTGACGGGTCAAGCAACGCTTTATCCACTGCACCAGTTACGGTTACCGAGCGTTTACCATCGACACGAATAATTGAATCAAAGCCCTGACCAACTGTAAATGTCGCCACCTGCTCAAACGGAATTTCTTCCCCATTTGGCGCGCGGATACGCATGTTTTCAAGATGCTCTATAGAGCTACGTTCCGTTTTCGGATAACGCACCATCACTTTGATTTCTTCATCGTCACGCTGGATACGCTGTACTTCCGCACCATAGAAACCAAAGCGAACCTGCTGACCTAAATCACGCAAAGAAATACCTAACGCATCAGCCTGAGGTTTCAGCGCGAGTTGAATTTCTTCGCTTCCGCCTGAGAAGGTGTCGTTAATGTCGGTAACACCTTCGTATTTATCCAACGCTTCTTTAAGTTCATCACTTATCGAACGAAGGGCCTTAATATCGCTTGAGCTAAATTCAAAGCTCAGGTCTGAACCGCCACCAGGGCCCCCCGGAGAGCTAATATTAAACGACTTAACACCTGGGATTTCTGGTAACTCTTGACGCCACATGTCTTGAATTTCAAAGTCTGTCAGCGTACGCGTTTCACCTTTGGTAAGCTCTGCGAAAATCTCTCCCCCAAGGTTGCCGTTATCAAAGGCAATGGCGTGCTTTATAACGTTTTCACCCGACTCTTCAGCTACTTTGTCGTCCATGCGGTGCATGGCCTCGCGAAGCGTAGTCAGTACATTATCACGCTGTTCAAGCGATGAGCCTGGCTCAAGCTCGAAACTTGCAATCATAAAATCGCTAGGAATATTCGGGAAAAATACAAAACGTACAATACCACCACCGAACAGGCCTACTGTGAGGATCAGCATAGCCATAAACACAGCAACCGTGGTGTAGCGATTTCGTACAGCTGTAGCCAAAAATGGCGCGTATTTATTGTTTATAAACGTCTTAATACCTTCGCTGAAGAAATCTCGGAACTTTTGAAATCTGTTCGCCTTTTCAGGATCATATGGCTTAAGCTTCATGTGCACCAAGTGAGCCGGCAATATTAGTTTGGACTCAATGAGCGAGAAAATAAGGCACACGATAACCACCATACCGATGGTTTTCCAAATAATTCCAAACGGCCCAGATACCATCAGCATGGGCGAGAATGCTGCAATGGTTGTCAACACGCCAAATGTCGCTGGCATAGCGACCTTTTTGACGCCCGCTATCACGTTTTCAGCGCTATGGCCTTTTTTGTCTATTTCAGAATACGCAGATTCCCCCATGATAATGGCGTCGTCAACCACAATACCCAGCACAAGAATAAACGCGAACAGGCTAAGCATGTTGATAGACACACCAACCATATCTAGCGGCATAACTAACAAGGTGCCAAGAAAACAAACCGGCAAGCCCACAATGACCCAAAACGCGAGCTTAATTTTTAAAAACAAAGAAAGTACCAAGAAAACCAGAAGCGCGCCGAAGAACATGTTTTCCAGCATCATGTTAAGTCGGTCAGCTAAGTAGAACGAACTGTCGCCCCACGTATCAGCTGTTATATGCGCCGGAAATTCCGATTTCTGACTCTCAATATAGGTATTAACTTGCTCAGAGATTTCTAATGCGTTTTGATCACCTACCGCACGCACTCGCAAACTAACAGCGGGTTTATCGTCGAATAGCGCATATTGGTTATTTTCAATAAAACCATCGTTGATATACGCCACATCACCTAATGTCACGCGCGTGCCGTTACTGTTTGTTACTAAAACAATCTGCGAGAAATCCCAGCCCGTATAGGCTTGCCCTTTCGTTCTAAGCAGAATATCGCCATTTTCAGTGCGAATTGAGCCGCCAGGTAAGTCGACGCTGGTTTGACTTAAACGCGCAACGACATCGGCGAATGTAAGGTTGTATTTTTGCAAATCGACTTCCGAAAGCTCAACGGAAATCTCATAATCCCTTGCCCCAACAACTTGAACACTTGAAATACCAGGTAGGTTAGCAATGTCGTCGCGCAAATCTTTGGCAAACTCTTTTAACTCCCGTTCAGACGCGTCGCCGTAAACCGAGAGCCAAATTACGTCTTGTTGTATTTTTTGACGATAAATAACGGGCTTTTCAGTGTCTGCGGGGAAGCTCGGAATAGCGTCAACTTGTACTTTTACTTCATCAAGTAAAGATTGAACATCATAGTCTTCTTCCACCTGAATACTTACCGTACCCATACCTTCAACGGCTGTGGAATTAAGCTGCTTAATACCCTCTAAGTCTTTAATTGACTCTTCAATTTTAAGCAGTACGCCCTCTTCTACTTCTTGTGGTGCGGCCCCCAAATACGGTACGCGAACGTTAATAACGTCTATCTCGAAATTGGGAAATACTTGCTTCTGAATACTGAAGGCACCAAATAATCCGCCAACTACAAGCAACCACATCAGAAGATTTGCAGCTACGCTGTTACGCGCGAACCAGGCAATAAGCCCTTTATTGGTATCAATACGGCTCATTCGCTTTCACCTTCGGTGGACGTGCTCTCTACTTTATCGTTATCTTCGCTAGCATCCGATTCAGCGGCATCAGATAGCACTGGCTCATCACCTGGTAGACGAACCTTCATGCCATTATACGGGTTTGGTACGGCACTTCTCACTACCAGGCTTCCATGCTCAATGCCAGAACGAATAAACACTTCTTTAGCGGTTGTACGCGCAACCTCAACAGGCTTTATTTCAATCTCACGATTATCGTTAACAGTCAGTACGGTATTGTCTAAACGTAAAATGCTACGAGGCAACACCACCAATTCTTCATTCTGACGAGACGTGATTTCTGCTTCTACAAACTGACCAAAACGAAGGGGGGCATTGTGTGAAGATTTCAGATTGTAAGGATCTTGTACTTCCACAATGGCATATACTACTCGGCTGCCTGTATCTAAAATACCTTCTGAACGCACCAGTTTACCTTCCCAAGTACGTTTCACACCGCCCACAGAGGCCGTTAACGAAACCGGAGCGCCGTCATTGGATTGTCCTGCAATATTGATAAACATTAAATCGCTGTCAGTAATAGGCAGCCTGACTTCTGCAGTATCGGTGGAGTACACTGTACCAAGTACTGCGCCCATTGATACAAACTGACCCAGGTCAATATTACGTTCAACCACAATGCCATTATAAGGGGCTGTAATTTGCGTTCTTGCTAAGTTGCGTTTTGCACGCTCTAGTTTGGCTTCTGCAGCTTTAACGTTTGCTTGTTCTTTTGCCAGTTGCGGCTTACGTAAACCCAACTCAGGCGGTGCAACGCTACTCACCGATCGCCATTCTTGCTCTGCTACTTTGCCGCGAGCTATTTCTTCTTGAAGCGCTGCTTGCGCTTGAGCTAATTCAGCCTCTGCAAGCTTAAGATCCGTGCGATAATCATCTTGTTCAAGTGTTGCCAGCACATCCCCTTTTTTGAATGTACCGCCAGCTATAAATACATCAGACAAACTCACTACTTGGCCACTGACCTGCGCACTTAACGCAGTTTTATTTCGTGGAACAACGTTACCCTGAGATTTTACGATAAAGCTCACGGCCTCTGCTGTTGCTTCTTTCGCTTCAACCAAAAAAGCTGGAATTTCCACGGGTACTTGCTCTGGTGGCTTACGTGATTTGATCATGACTGTCGCGGCGATAAACGCGACCAAAACTATGATTAGTGGAATGCCACTTTTCATCAAGATGGAGTTTTTCATTTACTATCCCTAGGAACGAAGGAAATCCACGCGAGTGAAACGGACGCAACGATTTATTGCACTTTCACATACCACCTGATAACCCACGAAAATCTATTATTATTGTTTCAACACTAGTGTACTGATTTGTGGTTATTGTGCCCACTTAAGATTGTTAAATTTTGTGTCTGTTAATTGTTTTTAAAATACACATAAAAATCAGCCGCCCTAATATAAAAAATTATCAAAAGAATACAAAGTAAGATTGATAATTATCAGATTTTCGTTGATTATTTAATCACTCATTGGTTATGAGTTAACCGGCGGTTGTTATTTGAGCTTAGTCTTTAATGCGAAGTAGCCTCGGGAATGATTTCGCTACGTTGAAGGGAAAACACATTATGAGTCTTAAGAAACAATACCTTAAATCAAAACCTCTGTGCAAAGTGACATTTCGACTAAATGCGGAAGCGGCGCAAGACGCCAAAGAAGCAGCGTTGTGTGGTGACTTTACTGACTGGAAATCACAGCCACTAACGATGAAGAAACTGAAAAGTGGAGACTTCACGTTAACGGTGGATTTAGAGAAGGATCACGAGTACCAGTTTCGCTATCTCATTGATGGTGAAAAATGGGAAAACGATTGGGAAGCAGATGCTTATATTCCCTCACCTGTGAGCATAGAAGACAACTCAGTGGTGCGCGTTTAAATTATTGTTCCATTAAAAAACATACCCGTAACTACTCTAGGTATTTTATAACGATTCCCTACAAAAAAAAAAGGCTGCGTATACGCAGCCTTTATCTTCATTTTGCTAAACCTTAAAATTCGATTTACAACGAATTTTCCAGCTCTGGAAGTACATCAAATAAGTCACCTACTAACCCGTAGTCAGCAACCTGGAAAATTGGCGCTTCTTCATCTTTGTTGATAGCAACGATGACTTTAGAATCTTTCATACCTGCAAGGTGCTGAATAGCGCCCGAGATACCTACAGCAATATATAGCTGAGGCGCAACAATTTTACCTGTTTGACCTACCTGCATATCATTCGGAACGAACCCAGCATCTACTGCGGCGCGTGATGCACCAATAGCAGCACCTAGCTTGTCAGCAATGCCCTCAAGAAGCTTGAAGTTGTCACCGTTTTGCATACCACGGCCACCTGAAATTACCACTTCTGCTGCAGTTAATTCAGGTCGCTCAGACTCAGTCAGCTCTGCCGATACGAAATCAGACTTATCACTGCCTTTTACAACGTCCACTGCTGCAACTTCTGCGCTGCCGCCTGTTGTTGCAGCATCAAATGATGCAGCTCGTACAGTAATGACCTTCTTCGCGTCAGATGATTGTACGGTAGCAATAGCGTTACCTGCGTAAATTGGGCGTACAAACGTGTCTTCACTCTCTACACCAATGATGTCAGAGATTTGCGCTACGTCTAATAAAGCCGCTACGCGAGGCATGAAGTTCTTACCTGTAGTGGTTGCAGCAGCAACAATGTGGCTGTAGTCAGCAGCAAGTTCTACAACTAGATCAGCCGTATTCTCAGCAAGCTGATGCTTGTAAGCAGCATTGTCAGCAACAAGTACTTTTGCAACACCGTCAATTTGCGCCGCGGCTTCAGCTACTGCTTGGCAACCTTCACCTGCGACTAGCACGTGAATATCGCCACCCATTTTTTGCGCGGCATTCACAAGCTTATGCGTTTCAGTCTTTAAGCTTGCATTATCGTGTTCTGCATATACGAGTACGCTCATGAGATCACCTTTGCTTCATTTTTTAACTTGTCTACTAACTCAGCAACATCTGCCACTTTAATGCCACCCTCGCGCTGAGGCGGAGGCGTCACTTTTAGCACCTTAACGTTTGAGTCAAGTGAAACACCAAAATCCGCAGCCGCTTTAACGTCTAACGGTTTGCGTTTTGCTTTCATGATATTTGGAAGCGATGCATAACGCGGCTCGTTCAAGCGAAGATCTGTGGTTACTACCGCTGGAAGCGAAAGTGCAACAGTTTGAAGACCGCCGTCAATTTCACGGGTTACATTTACTTTTTCGCCGTCAACAACGACTTCTGACGCAAAAGTGCCCTGTGGCATGCCAGTTAATGCAGCAAGCATCTGTCCTGTTTGGTTATTGTCAGAGTCGATACTCTGCTTACCAAGAATAACAAGCTGTGGTTGCTCTTCTTCAACTGCTTTAGATAACAGCTTCGCCACTTGAAGTGAATCAAGATTTTGGTCGGTATCGATTTGAATACCACGGTCAGCACCTAGGGCTAGTGCTGTACGTATTTGTTCTTGGCAGCTCTTATCACCAATTGAAACAACAACGATTTCAGTGGCCACACCTTTTTCTTTTAATCGAACGGCTTCTTCAACAGCAATTTCGCAAAAAGGGTTAATGGCCATTTTTGCGTTGGTAAGATCTACGCCAGACTCATCGGCCTTCACTCTTACCTTAACGTTGTAGTCGATCGCGCGTTTGACCGGTACGAGTATTTTCATATTTACCTCAATTGTTGAGTTCGTCGGTGTCTATTACGTTTCATTAATAATTAACTATTAATAATTAAAAACGTATTACTTCACCACGCTTTTTGAAACTTTAACAATGTGCTCTACGTTAAAAAAGAATCCGTGGAACGTACGTTTTTTAAAGGCTAGCCTTAAAACGCCGTTAACACCACGTTTACGAGCAGTTATAATACACTGCCAGTTAACGTTAACGTAAACTGCTTTGCAATGTACTTACTGTTGACGTAAACGTCAACCTGCATTACCTTGCAAAACGACAATTAATTTACATGTTTTTGACACAAAGCATTATTTGTTTCATCAATAGTGCATTATAAAAATACAAACATAAGGAGCCTCCCGTGGAACGAGAATCGATGGAGTTTGACGTAGTCATCGTCGGTGCCGGCCCAGCTGGATTATCAACGGCTTGTAAGCTTATGCAGCTTGCAAATGAAAAAGACCAAGAGCTAATGGTTTGTGTGGTCGAAAAAGGCTCCGAGGTAGGTGCACACATTCTTTCTGGTGCCGTGTTTGAGCCGCGCTCACTAAACGAACTTTTCCCTGATTGGAAAGAAAAAGGTGCACCTCTCAATACACCCGTAACTGAAGACCACATTTACCTACTTAATGATGAGACTTCAGCGAAAAAGTTACCAAACGCTATTACCCCGAAAACCATGCACAACGATGGCAACTATATTGTGTCTATGGGTAATGTGTGTCGCTGGTTGGCAGAACAAGCTGAACAACTAGGTGTTGAAGTATTCCCTGGCTTTGCGGCCTCTGAAGTTATTTACAATGAAGATGGCAGTGTTGGCGGTGTACTTACCGGCGACATGGGCGTGGGTGAAAACGGGGAACCTAAAGACGGCTACATGCCAGGTATGGAGCTACGCGCTAAATACACAGTGTTTGCAGAAGGCTGTCGCGGTCACTTAGGGAAAGACCTCATTTCGCACTTTAAGCTGGACGAAGACAGTTCACCGCAACATTATGCCATTGGCTTTAAAGAGATTTGGGATATAGACCCATCCAAGCACCAGCCAGGGCTTGTGGTTCACAGTGCAGGCTGGCCACTTGACGATGCAACAGGCGGTAGCTATTTATACCACGCTGAAGATAACCAAGTGTTCGTTGGCCTAATAGTAGACCTAAACTACGACAATCCATACCTAAGCCCGTTTGATGAATTTCAACGGCTAAAGCACCACCCCGTATTTAAACAGTACCTTGAAGGCGGTAAACGTGTCTCTTATGGCGCCAGAGCTATCGCTAAAGGTGGGTTTAACTCATTGCCTAAAATGACCTTCCCAGGTGGCTTACTCGTCGGCTGTGAAGCCGGAACGCTAAACTTTGCCAAAATTAAAGGTAATCACACGGCCATGAAGTCGGGCATGCTTGCAGCAGAGAGTATTTTTGAAGCCATTTCAGAAAATGCTGAGGCTCCAGTAAAAGAGTTAACAAGCTTTACAGAGAAATTTAAATCATCGTGGCTATATGACGAATTGTTCCGCTCTCGTAACTTTGGCCCCGCTATCCACAAACTCGGAAATTTCTGGGGTGGCGCATTTAACACGCTAGAGCAAAATATCTTTAATGGTAATTTGTTTTTCACCATGAAAGACGAACATAAAGACTACGCACAGCTTAAAGAAGCGAAAGATGCAAAAGAGATTTCATATCCTAAGCCAGATGGCGTGTTAAGCTTTGATAAATTGTCTTCTGTATTTTTATCTAATACAAATCACGAAGAAGACCAGCCTTGCCACTTAAAATTAAAAGACCCGTCTATTCCTTTGCAGGTTAATTTACCTAAATTTGCAGAGCCAGCACAGCGTTACTGCCCTGCCGGGGTATATGAAGTAATTGAAGAGGAAGGTGAAAAACGGTTCCAAATTAATGCACAAAACTGTGTTCACTGTAAAACCTGCGACATAAAAGACCCAAGTCAAAATATTAAATGGGTAGTTCCGGAAGGTGCCGGCGGACCAAATTACCCGAACATGTAATTTAAAGTATTAATTTGCTATTTAACGGATATTTTTAAAAAGCGAGCTTGGCTCGCTTTTTTTTTGTGCTACTTTTATTTATTATCCAATAGAAATTAAGTACAACGTATTAAGGTTAATTAATGAGCGATTTTTTAGATATTTTAACCCATGGAAGACGTTTACAAGGTGCTGTTAAGGAATTAAGCATTGAAGAACTTGAACAAGTTCAAGAAAAACTTAGCGGTATAATTGAGAAAAGAAAAGAAAAATTAGTAGAACAAGAAAAGCTTGAGAAAGAAAAATTAGAGAAGCTCGCTGCTATTAAAAAGCAAATGGAAGAAGCGGGTTTAAATGTTGAAGATCTACAGGCATTAAATGTAGAAACAAACAAAAAGGTTGG
>Ga0213837_1001216_pt1 | contig 15031 bp, 13 predicted proteins | sample SWPATP12_FD_160572 | JGI IMG/M metagenome (GOLD analysis project Ga0213837, IMG submission 160572) | Coastal seawater microbial communities from Marineland, Florida, United States - SWPA TP1 #2 | ecosystem: Environmental > Aquatic > Marine > Coastal | place: USA: Florida | collected 2016-08-06
CAGGCTCGGGCTTTGCTGCTGTTTTACTGATGTACCGCGTGGAGTCGGGACTCCACGCGGTACACCGTTCGATCATCCGTGCATTAACTAAAATCGTACAAACCCGGCAACCCGAGAATGCGCTCCAACGCTTCGAGCGCCGTCGTGCATTCGATCGCCAACTGCGGATCCGCCAAATCCTTCGGTTCCACACGATCGCGGTAATGCGCTTCCACCCACGTCACCAGCTGCGCATACAGCGCTTCGGTCATGATCACGCCCTGGTGCATCGCTGCCGCCTGGTCGTCGGTCAGCGCCACGCGCAGGCGCAGGCAGGCGGGTCCGCCGCCGTTGCGCATGCTCTGGCGCAGGTCGAATTCGAGCAGCTCGTCGATCGGGCCGCCGCTCGCGACCAGGCCCGCCAGGTAGCTAGCGACCGCCGCGTTCTCGCGGCACTCGTGCGGCACCAGCAGCGCCATCTTGCCATCGGGCTTGCTCAGCAACTGGCTGTTGAACAGGTAGCTGGCCACGGCATCGGCCACCGGCACCATGCCGCCCGCCACCCGCACCGGCAGGAACTCGGCGCCGACGCCGGCCACCGAACGGCGCAGCGCGTCGATCGTCGCGGACTCGTCGGCAAACGCTTCCTCATGATAGAACAGGACGTTGCCGTTGCCGACTGCGATGACGTCGTTGTGGAACACGCCCTGGTCGATGACGTCCGGGTTCTGGGCCGCAAAGACGGTGCGCGCCGGATCCAGGCCATGCAGGCGCGCGACCGCCTGCGATGCTTCCAGGGTCTGGCGTGCCGGGTATTTTTTCGGGAACGGCGCCGACGGGTCGAACTCGACGCGGCCATACACGAAGAACTCGACACCGGCCGCGCCGTGGTTGGCAGCGAAACGGGTGTGGTTGGCCGCCCCTTCGTCGCCAAAGGCCGGCGTCGGCGGCAGCGGGTCGTGCACCATGAAATGATCGTAGTTGCCGAAGATCGCGCGCAGCGTGCGCGTGGCCTGCGCATGCTCTTCCGAGCGATGCAGTTTATTGTTCAGGTTTGCAGCAGTGAAGTGGACGCGGCCGTCGCGCGTGTCGGCCGAGGGGCTGACGGTGGCGGCATTCGCGGTCCACATCGGCGCGGCCGACCAGGCGCAGGACAGGATCACCGGGGCCTCCTTCCAGGCTTGCGCCAGCACGTCGGCATCGGTGCCGGAGAAGCCGAGGCTGCGCAGCAGGCGGAAGTTGGGGCGCGCCTGCGGCGGCATCACGGCTTGCGCGAAGCCGCGCGCGGCCAGGTCGCGCATCTTGGCCAGGCCCTGCAGCGCGGCAAGGCGCGGGTTCGAGGCGCTGCGCACATTGCTGAACGAGGCGACGTTGCCGAACGAGAGGCCGGCGTAGTTGTGCGAGGGGCCGACCAGGCCGTCGAAATTGTATTCGCGAGCGTTACGCATAGTCAGAACACCAGTCCCGGCGACAGTTTGGCCGGCATCTCGAGTGCGGCCGTCTCGATCGAGGCGACCGGGTAGGCGCAATAATCGGCTGCATAATACGCGCTTGGACGGTGATTGCCCGATTTCCCCACGCCGCCAAACGGCGCCGAACTGGCCGCGCCCGTGGTCGGACGGTTCCAGTTGACGATACCGGCACGCGCGCGCACCGCAAAACGCTTCCACAGTTCTTCCGATGGCGACAGCAACGCGGCAGCCAGGCCGAATTGGGTGGCGTTCGCCGCGCGCAGCGCTTCGTCGAAGGTCTTCACACGGATCACCTGCAGCAGCGGGCCGAACCACTCTTCGTCCGGAATGCCCTGCGCATCGGTCACGTCGACGATGCCGGCCGTGACGAAGCCGGCGTTCGGGTCAAGCTGGCGCATCTGCAGCAGCACCTTGCCGCCCTTGGCCGCCATCTCGGCCTGCGCCTGCACCAGGCGCGCGGCGACAGCGGCGGAGACGACGGGACCCATGAAGGGCTGCGGCTCGGCATTTGAGGCGCCGACCTGCAGTTTCGATGCGACCTCCACCAGGCGCTGGATAAACGCCTCGCCTTGCTCGTTGTCCTGCACCACCAGGCGGCGCGCGCAGGTGCAGCGCTGGCCGGCCGAAATAAAGGCCGACATCACGGTGTGGTGCACGGCGGCGTCCACATCCTGGACGTCCCACACCACCAGCGGATTGTTGCCGCCCATTTCCAGCGCCAGCATCTTGCCCGGCTGCCCGCCGAACTGCTTGTGCAGCGCCGCGCCGGTCTGGCTGCTGCCGGTGAACAGCACGCCGTCGATCAACGCGTTCTGGCCCAGCGCGATCCCCGTGTCGCGGCCGCCATTCACGAGATTCAATACGCCGGCAGGCAGGCCGGCCTGCTCCCACAGCTGCACGGTTTTGACGGCGGTGCGCGGCGCGTATTCGCTCGGCTTGAAGACCAGGGTGTTCCCTGCGATCAGGGCCGGCACGATATGCCCGTTCGGCAGGTGGCCCGGGAAGTTATACGGGCCGAAGACGGCGAACACGCCATGCGGGCGGTGGCGCAGCACGGCATTGCCGTCGGCGACCTTGGCTGCGCTCTCTCCGGTGCGCGCGCCGTAGGCCTGGACCGAGATGTCGACTTTATTCGCCATCGTCGCCGCTTCGGTGCGCGCTTCCCACAGCGGCTTGCCGACTTCTTCGGCGATGATGGCCGCCAGTTCTTCCGCATGCTCCTTCAGCAGGTCGCGAAAACGCGTCACGACGCCGATGCGCTCTTCCAGCGGGGTCAAGGCCCAGGCTTCGAAGGCGTCGTGCGCGGCTTGGGCTGCGCGGGCGACGTCGTCCGCGGTCGATTCGTTGCTGCTCCAGGTCTGGCGGCCGCTGGACGGGTCGATCGTCACCAGTTCCGCGCCACTGCCGGCGATCCATTCGCCATGGATGTAGTTGGACAGGTTAGCCATTGTTCTTCCTTACGTTGAGTGACAGCGTGCGCACCGGGTCGCCCGCCTGGACCTGCAGCAGCGCCAGTTCCTGGGCCGACAGCGCAATCTCGGCGCCGTCGATCGTGGACTGCGCCAGCACCATCCTGAAATTGTCCAGCTTCGTGTTCGACACCAGCAGGCATTCGGTCTCGCCGCCGGCCCGCCCTTCGACCGCCACGCGCAGCACGCTGTCGCGCACCGAACGCAATTCTTTTACACGCCCCTGCAGCACAGGACCGGCGTCGAAGATGTCGACGTAGCCCTCGTAGTGCATGCCTTCCTGCTCGAGCAGTTTGCGCGCCGGCAGCGTCGAGCGGTGCACCTGGCCGATGACTTCGCGCGCCGAATCGGGCAGGTATTCGACATACAAGGGCTGGCGCGGCATCAACTCGGCGATGAAGGATTTCTTGCCCATCGCGGTCAGGCCGTCGACGTGGTTGAAATCCATCTTGAAGAAGTGGCGTCCCAGTCCCTCGTAGAAGGGGCTGGTACCGTCATCGGTGAGGTAGCCGCGCATCTCGGCGATGATCTTTTCGGTGAACAGCTGCTGGAACTGGGCGATGAAGAGGAAGCGGCTTTTCGAGAGCCACTTGCCGTTGTAGCCCTTGCGGTAGTCGGGCTTCAGGAACAGCGAGCACAGTTCGGTGGCGCCGGTCAGGTCGTTCGACAGGTACAAGGTCTCCATGCGCGTAAACACGTTCAGTTCGCGGCTGGAGTGCACCAGGGTGCCGATGCGGTAGTTATAGAAAGGTTCGTTCAGCCCGACCGCGGCCTTGATGGCGCACACGCCGGCCATCTGGCCGGTCTCGGTGTCTTCGAGCACGAACATGTAGTCGCGTTCTTCGGGCGGGATGGTTTCCTGGAACGAGGCCACGGCGCAGGCGACGCGGTCGCCCAGCATCTGGCGGTCCGGTTTCAGGGTGGTCATGCCGCCGCCGACTTCGCGCGCCATCTCAATGAGCGGGTCGAGGTCCGATGCGGCTATGGAGCGAATGACGAGCATGGTGCCTCTCTCAGATTCTGACGCAGACGACGCTGTCGCCCGGCTTCACGCCCAGCGCCTGCTGCGCCGCCAGGGGCAGCAACACGGCGTTGGAGGTGTCGCATGGCGGACAGGCCACGGTGATGGCGCGGAAGCGCTCGGCATTCGTCGCCACCGCATAGGTGACGAGGTTCTCGGCAACGCCTTCCGGCGCAGTATCGACGCGGCGATGCTGCGAGCCGCAGAACGAGCGCAGCGACATTTTGTGGGCCGCCAGGATCGGACCGCCGTCGAAGATGTCGACATATTCGTCCGCTTCGAAGCCTTCGGCCGTGAGCAGGTCGAAGGCCAGCTGGCCGTTCGGATGAATTTGCCCCATCGCCGCCTGGGCGTCGCCCGGCAGCAGCGGTACGTAGACCGGATAGTGCGGCATCAGCTCGACGATGATGGTGCGGTTGCGCGAACCGCCGATGACGCGCTCGGCATCGAGGAAATCCATCTTGAAGAATTTGCGGCCCAGCGCATTCCAGAAAGGCGACTCGCCGGAAGGATCGGTCACGCCGGCCAGCGGCACGAAGAAACGGTTGTTGAAGCGGTGCGGCGCCAGCACCGCGTACAGCAGGCGCGCACGCGACAGCAGGGCCGCCTCGATGCCGGCATGCTCGCGGTCGCGCAGATGAAAACCGGCCAGCTGCGAGCAGGCCGTCAGTTCGGAGCACAGCGTCAGCGCATGCACGCTGTGCGCGATGTTCAGGTCGCGCGAGACTTGCTGGATGACGTCGTTGCGGAACGCGAAATACGTGCCGTTCGACCCGGCCGACGCGTGCACGGCGGCGGTGCCGACGACCTCGCCGCTGGCACTGTCTTCCAGCACGAACAGGTAAGACTCCTCGCTCGGGATATCGACCTGCGCGGCGAACGACGCGATCGAACGCTCGACGAAGGCACCGATCGTGTCGCGCGTGCGCGGCAGCGTGTGCACGCCGGGCGTCATGACGGCGGCCAGGTGCTCCAGCGCGTCGACATCGGCAAGTTCTACCGGACGGACAACAAACATGTGGTTTCCCCTAAAGGGTCAATACAAACGAATCCCGGCCGCTCGGGCCGGGACTTGGTGCAAGCGCGGGCGCTTACGCGGTGGCGAGGAATTCGTCGGCCGCGGCGCGCAGGATGCGGTCCGCCTCAAGAATCTGCGCGTCCGACACGATCAGCGCCGGCGCGAAACGGATCACGTCGGGACCGGCGATCAGCAGCATCAGGCCCATCTTCTCGGCGATCTTGGTGACGTCCTTGGCGCGCCCTTTGAAACCTTCGGCCAGCGGAAGGCCGATCAAGAGGCCCAGGCCGCGCGCCTTGCCGAACAGCTGAGGATAGTCGGCGGTCAGCTTTTCCAGGTTGCCGAAGATCTTGGCGCTGGCTTCCTTCACGCGCGCCAGGAAGGCAGGCTGGTTGATCATCTCGACCACGTTCAGCGCCACGGTCGCGGCCAGCGGATTGCCGCCGTAGGTGGTGCCGTGCGAGCCGACGTTGAAGTGCTGGGCGATTTCCTCGGTGGTGAGCATCGCGCCGATCGGGTAGCCGTTGCCGAGTGCCTTGGCGCTGGTGAGGATGTCGGGGACGACCGGGGTATCCATGTAGGCGTAGAAGGAACCGGTACGGCCCACGCCCGACTGCACTTCGTCGAAGATCAGCAGCGCGCCGGTCTTGTCGCAGAACTCGCGCAGCGCCTTCAGGTAGTCGGCATGACCCGGAATGACGCCGCCCTCGCCCTGGATCGGCTCGACGATCACGGCCGCGACGTCGTCGAGGATGGCGGCGCGCGCCGCTTCGATGTCGTTGTACGGGACGTGGTTGATTTCCTGCGGCAGCGGCTCGAAACCTTCGGTGTACTTCGGCTGGCCGCCGACGGACACGGTGAACAGCGTGCGGCCGTGGAAGGACGACAGGCAGGAGATGATGCGCGATTTATGCGGACCGAATTTGGTGTGCGCGTATTTACGAGCCAGTTTCAGGGCCGCTTCGTTCGCTTCGGCGCCCGAGTTGCAGAAGAAGGCGCGGTCGGCGAAAGTCGCCTCGACCAGGGCCGAGCCCAGGCGCAGCACCGGTTCGTTGGTGTAGCCGTTACCGAGGTGCCAGAGGGTGTTGATCTGGCGCGTCGCCGCGTCGACCAGCACCGGGTTGCAGTGGCCCAGGCTCGAGACGGCGATGCCGGAGGTGAAGTCGAGGTAATGCTTGTCTTCCTGGTCCCACACGTCCAGGCCCGCGGCGCGCACCGGCACCATCGCAGCCGGAGCGTAGGTCGGAACGAGGACTTCATCGAAGGTCTGCCGAGTGACAGGCCGCGTTGTGACACCCGAATCAAGCTTTGCGTTCATGACTTTTTCCTCATCCAATGTTGGTGACTGGCGCGCCGGGACACGGGCGCCGAACCTGGTCATTATAGGGTGCGGGGTCAGGCAAGTTCTTGCAGAAGTGCGACGGGGATTTTCATTTTTGGCCGACAGGGGCCGGTAGAATGAGCGGATTGAAACTTCTGTGCTCCCACCACATCCAATCCCATGTTGTTCAGGCCAAACCGGGTTCTCCTCCATCTTTCGCTTGCACTGGGCGCGCTTGTCGTGGGGTCGATTGTCCCTGCGCGTGACAGCGCCGCCCAAACGAACAGCGCTGCCCAGGCGAACGACGACCTGAGTGTGAGCGTCACACGCAAGGGTGACATCGTCAAGGTACGGGCGGAGTTTGTCGTGTCAGTGAGCCCGGCGCAAGCGTTCGCCGTTCTCACCGACTACGATCACATGCGTGACTTTTTGCCCGGTGTGGTGGAGAGCAAGGTTATCCAACGATCACCAAACCGGCTGGTGGTTTCCCAGTCTGTACGGATGAAGCTGGGTTTTTTGTCTGTACCGGTAGACAGCGTTCGACAGGTCGACCTGGAGCCGCCGACCAAGCTGGTGTCGCACGCGCTATCCGGCACCGTCAGCAAGGCGGAAGTCACTACCACGCTCACGCAAGTGCAAGGCAAGACGGTGGTGACCTACCAGAGCGAGGCTACATTGAACAGTTGGCTGCCTGCCGGCCTCGGGACCTCGATCATCGGCACGCACGTGCGGGAGCAACTGACGCACATGCGCGCGGAGATGTTGCGAAGGCAAGGCGGGGGCGGGTCTGACAGGTAGGCCTTGGCCGAACAGTCGCCGCCGTTTAATCGAAAACGACCGTAAACGAATACTTCGTCTCCACTTTCAAATCGACTGGTATCCCCTTCGGCTGCGGATACCGCGCCAGCGCCCGCTTGGCAAGATCGCTCAGCGTCTTTTCGAACGCGTTGTGCACCTCCGGCCGCCAGCGTTCGCGCAAGGTGTCGCCATCGACCCAGCCGAGCAGCGCGTATTCGCGCGATTCCTGTTGTTTCACTTCGATCCGCGCCTGGCCCGGCAGGAAGCGCAGATTGACCTCGCCGCCAACATTGTGAATCGAGCCGAGTTTCGGATAGTTCAGTTCCGCCGAAATGGTGGACATGACGCCAACCAGATAATTGCAGCGCGTCAGCTGTTCCTCTGGCCACATGCCAATCTGCGTCACGAAGGCCTCGGGATCGTCCTGGACATCCTTGCTGACGCTACACCCCCGCAGGCCCAGGCCATGCCCCTTGTGCGCCCACCAGAGAGCGGCGGCAATATCGGGGCCGTTGGCGGGATCGGCATAGCCGGCGGCGAGACGGTCGGCCGCTTCGGGAAGGCCTTTCTCGAAGGCGGCGGTGTAGAAATTGACGGCGTTCGCCCAGTCGCGTTTCACGCACAGGCCGTTCTCGTACATGGTCGCGGCCAGCAGGAACACTTTGGGTTCGCCTTGCTTGAGCCAGCCTTTCAGGCGGCTGACGGCATAGTCGCAATCACGCGCTTCGATTTGCCTGCGCACGTCTTCCAGGGCCGAATCGGCGGCGCTGGCTTTGGATGCGGCCGAGGCCGGGCATGCGATGAGGAGCGTGGCCAGGAGGCAAAGCAGGCGCGAGCGGAAGCGCATAACAGGCGGGTTCATGTGGTCCTTGTAGGAAGGAGTGACATGCGCGCTAGCGGAAACCGCAGGGCAAAAGGTTGTCACTCACACCACAATTATACCCAAGCGTATTGCTGCGTGGAATGCAAATTACTCACAACCTATTCCGCCAGCCTGCGCTGCCGCTCCTCCCGCGGCGTATTCCCGAACAGCGCCCCGAACGCCGTCGAAAAATGCGACCCCGACGAAAACCCGCACATCAAGCCCACCTGCACGATCGAATTATTCGTATCGATCAGCAGCTGCCTTGCCCGTTGCAGGCGCAACTCCAGGTAATAGCGCGACGGCAGGCTGCCAAGATATTGTTTAAATAGCCGTTCCAGCTGTCGCCGCGACACCCCGGCCAGTTGGGCGATCTCGTCGGTCGAGAGCGGCTCTTCGATATTCGCTTCCATCAGCGTCACCGCTTCGGTCAACTTCGGCTGCAGCGTGCCGAAGCGCGCCTGCAGCGCCACGCGTTGGCGCTCTTCCCTGCCGCGCACGCGGTCGACGCACAGGAGTTCCTTGACCGGCGCCTGCACGTTGGAGCCGAAAATGATGTCGATCAGGGTCAGCGCGAAATCGACGGAGGCGGCGCCACCGCAGCAAGTCAAGCGGTTGCCGTCGATTTCGTACAGGTGGGGCGTGAAGATGGCCTGGTCGGCGCGGCTGTCGGCGTCGGCGTAGAGCGACCAGGGCAGCGCGGTCTTGACGCCGTTCAGCGCGCCGGCTTCCGCCAGCCACAGCACGCCCGCGCCGACGCCACCCCAGAATGGCGCGGCCCGGCAGCGTTCGACCAGGGCGCGGAAGTTGGCGGGTTTCAGGCCGGCCTGCGCTTCGTCGGCGGCGAGCAGCACCAGGTGCCAGTGGCGCTGGGCATCGCTGGCGAATTTGTCGGGGCTGCGCACGTCCACGTGCAGGCGCTCGGGGCCGAGGATCTTGGCCGCCTGGCGCAGCGGTTGCACCAGGCCGGACCAGGTGAGCGCGTCCGGTTCGCCCGCGTTCACGAGCAGGATGCGCAGGGGCCGTTCCTGGGCCAGGACGGACACTTCAACTTGCATCGTTACAGGTCAATGAGGTCATTACGCGGGTCGGGCGCGCTCGGCGCGGGGGAATTCGAAATCCAATGGCTGCCAATCATACCGGAGATCAACTAAGGGGAAGCCGATCCTTGATCTGAATCAGAGCGACCCGGTTTCCTCTCGTCGCAGCAAACCCGCATGCCTGGATCGAGTCAAACGCTGAACGCGCACTTTTCTCCCCCGCCATCTCCCGAGAAAGGATTTCGCCATGAACAAGTTTCCCAGCGACTTTCCACACACCCTCACCGGCTTTGGCGGCGATCCTGGCCTGAATCAGGCACAGCACCGGGAGCGCAGCAAGAAATGTCCGGTGATCCTGGTGCACGGGAATGCATCGAACTCCGTGCACCCCAGGTTCGGCATGGAAGCAATGAAAACTTTCCTGAAGGCCGAGGATTACCAGGATTGCGAAATCTGGGCCATGGATTATCTGGGTGAAAACAATGGCATGCATGAATTGCTCGGCGTACACCAGAACCGCATCGACGCCTTCCGCGATTTCGTCGACCAGGTGCGCGACTACCTCGGCGTGGAAAAACTCGACTTCATTTCGCACTCGCTCGGCTGCGGCATGGTCAACGCCTACCTGCGGGGCTTGCAGTCGAACGGACAGTGGAACGGCGAGGACCACCGCTTCGATGTGGCCGGCACCTCGGTCAGCATTGCCGGCGCCACGTATGGCCTGGGGACCGGCAGCATCGATGAATTCCGGACGGGCAGCCAATTCGAAGTGGCTTCGCACCGGTTCGGCGATGTCGCCAGCGATGACACGCCCTTCGGGGAGGACACCAGGTCGGAGCAGATTGCTCCCACCGACGAATGGAAAGTCACGACCTCGCTGGACAATGACCAGGTGCGCTATGTCGCCATCATCGCGCGCGAGGATTTCGTCGACCAGCAGTATCCGAATACCAGCCGCCGCAACGGCGCCGATCTGAACAAGGTGTTCAACGTCGGGCAAGGAATTCCGGGACATGAAAAAATCATCAAGGAGCAAGCCGTGTTCGATGCGTTCAAGGGCTACCTGAACCGCACCCCTCCGGTACCGCAGGTACGTTTTTCCGTGGATAAGGAAAGCGGCAACCATGGCGCCAACCTGCACATCACGGTCACGATCACGCCTGCCGGCGCAACCATCGGGTACAAGGCGAGGCGCTTGACCAAGGCGGTGCAGGCCGGATTTCTTGTCGAGACGGTTGCCGAAGAAAACGCGGGCGCGCTGGCGAACAACCAGGCGCTCACGCTGGCGCACGACGGCGCCTGGGAGGTGACATTCACGACAAACAGCGGGGCCGCGCTGGAACGCAGCTATGGCGTGAATGTCCTGCTCCCGGAACTCACTATTCTCACTGACAACGGCACGCCATTCCAGGGCAGCCTGGAAGTCAAGACCATGGCCAGCAAGGGCACGGTTTTCTACAGCACCGACAAGACGCACTGGCTGGCGGAGTCGAATCCCCTCATCCACGAAACGACGACGCTGTATTTCATTGCGATCGATGCCGAAGGCCTGGCCTCCCCTATCGTCTCGAAGGCATACGAGAAGAAAACCGTGCAATTCGCCAAAGCGACGCTGACCGAACACTTCATCGCAGGCAGGCTGGGCGTCATCGACTACCTCAACGTGACGATGCAACTGGGCCCGAATGCCGTGATCACCCTGTATTTCGTCAACGGCGAATGGGTGCGCGATCCGGACATGACCGAAGTCGCACTGGCGCCGCCCGCCATCGACATTTCGGACGATGGCGGCGTGAAAACCGCACCGGTCACGCTGGCCGTGGCCGCGCACCACCCGACCGACTCGGCCCCGGCGATTTATTACACGCTCGATGGCTCCGCGCCGACCCGGCAATCGCATTCCTTTACTTCCTCGGGCCTGCTGCACCTGGAAACCGCCGGCACCAGGACACTCACCTGCCGGGCCTGCGACGCGGCCGGCAACTGGTCGGATACGGTAACGAGGACGTTCACGATGCAATTCGACGACCAGCAAACCCGGATCGGTTGCGACAAGCCGAGCGGCGTGTATGCGGGCGCTGTCGACCCCGTGATTTCGCCCCCCGAGAAAGCCGGGGCCAAATCCCTGGTGTATTACACGGACGACGGCTCCGATCCGTCCGATCCAAAGAACCCGAACCGCCTCTCCTTCGACGATAAAAAACGCTTCACCATTCGCGGCAACGGCGCCCACGCGATCCTGTGCTATGCGAAAGACGCGGCCGGCAAAGAGGCCTTCCATGCCTTCGGTTGGGAGATCGACGATGACGATTATCCGGAAACGCGCTTGTCGCCTTCCGCGGGCGGCAATTTCGTCGGCCAGGTCCGCATCCAGCTGACCGTCTCCGAGCCCAGCGAATGGACCCGGTATACGCTCGACGGCAGCGAGCCATCGGAAACGCATGGAGAAACCTACACGGCGCCCATCGTGCTCGACCGGACGGCACGCCTGCGCTTCCGCTCACGCAGCCTGTCCGGCAAGCTGGAACCGGTGCGCTCCGCGGTGTTTACCGTGACGCCCCGGCTGGAGCGCCTGGTGTTCGACAGCGAAGCCCGGCATACCGGCTACCTGGTCGCGCAGGAAGACAAGCGTACGGCGATGGTCGGGACCGGGAACATGCTCAGGATCGGCGCCGTTGCCGGCAATGGCGACAGCCGCGCCATCCTGCATTTCGATACGGCGTCCCTGCCGGATAATGCGCACATCAGCCGCGCCTTCCTGGAAGTGGCATTTCATTCCACGGCAGGCGACCCGTGGGCGGGCGGCAGGACAATCGCGGTGGACGTGCAACGGGGGCATTTCGGCTACACGCGCGCCCTGCATGCGAACGACTGGGATGCCAGGGCCACTGCCGAGGACGTCGCGCGGATCGACAGGTTCGCTGACGACAGCGGCAACTCCACCGATTTTTCGCGCACAGGCCTGGATGCCATCAACAAGACCGGCGTCACGCAATGCCGCCTGAGAATGACGCCAGGCCCGAACGGGGAGACCGGCGCCTGCCTGATGCTCGCGGGTGGAGCCAGGGCCAGGCTGCATGTCATCCTGGCCAGTCCTCAGTAAGTTTTCACTCGGGAGCAAGCGCCGCGGCAGGCCGCTTTTCGGCATTCCATTGACTGACGATGACGCCGGCAATCAGCAGCAAACCGCCCAGCCAGCCGCGGCTCGTCAGGGCTTCGCCCAGCCAGAAGTAGGCGAAGAAGGCGGCGGCGGCCGGCTCGAAGGCGTAGACGACGGCCGCCTCGTTGGCTGTGGTGCGCGACTGGCCCCAGGTTTGCAGCGAGATGATGGCGGCGGTGGCGACCACGCCGAGGTAGGCGAAGTTCCAGCCATGTTGGCCGATGGCGGTCATGACGCCGTCGAACCAGGCGGCGCGTGCGGCGGCCTCGCCCGGCACTTCGCGCGCCCACAGCCACAGCGCCGCGCACAGGGCCACCGTGCCGATCTGGGTCGCCGTGATCGTCATCAGCCGCGTCGCGCGCCGCGTGTGCACTTCCATCACCTTGACGTACACGCCGAAGCACAGCGCGCACATCAGGGCGAGCGAATCGCCGGTGCCCCAGCCGCCGCCGTCCCAGCACAAGGCGGCCAGGCCCGCGATCGACATGATCAATGCCAGGATGATGCGCCGTTCGGGCAGGCGGCCGGCCAGCACGCCCAGCAGCGGCACGACCAGCACGTTCAGGCCGCAAATAAAAGCGTTGCGGTTCGAGCTGGTCAGCGCCAGGCCCTCGACCTGGAAAATGAAACAGAAGAACAGCAATGCGCCCAGGATGGCCCCCGAACGCAGGTCGCTGCCCTTGGCGCGCCACAGGAAGGGCGACAAGATCACGGCTGCCAGCGCGAAGCGCACGAGGATGATCCATACCGCCGAGAAGTGGCCGGTGAGGTCTTTCATGGCGGGGAAAGTCGTGCCCCAGACCAGGGTGACGAGCAGCAGGGCGAAGATGCCGTGGAGGTGGCGATGCATGGATGACGGATCGGCAAAAACACATATGCTACCCGCCTCGGCTGTAAATGGCGAAGCGTGGGCTGATAAAGCCTCCGGGCCGGATATAATTCCGAGTCATGGGGGAACGATATTTAAAGAGCGTCCGCTTGCTGGCCGAGTGCCTGCAAGGCTTCGAGCGGTATTCGGGCGAATCGGTGCGCCAGTACGGTTTGACGCATGCGCAATTCGACATCATCGCCACGCTCGGCAATACGCCGGGCATGAGCTACAAGGAACTCGGCGAGCGCACCCTGATCACCAAGGGCACGCTGACCGGCGTGGTCGAACGTCTCGAGCAAAAAGGCATCGTACTGCGCGAGCGCAGCAGCGACGACAAGCGTTCGTTTCATGTGCGCTTGAGCGATGAGGGCGATGCCGTTTTTCGCGAGGTATTCCCGCAAGTGGTTTCCCGTTGCAAGCAATTGTTTGTCGACTACAGCGACGCCGAATTCGACGCGATGGATGGCGCTCTGACCATGCTGCGCCAGCGCATCAGCCAAGCCGGGCGCCCGCACTTTCCCCCGTTATCACCCCAACAAAAGGAAGAATCTTGAAAACTACCCTGCTCGAAGGCATGACGCCTGCCCATTTCGACAAGCACATCATTGGCAACATCCTGCTGGAAGTGGCTCCGGTCGACGAAGTGCGCCAGCACAAAATGCTGATCGGCGTACGCAACGAGGCCGGCGACATCTATCGTTTGATCGGCGCGGCCAAGATCAACAGCTTCATGAACGCCGTCGAGGAGCTGGCGGACCTGGGCCTGGTCGACGAACTGGAAGATACCGAAGAGCCGAAGGATGGCCTCGACGCGATTTTCAGCGAGCCTTAACAAGCCAGCGTAGCGGCCGTTGTAAAAGTGCCCCAAGGCAAACTTTGCCTGGGGGGACGTCTGTACATGAGAGTATAATTTTTCGATGGACAGACTCCACGCCCTTCAAAATATCGCGGCCCAGGCCATCCGCGGCGAACTCAGCTTTCCGACGAATGTCGACGCCACGCTCAGGCTGCAGCAAGCCCTGAACGATCCCGAATGCCACGCCGACGACGCAGCCCGCCTGGTGCAGGCCGAGCCGCTGTTGGCGGCGCGCACGGTCGCCATCGCCAATTCCGTTACCTACAACCGCTCCGGCAACGACGTCACGAATGTGCGCGCGGCCGTCCAGCGCGTGGGTTTCCGCACGCTCGGCGCGCTGGCCGCTGCCGTCATCGTGCGCCAGCTGAGCAGCGAGATTACCGATCCCGACTTGCGCAAGCGCGCCGACGCCCTGTGGCGCCACTCGGCCCACGTGGCGGCGCTGGCCCAGGTGATCGCGCGCCGGGTGTCGTTTGTCGACCCTGAAACGGCGATGTTCGCGGGCATCGTGCATGAAGTCGGCGGCTTTTACATGCTGTCGCGCGCGCACGCGTTTCCAGGACTGCTCGATGGCGATGCCGACGACTGGATGGACCATGGCGAAGTGGCGATCGGGCGCGGCGTGCTGCTGCGCCTGGGCGTGCCGGCGCCGGTGATGGGGGCGATCGAGGCCATGTGGAACGGCATGCGCGCCCTGCCGCCGGAGACGCTGGGCGACACCTTGTTGCTGGCGAATGATTTGTCGCCGGTGCCCTCTCCCCTGCTCGAGCGTCCAGGTGCGACGACCCTGCAGGCGGCGGCGACGATCGATTTCGCGGTGGGCGACGGCACGCTGGCGCGCATCATGGAAGAGTCGGCACATGAGGTGCAGAGCTTGACCTCGGCGTTGTTGTAAGCGTCGCTAACGCTACGCCCATCCGGCAAGCTTGCGCTGGCAAAAAAAATGCCCGCTAGGAAGCGGGCAAAGTCCAAAACTAGGGATGTCCTGAAAGAGACAGCTCCATATTAGTTCCCGGTTCCCGCACACTCTGTGCGCTAGTTCACACTTATGACACTTTTGTCTGCACAGGTGAATTATCTGGTTCGGGCAAAAAAAAACCCGCTCCGAGAGGGAGCGGGTGAAGTCCAAAACTAGGGATGTCCTGAAAGAGACAGTTCCACTAT
>Ga0213837_1001218_pt1 | contig 15013 bp, 12 predicted proteins | sample SWPATP12_FD_160572 | JGI IMG/M metagenome (GOLD analysis project Ga0213837, IMG submission 160572) | Coastal seawater microbial communities from Marineland, Florida, United States - SWPA TP1 #2 | ecosystem: Environmental > Aquatic > Marine > Coastal | place: USA: Florida | collected 2016-08-06
ATTCGATCCGAAAGTGAACTGGGCGACCCACGTCGACATGAAAACCGGCCGTCCGCAAGTCGTGGCCAAGTACAGCACCGACAAGAACGGGCCGGATGTCAACTCGAAGGGCATCTGCCCCTCCGCGCTTGGCACCAAGGACCAGCAGCCGGCCAGTTTCAACCGCAAGACCGGCCTGTTCTATGTGCCGACGAACCACGTCTGCATGGATTACGAGCCGTTCCAGATCGAGTACACGGCCGGCCAGCCCTATGTCGGCTCGACCCTCTCGATGTACGCCGCACCGAACAGCCACGGCGGGCTGGGCAACTTCATCGCCTGGGATGCGGGCACCGGCAAGATCGTCTGGTCCAAGCCCGAGAAATTTTCGGTCTGGAGCGGTGCGCTCTCGACCGCCGGCGACGTGGTGTTCTACGGCACGCTGGAAGGTTACCTGAAGGCGGTCGACCTGAACGGCAAGGAACTCTGGAAGTTCAAGACGCCGTCGGGGATCATCGGCAACGTCCACACCTGGGAATACAAGGGCAAGCAATACATCGGGGTGCTGTCCGGGATTGGCGGCTGGGCCGGGATTGGCCTCGCGGCCGGCCTGACCAAAGGCACCGAAGGCCTGGGCGCGGTGGGCGGCTACAAGGACCTGGCCAAGTACACCGAGCTCGGTGGCGTGCTGACAGTGTTCGCCTTGCCTGACCGCTGATCGACGCGCATCATCCCGATACCGTGTATGTGAATTGAGGACGGCCGCGGGCGGCCGTCCTCGCTTGCCAGGAATGGAATATGAACAGACTCACGAACGGAGCAATCGCCGGCGCCGCCTGCCGGACCCTGGCGCTGCTGTGCGGATTTGCGTGCGCACCGGCCTTTGCGGCCGATACCGCGCCCTACCAGGTAGCTGAAGGCAACAAGGTCGATGCGCAAACCCTGAGCGGCTGGAAGACCTGGCGCGCCATGGCCTGCGAGCGCTGCCACGGCGCCGCCCAGGAAGGCATGGTCGGCCCTTCGCTGGTGAACAGCCTGAAAGTGCTGAGCAAGGACGAATTCAAGGCCACCGTGCTCAAGGGCCGGATCGACAAGGGCATGCCGAATTTTGACAGCAGCAAGATGGTCAGCGAAAACATCGACAACCTGTACGCGTATTTGAAGGGGCGCTCGGACGGCAAGATCGAGCCGGGCCGGCTGCAGGAGATCGGCAAATGAGGTGGCGGCCCTGGCTGATCGGCGCCGCCTGCCTGGTCTCCTGCCTGGCGGGCAGGGCGCAGGCCCAGCCCATGGCGGAACCGGGACAGGACAAGGTGCTGCGGGTTTGCCAGGATCCGAACAACCTGCCGCTGTCGAACCGCGCGCTGGACGGTTTCGAGAACAAGATCGCTGCCCTGTTTGCGCAGCAATTGGGCTGGAAGCTGGAGCACACCTGGTTCCCGCAACGGATGGGTTTTATTCGCAACACCTTGCGTGCCAAAGAGGACGCGTCCGATCACTATAAGTGCGACCTGGTGACAGGCGTCGCCAAGGGCTTCGACCTGGCCGCGACCACGCGGCCGTATTACCACTCGAGTTATGCCATGGCCTATGTCAAGGGCAAGGGACTAGACCGGGTACGCAGCCTCGACGATGTCCTCGCGCTCGATCCCGCGGCGCGCAAGAAACTGCGCTTCGGCGCCTTCGCCGGCTCGCCCGTCACCGACTGGCTGCTGCAGAACGATTTGATGGAGCAAGTGTCCTGGTATCAGAGCCAGACCGGCGACGCCGAACAGTATCCTGGCGAAATCATCGAAAAAGACCTGGCCAACGGAAAGATCGACCTGGCCTTTGCCTGGGGGCCGATTGCCGGTTATTTCGCCCGGAATGCCCATGGCGCGGCGATCGTCGCGGTGCCGCTGGTGTCAAGACCCGGCATGAAGTTCGATTTCGAGATTGCAATGGCGGTGCGGCACAGCGACAAGGCGTTCCGCCAGCGTATCGATCAATTGATCGTCGCGAACGAAACGCAAATCCGCGCCATCCTCGCGCAGTACGGCGTGCCGCTGCTGGAACTGAGCAAGCCCGCACCAGCGCTGCCGGCGGCGACGATGCCATGAGCGGCCACTTGCCATGGCGACTCAGCGCTGGCGCTGGCGGGCACCTGCGCAGCGCGGGCCGCCGATGCGTCGTCCTCGGCGCTCTCCTTGGCGCGCTGTCGATCGGGACGGTCGGCGCCCAGCCCGTCTCGCCTGCCGAAGCGCTGTTGTTCGAGACCGACCATCTGGCGAAAATAAAGGCGCCGGCCACCCTGGTCTATGAATTCCGCAAGCTTAGTAACGTCGAGCCTGCCTTTACCGACAGCGTCCAGCTCGACGTGTCGCGCAGCAAGGGGCAGGTGCACACGGCCCTGCGCTTCCTGAACGGCGCGCGCCGGCATGCGATGCCCGAGATCGACGATGCCCACGGCAACCCGGTGCTGCTCGGCTTTCTCGAACATGACATCGCCGACATGCGCCGCCTGACCGGCGGCGCGGTCAACTATTTCCGCAAGCGCATCCGGATGGCGCTGGCGGACAAGGCGCAGGTGACGCCGCAACGCATCGTGTATCAAGGCAAGACGGTGGACGGCCAGGCGGTCAGCATCCAGCCCTACCTGGACGATCCGCTGCATGCGCGCTTCGAGAAGTATGTGCGCAAGACCTATACCTTCGTGACCAGCGATGCGGTGCCGGGCGGCCTGTACCAGGTACGCACCTCGCTCGAGAACACGGCCGATGGCCGGCCGCCGCCGGGGACGGTAATGGCGCATAAGGCGGCGCTCGATGGTCCGGTCGCGGGCGCGGCCCAGGCCGCGGCAGCGGCGCCGATCCCGGTGGCGCCCGCCACGCCGCCGCCAGGCGCGGCAATGCCGGTCATCGACGAGACGCTCACCCTGGTCAAGGTCGTCGATCACCAGCGCTGAACCCGGCGGATGGCGGCTGCCTGGATACGGAATCAGCCGGAGGCACGATGGCGCCCTTAAAAGTGTTTGCTTTCGATTATGCGATGGAGGGCGGCGCGATGAGGCGGGCCTTGCCGCGGTCCTTCCTGCGCCAGGGCGGCATGCTGTTCGATGCCTTGCTGGCCGACCTGGGGGCCCTGCCCGGTGTCGAGCTGTGCACCATGGCGGCGCTGGACGCGCCCGGTACGGATGGCAGGCAGCCGGCGCGCTCCTTCGACGAGCGCTTTGCAGCCTGCGTGCAGGCGGCGGACGCGGTCTGGCCGCTGGCGCCGGAGTCCGAAGGGCTGTTGGAAAGCCTGTCGCGCGAGATCCTGCGCGGCAAGCGCATCCTGCTCGGCAGTGCGCCGGGTGCGGTACGGGTCGCCGCCAGCAAGCGCAAGCTGGCGCGCGCGCTGGCCGAGGGCGGGGTGGCGGCCGTGCCCACCTACCGGCCGCACGCCGCCTTGCCCGACGGGGAGGGCGCCTGGGTGGTCAAGCCCGACGACGGTGTCGGTTGCCGCGACACCCGCCTGTTCAGCGACCGCGCGGCGGCGCTCGCCTGGATCCGCACCAGCGCGGTGGAAGGTTATGTCTTGCAGCCTTTTATTCCAGGTAAGCTGGGCAGCCTGTCGCTGATCTGCTGCGACGGCGCGGCGCGCCTGCTGGCGCGCAACCTGGAACGGGTGGCGGTGCGCGACAACCGGTTTCACTTCCTGGGCAGTACCGTGAATGGGCTGGACGATGCCGACGGTGCGCTCGAGCGCCTGGCGCAGCAGGTGGCGGCGGCGCTGCCTACCTTGTGGGGCTATGTCGGCGTGGACATCATCTTCAGCGAGCACGGCGCCGTGGTGCTCGACGTGAATCCGCGCCTGACCGCGGCCTACGCCGGCTTGCACGCCTCGATCGGCTGCAACCCGGCCGGCCTGGTCATCGATTTACTAAAAGGCCCGGCGGCGATGCCCGCGGCCCTCACCAGGCGCCGCGCCGTGAGCGTCGACCTCGGCAGTTTTCCGGGCGATGCGGCTAGCTGACGCCGTTATCTGATCACCACACCCCAGGGCAGCTTGCCGACCGCAATATCGCGCAGCTTGCTGCGGCTGGCGGTGTCGATCACCGTCACGCTGTTCGAACGGCCGTTGGCCACATACAGCTTCTTCCCATCCGGGGTGAGCGCCATGTTCCAGGGGCGCTGGCCCACCGGCACGGTCGCCACGACCTGGTTGGTGGCGCTGTCGATCACCGACACATTGGCGTCGCCGCCGTTCGACACATACACCTCTTTCCCGTTCGGATGCACGGCAATGCCGTTGGCGCGCAGCCCGGCCTTGATGCGCGCGACGATGGCGAAACTGGTGGTGTCGATGACGAATACTTCGTTGGCGTTCTCGGTGGCGACATAGGCGCGGCTGCTGTCGGGCAGGAAGCCGATGCCGCGCGGGCGGGCGCCCACTGCGACCTGGGCCAGTTGCTTGCGGCCGGCAAAATCGAGGATGTCGACGGCATCGCCCTCTTCGGCGCTGACGAAGACCAGGCGGCCGTTCGGGCTGAACACCGCGTGTTCCGGATTCTTGCCGTGCACGGGAATCGAAAACGCCAGGGCATTGGTGCGCGTATCGGTCACCGCAATCGTGTTCTTGCCCTCGACGGCCGCGATCACCCAGCGACCGTCCGGGGAGATCGACACGCCTTCGGGCGATTCGCCCAGCGCCACCGTGGCGCCCAGCTTGCGCGACCCCAGGTCGACCAGTTGCAGGCGGTTGTTCGGCTGGTCGCTGACATACAGCCAGCGGCTGTCCGTGCCGACCGCCAGGCCGCGCGGTTTGGCGCCGCCGGGCAGCTCGCCGACCACCTGGTCGGTGGCCGTGTCGATGATGGAAACGGTGCCCGATCCCTCGTTCGGCACATAGGCGAACGGGGCGGCAAGCAGGGGCAGCGGCAGTGCGGCGGCGAGTGCGAAGGCGGCAAGGCAGGCGAAGCGGCAAATGGGCAAGACGGTCATCGATTCTCCACGGACAGGTTGGAATGCAGCCGGTCGCCCTGCGCGCCGCGCCGCGGCCACATGCGCAGCAGCAAGCCGTCGCGGTCGATCAGCATGTGCTTGGCGACGGCGAGTACGTGCACGGCTACGAGCAAGGCCAGCAGCAGCGCGGCCAGCTGGTGGGCGCCGTTGAACACGGCGTACCAGGTCTTGTCGTCCGGCCCCCAGGGCGCCCAGCGCACGAGGTTGAAAAACTTGACGCCGTGCTTGCTGAAGTTGGAGGCGAGATAGCCCGACAGCGGCAGCGCCAGCATGCAGGCATACAGCGCGATGTGGCTGACCCGGGCCGCGCGCCGCTGCCAGCGCGGCATGCTGTCCGGCAGCGGCGGCGGCGCATGCGTCAGGCGCCAGCCCAGGCGCAGCAAAATCAACAGGCCGATCAGGATGCCGGTGCTTTTATGCAGGTTGACGTAATAGCCGCGTGCGGGCGTGCCGCGCGGGATATCGCCGAGCAGCAAGCCAAAGGCGAACTGGCCGAGCAGCAGCAGCGCGATGAGCCAGTGCAAGGCGATCGCGGTGCGCGTATAGCGGTGCAAACTATCCATACTCAAGCTTACTCAATGAAACAGCGACTTGTCCGGATGCTCGATATTTAGCCGCTGCAATTTGCGGTACAGCGTGTTGCGGCTGATGTTGAGCTCGCGGGCGACGCCGCTCAGGTTCCACTGGTGGCGTTTCAGTTCCTGCAGCAGCACTTCGCGTTCGGCGCATTCGAACGGGTTCAGTCCGGGTTGCGGCCTGGCGCCGGGCGCGGCAGTCGCGGCGGCGACCGTCAGCACCGGTTCGCCGGGCGCCGTCTCGCCGAGCGACTGCCGGTATTCGGGCGGCAAGTCACGCAGGGTAAGGCGGTTCGATTCGCGCAGCGCGATCATGGTGCGCAGCAGGTGGCGCAGCTGGCGCAGGTTGCCGGGCCAGCGTTGCCGCTCGAGCAGGGCCAGCAGGCTGTCCTCGAGCTCGACCGGGCAGCCGGCATCGCTTTCTTCCAGCGCCAGCTGGCGGATCAATTCGCCGCGGTCGAGGCGTTCGCGCAGCGGCGGCATCGTGAAGGTGACGCCTTGCAGCCGGTAATACAGGTCTTCGCGGAAGGCGCCGCTTTCGACCTGCCGGGCGAGGTCGCAATGGGTGGCACTGATCAGCCGGATATCGAGCCTGACCGGCGTTTCCGCGCCGAGCGGCACCACTTCGCGTTCCTCGAGCACGCGCAGCAGCCGCGCTTGCAGGGCAACCGGCATGTCGCCGATCTCGTCCAGGAACAGGGTGCCGCCATTCGCCTGCAACAGCTTGCCGCGCTGCCCGTCCTTGCTGGCGCCGGTGAAGGCCCCCGCGCGGTAGCCGAACAGTTCGCTTTCGACGAGGGATTCGGGAATCGAGGCGCAATTGATCGCGACGAAGGGGCGGGTGGCGCGGCTGCTGGACAAGTGCATCGCGCGTGCGAAGCGTTCCTTGCCGGTGCCGGTTTCGCCCAGCAGCACGACGGCGACGTTGCGCTCCATGACGCGCTTGGCGATGTCGATGTTGGCGCTCATGGCCGGGTCGCCGAACTGCAGCGCGTCGAGCGCGCTGGCGCCTGCGAGCGCGGGCGGGCTTTCCGCGCGCTGGGGCCGGCGCACGGTCGTCGCCACCGGCTGGTAGACGACGGCGAAGAAGCGGGCGTTGCCGCGCACCTCGAAGATCGGCACGGGGTGATAGGCGCGCCGCACGCTGCTGTCGACCAGCCCGGAAAAGGTGATGTTGAACAGCTCGCAGACATCGCGCCCGACGATCTCGGCCGGGCTGGTGTAGCCGAGCAGGGACAGCGCCGCGCGGCTCGCGGCCAGCACCGTGCCGGTGACTGACAGCGCAATCGCGCCTTCGCTCAGGGTGCCGACGAATTCGGGCCGGTTGTGGAAACGCAGGATGAAGTCGTGGCGGAACTGCTGCAGGAAGACGCGGTTCTCGATCAGCTGCACCGACATGCTGACCAGGGCCAGCGTGTGCTGCTGGGCCAGGCGCGATTCGCCGGAGGCGTCGAGCACGCCGACCAGTTCGCCGCCATGGTCGAAGATCGGCGCCGCCGCGCAGGACAGGCCGATATTCCGGGACAGGTAGTGTTCGTCCTGGTGGACGGTGATCGGGCGCCGTTCGACCAGGCAGGTGCCCATGCCGTTGGTGCCCTGCACGCGCTCGCTCCAGACCGCGCCCTGCATCAGGCCGGTCTTGGACGCGGCATGGGTGAACGCGGGGTCGCCGAAATAATTGAGGAGGACGCCCTCGCGGTCGGTCAGCATGATCGCGTAGCCGGAGCCGGCCAGCTGCTGGTACAGGTTCGCCATCTCGACCTTGGCGACGGCCTGCACGTCGGCCAGGCGCTCCTGGCGTTCCTGGAGTTCGCTCGGAGCCACCACTTCGGGGTCGGCGCAGCTGTCGGGGTTGAGCTGGTATTCGTTGAGACAACGAATCCAGGAGCGGGTGATCCGGTTGCCGGATCCAATGCGGTCGCTTCCGATGCGGTCGTGGACGACCGAATGGACGCGCTTGACGTGTTCCACGGCAAACTTCGACATGCAATGTCTCCTACGTCCCGCAACGAGTCTCAGCAGTTGATGCCGGCAACTGTCACTTTATGGACTGTTTTGTGAGTTTGACACCCCATCTGTTATGCAGAATACACCCTTCGGGCGTGGAATTGTCCGCCAGTTTCCGACAATTTTGAATATGCGTCGTGGCGGCATGCAGCCCACATGGCGAACACCAGACCGGCATCAGTCCGGCTGCAATGGCGGGGAACAATCAACGATTCTGATTGTCCCCGCCACGATTTACTTGGCGATCAAGAGCAGCGTGCCCCGTCCGCACACACCATACGCCGTATTCTCGCCGCCGACGAGCGCCTCGGTCCCCGGCGCCTGCACTTGCGCCGCTCCTTCGGCCCAGGTACAGGTATCGGTGACGCGATACCAGCTCTTGCCGGCGCCCGGCCAGGGCAGCGTGAAGTTCACCTGCGCGCTCCAGGCGTTATGGGCGACATAGATGCTGGAGGCCGTATCGCCGAACTCGGATCCGTCGATGCGCCAGGCGATCGCGTGGTTGGCGCTGTTGTCGAAGTAGGCCGTATCGGCCACGCCGCCATCGGGCTTGAACCAGCGCAGCTGTTCCATCACGTTGCCGTTGTTGTCCACGCTCGAATAAAAATTCGCCGGACGCAGGGCGGGATGTGCCTTGCGGAAGGCGATCATCGCTTTCGAGAATGCCTGGAAGTTGCTCTGATCCGTCGTGCGGGTCCAGCCCAGCCAGTTGGCGGAGGAATCGAGGTTGTACGGGTTGTTGCTGCAGTTGATGCTGCGCAGCGCCTCGTCGCCGCCGACGATCATCGGCACCCCGGCCGACAGCATCGTCAGCGCCATGCCGTTGCGTGCGGCTTTTCGCTGGTCGGCCGCGATGCCGCCCTGGTCCCAGCTGTTGTTATTGTCCTCGCCGCCGTCGCTCGGGCCGTAAGGCCAGGCCTGGTTGTTGTTCTTGGTGTTGCAGCTATACAAATCCTTCAAGGTAAAGCCGTCGTGTGCGGTAATGAAATTGACTGAGTGCCAGGGCTTGCGGCCGTCGTCGCCATACAAATCGCTGGAGCCGGCGAAGCGCGACGCCATTTGTCCGGGCGTGATCGCCACGCTGCCGAGCTTGTTTTGCGACTGGCGCACGACATCGCGGTAGCCGCCATTCCACTCGGCCCAGCCGCTCGGGAAGCCGCCGACCTGGTACGAATTGCCGCCGATGGCCCACGGTTCGGCGATCAGGTCGACCCCGCTGCCGCCGGCGGCAGGCCGTGGCGGCAGCTCGGCGACGATGCGGTTCAAGGCATTGCCGGCGTCCATCTTGTCGAAGTTGTAGCAGCCGTGCTGGCACGTATTGCCCAGCACCGAGGCGAGGTCGAAGCGGTAGCCGTCCACGCCCAGCTGGTCGCGCCAGTAGGCGAGCGAATCGACGATCAGGTTCTGGGCGACCGTGTTGCGGGTGTTGTAGTTGCCGCCCACGCCAGTGTTGTCCCAGGAATTCTGGAAGTCCGCCGTCAGGCTGTAATAGGCGGCGTTGTCCAGGCCGCGCATGCCGTACAGGTTATAGGTCGTCTTGTCGGTCGGCGACCAGGCGCCGCCTTCGCCGGTGTGGTTGTAGACGACGTCGATCAGCACCTTGATGCCGTTGTCGTGGAAGGCCTTCACCATTTCCTTGAATTCGCGGGTCGGACCGCCCGGCGTCTTGTCGTAGGCATACCGGCGGTCGGGGGCGAAATAGTTCAGGGTCATGTAACCCCAGTAATTGTCGCCCGTGGTGCTGGTCGGATCGTTGTCGTTGGTATCGTTCTGGGTTTCCTGCACCGGCAGGAATTCGATGGCCGTCACGCCCAGCGCCGCCAGCGCGGCCGCTTTCTGGCCTGCGCCTTTATAGGTGCCGCGATAGGCGGCGGTGATGCCGGTATCGTTCATCGTCAGGCCGCGCATATGGGCTTCATAGACGACATCGTCTTTCAGGGCGCGCGTCGGCTTGGTGCCGATTGCCTGGGTGTCGCCGGCCAGCACGATGCCCTTTGGCGCGGACGAGCCGCTGTCGATGTTGCGATAGGTGGCGCCGCTGGCGTAGATGGTGCCGTTGGTCATGGTCGGCGTGGTCGGGTCGTGGCTCAGCTCGAGCGCGTATGGGTCGGTCAGCAGTTTATTTGGATTGAAGCGGTTGCCGGCGGCGTCGACGTCGCTCACGAAGCCAAGGCTGGAACCCTTGGTCCAGCTGGCGTTATAGGGCCAGTTCGGGCCCCAGGCGCGGTAGCCGTAATACAGGGTGCCGCCCAGGCCCAGGCCGCTCAGGGTGGCGGTCGGCAGCGTGACGCTCCAGGTGCCGCCCGTGTTGGTCATCACATAGCGCGCCTTTTCGGCGCTGCCGGTGGCCGTGCTATACAGGTAAACTTCGATGCGCGTGGCCTTGCTCGAGTACACCTTGAATGTGACGTTAGCCTTGGTGGCGTCGTAGGCGGCGCCGAGTTTATTTGGATTGATGGCGGCCCAGGCCGGGGCGCCGAGCAAGGCGCCCGTGATCAGGGCGGCAAGGAACTTGCGTTGAAAGTGCATTGTCAGTCTCCGGTATATATCTATGTGTTTTATGAAAGCGTCTTCTTTCGGGCGCTTGCTGTACTTTCGCTACCTCTGCCGGATAGCTCATGAATACCGCGGGTAGACGCTACTCCCGCGCTTGCATGAAGTCAACCTTCAGCGCGTAGTTTTGCTACCGGCGCCCTGGCGCGGTTGGGCCGTGCTGGGGCCGTCGGCAAATCTGGTGCACAATCGACGCTGCGATGTTGCCAATCGAATAAAACAGGACGCCCATGAACGAACAGGTTGCACGACGGGTCGTGCTGGTGCGCGCGATCGAAAGCGCCGACACCGGCCACCAGGTGCTGAGCGAGGACGACCGCAAGTACGCCAGCCGCAGCGCGCGCGAGCTGGCCGCCTGGCAGGCCGCCGACAGCAAGGCCGCGGTCACCCAGGAACATTTTCTCGAGCAGCGCTCGGAACAGATCGTCAAGCGCCTGGCCGAGCGCACGCCGGCCTTCGCCAGCTTCCAGCGCCGCGGCCTCGGCCTGCCCGGCGTCTGGGCGGCGCTGCCGCTGCTCGCCCTGGTCGCCGGCGCGCTGCTCGACCGCATCGCCGACCCGCACCGGGTCGACCTGCTGTCGGCGCCGCTGCTGTTCGTGATCGGCTGGAACCTGCTGGTGTATCTGATCCTGCTGATCTGGGCGCTGATCCCGTCGCGCAAGACCGGCTGGGCAGGACAGGGACTATTACGCCGCCTGAGCGTCGGCAAGGCGGTCACGCCGCGCAAGCTGCCGGGCGCGCTGGCGACCGGGATCAGCAATTTCATGAGCGAATGGGCCGTGCTGAGCGAGCCGCTGACGCGCGCGCGGCTGAGCCGCACCGTGCACCTGTCGGCCGCCGCCTTTGCCCTGGGCGCGGTGCTGTCGCTGTATGCGCGCGGGCTGCTGACCCAGTACGTGGCCGGCTGGGAAAGCACCTTCCTCGATGCGCAGCAGGTGCACACCCTGCTGTCCTGGCTGTTCGCCCCGGTGCTGTTCCTGTTCCCGTTCCTGCAGGGTTTTTCGCTGGCCGATATCGAATCGCTGCGCTTCGGCGCCGGCGCGGCCGCTTCTCCCGCCGGCGGCGCGCGCTGGGTGCATTTATATGGCGCGACGATCCTGCTGCTGGTCGTGCTGCCGCGTCTGCTCCTGGCCGGTGTCCAGGGCTGGCGCGCGCGGCGCCTGGCGCGCCGCTTCCCGCTCGAACTCGAACACCCGTATTTCCGCAAGCTGGCCGACAGCATCGGCGCCGGCACGGCGGCCGTGCTGCGCGTGCTGCCCTACAGCTTCACCCTCGACGAAGCGCGCGACCGCGGCCTGTGGACGGTGGCCGCGATGGCGCTCGGCGCCCAGGCGCGGGTGCTGTTGCGCCCGACCGTGCCGTATGGAGAAGAGCCGAAGGAGGCGCTCGGCGACACGCTCTCCGAGGAGGCCGGCGTCACCGTCACCGCCGCCTTGTTCAGCCTGGCCGCGACGCCGGAAAAGGAAAACCACGGCGCCTTCCTCGACCACCTGGTGCGCAATAGCCGGCGCGGCGTCGCCGTGCTGCTCGACGAGTCCAGCATGACCGAGCGCGGCGCCGGCCAGGCCGGCCTCGAGGCGCGCGTCGCCGAACGCATCGCCCTGTGGCGCCAGTTCTGCAGTTTCCATGGCACGGCCGCCACGGTGGTCAACCTGGTCGATCCTGCAAGACACCCGATCGAACTGGGCGCGGGCCTGGCCTTGGCGGAGCTGCGATGAGCGACGAATTTGGCAACCGCGCGGTCAAAATCCAGTTCGCGCTGGTATCGCATACGAACAACGGCAAGACGACCCTGGCGCGCACCCTGGTCGGCGCCGACGTGGGAGAAGTGCGCGACGCCGCCCACGTGACCACCTTCGCCGAAGCGCACCCGCTGCAAACCACGCCGGCCGGCGACAGCCTGCTGCTGTGGGACACGCCGGGCTTCGGCGATTCGGTGCGCCTGTTGAAACGCCTGGCGCTGGCCGGCAACCCGATCGGCTGGTTCCTGCGCGAGGTGTTCGACCGCTACCGAGACCGTCCGTTCTGGCTCAGCCAGCAGGCCTTGCGGGCGGCCAGGGACGAAGCCGACGTCGTGCTGTACCTGGTGAACTCATCGGAGTCGCCTGGCGACGCCGGCTACCTGCCGGCCGAAATGAACATCCTCGAGTGGCTCGGCAAGCCGGTGGTGGTGCTGCTCAACCAGATGGGGCCGCCGCGTCCCGGCGCCGCCGAAGGCCTTGAACAGCAGGCGTGGAAACAGCACCTGGCGCGCTTTGGCGTCGTGCGCGAGGTGCTGGCGCTGGATGCCTTCGCCCGTTGCTGGGTGCACGAGCATGTGTTCTACGAAGCCGTCGCGCCGCTCGTCGCCCAGGAAAAGCAGGCAGGCTACGCGCGCCTGCGCGCGGCCTGGGAAGCGCACAACCGCCAGCGCTACGCCAGCGCCCTGCGCATTTGCGCCGAACAGGTGGCCGCCGCTGCGCGCGACAGCCAGGCCGTGGCGGAGGAGGGCGGCGGCTTCCTGCGCAGCGCCCTGAAAGCGGTGGGCCTCAGCAAGGACCAGCAAAAGCGCCAGGACGCGGCGATGGCGGCGCTGGTCGAACGCCTGAACGGGGAAATCAACAAGGCGACCATGCGCATGCTGGTGCTGCACAAGGTCGATCCGGGCGAAGCGCGGGTCATCAATACCCGCGTCCTCGACAACTTCAAGGTGCGCGCACCGATCGACAAGGCGCAGGCCGGCCTGCTGGGCGCGGTGGTCTCGGGCGCGGCCACGGGCCTGTCGGCCGACCTGATGGCGGGCGGCCTGACCCTGGGCGGCGGCGCCCTGCTCGGGGCCCTCGTCGGCGGCCTGACGGCGGCCGGCGCCGCCTGGGGTTTCAATCAACGCGCCGACCAGGACAAGCCGGGCGTGCAGTTCGCCGACGCCTTCCTGCACACCCTGCTGGTGGGCGCCGTGCTGCGCTACCTGGCCGTGGCCCACTTCGGGCGCGGGCGCGGCAACTACGTCGAGAGCGAGGCGCCGCCGTTCTGGCAGGCCGAAGTCGAGGCGGCGCTCGGGGCGCAAGGCACGAACCTGGCAACGCTGTGGCAGGAGGTGCGCGCCGCGCCCGACCTGGGCAGCGCCAGTACGCGCGTGCTGGCATTGATCGAGCCGGCCGCCGGCGCCGCGCTGGCGCGCCTGTATCCGGGCGCGGCCGCCGCGCTGCCGAACAAGGAACTGTTCGCCGCCATGTAGCACCTGTCCCAATTTGAAACAGGTGTATGGCCCGTACGTGCCGCCTGGGTATGGCATGCCGTTTGCTCATGTTGGAGGTATCGAGATTGATAACCAGCAGGAGACAAGGCATGACCACCCCGATCCGTATGCTTGGCGGCGCCCTCGCGCTGTCCGCCGCCGCCCTCACGTCGCTGTTCGCCCAGGCCCATGGCAACGTCACGCCGCAAAGCGTGGACACGCGCGGGCTGCCCGTCCTCGGCGATAAATGGCGCGACGAGAACCCCTATCGCACCAACGCCCTGGCGCAGAAGATCGGCGCCTCGGCCTATGGCCAGAACTGCGCGCGCTGCCATGGGTTGGAGGCGGTGTCGGGCGGCATCGCACCGGATTTGCGCCAGCTCGACCGCGACTGCGTCGGCATGAAGAACGCGGCCAAGAAAACCGCCTGTTTCAAGGAGATGGACAATTATTACCTGACCAGCGTGCGTACGGGGAAGGTGCGCAACGGCGCGGTCTACATGCCGCCCTTCGAAGGGGTGTTCAACCAGGAGGCGATGTGGGCCATCAAGACCTATCTCGAGACGCGCCGCGAAGCCAATTGAAAGCCGAGCGTATGACACCAACGGTTTTTTCGCCCGCCCGCAGGCTGGCCGCCGCGGCCTGCCTGATGCTGGCGGCCGCGGCGCCGGCGCGCGCCGACTGGAACAAGATCCAGGGCAGCGGCGCCCTGAAGGTCGCGGTGTATAACGAGTTCGCGCCGTTCTCGGACAAGGGCGCCGGCATCGACGTCGACCTGGCGCAGGCACTGGCCGCGAAGCTGGGACTGAAGCTGAACTTGATGCCCTTCCCGGCCGACGAGGAAGTGGGCGACGACTTGCGTAACATGGTGTGGAAGGGCCATTACCTCGGCTACGGACCGGCCGACGTGATGCTGCACGTCCCGGTCGACAACCGCCTGATGAACGACAATCCGCAGGTGCGCATCTTCGCGCCGTATTACGTCGAGAGCCTGCGCCTGGTGCGTGCCGAGCGCAGCATCCCGCGCTTCGACGACCTCGACGCGCTGGTCGATAAACGCATCGGCGTCGAGAAGGTGTCGATTGCCGGCATGCTGATGCTGGGCGAGGGCAATGGACGCTTCCGCGAACAGGTGCGGATCTTCCCCACGGCAGGGGAGGCGCTGACTGCGCTGAAGAAGGGCGAACTCGATGCGGTGCTGGCCAAGCGCTCCGAGATCGAGGGCGTAATGCGCGGCGACCCTGCGTTTCCGTTGACCGACGTGAATTTCCAGCGCCTGCCGCGCTCGGGCTGGGCGGTCGGCATGGCGGTGCGCAAGGACGACGAGGAACTCGGGCGGCGCCTGCAGGCGGCGCTCAACGAGATGGCGGCGAACGGCGAGTTGAAGGCGCTGTTCGCAAAGCATGGGGTGCAGGCGGTGACGCCGTGATCGGCCGCCACCTGCTTAAAACTGATACTGCGCACTCACCCCCGCCACCCAATTCCTCCCCGGCGCACCTTCATAAAAGCGCCGGTTCGCATCGCCCACGATCACCGACCCGACGTACTGGGTGTCGAACAGGTTATTGAGCCGTACGAACTCCTTGATTTTCCAGCCGCCCCATTCCTGGCCGGCCTGGGCGCGCGCATTGAAGATGGCATAGCCCGGCGCCGCCTGGGCGGTGTTCGTGTCCTCGGCGTACACGCGTCCGTTGCCGATC
>Ga0213837_1001220_pt1 | contig 15003 bp, 17 predicted proteins | sample SWPATP12_FD_160572 | JGI IMG/M metagenome (GOLD analysis project Ga0213837, IMG submission 160572) | Coastal seawater microbial communities from Marineland, Florida, United States - SWPA TP1 #2 | ecosystem: Environmental > Aquatic > Marine > Coastal | place: USA: Florida | collected 2016-08-06
ACTCGGGATCAGGGCTACCACCAGCCAGGTTGCCTTCAGCGGGCGCCGCCGCGGCTTTGCCTACGTGTGGTGGCCGGGGCGCTACGTCCGTTCCGAGGTCCCGGCCGTCCTGTCGATTGCCCTCCACGAACGCCTCGACTCGCCGCGGTTCAAGTCCGTGGTGCAGGCTTCACCTGGCCTGTGGATGCACCATCTGGAGCTTCGCGCCGAGGAGGACCTTAACCCCGAGGTCGCGGGGTGGCTGCTGCGGGCCCGGGACGAAGCCGGATGACCGGCTGCCCCGGGCCCGGGCGGATCAGCTTCGGTCGATCCTGATCTTCTTGGTCGGCTCGCCGGGCGCCGCTACCGGGGCCGGCGCGCGCACTTCCAGGACGCCGTCCTTGTAGGTGGCCGTGATGTCCTCTTCCTTGGCTCCGGCCGGCAGCGCGATGCTGCGCATGAACGAGCCATAACGGAACTCCGAGCGGTAGCCGGTCTTACTCTTGTGCTCGGACTTTTCCTCGCGCTCGGCCCGGATGTGCAACATGCCTTCGCTGACCGACACGTCGACGTCTTTGTCGGGATCGATGCCGGGAACCTCCGCCCGCACCACCAGGGTGTTGCCGTCCTGGAACTGCTCGACCTTGATGGTCGACGCCATCGTCAGGTCGCCGTCGAGAAAACGGCGGACAGGCTCCAACATGTCCGAAGGCGCCCACTTGCTGAGATCAGCCATAATAATCCTCCTGGGTCCACGCCCCTGCCTTGGCGGTCAGGGGCTGTGGCTCCAGTACACGCCCCCGGCGGGGGCGCCGCATAGGGCCAAAGGCCCGGCGGCTAGTGGCCCATGCCGAGGCCGCCGTCGACCGGAATGACCGCGCCGGAGATGTAGGCTGCCTCGTCGCTGGCGACCCAGCGGACGACGTCGGCGACCTCCGAGGCTTCGGCGAAGCGGCCGGCGGGAACCTTGGACAGGTAGTCCTTTTGCGTGGCCTCGGGCAGTTCGGCGGTCATGTCGGTGTTGATGAAGCCCGGCGCCACCACGTTGGCCGTGATTCCGCGCGCTCCAAGCTCGCGGGTCAGGGAACGGGCAATGCCGACGAGGCCGGCCTTGGACGCGGAGTAGTTGATCTGGCCCGGGGCCCCGTAGAGCCCGGAGACGGAGGAAATCAGAACCACACGGCCTTTGCGTGCCCGGATCATGCCCTTGGAGGCGCGCTTGATAACCCTGAACGCGCCGGTGAGATTCGTGTCGATGACCGAGGTGAAGTCGTCCTCACTCATCCGCATCAGGAGCGTGTCCTTGGTGATGCCGGCGTTGGCCACGAGGACCTCCACCGGGCCGTGTGCCGCCTCGACTTCGGCGAACGCCGCGTCCACTGAGGCCTCATCCGTGACGTCAGCCTTGACGCCGAGGATGCCTTCCGGGAGCGTAGCGGCGCTGCGGTAAGTCACGGCCACCTTGTCGCCATTGGCGAGGAAGGACTCTGCAATGGCCAGGCCGATACCCCGGTTGCCGCCGGTGATGAGGACGCTGCGGCCGGTGGAGGTTGCTTCAGTCATGTTGGGCTCCGGGTTTCTGCGGCTCACTGGCACCGCGTTGAGTGGGCTGGATTTTCCTGCCTCCGATCTTAGCCTCCGGCCCGCACCACCCCGCCCCACCGCCGCCCGGCGTTTGGGCGGCCCAGCCGATGGTGCGAGAATTGGAGGAAGCCTATGGAGCGTGATCTGAGAGCCGTGACAAATAAGAACCGACCCGGTGAGCGGACGTCCGGGGAGTACTCCGGCGAAACCGAGATCCACAGCATTACCGACGCCGCCGCAGCCCACTCGGAAGAGATGCGCCAGCGGATGATCAAGTATGCCGTGGCCATGGGCATCCGCATGGTCTGCCTGGTCCTGGTCTTTGTGGTGGACGGCTGGTTCAAGATCCTCCCCATCGTGGGGGCGGTGTTCCTGCCGTGGTTCGCGGTGGTGATCGCCAACGGCAGCGACCACGCCGAGGTGCACAGTGAATCCCTCATCGACTATGTGCCAATGGGCGAACTGGACGCCCCGCGTTCCGGGGATACAGCCGGCCAGGGGGCACCCGCGGCGGACGATGCGCCCATCACCTTGCTGCAGGGTGAGTTGATTGACGACGACGACGAAGACCACGGACGGGCAGCTTCATGAACATTTTTGACCTGGCAGGCTCTGCGGCCGAGCCCGCCGGTGCAGTGTGTTCCCGCAAGGCATGCCGCGCCCACGCGGAGTGGCAGTTGCTGTGGAACAACCCCAAGATCCACACCCCGGAGCGTCGCAAGATCTGGCTTGCCTGCCCGGAGCACCGGGCCTGGCTGGAGGACTATCTTCAGACGCGCGGCTTGTGGAAGGAAACCCTTTCACTGGACAGCCCCGCTGGCGAAGCGGCGGCCGAAGACGGCCCTGGCTCTGCTGTCGCACCGGGCAGGGCCGGCTGAATGTACCGCTTCCTCTTCTCCAGCAAGTGGCTGGGCTATCTGTTGCTGGCCGCAATTTTCGCTACTGCCTGTGTTTTCCTGGGCCGCTGGCAAATGGACCGCCGGGCGGAGACGCTCGCGGAGATCAACCGGGTGGTCTCGAACTATTCGGCCACTCCGATCCCCTTCGCGGCCGCCAAGGACCAGTTCGTTAAGCTCGACGCCGACCGTGAATGGACGCAGGTGGTGCTGCACGGCCGCTACGACGAGTCCGGCCAGCGGATTGTCCGCAACCGTCCGCTCAACGGGCAACCCGGCTACGAGGTGGTGGTCCCGCTCAAGCTGGACTCCGGTGAAACCGTCGTGATCGACCGCGGCTGGCTCCCGATCGGCAACAAGACCCCCGGCAGCCCGGACTCGGTGCCCGCCCCGCCTCCGGGCGACGTCACGGTGGTTGCCCGGCTCAAGCACGCCGAACCCGAGTTGAACCGCGGCGCCCCGGACGGCCAGCTCGCGTCCATCGATCTAGCCGCCTATTCCTCCCAGCTCGGCTACCCGCTGCTCACCGGAGCCTACGGCCAACTTGCCTCGGAAACCCCGCCGGCAGCTGACATGCCCGTCGGTTTCCCCAAGCCGTCCACCGAGGAGGGCACCCACCTGTCCTACTCGCTGCAGTGGTTTGCCTTCGGCGTTCTTATGTTTGTCGGCTTTGGCTATGCAGCCCGCCAGCAGGCGCGGAACGCCGCGATTGATGCGGAGGACGCCGAGGATGCCGAAGCCGAGGGCGGGTACCTGCACGCAAGCAACCCGGCCCCCCGCCGTCGTCCCGTCCCCCGGAAGCGGAAGACCGCCACGGCCGAGGAAGAGGAAGACGCCATCCTGGACGCCCAGGGATTCTGAAGGAGCCTCCCATGGATTTCGACGCAGTAGACAATGTTCGGCGCGCCCTGCTCGCGGCGGGCGTTGCGGATACTGTTGCCGTCTTCGACTCGGCGGTCCCGACGGCGGCAGCGGCCGCCGCCACCCTGGGCTGCGACGTAGCGGCGATCACCAACAGCCTGGTGTTCGACCTGGACGGCGCTCCCCTGCTGATCCTGGCCAGCGGCGCAGCCAAGGTGGACGTCCGCAAGGTGGCAGCCCGGCTCGGCTCGGGTAAGATCCGGCGCGCGGATCCCGATTTCGTCCTGCTCCACACGGGCCAGCGCGTCGGCGGAGTAGCCCCGCTCGGCCACCCCACCAAAATCAGGACCCTCCTGGACGAATCCCTGCAGAATCAACAACTCCTCTGGGCCGGAGCCGGCGACCACAACTCCATGTTCTCGATCACCTACCAAGAACTCCACCGCATCACCGCCGCCGAGGAAATGCCGGTCCGCTAGACCGAAAAGGGTTAGATCCGCACAAGCGTCGAACGCGTGTGATTTGCGTAGCGTGCGTCTAAGCGAGTGCCCCATCGTCCGGGTTCCCTGACCGAGCTTGCGAGGTTAGGGGGACGGTGGGGTGTACGAGCGAGCACGCGGCAAATCATGCGCGCGAGGCGCGCACCCAGCGACCCAGAGATGCCTAGGCCAGCGTGATCAAATCGAGGTAGTCCTCGTTCCAGAGATCCTCGACCCCATCAGGCAGCAGCACGACGCGCTCGGGGTTCAGCGCCTCGACGGCCCCCTCGTCGTGGCTCACCAGCACGACAGCGCCGGTGTAGTTGCGCAGCGCCCCCAGGATCTCGGAGCGGCTGGCCGGGTCGAGGTTGTTGGTGGGCTCATCGAGGAGCAGCACGTTGGCGCTCGAGGCGACGATCGTGGCCAGCGCCAGACGGGTCTTCTCGCCGCCGGAGAGCACCCCTGCGGGCTTGTCGACGTCGTCGCCGGAGAACAGGAACGAACCCAGGATGCCGCGGACCTCGGAATCGTTCATGTCCGGGGCGGCCGAGCGCATGTTCTGCAGGACGGTGCGGTCGACGTCGAGCGTCTCATGTTCCTGGGCGTAGTAGCCGACCTTCAGGCCGTGGCCGGGGATGACTTCGCCGGTGTCGGGCTTGTCCACGCCGGCGAGCATGCGCAGCAGGGTGGTCTTGCCGGCGCCGTTGAGGCCCAGGATGACGACCTTGGAGCCGCGGTCGATTGCGAGGTCGACGTCGGTGAAGATTTCCAGCGAGCCGTAGGACTTGCTGAGGCCGTCGGCGGTGAGCGGGGTCTTGCCGCAGGGCGACGGGTCCGGGAAGCGCAGGGCCGCCACGCGGTCGTTCTCGCGCACCGCTTCGAGCCCGCCGAGCAGGCGTTCGGCCCGCTTGGCCATGTTCTGCGCGGCGACGGCCTTGGTGGCCTTGGCGCGCATCTTGTTGGCCTGGTCCATCAGGACCTGGGCCTTCTTTTCGGCGTTGGCGCGTTCGCGCTTGCGGGCGCGCTCGTCGGTCTCGCGCTGGGTCAGGTAGCGCTTCCAGTCCATGTTGTAGAAGTCGATCTGCGCGCGGTTGGCGTCCAGCAGGAAGACCTTGTTCACCGTCGCCTCAAGCAGCTCGGTGTCGTGGCTGATCACAATCAGGCCGCCCTGGTGGTTCTTGAGGAACTCCCGGAGCCAGGCGATGGAGTCGGCGTCGAGGTGGTTGGTAGGCTCGTCGAGCAGCATCGTCTCGGCGTCGGAGTAGAGGATGCGGGCCAGCTCCACGCGGCGGCGCTGGCCGCCGGAGAGGGTCTTGAGCGGCTGGTTGAGCAGCCGGTCCGGGAGGGCCAGGTTCGAGCAAATCGCGGCGGCCTCGGCCTCGGCTGCGTAGCCGCCGGCGGCGAGGAACTCCGATTCCAGCCGGTCGTAGCGGTTCATGGCCTTGCGCTGGACGGTGGCGTCCTCGCTGGCCATTTCCTCGTGCGCGACCCGGAGCTTACCGACGGCAATGTCCAGTCCGCGGGCGGACAGGATGCGGTCCCGGGCCAGCTGCTCCATGTCGGGGGTGCGGGGATCCTGCGGCAGGTAGCCGATCTCGCCGCTGCGGGTGACCTTGCCGGCGGCGGGCAGGCCCTCGCCCGCCAGGACCCGGGTCAGCGTGGTCTTGCCTGCACCGTTACGGCCCACGAGGCCGATCTTGTCTCCCTTGTCGATCCGGAAGCTCACCTGGTCCATAAGCAGACGGGCGCCGGCGCGCAGTTCGAGATCCTGGACGGTAATCAATGCAGCTAAGGCCTTTCACAACAGGGAACGCCGCGGCACAACGGATGGCATCTGAACGGGGCCGGGGCAGTGTGGCCGAGAGGACGGCCTCTACCAGTCTACCGGCACCTCCCCCACGGGGTGACATTGGTGCCCTGACCGACGACGGCGGCCCGCGTCCCCCGCCGCCGGCTGCGGTTGGCGGTCTTATCCAGCGAGGGGGCCGCCGCTTAGTGGAAGGCCTACAAAATGCCGTCCCTGCCGCGGCCGTATCGTCGAAAGTAAGAACCCCCGCCCGACCACCCCGACAGGAAACAGCATGAGCAACACCGACAACGCCGTCACTAACACCACCGCTGCGGCAGGCCCCGGCGGTCCGTCACCGGCTGCCCCCACTGCCCCGGCTGCCCCGCGAGAAGGCCGCCGCCGCTGGGATGCGACCGACCTTGCGCTCATTGCGGTCTTCGCGGCGATCATCGCGGGTTTTGCCCTCATTGCGGCGATCCCGGTAGGCGGCCTCGGTGTGCCGATCACCCTGCAAACCCTCGCCGTGATGCTCACGGGCCTGGCACTCGGACCCGGCCGCGCCTTCGCAGCCGTCGGCCTCTACCTGGTACTGGGCTTCGCCGGGCTCCCGATCTTCAGCGGCGGCCGCAGCGGGCTGGGCGTCCTGGCCGGGCCCTCCGCAGGCTATATCTTCGGCTTCCTGCTGGCGGCCACGGCCGTCGGCGCCCTGACCGTCGTCGTTCTGCGCCGCACGTCGTCGCACTCCGCGAAGTCCCGGGCCGTGCTGCTCTTCTGTGCCGCGATGGCCAGCAGCATCGTCTTCGTCCACGGACTCGGCATCCTGGGCATGGTGCTCAATGCCAAGCTCAGCCTCTCCGCGGCCTTCCTCGCCGATCTGGCCTTTTACCCGGGCGACGTCATCAAGAACGTCCTCGCCGTGACGGTCGCCCTGGCGCTGCACAAGGCCTTCCCGGACCTGCTGCTCCGCCGGGTCCGCCGCCCCGGCGCGGCCGGCGGCGCAGACGGACGCGCATGAGTATTGTCCTCGACCGTGCGGCCGTCCGGATAGCAGTCGATGGCCGCGCGGAGCCCAAAACCCTGCTCGAACCGGTAACCCTGACGTTGAGCGAACGCCGGATCGGCGTCATCGGGGCGAACGGCTCGGGCAAATCAACCCTGCTCCGGATGCTCAACGGCCTCATCGCACCGAGTTCCGGCATGGTGACCGTGTCCGGGTCCGACACGGTCCGGCACGTCCGCGCCATCCGCCGCCGCGTGGGCTTCGTTTTCACTGACCCGCTCTCCCAACTGGTGATGCCGACCGGGCGCGAAGACGTGGAGTTGTCCCTGCGCCGCTCGGTTCGGAACGCCGGTGAGCGGCGGGCCCTGGCGGAGGCCTGCCTGGAGCGTTTCGGTCTGCTGGCCCTCGCGGACCAGAGCGTGTACGAGCTCTCCGGCGGCGAGCGGCAGCTGGTCGCCCTGGCCGCGGTGCTGGCCGTGAACCCTGACATCCTGGTGCTGGATGAACCGTCCACCCTGCTGGACCTGCGGAACCGGGAACTCCTGCGCCGCACCCTGGCCGGGCTGGACCAGCAAATCATCCTGTCGACCCACGACCTGGACCTCGCCCTCGATCTGGAGCGCGTGCTGGTGGTGGACGGCGGCAGGATTGTCTTCGACGGCGGGGCGGCCGCCGCCGTCGCGCATTACCGCAGGCTGTGCGCAGCAGAACCCGCTGGTGCGCGGGCCGCGGAGCTGGACACCGGACTGGGCGCGTCGCTGCCATGAGGGGCCACGGCTTCCTCCTCGCCAACTATGTCCCGGGCGATTCCCTGGTGCATCGGACCCCGCTGTGGCTGAAGTTCCTGCTGGTGCTGGCGTGCGGAATGGGCTCGTTCCTTGTCGCCGACTGGGCCGCGGCGGCCGCGGGACTAGCCGTCCTGTGCGGGGTGTTCCTCTTGAGCGGGGCCGGTGTCCGCAGGCTTTTCCGGGCTATCCGGCCGATCCTGCCGGTGCTGGCGGTGATCGGGGTGTTCCAGTGGTGGCAGCTTGGAGGTCCGGCCGCGGCGCGGATTGTCTTGAACGTTCTGGTCTGCGTGGTGGCAGCGGCAATCCTGACGGCCACCACGCAGGTCCAGGCGCTGTTGGACGGGGTAGCCGCCCTGGCCCGTCCGTACCGCCGGCTCGGGGCCGATCCGGAGCGGTTCGCCCTGACGATTTCCATCATGCTCCGCAGCATTCCGTTCATCGCGGGTGCGTACGCCGATGTCCGCGATTCCGCCCGCGCCCGGGGCCTGGACCGGAACCCCCGGGCGCTGGTGCTTCCGGTGTTCATCACCACGGTCGCCTTCGCCCGGCAGACGGGCGAGGCCCTGGCGGCCCGGGGCCTGGGCGAGGCCGACGACGGGGACGACCGCGAGGGCTGAAGCTGTGCGGGCCGGCGCAGGTTACAGCCGCGGCTCGAGGAACCGGGCATGCCCCTTCCTGCGCCCCACGGCGGCGCATGCCCAGCCTTGGCCGCGGGGATTGGGCATATCCGCACTATGTCCAACGCAGGAGCCAGCGAGTGGGCATGCCCAAGGTGGGGCACGCAGCATGTCCAACCCCGAACCAAGACGATGGGCATGTCCGATGAACAGTGCAGGGGACACCCCCATTCCTGCGGTTCGCCGGCGGGCATGCCCACTCCTGCGCAGGCGGAGTGGGCACAGCAGCTCTATGTCCAATCCCCGCACCGAAGAATGGGCATGTCCCCCGGACACTAGCCGAACGAGCGGTACTCGAGCAGCGCCGCGGTCCCCATCCCGCCGGCGATGCTGATCATGGCCAGCGCTAGCCTGCCATCCACGGGTTCCCGGCGGGACTGCGCCAGCAGCCGGGTCACCAGCACCGCGCCGGAAGCCCCGTAGGCGTGGCCCAGGGCCAAGGCGCCGCCGTCGAGGTTGGCGCGTTCGGGGTCGATGCCCAGGTGGTCCAGGCAGGCCAAGGTCTGGGAGGCGAACGCCTCGTTGAACTCGACTAGCCCCAGGTCCGTGGCCGCGACGCCGGAGTCCGCCAGCAGCCGCTCCGCGGCCGCGGCCGCTCCCATCCCCAGCAGCGCTGGCTCCACGCCGGCCGTGTCCGTCCCGAGCACCAACAGGCCGTCCCGGGCGCCAAGCCGGCGCGCCCGGGCCAGCGAGGTGATCACGACGACGGCGGCCCCATCTGCGTCGAAGCAGGAGTTCCCGGCGGTGACCGTCCCGCCGGCAACGAACGCGGCGGGGAACCGGGCCAACAGCGCCGGGGTCAACGAGCGGCGCGGGCCGTCGTCGCGCGCCCTAGGACCATCGGGCCCGGGCAGCGTGACGGTCTCGGCGTCGAAGGTACCGGCCGTCGCCGCGTCGAGGGCACGGCGGTGGCTGCGCAGCGCAAACTCATCCTGCCGCTGCCGCGTAATGCCGTAGCGGACGGCGACGTTCTCGGCTGCCACGCCCATGTCCGGATCGCCGAAGCTACTGGGAGCGAACTGGGCCCGGCTGAAAAACTGCGGCTCGCCGTCGGCACCGGGGCGGGCCCGCAGCGGTGCCGTGCTGATGCTCTCCACCCCGCCTGCAAGATACACGCCTGCGCCGCCGAAACCAGGGCCGGAGGCGACCAGCCGGGACGCCAGCACGATCGCGTCCAGGCCGGATCCGCACTGCCGGTCCACCGTCAGTCCAGGAACACCCACACCCAGCCCGGCCTCGAGGGCCGCCAGCCGGGCAACGTTGCCGCCCCCGCCCACCGCATTGCCTGCCACGACGTCTGTCACCTGGTCCCGTGCCACACCTGAATCGGACAGCAGGCGGCGCAGTACCGGGGCCAGCAGCTCGTGCGCCTGGAGTGCTTTCAGCGCTCCGCCGGCGCGGCAGACCGGTGTGCGCAGCGCCGCGATGATCACGGGCTGCCGGTCCTCCGGCAATAAGGTACGCCCCCGCGGCGAAGCCGCCGGAAGCGGCAGCGGCTGCTCAGCCAAGGCGCCGGACGCGTGGGTCGTTCCGGGCGATCCACTCCAGCAGCAGCGGACGGCTGGGCTTGCCGCGGTCGGTGAGGGGCAGCTCGGCCAGCGCATAGTAGTCCGATGGCCGCTTGTTCCGGGCCAGGACGTCCTCGATGCCGGCTCTAAGCTGGGTGCCCGTCAGTCCGCCATGGGAAGGGAGCACCGCAGCCACGACGCGCTGGCCGCGGAGGTCGTCGGGCTGGCCGGCGGCGATGGCGGCGGCGACTCCGGGGACGGACGCGAGGGCCAGTTCCACCTCATGCGGGTACACGTTGGTGCCCGACGTAAGAATCATGTCCGAACGCCGGCCCAGCAAATGCAGCGTACCGCCCGACAGGTAGCCCCGGTCCCCCACGGTGTACCAGCCGTCGAAGCACTGCAGGGCCGTCCCGTCGTCGCCCCACAGGTACCCGTCGCTGACCATGCCGCTGCGAACACAGACATTGCCGTCGCCGCCATCAGGAACGGGGGCGCCGGCGTCGTCGAGAATCCTGATCTCGACGCCGGGAAAGGGCCCGCCGATGCCCGTGCCGCCCGCGGTTCCCGCAGCCAGCGCGGGCTCCCCCGGCCGCAGGCCCGACCCGGCGACGAAACTGAGTTCCGCCGCGCCGTAGTACTCAAAGATCGTCGCGTTCGGAGCCCAGCGCCGCGCGGCCTCCAGGGTCCGGGCGTCGAGTTTGGAGCCGGCACAAACGATGCTCCGCACCCCGGAGGCGTCCACGCCGCCGGCGAGGCCGCGCTCACTGAGGAGCCGCAGCGCAGTGGGCACCAGCACCAGCCGGGTAATACCGTCATGGCTGACCGCCGTGTGCGCGTCGCCGACGTCGAACTGCTCCAGGGTGTGGAACTCCGAGCCGGCGTAAAGGCATTCGGCGAGGGCATACAGGTTGAGACTGGCCGCCAGCGGCCCGGGGGCGAGCGTCCTGTCGTCGGGCCGCAGGCCGAAGAACGAGACCGAGGAGTCAAAGGACAGCCGCCAGGAGCGCCGTGAGCGGCTGAAGGCCTTAGGCAGCGCCGTGGTGCCGGAGGTGAGTCCGATCAGGAACGGTGATTCCGGCGCTCCGTCCGCGAGGCCGTTGCCCAGGTCCGCGCCGCCGGCCGGGACGGCTTCCCCTATCCGCGCGGCCAAATCGTCCAGCAGCTGCTGCGGCCAGGCGGGGTCCAGCACGGCGCAGCGGCGGGCGCCCGCCACGGCCGCCGCGAAGGCTGCCGCAAAATCCGTGGAGTTGGGCTCGGCCAGTACGGAGACGGCCGGCGTCACCGGGACGAGGGCGGCCGCTGCGTTGCGCAGTTCGGACCAGCTCAGGCGCTTTCCGGCGACGGCGACGGCGGTGCCGTCGGGGCGCTCATCGGCCCAGCGCTGGAGTCTGTCGAGAAAAGGCATCAGCCCAACTTTACCGGCCAACACGCCCGGGCGGCCGGGAGGGGCTAATGTGACAGCATGAGTTTCAATGACAACGTGCAGCTGGATCCGTCGCAGGTCCAGAGCCGCGGCGGCATGGGCCGCGGCACCAAAATCGGCGGCGGGATCGGTGGCGGCATTGTGCTGCTGCTGGCCGCGCTGTTCGGCATCAACCCGCAGCTGCTGGAGGGCCTTGCCGGCAGCAGCCAGGACCAGACGCAGAGCCAGTCCACCGCGCCGGCGTGCAAGACCGGCGCCGACGCCGACGCCCGCCTGGAGTGCCGTATCGTGGGCACTGTCAACAGCCTGAACGCGTTCTGGCCGGCGTACCTGAACAAGTATGGCGAGAAGTACCCGCAGCCGGAGACGGTCCTGTTCCGCGGCGCCACCAGCACCGGCTGCGGCAATGCCACCTCGGAGGTTGGCCCGTTCTACTGCCCCGCCGACCAGACGGCGTACTTCGATCCGGGCTTCTTCCAGGAGCTGGTGGACCGCTTCGGCTCCTCGGGCGGGCCCTTGGCGCAGGAATACGTGGTGGCCCACGAGTTCGGCCACCATATCCAGAACGTCCTAGGCACCATCGACCGCGCCCAGCAGGATCCCCAGGGTCCGCAGTCCGGCGCCGTGCGGGTGGAGCTCCAGGCCGACTGCTACGCCGGCCTCTGGGCCCGCTACGCGACCACCACCAAGGACCCGAAGAGCGGCCAGCCGTTCCTGGAACCGCTCAAGACCCAGGACCTGCAGGACGCACTGTCCGCCGCCGCGTCCGTGGGCGATGACCGGATCCAGAAGGCCGCCACCGGCCGCGTTTCGCCGGAGTCCTGGACCCACGGCTCCAGCGCGCAACGGCAGAAGTGGTTCTACCAGGGCTACAAGACCGGCGACATCAACCAGTGCGACACCTTCAAGGTTGCCACCCCGTAGCCTCTAGCCCACCGGCTGCTCCGTAACGGTCCTTATGAGCCCTCAAAAGGACCGTTACGGAGCACTCGATGAAAAAACGACGGCGGGCCCACCTCATGGAGGTGGGCCCGCCGTCGTTTTGGTGCGGTGGGACCTAGATGTTGAAGCCCAGGGCGCGCATCTGGTCGCGGCCGTCTTCGGTGATCCGCTCCGGACCCCATGGCGGCATCCAGACCCAGTTCAACCGCCAGTCATCGACAATGCCGTCCAGGGCCTTGCCGACCTGCTCCTCGATCACGTCGGTGAGCGGGCAGGCAGCCGTGGTCAGCGTCATGTCGATCAGCAGGGCGCCGTCGTCGTCCGAGTACTTCAGGCCGTACAGCAGGCCCAGGTCAACGATGTTCACGCCCAGTTCCGGGTCGATCACATCCTTGAGTGCCTCTTCGACATCCTCGAGGCCCGTGCGGGCCATATTGATTTCGGTCATGGCGTAGTCCTAACTAGGCCTGTGCTGCGGCGTCGGCGGCAGCGATGGTGGCGGCTCCGGCGCCCTGGACGTAGCGGTCGTAGCCTTCTTCTTCGAGGCGGTCGGCCAGCTCCGGCCCGCCCTCTTCGACAACCTTGCCGTCAACGAACACGTGCACGAATTCCGGCTTGATGTAGCGCAGGATCCGGGTGTAGTGGGTGATCAGCAGGGTGCCCATGTTGCCTTCGGCGTGGGCGCGGTTGACGCCCTCGGAGACAACCTTCAGGGCGTCGACGTCGAGGCCGGAGTCGGTCTCGTCGAGGATGGCGAACTTCGGCTTGAAGAGCTCCAGCTGGAGGATCTCCACGCGCTTCTTCTCGCCGCCGGAGAAGCCCTCGTTGACGTTGCGCTGGGTGAAGTCGGCGTCGATGCGCAGCTGGGCCATGGCGGCCTTGACGTCCTTGGTCCAGGTGCGCAGCTTCGGCGCTTCGCCGTCGATGGCGGTCTTGGCGGTGCGCAGGAAGTTGGTCATGCTGACGCCGGGGACCTCGACCGGGTACTGCATGGCCAGGAACAGTCCGGCGCGGGCGCGCTCGTCGACGCTCATCGCGAGGACGTCTTCGCCGTCGAGCGTAATGGTTCCGCTGGTGACGGTGTAGCGCGGGTGCCCGGCGATGGTAGAGGCCAGGGTGGACTTGCCCGAGCCGTTGGGTCCCATGATGGCGTGGGTCTGGCCGGTCTTGATGGTCAGGCTGACGCCCTTCAGGATTTCCTTGGTGCCCTGCTCGGTGTCAATGCTGACGTGCAGGTCCTTGATCTCAAGAGTAGACATGTGTCCTGTTCTCCTCTGCACCGCGGCCTCGGCGGCGGTGCGTTTTCTGGTCGATAAGTTTGTGGTTGTGCTGGCCGGCGGCCGGGGCAGGCTTTGCCCCGGCCGTCAGCCGAAGTTCGGAGCCTCGGCGCCGTTCAAGACGGTGCTGACATCCACGTAGACGTCGTCATCCTGGATGGTCACGGCGAAGACGGGCACGGGATCGTAGGCGGGCAGCTGAAGCGGCTGGCCGCTGCGCAGGTCGAACTGTGAGCCGTGGCCCCAGCACTCGATCGCGCAGCCTTCCACCTCGCCTTCGGAGAGCGAGATGTCGGCGTGCGAGCAGGTGTCGCCGATGGCGTGGATCTCCCCCATCGAGTCCTTCACGACCGCTACCGGGTAGTCGTCGATCAGGATGCGCAGCGCCTGCTTCACCTGGATCTCGCTGGCGTTGCACACCAGTTCGCCCTTTGGCTGTTCCCTCATCCCGTGCCCTCTTCCGTGGTCCGTCGTCTAGTTGTCCGTGGCGGCGAGCTCGCGCTCGACGGCGGCCGTCAGGCGTTCCTCGATGGCGGGGACCCTGATCTGCTGGATGATCTCGTTCAGGAAGCCGCGGACCACCAGGCGGCGGGCCACCTTTTCCGGAATGCCGCGGGCCATCAGGTAGAACAGGTGCTCGTCGTCGAAACGGCCGGTGGCGCTGGCGTGGCCGGCGCCGGCGATCAGGCCGGTTTCGATCTCAAGGTTCGGCACGGAGTCCGCGCGGGCGCCGTCGGTGAGGACCAGGTTGCGGTTGGCCTCGTAAGTGTCGGTGCCTTCGGCTTCCTTGCGGATCAGGACGTCACCCACCCAGACGGTGTGCGCGTTCCGGCCCTGCAGGGCACCCTTGTACAGCACGTTGGACTTGCAGTTCGCGACCGCGTGGTCGACGAACAGGCGCTGCTCCAGGTGCTGGCCGGCGTCGGCGAAGTACAGGCCGAACAGCTCCGCTTCCGCGCCGGGGGCGGTGAAGCGGGCCGACGGGGTGACGCGGACCAGGTCCCCGCCGAGGCTGACGACGATGTGCTTGAACTTGGCGTCGCGGCCGAGCTTTGCCTGCTGGGAGGAGGCGTGCACGGCGTCGTCGTTCCATTCCTGGAGCGAGATGACGGTCAGTTCCGCGCCGTCCTCGACGAGGATTTCGACGTTTTCCGAGACGACGGCGGTGCCCTGGTGATCCAGGACGACGACGGCCTTGGAGAACTTCTCCGCGATGATCACGACGTGCTGCGCGGACGCCTCGGCGCCCTGGCCGGTCAGCACCACGCTGACCTCGCCCTCGGCCTGGACCTCGGCGGGCACCGTGATCACGGTGGCTTCGGTGAAGTTCTCCCAGGCGTTCGCGGAGACGCGGTCCTCCGGGATGGCGGCGGAGCCGATGCGGGCATCGTCACGGCCGACGGTCTCGACCCGGACGCTGTCCGGCCCGGTCACGGCAACGGCCGGCGCCGCACCGTTGAGGACCTCGGTGTGCAGGCCGCGGAGGCGCTTGAGCGGGGTGAACCGCCAGTCTTCCTCCATGCCGGTCAGCGGCTTGAAGTCCGCCAGCTTGTACGAGGTCAGGCGTCCGGCGCGTGAGCTGTCCGGAACCCCGACGCCGCCGCCGTGCGAGTGGCGCTTGACGGCGTCGCCGGCCAGCGGCGACTTGGACTCGGCGGCGTTCAGCGGTGAAAGGCTTTCGCCTTCCTCGGTGAAACCGTTGATGAACGGCTGGGCTGAGGGCGCGCCGATGCGGGCCTTTTCAGTAGTGATGTCAGTCATTAACCGACCGATCCTTCCATCTGCAGTTCAATCAGG
>Ga0213837_1001227_pt1 | contig 14966 bp, 14 predicted proteins | sample SWPATP12_FD_160572 | JGI IMG/M metagenome (GOLD analysis project Ga0213837, IMG submission 160572) | Coastal seawater microbial communities from Marineland, Florida, United States - SWPA TP1 #2 | ecosystem: Environmental > Aquatic > Marine > Coastal | place: USA: Florida | collected 2016-08-06
CGCGCACCGTGCCGCCGCCGAAATCGGTTTCGATGGCGCCCGGGGCGATCGTGTTGACGGCAATGCCGCGCTCGCCCAGCTCCTTGGCCAGGTAGCGGGTCATGACTTCGACCGCGCCTTTCATCGACGCGTACGCGGCGTAACCGGGCAGGGCGAAGCGGGTCAGCCCGGACGACACGTTGACGATCCGCCCGCCCTGGGCGATCAGCGGCAACAGCTGCTGGGTCAGGAAGAAGACGCCCTTGAAGTGGATGTTGTAGAGCATGTCGAATTGTTCCTCGGTTGTCTCGGCAAAGGCGGCGTGCACGCCGACGCCGGCGTTATTGACCAGGAAATCGAGGTCGCTGCGCTGCCAGGTCGCCGCCAGCACTTCTTTCAGCCGGCCCACAAAGGCGGGAAACGAGCTTGCCTTGCCGGTATCAAGCTGGAGCGCCACCGCGCGCGCGCCCATGCCTTCGATCTCGGCCACAACCGCCTGCGCCGCCTCGGCATTGCTGTGGTAAGTGAGGATCACGCCGACGCCTTCGCGCGCCAGTGCCAGTGCGGCGCTTTTGCCTAGGCCTCGGCTGCCGCCCGTGATGATTGCCAGTTTGTTTGCCATGTTGAAGTCCTTTGTCATGAAAGTCGCGATGAGGCCAGTGTATTGCCCAATCTCGTGCGAACAAAGGCGTGATTCGCGATTACACTGTTCACGCAGATTGAACAATTTTTTGAACAAGGCATTCATGAACCGGCTCGATGCAATGGGCGTATTCGTGCGGGTGGCCGACCTGGCCAGCTTCACCCAGGCGGCCGACCAGCTCGGCATGTCGAAAGCGGCGGTCTCGATGGCGATCCGCGAGCTCGAGACGGGGCTCGGCACGCGCCTGCTGCAACGGACTACCCGCAAGGTCCACATGACGCCCGACGGCCTGACCTGCTATGAGCGCTGCCGCCACATGCTCGACGAAATGGAAGAGCTGCAAACCTTGTTCCGCCAGGGCGCCGGGCTGAGCGGCCGCTTGCGGGTCGATATGCCGATCGGCGTGGCGCGCAATATCGTGATGCCGCAATTGCCCGCCTTCCTGCACCAGCATCCGCGCCTGCAGGTGGAGCTCTCGAGCACGGACCGGCGCGTCGACGTGATCAAGGAAGGCTTCGATTGCATCGTCCGGGTCGGCCGCCTCGACGACTCGTCCCTGATCGCCCGCCCGCTCGGGCATTTTCGGATGGTCAACTGCGCCAGCCCGGAATACCTGGCGCGCCACGGGACCCCGCAAGGGCTTGGCGACCTCGCCGGGCACCGCCTGGTCGACTACGCGCCGGCGCTGGGCGGACGGGCGGCGCAGTTCGAGTATGTCGAGGGCGGCCGCGTGCACCGCCTGGAACTGCCGGCAGCGGTCGCCGTGAACAACAGCGATGCCTACCAAGCCGCCTGCCTGGCGGGCCTGGGCATCATCCAGGCGCCGTTCACCGGGCTGGCGGACTTGCTGGCGCAAGGCAGGCTGGTGCCCATCCTCGACGGCTACCGCGCCGAACCGATGCCGGTCACCCTGCTCTACCCGAACCGGCGCCACGTGGCGCAGCGCACCCAGCGTTTCATGGACTGGATCGCGGAGCTGATGCAAGGGCATGCCGCCTGATGCCTGGCGCGGAACGCGCATTCCGAGGCGAGCTTGCGCGCCGTCCCGGGTGTGGAGCGGGTATTTATCGCGATGACTGCGGCTGCACCTGGTTGCGGCCGCCTTTTTTTGCCGCATACACCGCGGCGTCCGCCGTGGCGAGCAGCTCGCCCACCGTCTGCCCGGACGCCAGCGTCGCAACGCCGATCGACACCGTGACCCGCACGCGCGGTGTCTCCAGCAAGGGGCAGTGGGCAACGCCCAGACGCAGTCGTTCGGCCACTTCGCGCGCCTCGTCCAGCGTGGTCTGGGGCAGCACTACCACGAATTCCTCGCCGCCAAAGCGGGCGCAGACATCGCCCGGACGCAGGTATTCGCGAACGCGCTGGACGAAGGCGCGCAGGGCGTCGTCACCGGTCATGTGCCCGAAGCCGTCGTTGATGCTTTTGAAGAAGTCGATATCGAGCATCAGGATGGAGAACGACTTGCCGCTCGCGTCGTAGAGCGCGGCCTGCTGTTTGAGAAGCTCGTCGAGCGCCCTGCGGTTTCCCTGGCCAGTCAATGCGTCGGTAGCGGCATCGAGTTCGACCTTCTGCAGCGCCACATGCAACCTCGCCGCCAATGATGCATTGGCACGCTGCAAGCGGATGCCTTCCAACAGGCGTTTGGAAATGGCGGCCGTGTAATACGCGATCAGGGCGATGAATACGCTCAAGCCGGCGCTGTAATCCATTGCGCTCCGGCGGCTGGCAACGTGCAGCAACAAGCCGAGTACCGCGACGCCCCATATGACGCCAATTTGCCGGAAAAATGCAGCGGGATACGTGGCGTAAACCTGCGCATTGACCGCGATCACTCCGCACAGCAGTGCGATCAATGCGGCATCAAGGATTGCATCATGTCCCATCAGGAACCACGCGGTCAGGCCCCAGGCAAATCCATCCAGAGCAGCGACCCAATGAAGGCGCCTGGTGTGCTGTTCCACGCTCGGCCCAGCGCGGATAATGCCTTGCAGTAAGTGCAGGCTGCCTCCCCAGACAGCAACGAACGTTCCCAGCCACACCAGGACGGAAGCCTGCGGCACAAGGCCCCAGCAGAACCATACGGCCAGGAGCCAGCCGACAGGCGTTGTCGTCAGCGCGCGGCGCAGGGCATGGGCACACTCCGAAAAACCAGTCGCACGGGCAACCGCGATGTCGGAGTCGATGGCAGGGAGGAAGGTCTTCATGGGGAATCCGCTCCGCCAGCGTAAAATACACCACATTGTTTTCCTCCGAGAATCACTTGTATCCCTATAGAAATTAATTCGTTAGAGATCGAGGATACCGCAAAGGACCTGGCGCAACAACGACAACATTTCTTATCAAGTAGAAATTGAACTAGCGATGCAACACCACGCATCCGCCAGCGCCGCTTGCCATGCATCGACAGGCGAAGCCTGCGGAGTTAGGAGGCGCTCAGTCTTGGCAGCGCATCTGCCCCCTTCACCCTGAACTGGCCCATCATCGCGGCCAGGTCATCGGCCTGCTGCTGCAGCGAGCTGGCAGCCGCGGCTGCCTGTTCGACCAGCGCGGCATTTTGCTGCGTCACTTCATCCATCTGCACGATCGCAAGATTGATCTGGTCGATCCCCAGGGTTTGCTCGCGGCTGGCGGCCGAAATTTCGCTCATGATGTCGGCCACGCCGAGGATACTGCTCAGGACCGCATTCATGGTGGCGCCGGCATCGCCCACTAGTCGTGTGCCGAGTTCGACTTTTTCCACCGAATCGCCGATCAGCGACTTGATTTCTTTGGCGGCGGTCGCCGAACGCTGGGCAAGCGTGCGCACCTCCGCGGCAACGACAGCGAAACCGCGCCCCTGTTCACCGGCGCGCGCAGCCTCGACCGCAGCGTTCAAGGCCAGGATATTGGTCTGGAAAGCGATGCTGTCGATCACGCTGATGATATCGACTATTTTTTCGGACGACGCATTGATGTCGGCCATCGTCGTCACCACCTCTGCCACGACCGCGTTGCCCTTGGCGGCAACGTCGGACGCCGATGAAGCCAGTTGGCTGGCCTGGCGCGCATTGTCCGCATTTTGCTTGACGGTGCTGGTCAATTCTTCCATCGAGGAGGCTGTTTCTTCGAGGGAGCCGGCTTGCTGTTCGGTCCGCGAAGACAGGTTCATGTTGCCGGCGGCGATTTCCGAGGAGGCGCTGGCAATATTGCCGACGGCCTCATGGATGCCGCCGATGGTGCGCACAAGGTTGGACTGCATGCCCGCCATGGCGAACAGCAGGCTCTTGCTGTCGGAAGGCCGCAGCGTGACCTCGCCGGTCAGGTCGCCACCGGCGATGCCACGCACGACCCTGGCCGCATAGGCGGGTTCGCCGCCAAGGTCGCGGTACAGGCGGCGCACCGTGGCCGAGCCCATCGTCAGCCCGATCGCCGCGCTGATGACGATGGCGAGCGCGATGGCCTTCTGCAGGGTCTCGTAACGTTGCTGTGCCAAGTTGTATTCCTTGAGGGCCTCATCGACCTGCAGCGTGCGCAAGGCATTAATTCCTTCTGCTACCGCTGGCACCAAGGTGTTGAATCGGGCTGCGATCTGGCCGGCATGCTCGACTTTTCCTTCCTTGAGGGCGGCAACCGCAGGCAGCAAGCCTTCTTGCAGCATGCGCTTGCGGTCTGCGGCAAACTTTTGCGCCAACCTGCTCTCTTCCGGCGTCAGGTAGGTGGCCATGTAGACATCCCAGGTCTGCGTGATTTCAGCGGCATTTTTCTGTATGGCCGCCGCCTGCGCTGCGATATAGGCCGGTTCTGGGCGCGCCAGCGCCTGCGCCAGTTCGAGCCGGTTTGTCACGAGCAGGCGATCAATGCGCGACACCATCTCCAGCGCCACCGTGCGGTCCTCGTAGACGGTTTTTAAACCCGCGTTCGATTGTCGCATTCCATGCAGTCCTGTTAAACCGACCAGCACGCACAACAGCGTCAAGATGCCGACGAGTGCAATCAGACGCTTTTTAATTGTTAGTTGCATTTTTCCCTCAAGTGGAGAGGCCGTTGCCTGCGAGGTTTCCGACGTGCCTGCCCGGAGGAACATCACTGTGGCGGAGCCAGCGGGTAAATGGGCGCGCCAATAACGCTGCCCGCAAAAGGAGAGGCAGTGCGCACGCCACGGCACGCGTTCTGCATCTTGGTTGAGCGTAAATACTATTTGCTGTATTGCGCCGTGGCAAAGAAAATGGATCGTTTGTTGCTCGCATGCATCAAAAAATTGGTAGATATCCTATTTTTAGTTACGTTTCATGGCAGTCTACTTATGGGAGCAGCAATAGGAGTTGCCTGAAAATTAACATGCAGCCGGTAGAGTTTTGCCAGCAAGTAGGATCTTTATTTCAATTAATTGACCTAGTGGAAGAATGGCAACCATTTTATCTACCGATCAAACCGCCAACCTCGATGGGACGACGTTTTTGCTGGGATGCTGATCGAATCGAGGATTCTCGAGTCGACAGTAGAGCCCAAGAAATAACCCAAGAGAACGGCATACACGTACCTACCTCACCGCGCAGCTCCCCCAGGAAAACAGACTCTCTTGCATGGGCCGGGATGCGCGTGCTGCTATCAACGGAGCGAGCGATGTTGATCGGACGGTGCTGATTGCCTGCCCGTCGGAATATGCTTGGCCAACTATTGGTTTGCTAGAAAAATTTCCAGAAAGTCACTCCGTATAACACCGTGCCACACCCTGCGCTCAGATTCGACGCAATTCATGATCGAGCCGGCCGCCCCGGCATGGATGCGCGAAACCTTGCTGGATGCAGGAGCAAAGGTGTCCGCCTACCCGCTAAAGGACGAATTGCTCATTATGTTTTCCGTGTCGGGATTCGACGCGCCAGGAATGTCTATCAAAGGCGGTGCGGTCATGGGTCAGATGAGCTACCGCTTCGATGGCGAGGCAACGCTCATCGATCACCCAAAATACCGCGAGGGGCTGAAACGACTTGTCGCACACGCACTGGCGCGTATCCGGCAAATGAACCTTGCCCGCGGCGGCTGAGGCAAGAACGATCCCTGGATCCACGAGGGGGGGGCGCCGACGCGATGGCCCTCGATGGCGTGCTGCAGACAGGACTATGGAACGAGGCTTACAACAAGCAGCAGGCGGCAGTCTGCGGCAAGCAGGGCAATTCCCTGGAAACGTATAACGGCATCTACGCTTGCGGCCTGGTTCGATTCAACAATGCCGGCCTCGGGATCGTTCCGCTGTGGCGCGCGATGATGGAGGTAGCGGAAACCAACGGTGAAGTGTATTCGGCGCGCATGATCGACGCCATCGTGCTGAAACAGGGTGGGGCGCCTCGCCTGTCGATGCCCTGAAACGACAACGCCCACTTGCATGAGTGGGCGTTATGTGAACGATATTCTTGGTGGCCCGGGGCGGAATCGAACCACCGACACAAGGATTTTCAATCCTCTGCTCTACCAACTGAGCTACCAGGCCAAGAGAGGCATGATTATAGCCACCCGCTCGCGCCTGTGCAAGTCCCGACTGCAACTTTCTTCGGCCGCTGCGTTCGCCGTAGCTGAGGTGCGCCATGGACATCCCGCTATAATGCCAGGCATGACGACACCCACTTCCACCGCACACTATACAAGCGACGTCTGCATCGTCGGCAATGGCGCCATCGCCAAGACGGCGGCGCTCGGCTTCGCCCAGGCCGGGCACAGCGTCACCTTGCTCGTACCCGTATCGAACGCGGCCGGGAACGAGGGCGCCGTCAGCGGCGGCGAGCGTCCGTGGGATGTGCGCGTGTATGCGCTGAACCACACGGCGCGCGATTTGCTGGGTTCGCTGAAGGTATGGGACGCGCTCGACGCAGGCAGGGTGGCGCCGGTTGATGCGATGGCGGTGAATGGCGACGGCAAGAATGGCGGCAGCCTCGGCTTCGACGCCTTCGGTGCGCATACGGGCGCGCTGGCCTGGATCGTCGAGGACAGCAACCTGAACGGCGCGCTCGACGCCGCCCTGAAATTCGCCCACAAGGTGGAGATTGTCAAAGGCTGCGGCGCGCGCCTGACTTGCGGCCCCGAGGGAGCGGCGGTGCAGCTGGAAGACGGCCGCCGCATCGACGCCGGTCTCGTGATCGGCGCCGACGGGCGCGATTCCTGGGTGCGCGGACAATGCGACATCGGCATCGACTACCGGTCTTACCACCAACGGGCGATCGTCACGAATTTTTCCTGCGAAAAGCCGCACCATGGCGTCGCCCACCAGTGGTTCACCTGCAGCGACGGCATCATCGCGCTCTTGCCGCTGCCGGGCAACCGCGTCTCGCTGGTATGGTCGGCGCCGGAAACCCTGGCCGCGACCCTGATCGAAGAATCGATGGGCGAACTGGCGGTGCGCCTGGGCGAATATGCCGATGAAACGCTCGGCACCCTGCGCCCGCTGCAGCCGGAGCTGGTCAAAGCCGTGCCGCTCGCGCTGGTGCGCCCGCATGCCTTGACCGCCCCCCACGTCGCCCTGATCGGCGACGCCGCGCACGCCATCCACCCGCTGGCCGGCCACGGCATGAACCTGGGCTTCGGCGACATCGTCGACTTGCTGCGCGTGGTGGCCGAACGCGAAGAACACCGCGCCCCCGGCGACGAACGCGTGCTGGCGCGTTACGCCAGAGCGCGCAAGGAAGATGTGCTGCTCATGCAACTGGCTACCGACGGACTCGAGCGCTTGTTTGGCGCCAACCTCGAACCGCTGCGCATTGCCCGTAATTTGGGATTAAACTTGCTCGACAAGTTGCCTTTCATTAAGCGTCAGCTGATGGCGCATGCCCTCGGTCAGTAATTTTTAAGGAATACATAGTGATGTTGAAGACGAAGATCGCCGTGCTGGCGGCGACGGGCATGATGGCCTCGTGCGTGGGCGCCGAAAATACGACCGAAGCGGCTATCCGCAAGAATATCGAGCCCCGCCTGGGCGGCGCCAAGATCGAATCGATCACCGAAACGCCCTACGGCGGCCTGTACGAGCTGCGCGTCGGCACCGACATCCTGTATGCGGACAAGAAGGGTGAGTACCTGTTCATCGGTCACGTCTACGATGCGAAAACCTCGCGCAACATCACCAAGGCGCGCGTCGAGGACCTGAACAAGATCAAGTTCTCCGACCTGCCGCTGGCCTCCGCGCTCAAGCAGGTGAAGGGCGACGGCAAGCGCGTGATCGCCGTCTTCGAAGATCCGAACTGCGGTTACTGCAAGCGCCTGCGCCAGACCACCCTGAAGGACCTGGACAACGTCACCATCTACACCTTCATGTACAACATCCTGTCCGAGGATTCGTTCGTGAAGTCGAAGAACATCTGGTGCGCGCCGAACCGGGCCAAGGCCTGGGACGACTGGATGATCAACGGTAAGCTGCCGCCGACGGCACCCGCCAGCTGCGAGACGCCGAACGACAAGATCGTCGCGCTCGGCCAGAAGCTGAAAATCCAGGGCACGCCGGCGATCTTCTTCACCGACGGCACCCGCATCCCGGGTGCGGTCGACCTGGCGGGGCTGGAAGCGAAGCTCGGTTCGATCAAGTAAGCATGGTCCGGCTGAACGTCAATGGACGAGACACCCAGGTCGACGCCGACCCGTCCACGCCCATCCTGTGGGCGCTGCGCGACAACCTGAACCTGACCGGCACCAAGTTCGGCTGCGGCGCCGCCCTGTGCGGCGCCTGCACCGTGCACCTGGACGGGGAGCCGATCCGATCCTGCATCACGCCGATCGCGAACGCGGTCGGCCGCCAGATCAAGACCATCGAGGGGATCGAGCAAGACGGCATCGGCAAAGCGGTGCAGGACGCCTGGATCCGCCACGACGTGCCGCAATGCGGCTACTGCCAGAGCGGCCAGGTGATGAGCGCGACCGCGCTGCTGCGCTCCAACCGGACGCCGAGCGACGCCGATATCGACAGCGCCATGAGCGGCAACATCTGCCGCTGCGGCACCTACCAGCGCATCCGCGCCGCGATCAAGGATGCCGCTGCGACGCTGGCCTGAGCCGGGCGCCTGCCCGTGAACGCGGTCGGCATCCTGTTGGCGGCGGGGCGCGGGCGCCGTTTCGATCCGCTCGGGACGCGCAACAAGCTGCTGCAGCCGCTGTCTTCCGGCGATCCGGTCGTGGTGGCCAGCGCGCGTCATCTTCTCTGCGTTCTTCCCCGTGTGATTGCCGTCGTACCGCCGCAGGATGGCGGCGTGGCGGACGCCTTGCGCGCGCTCGGCTGCGAGGTCACGCTGTGCGCGCAGGCCGACAGCGGCATGGCCGCCTCGCTGGTGCACGCGATTTCATTTTCCCTGCCGCAAGCGGACGCCTGGCTGGTGGCCTTGGGCGACATGCCGTATGTGGCTGCGTCGACCTTGCGTGCGCTGCTCGGTGCACTGGGCGACGGCGCAGGCATCGCGGCGCCCGTGTTCGAGGGCCGGCGCGGCAATCCGGTGGCCTTCGACGCGCTCCACTTGCCGGCGCTGCTGGCGCTGCAGGGCGAGCATGGCGCGCGTGCGCTCCTGAAGACCGCTTCCGTGACGGAAGTCGCGGTGGACGATCCGGGCATCCTGCGCGATATCGATACCCCGGGCGACCTCTAGCTTGGCAATACGGCTGGTTGTAGGCGAGGGCGAATCCGTTACACTATGTAAATCGCCTGATTCATTTCGCCATCATGAAAAAAACAGCCCAGAAAAAGCAACCCGCGGTTCACTACACCATCGTCCCGAAAGACCTGGCCGGCCACCTGTTCAATGTGACGGTTACCGTACCGGCGCCGGCGCCCGATGGCCAGGTGTTCGCGCTGCCGGCCTGGATCCCGGGCAGCTACATGATCCGCGAGTTCGCGCGCAATATCGTGCGTATCCGGGCCGAATCGAACGGCGCCAGCATCCACCTGACAAAACTCGACAAGCATTCCTGGCGCGCCGACCCGGTCGCCGCGCCGCTGACGCTGCACTACGAAGTCTATGCCTGGGACCTGTCGGTGCGTGCCGCCCACCTCGACCAGACCCACGGCTTCTTCAACGGCACCAGCGTATTCCTGCGCGTGCTCGGCCAGGAAGAGGGTGCGCACGAAGTCGACATCCAGCGCCCGGGCGATCCGGCGGCAAGTACCTGGCGCGTCGCCACCGCGATGAAAGAAGCAGGCGCCAAGCGCTATGGCTTCGGCACCTATGCCGCCGCCAACTACGACGAACTGATCGACCATCCGGTCGAAATGGGCGACTTCGCCCTCGCCACGTTCAAGGCGCATGGCGTCCCACACGATATCGTCGTCACCGGCCGCGTGCCCAACCTCGACATGGCGCGCCTGCAGGCCGACCTGAAAGCGATCTGCGAAGCGCAGGTATCGCTGTTCGAGCCGGAAACCCACCGCGCCCCGATCGACCGCTATGTGTTCATGACGATGGCGGTCGGCGACGGTTACGGCGGCCTCGAACACCGCGCCTCGACGGCCCTGATCTGCTCGCGCGCCGACCTGCCCACGACTGCCATGACGCAGTCGGGCGAACCGGCCGAGGGCTACCTGAAATTTCTCGGCCTGTGCAGCCACGAGTACTTCCATACCTGGAACGTCAAGCGCATCAAGCCGGCCGTGTTCGCGCCCTACGACCTGCAGGTCGAGGGTTATACGCCGCTCTTGTGGCTGTTCGAAGGCTTCACCAGTTATTACGACGACCTGATGCTGGTGCGCGCCGGGATCATCGGCGAGCCGACCTATTTCAAATTGCTCGGCAAGACGGTCGGCAGCGTGCTGCGCGGCAGCGGGCGCCTGAAGCAGAGCGTAGCCGATTCGAGTTTCGACGCCTGGAGCAAGTACTACCGCCAGGACGAGAATTCGCCGAACGCGATCATCAGCTATTACAGCAAGGGCTCGCTGATCGCGCTGGCCTTCGACCTCACGATCCGCGCCAAGACGAATGGCGCCAGGACGCTCGACGACGTCATGCGCGCCCTGTGGCAGCGCTACGGGCGCGATTTCTATCCGAGCGTCGGCCGCGGCGTGACGGAGACCGAAGTGGAAGCATTGTTCGACGAAGTCAGCGGCCTGAAACTGCGCACCCTGTTCGACAAATACATCCGCGGTACCGAGGACCTGCCCCTGGCCAAACTGTTCGCCCCCTTCGGCGTCAAGCTGGTCGACGAGCGCAAGAACAGCAAGCCGTCGCTGGACGCCGGCATCGGGCGCGATCCGCTCGGCGCCAGGCTGACGCAGGTGCACGAAGGCGGCGCGGCGCACCAGGCCGGCCTGTCGGCGCTCGACATCGTGATCGCCATCGACGGCCTGCGCGTGAACGGCAACCCGTCGAACGTCGATACGCTGCTGTCGCGCTACCGGGTCGGCGACAAGGTGACGGTGCACGCCTTCCGCCGCGACGAATTGATGGCCTTCGACGTGACGCTGCAGGGTGACCGGGTGCCGGGCATTACCCTGTCGCAGGCCGTCGCCGGCAAGAAGTCGACTGCGCTGGGGCGTCCGAGCGCATCCTGAAATTCCTGGGCGCTGATGAGCATGGCGGTATTAAATGTTTCAGGGCGCCCACCCTACCTACTGTGGTCCGGCCAGGCTGCGCAGTTGAAACCGGTACTGGTCATCGAACAGGAAGGTCTCCGAAAACGTCAGCGCCCGCATATTCGTGGCCAGCAGATTCACCGGCCGTGGCAGGCGCCCGCTGCGCCGCATCGAGGCCAGCGCCACCTTCGACGCGTCCGGGTCGCGCGAGCGCTGGACGACGACGTCCTGCAATTGCCCATCTTCGTCCACGGTGATGTTGACCACCACGATCGCCGGCAGCATCGGCGGCAACTGGCCGCTGAAGGTCTGGCCGGTGTTATGGCGCATGACGTGCTGGGCCACTTCGGTTTTGTAGGCGTCGAGCGTGCGCGAAGGCGGCGCGACCGGCGCTTCGGTTGTGGGCTTGGGATTCGGGAGGAGGGCGGCGACGAAGCGCCTGGCCGTGGAAGCGACGGGCTGGACCGTGCTGCATCCGCCCAAGGCTGCCAGTAGTAGAAGGAAGGTAGCCGAGGTGCGGATGATCGTTGTCATGTCAGTCGAATATTCGTCGAAGTTCGGCGCCAGGGTTGGAAGCACGCATGAACGCTTCGCCCACCAGGAACGCATGCACGTTCGCCTCGCGCATGCGCTTGACATCGTCCGGCACCATGATTCCCGACTCGGTGACCACCAGGCGTTCGGCCGGAATGCGCGGCAGCAGGCCAAGCGTGGTCTCGAGCGAGGTCTCGAAAGTGCGCAGGTTGCGGTTGTTGATGCCGACCAGCGGCGTTTTCAGCTTCAGGGCCGCGGTCAACTCATCACCGTCATGTACTTCGACCAGCACATCCATGCCAAGTTCCTGGGCACAGGCTTCCAATTCCGCCATCAGGCCGTGATCGAGCGCCGAGACGATCAACAGGATCGCGTCGGCCCCCATCGCGCGCGCTTCGTACACCTGGTACATGTCGACCAAAAAATCCTTGCGGATCACGGGCAACTCGACGGCCGCACGGGCCTGCTTCAGGTAGTCGACGCTGCCCTGGAAGAAATTCACGTCGGTCAGCACCGACAGGCAGGATGCACCGGCCTCGGCATAGCTCTCGGCGATCTGCGCCGGCTTGAAGTCGGCGCGCAAGACGCCCTTCGAGGGCGAAGCCTTTTTCACTTCGGCGATCACGCCGGCGCGGCCGGCGGCGATGTTCTTGCGCAGGCTGGCTTCGAAGCCGCGGATGTCGGCGCGCAGTTGGGCGTCGCCCTCGACTTCGCGGCGCAGGCTGGCCAGGTCGCGGTATTTCTTGGCGGCCGCCACTTCGTCGGCTTTGACGGCGAGGATTTTATTCAGGATGTCGGACATGCTTGTAAACCTTTATGCGCTTTTGCTTAACCCGCGCCCAGCTGGCGCGTGACGCTGACGAATTGTTCGAGCTTGGCCAGGGCCGCGCCGGACGCAATGGTCGCACGCGCCTTCGCCAGGCCGTCTTCGATCGACGCTGCCACGCCCGCCGCGTACAAGGCGGTGCCGGCGTTCAGCGCCACGATGTCGGTGGCCGGTCCCGGCTCGCCGCGCAGCGCCTCCATGACGCGCAGTTTCGACTCTTCCGTGTTCGCCACCTTCAGGTTGCGGCTGGCGATCATCGGCATGCCGAAGTCTTCCGGATGGATTTCGTATTCTCGGATCTCGCCATTCACCAGTTCGCCCACCAGGGTGCCGGCGCCGAGCGAGACCTCGTCCATGTTGTCGCGGCCCCATACAACAAGAGCATGCTGGGCGCCAAGGCGCTGCAGCACGCGCACCTGGATGCCGACCAGGTCGGGGTGGAACACGCCCATCAGGATGTTCGGCGCACCGGCCGGATTGGTCAGCGGCCCGAGGATGTTGAAGATGCTGCGCACGCCCAGCTCGCGCCGCACCGGCGCCACGTGCTTCATGGCCGCGTGGTGGTTCGGTGCGAACATGAAGCCGATGCCGGTTTGGGCGATCGACTGCGCGATCTGCTCGGGCTTCAGGTCGATGTTGGCGCCGAGCGCTTCGATCAGGTCCGCGCTGCCCGAGGACGACGAGACGCTGCGCCCGCCGTGCTTGGCCACGCGCGCACCGCTTGCCGCCGCCACGAACATCGACGCGCTGGAGATATTGAAGGTGTGGGCGCCGTCGCCGCCGGTGCCGACGATGTCGAGCAAATGGGTGGTGTCGGCCATCGGCACCTTGGTCGAGAATTCGCGCATGACTTGCGCGGCGGCCGTGATCTCGCCGATGGTTTCCTTTTTTACGCGCAGGCCCATGGTGAGGGCCGCGACCATGGTCGGCGACATCTGGCCCGACATGATCTGGCGGAACAGTGACAGCATCTCGTCGTGGAAGATCTCGCGGTGTTCGATACAGCGCAGCAGCGCCTCTTGTGGGGTGATCGGCATGGTGGTTCCAGTAATGGTTGAGAACTACGCCGGCGCGCCGGCGCGGCAGGCTCAGCCGCCTTCGAGGAAGTTCTTGAAGAGCGCGTGGCCGTGTTCGGACAGGATCGACTCCGGGTGGAACTGCACGCCCTGGATGTCGAATTCCTTGTGGCGCACGCCCATGATTTCGCCGTCGTCGGTCCAGGCGGTCACTTCGAGGCAGGCAGGCAGCGAGGCGCGTTCGATTGCCAGCGAGTGGTAGCGGATCACGGTGAACGGGCTCGGCAAGCCCTTGAAGACGCCTTCTCCGGTGTGCGCGATCATCGAGGTCTTGCCGTGCATGACCTCTTTGGCGCGGATGATCTTGCCGCCGAAGGCTTCGCCGATGGCCTGGTGGCCGAGGCAGACGCCGAGGATCGGGAGCTTGCCCTGGAAGTGCTTGATGACGTCGACCGAGACGCCCGCGTCGCGCGGCGCTTTCGGGCCAGGGGAGATGCAGATGCGGTCGAGCTTCATGGCCGCGATCTCCTCGATCGTGACCTCGTCGTTGCGCACCGTGCGCACCTCTTCACCCAGCTCGCCGAAATACTGGACGATGTTGTAGGTGAAGGAATCGTAGTTGTCGATCATTAGCAGCATCTCAGATCTCCCCATCCAGTCCGTCTTGCACTTGCTCGGCCGCGCGCAGCACGGCGCGCGCCTTGGCTTCGGTTTCCTGCCATTCCATTTCCGGGATCGAATCGGCCACGATGCCGGCCGCCGCCTGCACATACAGGTTGCCGTCCTTGATCACGCCGGTGCGGATCGCGATCGCCACGTCCATCTCGCCGCCGAAGGAGAGATAACCGCAGGCGCCGCCGTAGATGCCGCGCTTCGTGAGCTCCAGCTCATCGATGATTTCCATCGCCCGCACTTTCGGCGCGCCGGTCAGGGTGCCGGCCGGGAAGGTCGCGCGCAGCACGTCGAGGTTGGACATGCCTTCCTTCAGCGCGCCCTCGACGTTCGAGACGATGTGCTGCACGTGCGAGTATTTTTCGATGACCATGCGGTCGGTGACCTTGACGCTGCCGGTATCGGCGATGCGGCCGATGTCGTTGCGGGCCAGGTCGATCAGCATCACGTGCTCGGCGATTTCCTTCGGGTCCGCCAGCAGTTCGGCGGCCAGTTCCGTATCGCGTTCCGGCGTCGCGCCGCGCGGACGGGTGCCGGCGATCGGGCGCAGCGTGACCTTGCGCTCGCCGGCGGCCGAGGTTTCGTTGCGCACCAAAATCTCGGGCGAGGCGCCGACGATCTGCATGTCGCCGAAATTGTAGTAGTACATGTAGGGGCTCGGGTTCAGCGAACGCAGCGAGCGGTACAGCGAAAGCGGCGAGTCCACATACGGCTTGCGGATGCGCTGGCCAATTTGCACCTGCATCAGGTCGCCGGCCATCACGTATTCGTGGGCTTTGG
>Ga0213837_1001230_pt1 | contig 14938 bp, 12 predicted proteins | sample SWPATP12_FD_160572 | JGI IMG/M metagenome (GOLD analysis project Ga0213837, IMG submission 160572) | Coastal seawater microbial communities from Marineland, Florida, United States - SWPA TP1 #2 | ecosystem: Environmental > Aquatic > Marine > Coastal | place: USA: Florida | collected 2016-08-06
GTCCAGGTTCTCCGCGACGGTCTTGCCGGTCACGGTGAGGCAGTCGCCGTGCAGCAGGCCGGCGTCGAGCAGGGCCTTCATGATCACCGGCACGCCGCCGATCTTGTCGACGTCGGTCATGACGTAGCGGCCGAAGGGCTTCAGGTCGCCCAGGTGCGGGATCTTGTCGCCGATCCGGTTGAAGTCGTCCAGGGTCAGCTCTACTTCGGCTTCGCGGGCGATGGCCAGCAGGTGCAGGACCGCGTTGGTGGAGCCGCCGAAGGCCATGGTGACGGCGATGGCGTTCTCGAAGGCCTTCTTGGTCATGATGTCGCGGGCGGTGATGCCGAGGCGGAGGAGGTTCACGACCGCCTCGCCGGACTTGCGCGCGAATTCATCACGACGGCGGTCGGCCGACGGCGGTGCGGCGGAGCCGGGAAGGGACATGCCGAGGGCCTCGCCGATGCAGGCCATGGTGTTGGCGGTGTACATCCCGCCGCAGGCGCCTTCGCCCGGGCAGATGGCCTTCTCGATGCGGGTCAGGTCCTCCATGCTCATCTTGCCGGCGGCGCAGGCGCCCACGGCTTCGAAGGCGTCAATGAGGGTGACTTCCTTTTCGGAGCCGTCCTCGAGCTTGACCCAGCCGGGCATGATGGAGCCGGCGTAGAGGAAGACGCTCGCCAGGTCCAGGCGGGCCGCTGCCATGAGCATGCCCGGCAGGGACTTGTCGCAGCCGGCCAGGAGCACGGATCCGTCGATCCGCTCGGCCTGCATCACGGTCTCCACCGAGTCGGCGATGACCTCGCGGGAGACCAGGGAGAAGTGCATGCCTTCGTGGCCCATGGAGATGCCGTCGGAGACGGAGATGGTGCCGAACTGCATCGGGAACCCGCCGCCGGCGTGGACGCCTTCCTTGGCACCCTGGGCCAGCCGGTTCAGAGAAAGGTTGCACGGAGTGATTTCATTCCACGAGCTGGCCACGCCCACCTGGGGCTTGGCGAAGTCGTCGTCGCCCATGCCGACCGCCCGGAACATGCCGCGCGCGGGCGCTGCATGGATACCGTCGGTGACAACCCGGCTGCGGGGCTTGATATCCGGCTTGGTCTCTGTCGCTGTTTGGGTATCCTCACTCATGGCTCAAAGTCTAGGGCTCCGGCACTGGCAGCAACGAGCCGGTTTGGCTCATTAAGCGCGAAACCGGGAATATTTCGCCCAAATAGTGGACGCTTGTCTCACTCCTTGGAATCTGCGGCGGTCCGGGCTCACATGCTGTGAGACGCGTCACGCAGCTCGGGGGCTTCGGCAACTGTCTGCGCCTCGGCTTTGAGCATCGTGAGCACCCGCTTGATGGTGGTCCGGGCCGCTGCCTCGGGACGGGCCAGGGCCACGATGCTTCGACTGGCCTTGACCCCGCGGAGGGGACGCAGCACGAAGCCCCGGCCCTGGTTCTTCAGGGCCGTGTACCGCGGCAGCAGGCTCAGTCCGTGCCCGGCGCTGACCAGGGCCTCCAGGACGCGAAGGTCGGGGAAGAGCTGCGCCCGCAGGGCCGGGGAATCGGCCTGCAGCTCGATCTGGCGCAGCACGGTGTCAAAGGGGAACCCGTCGGGCACGCCCATCCAGGGGTAGCCAATGACGTCCTCGGCGCTGAGCATCGCCTTGCCGGCCAGTTCGTGGTCCACTGGCACAGCCACGTCCAGCGGCTCGTCCAGCAGGGGAATCACCTGGAGGCCCTGGCGGCCGAAGACCTCCGGCCCGTCGACGCTGTGGGCCAGGACGATGTCGTAATCGGCGGCGAGGGCGGCGAAGCCGGCGACCCCGGGATCTTCGAAGTGCGCCTCGAAGCGAAGTCCGTCGATTTCCTTCACCCGGTGCAGCAGTCCGGGCAGGAACATTTCCGCGGCGCTCGGAAAGAAGGCCGCCTTGACGTGGGTCTGCCAGCCGAGCCGGTACGTATCGATGGTTGCTTCGGCACGCGCCATGGCCGTGGAAACCTCCGCCGCGGCCCCCGCCATGGCCAGCCCGGCCTCGGTCAGCCGCACTCCCCTGCCGGACTTCTCGACGAGCACCACGCCGAGTTCGTCCTGCAGGATCTTGAGCTGCTGGGAGACTGCCGAGGGCGTTACCCGCATGGCCTCCGCCGTAGCACCCACGGTGCCGCGGTCCGCCAGTTCGCGGAGAATCCGCAGTCTCTTGAAATCCATGAAGCGAGGCTACACGGGGCGGTTCGGGAACGCTGGACAGCCGCATTGGGCCGGACGTAACGTCGAGCAACGGCAACCCTGCCCCTGGACAGAAGGATTCCGCTATGGATTGGATTATCTGGCTCATCGTCATCGTGGTGATTGTGGGCGTCGTGTGGTGGCTGCTGAACCGCAACAGCGCCCGCAGTGGCACCGGAACCTCCACGTCCGGGACCTCTACGTCCGCCAGGGCCGGCGCGCAGCAGCCGTCCGCCGGCCACGCTCCCGCCGCCGGTGAGCGCCACGACGGCGCCCTGTCCGGCGGAACCGCCGCGTCGTCGGCCGCCGCGGCCGCCACCACCGGAATGCCCTCCGCCGCCGGCTTCGGCAACGCCGAGCCGGTCCCGCCGACGACGGCCGACGACGAGGCTGCCGCTGCCACTGAGGAACCGGGCGCCCGCAGCGCCGGTACGAGCGGTGCCGCGAGCGCCGGCGACGCCGAGAAGGCTGGCACCGAGAGCGCCGAATGGGAAACGCAGTGGTCCGAGACGCCGCCGGCCGAGACGCATGCACCCCACCATCAAGCCCTGCACCATGAGGCACCGCCCACCGGCCACCTGCACCAGGAGGCAGCCGCCGAGGCCCCCGCCGGCACCTCAGCAGCGTCCGCCGCCCCGGTCCACCACGACGAGTACACCGGACCGCACGCTCCGACGCTTCCCGGCGCGGAATCCGCCGCGGCCGAGGCCGCCGACATCGAGACCGCCCAAGCCGCCGCCTCAGCTGCCGCCACCGAGGGCTCCGCCAGCCATTTCGCCGAGCCCCACACCGCCGAGCCCGCCCACACAGGGGAGCCTGCCCACACCGTGGAGCCTGCCGAGGCGCCCGCACCGGCCGGGCACCTCGCCGTCGAGCAGCCCTACGGCGAGGGGTCGGCCGCCCCGGCTGCGGACGGCAGCGGACCGGAAGGCTTCACCGTGAAGGGAAACGCCTCGTCGATGATCTACCACGATGAGACCAGCCCCTCCTACGAGGAAACCCGCGCCGAGGTCTGGTTCGAGTCCGTAGCCCACGCGGAGGCCGCCGGATTCCGTCCCCCGCGCCGCTCGCGCCTCTAGCAGGACGGCGCCCAGGGCAGTGCGGGGGAACCCGCCACGCCATAGCGCCCCGGCCGCTGTTTCGGCCGGGGCGCTGGCGGCTGCACTGGCGCTTGCGGCCTCGGGGTGCACCGGTTCGGCAGGCATCCCTGCTGCGCCGTCCGGCACCGGCAGCGCGGCAGCCACCACCGGGGGCACCGCTTCCGGCTCCCCGGGGACTTCCGCGCCGCCCGCCCCCGGACCGCCTGCCTCCGGCCCTGCCGCCGCGGCTCCGCAGCTCGTGGCGCGGATCGACGCCAACCTCTCAATCCCCTGGTCGATCGTCTTCCTGCCGGACGGCACCGCCCTCATCTCGGAACGGGACAGCGCGCTGCTGAAGTCCATACCGGCGGGCGGCGAGGGCCGCGCCGCGACGGTCGGCAAGGTGCCCGGCGTCGTCCCCGGGGGCGAAGGCGGGCTGCTGGGGCTGGCGCTGTCGCCGGATCTCGGCACCGGCCGGTACCTCTACGCCTACTTCACCGCCGGGACCGACAACCGCATTGCCCGCTTCCGCCTTGGCTCTGACGGGAAGCCGGACCTCGGCACGCCGGAGGTCATCTTTACCGGTATCCCCAAAGCCGCCACCCACAATGGCGGACGCATCCGCTTCGGCCCCGACGGGTACCTCTACGTCGGCACCGGGGACTCCCAGCGTCGAGAGCAGCCACAGGACCGCAATGCCCTCGGCGGAAAGATCCTGCGCCTCACCCCCGACGGGAAGGCCGCGCCCGGAAACCCCTTCGGCAACAACCCCGTCTACAGCCTGGGGCACCGAAACGTCCAGGGTCTCGACTGGGACAGCGCAGGCCGCCTCTGGGCGAGCGAATTCGGCCCGGACCGGGACGATGAGCTCAACCTGATTGTTCCCGGCGGAAACTACGGCTGGCCCGCAGTGACCGGTGCCCCACGCCGCGAGGGCTTCCTGGACGCCAAGGTGGTGTGGCCCTCGACCGCGGAATCCTCTCCCAGCGGTCTCGAAATTGTTGGCGGCACGGCCTACCTTGGCGCCTTGCGCGGCCAGCGGCTTTGGGCGGTTCCGTTGCGGGACGGATCCGCGGGGAAACCTGTGGCCTATTTCACAGGAGAGTATGGCCGGCTACGCGACGTTTCACGTGCCCCGGACGGGCGTTTGTGGGCGCTCAGCAACGGCCAAAACCCCGATTTTGCGCTGGTTTTGGCGGTCCCCCGCTAGCCGCGGAGGAACGCCGGACCCCCGATTTCACACTGCACGAAAACTCGTGTAGAGTTTCATGTCGTTGCGGAGAACACCGCGGGAAATAAAAAGCCCGAGGGAAACGAAAACAACAGCTGCACCTCTAGCTCAACTGGCAGAGCAATTGACTCTTAATCAATGGGTTCCGGGTTCGAGTCCCGGGGGGTGCACCAACGAAAACCCCGCCTTTCGGTCTAACCGAGAGGCGGGGTTTTTTGCTGTGCCGGGAGCGGCGGGCCTGGCATCCAGGGCCGCCGGGCGCCGGGACGGTCGTGACGCGCAGCGCCGCCCGATCAGGCGGCGCTGTCAGGCATCGCGGTACTTCACCGACGCAAGTCCGCCGCCCGCTGCAACTGCCGCCCAGGCAAGCACAACAAGGCCGCCCTGAACGGGGGTCAAGCGCTCTGGCGAGGTCCGGATTGCGACCATGTCGCCCCCGGCAGACGTGGGGAGGAACAGGCCGACGTCTTTGAAGCCGTCCCCCACGCCCGACAGGATGGCAACGATGACCGGAAGAATCATGAGGATTCCCAGCGTGGCGACAAGGCCGCCGGCGTTGTTGCGCAGCATGGCCCCAATGCCAAGGCTCATGACTGCAATCAGGGCCAGGAAGATGGCGGCGTAGAGGATGCTCGGGGCCACACCGTCGGCGGTGAGTGAGTAACCCAGATCCTGCGGCTGCAGGATCGGCTGGGCCACCGCGTAGGAGATGAGAGCTCCGAGGATGCCGACGGCGAAGGCGGCTGCGACGATAACGAGCATTTTCGACAGCACGGCGGTGATCCGGCGTGGCACCGCGGTGAGCGTCGTGGTTATCATGCGGGTGCTGTATTCGGAGCCGATCTGCATCACGGCCAGGGAGGCGATCAGGAACTGGGCGACCATGATCCCGGTTGCGGGGACTTCGCGGGCAAATATGCCGAATTCCTTCAGGATGCCCTCCTGGTCTGCGCCAGCGGGTCCGCCGTAGACGGCAAGCCCGGCAGCCATATCTGCCACGGAGAATGCCCTCAGCATGCCTACCCCGACCATGCCGAGCAGGGCTATGGAGAGGATGACGTAGCTGGAACGCAGCGACGCCAACTTGATCCACTCGGCGTGCACGGCGCGCAGGAAGGTGAGCCTGGTCCCGCTGTCGCGGCGAGGGACGGCGGTTGCATCGTTGCTGGACGTTTCTGTGGTGGTCATCGGGTTCCCTCTCCGGCCCCGGCCAATTCGGCAGAGCGGTATTCGACGTCGTCGCGGGTCAGTTCCATGAAGGCTTCCTCGAGCGTTGGCCGGACCGGTGTCAGCTCGTGAACCAAGGCACCGCATTCCCGCGCGATCCAGGCGATCCTCCGCGGTTCGGCGCCGGAGACTTCCAAGAGGCCCGCTTCAAGTTCACGAAAGAGGATCCCGGCGGCTGCCAGCCCCGCCTGCAGTTGGGCTGATTGGTCGCTGCGCACCAGCGCCTTGTCCTGCCCCTGGGCAAGGATCGCAGCCACGGGAGCATCCGCGACGATCCGGCCCCGGCCGATGACGATCAGGTGGTCGGCAGTCTGCGCCATCTCGCTCATCAGGTGCGAGGACAGGAATACCGTCCGGCCCTCGGCGGCGAGGCCCCTGGCAAGGTTCCGGACCCACTGGACGCCTTCCGGATCGAGTCCGTTTACCGGCTCGTCAAAGATGACCGTCCTGGGATCCCCCAGCAGTGCGGCAGCAATGCCAAGGCGCTGGCCCATGCCGAGCGAGAACCCTTTGACGCGTTTGAGCGCCGTTTCCGTGATCCCGGTCATGGCCATGACCTCCTCGACACGGCTGCGGGGTATGCCGTGCGTGGCTGCCAGAACGGAAAGGTGTTTGAAGGCGCTGCGAGCCGGATGAACAGACTTGGCATCCAGGAGGGCACCGACTTCTTGCAGTGGCGCCGCGTGCCCGGCATAGGGCCGTCCGTTCACCAGCACCCGCCCCGCGGTGGGCCGGTCCAGTCCCAGGATCATGCGCATGGTGGTGGTCTTACCAGCCCCGTTCGGACCCAGAAAGCCGGTCACCTGGCCGGGCTGGACGGTGAACGTGACCCCGTCAACGGCGGTGCGCTTCCCGTAGGTCTTGGTAAGGCCGAATGCCTCGATCATGGCCCAGCTTTCTTCTCGGCGAGTCTGACGATCCTTTCGGAGCCAGCACACAACTCACCGCCCCCGCTTCCAGTAAACATGCGGGGGTGCAGCCTGTGCGGGATTCAGCCGCCGTATTCAGCGTGTCTGCTGGGACGGAGGCTACGGGACGCGGGGGCTGTACCCCGAGTACCTGGCCAGACTGGAGTAGCCTGCCTTCGAGCCAATCACGCGCAAACTCATGACGTCATGGCGGTCCGCCCACACGATCCGGTAGTACCGTCCGGTGGCGCCCGGGATCGCCACGCCGGATCGATACCACTGGTAGCGGAAAGCGGTGCCGGACGTCCAGGTGCCCGGATAAGCGGCCAGGGTGTAGCCGTACCGCGCGTATCCGCGCATCCACGGCCGACCGGCAGCGAGGGTTCCCGTCGCAACGGCGCTGGTTGTTCCCGAGTATTTGGCGAGGGCGGTGTAGCCGGTCTTTGAGCCGGTTACACGAACCCGCATGGACTTCCCCCGGTCGGCCGCGCCCAGGGTGTACCTGGCCGCCGTAGCCCCGCTGATGGCGCTGCCGGAGCGGTACCACTGGTATCTCAGGGTGGTGCCGGCAGTCCAGGTCCCCGGGGCCGCGGCCAGGGTGTAGCCGACCTTCCTGGTGCCGTTGATCAGGGGCGTCGGGCCCGAGAGGATTCCGGCGGTCACCACGTAGCTGGGGGTGTCTTTGACGACAGTGGCGTAGCCGGGCTGGGTGCGGGTCACGCGTCCCATGATCGAGGTACCCAGGTCGACGGCGGTGATGCTGTAGTACGGGTGAGTGGCCCCCGGTACGGGCACCCCGGACCGGTACCACTGCCAGGTCGTGGTGACGTCGGACTGCGAGCTGGTTTGATCGCTCAACGTTGCGAGGAGCGAGCCGCCGACCCGCGCCTTGCCCGTTACGCTCAGGACCGGGTCCGGAACCGTGCCTAGCGCAATCGTGACCGGCGCCGATACGACCGTCTCCGTGGTGTAGCCCTCCTTCCTGCCGGTGACGGCGACGGTGAAGCTCTGGCCCAGGTCGGCCGCGGTGGCGGTGTACGTACTGGCGATCGCGGTGGCGGCACCGTCGCGGTACCACTGGTAGCTGAAGGAACTCCCCGGCGTCCACGTTCCGGGCGCGACCGTCAACACCGAGCCAACGGCTGCGTTGCCCTGGATCGAGGGAGTGCCCGGAACAATCGGCTCCGTTGCGGGCGGCTGCCAGCCTGGCTGGGTGGACCGCACGGCGGCGCCGGCGTCGACCAGGCCCGCTCCGCAGCCTCCGGTGTCGCACACCCCCGGCAGCGGCCGGGCGGTCTCCTTGAGGAGTGCCTCGACCTGGGCAGGAGCCAGGTTCGGGTTCGCGGACAGCATGAGGGCAGCGACGCCGGCCACGTGCGGGGCGGCCATCGAGGTGCCCTCCATGTAGCCGTACGCCTCGGATCCCCGCACGGTGGTGCCGTTGTTCCAGGTCGAGAGAATGGTGTTGGCCCAGCCCGTGGAGTCGTCGCCGCCGGGCGCGCTGACGTCGACCTCGGGACCGTAGTTGGAGTAGTAGGCCTTGTTGCCTTCACGTCCGGATGCGCCCACGGTGATGACGTTGTTGCAGTTGGCCGGGGCGGAGCCCGAAGCCGGAGCATCCGAGTTGCCGGCCGCTGCAACGACCGTGACCCCCTGTGCGGCGGCAAAGTCCAGCGCCGATTGGAGGTAGGTGCCGCACTGGCCGTCGCCCCCCAGGGACAAGTTGATGACCTTGGCGCGGTTCGTCGCCGCCGGGACGCCGGAGACGGTCCCGCCGGCAGCCCAGACGACGCCGTCGGCGAGGTCGCTCGCGAAGCCGCCGCAGGCCCCGAGGACCCTGATCGGGAGGAGCTTCGCGGAGTAGGCGACGCCGGCGACGCCAATGCCGTTGTTGGCCGCGGCCCCGATGGTCCCGGCCACATGGGTTCCGTGCCAGGACGAAGGTGATCCGCCGCAGTAGTTGCCCTCGTCGGTGGCGTCGCCGTCGCGGCCGTCCCCGTCGTTCGCCGCGGCAGGGTCGGAGATGAAGTCGTACCCGGGGAGGATGTTCGTCAGGTCGCTGTGAGGCGTGATGCCGGTGTCGATGACGGCGACGACCGTGCCCTGGCCGGAAGTAACGTCCCAGGCCGCGGGGACGCGCATGCCGGCGGTGTCTTCAGACAGGTCCCATTGCCTTGGGTACAGCGGGTCGTTCGGGGTTGATGCCGGACGGACGAATGTGTCCGGCTCGGCGTATTCGACGTCGGACTGGCCGCGCAAGGAGGCCAGGACTTTAGCGCTTTCGCCAGCGGTCAGCACGCCGGCGGCCTGGACGACGGCCGCCCCGCGGGCCGTGGCATGAAGTTCCTTGACGGACACCCCAGAGGACCTGGCCGTTTTTCCGTATGCGTTGGCCCGGGCGTTGGCTGTCCCGGCGGTTCCGGTCTTGAACTTCACAATGAACCGGCCGCTGGCCCCAGCCGGCGGCGCTGACGCAGCCGAGGGCGGAGCGGCCGGGTGTATGTCGACGGCCGGGTCCGTACCCGCCGCGGCCGCTGCCGCCGGGAAGGCGAAGAAGGTGCTGAGCAGGACAGCCCCGACGCTCAGCGACGCGACGGTCATGGACAGACGGGGTGCGGTCATGCGGGTCCTCAGGGCAGAGCCGGGGGCAGCCGGCGGGCAGGCGGGAGCGGGAAACCTTCGCGCTCAACCAGCCCCGGGATCCCCGAAAGAACTTTAACCTAGAACAAACCGTTCCGGCCGCACCTTGCGCGAGCCCTTGGCGTTTCCTGCGCATTTCCTGCCGCCGGCCCGAGACGGCAGTCCGCGGCCGTTCCTACGGGGCCCGGTCCCCGCGGCGGCCCAGCGCCAGCAGCGCCCAGGCGGAGAGCAGCACTCCCCCGGCGGCCAGCAGGAAGGCTCCCACGATCAGGTTGGTGTCGCCGCCTGGGGGTACTTGGACGACGGCGGTGGGTGCCTCGGCAACAGCAGAGGGCGCTGACGACGTTTTGTCGCCCAAGGTCGTGGGCGGGGCAGCGGTCGTCGCGGAAACCGACGTGGACGGGACCGAGACCGGGGCTTTGGAAGCCGCCGGCTGGACGGAGCGCTTCGCCGACGGAGCTGGCGCTGGCTTTGACGGTGCGGCCGACGACGGTACCGGCGCGGCCGTGGGCGCGGCCGGAGCCGAGACAGAGGGCTTGGCGGTGCTCGTAGGCTTCGGGGTCGGCGTGGCTGAGGGCTCGCATTGGCCCAGCGGAACCACGATCACAGGGCCGCAGGGTTCGGCGGCGGCCGGAGCGGCAACGGCGAGGGCGGTGAAGGCAGTGATGGCTGCGACGGCAAGGGCCGGCCCGCTGCCAAAGAATCTCCTACGCGTTCTCATCCTCGACATCCTACGTTCCACGGTCCGGCGCCTCGGGGATTTCCAGAAGACCCCTGCCCGTCCGGGCCACGCAAAAACCTAGGGCCGGCCGGGCTCCCCCAGTTGGAAGTAGATGGGCAAGGCGAGCTGGATCGGCCGAGTCCCCAATGGCTCGTCGAGCAACTCGTTGATCGAGGTCTGCCCTTCCAGCTCGGGCGGCGGCACCGTTTCCATAGGAAAACCTTATGCGAGCGTACGTCCGGCGCAGGGGCAGGACACGGACGCCTTCACCGCCGGTTTCGGACGGAACGGGACCGGGGCCTAGTTGGCCTCTGCGGGCACCGTTGGCTCGGCGGCCGTGACGATCGCGGCCTCCGTTGTGGACATGCGGTTGGCCAGCTCCCGGACCACCGACTGCAGCTCGTGGCGCAGCGAATCCGGATCAATCGAAGCGGCAGCGAGCACCGAGCGCTCCATGTCCGCGGCCGCAACGACGGCTTCGCGGCCGCGGTCCGTCAGGGTGACGACGTGGCTGCGGCGGTCCGAGGCGCTGCGCTCCCTGGAGATGTGGCCGTGGGCTTCAAGCCGGCTCAGCGTCTTGCCCATGGTCTGGGCCTGCACGCGGACAAGTTGCGCCAACTGCGCTTGGGTCATGGGTCCTTGAACAGAGAGCACTTCCATCGCAATGACCCCGGCGTGGGTGAGGCCGATAGCCCCCAGCTTCTCGTTCCAGGAGTGTTCTACAAGGCGTGCTGCCGTGGACAATAGGCGGCCAGTGGGCCAGCGATCCATATCAGGCATACCAAAGAGTATAACGATTGTCCGATTCGTGGACTGCGCCTGCGCTCACTAGGCTGGAATTCCCTGAATTCTGCAAGGAGAGAGATATGCCTGAACGGCTCGTTCCCGGAGATGACGCTCCGGACTTCCAACTGATGGATGCGGCGGGGCGCGAGGTGCGCCTGCGGGACTTCCGAGGCCGCAACACGGTGGTCTACTTTTACCCCGCGGCCGCCACGCCCGGGTGCACCAAGCAAGCCTGCGACTTCCGCGACTCCCTCGCGGCCCTCCAGCGGGCGGGCTATGACGTCATCGGCATCTCCCCCGATTCGGAGGAAAAGCTCGCCGGCTTCGCCGCCGCAGAACGGCTGAGCTTCCCGCTGCTCTCAGACCCCGACCACGCGGTGGCCGAGGCGTACGCGGCGTGGGGCGAGAAGAAGAACTACGGCCGCACCTATGAGGGCCTCATCCGTTCCACCGTGGTGGTCGACCCGGACGGCAAAGTCGCGCTGGCCCAGTACAACGTGCGTGCCACCGGCCATGTCGCCAAACTGCTCCGCGACCTGGGGCTGGACACCTAAAAGCTGCCGCCTCCGTCCGGAGGCGCCGGACTGCAGGCAGAACTGTAGACTGGTGGCTGGCATCCGCCGTCGAGGGCCCGTTGGCTCCGCGAACGACGACGCCGCGCGCGAGTGGTGAAATTGGCAGACACGCAGGATTTAGGTTCCTGTGCCTTCGGGCGTGGGGGTTCAAGTCCCCCCTTGCGCACTATGCAGAACCCCGGTCCCCGGACCGGGGTTCTGCCGTTTAATCCCGCCCTTCAGCGCACCCGGCGTCGGCCAAATCCCCGGAATCCTGCCGGAAATGCTGCCCTGTCCCGCCGCCTCGACGCGGCTGTGAAAAAAGATTTTCGAATCCCACCCATCCCTTTCCGCCGAGCTCCCGAATACCCATTGAGACACCAACCAAGGGTCGGTGCCCACCAGTCGGAGAAAGACCACAGCGGCAAAAACGTTCGCTGCAGTCAATGAAATCGGCACTACAAAGGAGAATCGAAATGCAGACCATCAAGCGCACGACTTTCGCCGTTGCAGGTATCGCTGCTGCAGCCATGCTCAGCCTCACTGCTTGCGGCGGATCCAGCACCGGCTCCAGCGCCTCCTCGGCTCCGGCCTCCACGCCGATGGAATCGTCCATGGCGCCGTCGCCGTCCATGAGCTCCTCCGCCGCCGCGATGGATCCGGCAGCAGACCTCGTCGGCTCCGGCTGCGCCGCCTACGCCGCACAGGTTCCTGACGGCAAGGGTTCCGTCGCCGGCATGGCCCTGGATCCGGTGGCCGTAGCTGCCTCCAACAACCCCATCCTGACCACCCTGACCGCCGCCGTCTCCGGCAAGCTCAACCCCAAGGTCAACCTGGTGGACACCCTGAACGGCAGCGAATTCACTGTCTTCGCTCCGACCGATGACGCGTTCAAGAAGATTGACGCGGCCACCATCGACAAGCTCAAGACGGACGATGCCCTGCTGAGCAAGATCCTGACCTACCACGTTGTGCCCGGCAAGATCAGCCCGTCCGAGATCGTTGGCACCCACAAGACCGTCCAGGGCGGTTCCGTGACGGTCACCGGTAGCAAGGACGCCCTCAAGGTCGACGGCGCCAACGTCGTCTGCGGCGGCGTCAAGACGGCCAACGCCACGGTCTACATGGTCGACTCCGTCCTGATGCCCAAGTAGGCATCATCAAGCCCTCCTAACCCGGGTCCAGCCTGACTCCCTGGATCCACCTGGAGAACCGAAGGCCCGCACCGCATGGTGCGGGCCTTCGCCCGTTCCGGGCACTCCCCAAGCCGGGAGCCTCGGCGGGGCCTGCCGTGCAGGGAACCGGGCGAGCCGGTCAACTAGACTGGGGCTGTTCCGCCGCCGGCGGCCAACAAGTTCCCAGAGGTGATCACCGAGTGCCCAGCAGTACCGCGCCCATCAGTACCGGACCCCGCAAGGCGTTGCGCCGCATCGCAGCGGGCGTCGGTGCTGTCATGCTCCTGCTCCCGCTGGCCTCGTGCACCGGAACCCCTGGCCCCGCACCGTCCCCCACCTCCGCCAGCGCGTCCGACGCCGGCCCCACCGCCACGTTCACTTTCGGCACAGGCTCGCGTCCGCTCGGCCTGGATCCGGCCCTGGTGTCCGACGTCGACTCCTACCGCGTCACCCGCCAGGTCCTCGAGGGCCTCATCGGCGTCGACCAGACCAGCGGCAAGCCCACCCCCCTGCTGGCCACCGACTGGACGACGAGCGAGGACGGCCGCTCCTACACCTTCAAGCTTCGCGAGAACGTAAAGTTCCAGGACGGCACGGCCTTCAACGCGGCTGCCGTGTGCACAAACTTCAAGCGCTGGTTCAACTTCTCCCCCGCCCTCCGCAAGCAGGCGCCCGGCAGCACGTTCAAGGGCGTGTTCATGGCGCACTCGGACCAGGCTTCGCTGTCCATCTACAAGGGCTGCAACGCGCTGGCGGCGGACAGCGTGCGGATCGACCTCACCCAGCCCTTCACCGGCTTCCTCCAGGCCCTGACCCTGCCGGCCTTCGCGATCTCCTCGCCGCAGGCGCTGGCAGCGGGTTCGGCCGACGTGCTGAACCAGAAGCGCGAGGGCCAGCCGGTCTCCGCCTACGCCCTGCACCCGGTGGGCACCGGCCCCTACGTCTTCGGCTCCTGGGACGACGACACCGTCACACTGGCCAGCAACAAGCACTATTGGGGAGACAAAGGCCAGATCGGGACCATCCACTTCGTCACCTACGATCACCCGCAGGCCCGGCTCCAAGCCCTGCTGGACGGCAAGATCGATGCCTACGATTCCGTGACCGTGGGGAACTTCGACCAGCTGGTCAAGCGCGGAAAGCAAATCATCCAGCGCGACCCCTTCTCCGTCATGTACCTGGGCATGAACCAGCAAGTACCGGTACTGCGGAAGCTCAAGGTCCGCCAGGCGATCGAGATGGCCCTGGACAAGGACACCTTGATCCGGAAGTTCTTCATTGACAACACCGCCGCGGCCTCGCAGTTCGTGCCGCCGAAGCTGAGCGGCTTCAACAACAACGCCCCCTCGCTCGGCTACGACCAGAACAAGGCCAAGGAGCTCCTCGCCGAGGCCGGTTACAAGGGTGAGGAACTGAAGTTCTACTACCCGCTCAACGTCACCCGGCCCTACCTTCCGACCCCGGAAAAGGTCTACGCGGAGATCAGCCGCCAGCTCACCGCCGTCGGGCTCAACATCAAACCCGTCCCGATCGACTGGTCCGAGGGCTACCTCCAGAAGGTCACCTCCCCCGGCGAGCACGCCCTCCACCTGCTCGGCTGGAACGGCTCCTACGCCGATCCGGACAACTTCGTTGGCCCGCTGTTCGGTGAAAACACGGGCGAGTTCGACTACCAGGATCCCCAGGTCTTTTCGAAGATCTCCCGCGCCCGTGGCCTGCCGGACGGCAAGGACCGGACCGAGCAGTACCAGACCATCAACGCGCAGATCGCCGCGACCGTGCCCGCCGTACCGATTGCCTTCCCGATCTCGGCGCTGGCTCTCTCGGACCGGGTGCTGAAGTACCCGGCCTCGCCGGTCCTGAACGAAGTTTTCACGAACGTCCAGCTAAAGCCTTGACGGAAGGGTCCAATTTCAGTTAGTGGGCCGTGCGGGGATATTCTGTGACAGCCAGAGCCGCTGCTATCGGAGACTGATTGTGACTTTCATTTCCAAGACCCAACATGCCGACGTCGTCCTGATTGGCGGCGGCATTATGAGCGCCACCCTGGGCGCTTTCCTCAAGCAGCTCGAGCCGAACTGGACGATTTCGCTCTTCGAGCGCCTGGACCAGCCGGGCCTGGAAAGCTCCGGACCGTGGAACAACGCGGGCACCGGCCACGCCGCACTGTGTGAGTTGAACTACTCCCCCGCAGCCAAAGACGGCTCGGTGGACCCGGCCAAGGCCCTGCACATCAACGAGCAGTTCCAGCTCTCCCGCCAGTTCTGGTCCCACCTGGTCACCAATTCGCTGATCGGCTCCCCCAAGGGCTTCATCAACACCGTCCCGCACATGAGCTTCGTGGTCGGCGACGCGAACGTGAACTTCCTGCGGACCCGCTACGAGGCGCTAAAGCCGAACCCGCTGTTCCGCTCGATGG
>Ga0213837_1001231_pt1 | contig 14926 bp, 12 predicted proteins | sample SWPATP12_FD_160572 | JGI IMG/M metagenome (GOLD analysis project Ga0213837, IMG submission 160572) | Coastal seawater microbial communities from Marineland, Florida, United States - SWPA TP1 #2 | ecosystem: Environmental > Aquatic > Marine > Coastal | place: USA: Florida | collected 2016-08-06
GCCCCGCTGACAGCCCCGCCCCCGGGATTCCGGGGATCTGCGAAAACATGGTTGGACAAATGTCGAGCCGTGAAACGTCAGGTGTCGCCTGCTGTCCGTAGCCGTTCCGTTCGGTGCCCGGGCCCGAGGGGCAGTAATGTGGCACCATGCAGCAGCAGGACGTGGAGCAGCTCGTGGAGCGCGTGGCCCTCCGGCTCGGGCGCGGGCTCTCGCTCGAAGACCTCGACGGCGTCCTGCTCGCCTACAGCTCCAACCAGTCCCAGGCGGACCGGGTCCGGGTGAACTTCCTGCTCAGCAAGCGCGTGGCGGTGGACGTCAGCGCCTGGCAGCTCTCGCATGGCATCGCGACGGCGGTGCGCCCCGTGGTGGTGCCGGCCAACGAGGAGCTGGGAATGCTGGGGCGGGTCTGTGTCCCGCTGCTGGTCCGTGGATTCCGGGTGGGCTACCTCTGGGTGCAGCTCGACGCCGAGGAGCCCACGGCCGGCACCGTCCTGGCCCGGCTGCCGGAGGTGGCGCGCGAGCTGGAGGAGCTCTCCGCCCTGCTGCTGGACTCGAACACGGCCGAATCCGAATTCCGCCGCCGCCGCGAACAGGAGTTCCTCGCCGCCTGCCGGGGCGAGGCGAACGCCGTCGCCGCCGTCGCGGGCTGGAAGGAAGTCCAGGGCCGCGGGCCGTGGCAACTGGTCACCGTCCTCGACGCCGACGGCTGGGCCGAAGGCTCGGACCCGATCGCCTCCACGCTGATCCACCGGTCCGCCGCGCTGCAGGCCACGATCGGCGTGGACGCTGCGCTGTTCAGCGCCGGAACGGAAACCCACGCCGTCGTGCTCTTCAAGGAATCCACCGGACGGGCCGATCACGCCCAGGTGCTGGTCCACTACCAGTTGGAGCTGGCCAAGCGTGCGGGCCGCCCGGTCCGCCGGATCATCCTTGGCACCTCCGAGGGCTTCTCCCGCCCGCGCGAACTGGCCGAGGCGTACCGGCAGTCCCGCCAGGCGGCGCAGGCCGCGGCCGTGGACCCCCAGCTGGGCGAACTGGTGGACTGCCGGGCCACCGGCATCTACCAGTTGCTGGCCTCTGCCGGCGGCGGCGCGGGCGCCTGGGCGGATGCGGGCTCGGTGTACTTCCGGATGCTGGAGGACCACGACCGGAACGCTGAGTTGCTGCCGGTGCTGGAGCTGTTCTACGACAACGACAGCTCGGTGCAGGAGGTGGCGGCCAAGCTGCACTTGCACCGGAGCAGCGTCTACAACCGGCTCGGCCGGATCAGGCAGGTGCTGGGCGTCGACCCGCTCAAGGGAATGGTGCGGCTGGAACTGCACGCGGCGCTGAAGGCGCGGCGCTGGGCTGAGCGGCCCAGGATTTAGGCGTCCGGGTTAGGCGTCCGCATCGGGAGCCCGGGTCAGTGCTCGTCCCGGAGGGCGGAATTCCGGTCCGGTCCGGGCGAGGCACCAGGCGCCGGGCCATCCGACTTCCGGTTGCGGCGCGATACCCGGCTCTCGGTCCACAGGGCCACCGCCACAAAAGCGACGCAGCTGGCCATGAAGGCCGCCGTGTTGTTCAGCCCCATCACCGTTCCGAGGATGCCCGTGAGCACCATGGCGGCGATGCCGGCCACGATGTGCCACCCTCTGAACTTACCCACGATTCAAGCGTAACCCCGGCCTCTGCAGCGTTTCCGCGCCGGGGCGGGATCGTTGTTTGATCCTTATCACGCCGTCAGCCAGCATCCGCCGCGCCGTCCGCGTCGCTGCCGGGGGAACCGTCACCGTCGGCCGGCACAGCTGCGTCTTCTGCCGCCGTCTTCCTCTTTTGAGTCTCGAGCCAGGCCATGATGTCGGCCAGCCGGATCCGCCGGTGCGTGCCGCGGTACTCGACCGGGATCTCGCCGCGGTCCGTCATGTTCCGCAGGTACGTGTGCGAGATTCCCGCCAGCTCTGCCGCCTTCGAGGTGGTCAACATCTCCTCCACGCTGCTTACGGTGACCGACTCTCCCCGGCTGAAGCGTCCCAGCAGGTCGACGACGGCGTCCTTCGCCGCGGGCGGCAGGCGGTGCACGGTGCCGTCGACAAAGACCGTGACGTCGTCGCTGCCGTTGAGCGCGTACCGGAGCTTTTGTGCGTCCTCGGCCGGGAGCCCGGCGGTCACCCGGGGAGCAATCAGTGTCATGAACTGCATCCTAGCGCCCCGGGTGCGGACCCACCCTCCGGTTACAGGCCCAGTTCCTCCAGTACCGGCAGCTTGGCCCGGACCCAGGCGCGGGCCTCGGTGGCGCTGGGCGCTGACAGGGCCAGCTTGGCCAGCTCCTGCGCCTCGGCCAGGGTCACGGTTTTCAGCACCGCGGCCACTGCCGCGATGGAACGGGCAGTCATGGACAGGGTGGTGACGCCCAGTCCGGTCAGGACGACGGCGAGGGCAGGATCCGCCGCGGCCTCACCGCACACGCCCACCGGTTTGCCGTGGCCTTCCGCGGCGGAGCCCTCGACGGTGAGGCCCACGAGCCGGAGCACGGCCGGCTGCCACGGGGTGTTCAGCCCAGCGAGCGGGCCCAGCTGCCGGTCCGCGGCCATGGCGTACTGGGTCAGGTCGTTGGTGCCCAGGCTCGCGAAGGACACTTCCCGGAGGATGGACTCCGCGGTCAGCGCCGCGGACGGCACCTCCACCATGACGCCGGGGGTCTTGATCCCGGCAGCGGCGCACAGGGAGGCGAAACGTGCGGCTTCCTCGGCCGTCGAAATCATCGGTGCCATCACCCAGACGTCTGCCTCGGATTCGTGCTCCGCGCGCGCGATCGCCTGCAGCTGGCGTTCCAGCACGCCCGGGGTGGTGAAGTCGGTCCGGTAGCCGCGGACGCCGAGGGCCGGATTCGGTTCGGTGGCGTCGGTCAGGAACGGGAGCGGCTTGTCCGCGCCGGCGTCGAGGGTCCGGAGCACCACCTTTTTTCCGGGGAAGGCGTCGAAGACCCCCTTGTACGCGGCGGCCTGTTCCTCCACCGAGGGTTCGGTGTCCCGTTCGAGGAAGCAGAACTCGGTCCGGAACAGGCCCACGCCCTGGGCGTTGAGCTCCGCGGCGGCCGCGGCATCCTTGGCCCCGCCCACGTTGGCCAGCAGCGGCACCAGGTGCCCGTCCGCCGTCGTGCCGTTGCCGTCGAAGTCCGCCAGCAGCGAAGCGGTGGCGGCCCAGTGTTCGGCGGCGTCCCGCTGGGCCTGGTCCGGTTCCGCGGTGATGGTGCCGGCGGCCCCGTCAACGTAGACCTCGGTGCCGTCCGGGAGCGCGTCAACGCCGGCGGCCGCGACGACGGCGGGCAGGCCAAGGGAGCGGGCGATGATTGCGGTGTGGGACTGCGGGCCGCCGCCGGCGGTGAGCAGGGCCAGCACCTTCTCGGGGTCGAGCGTGGCCGTGTCCGCCGGGGCCAGGTCCTCGGCGATGAGGATGAACGGGGAATCCGAGGACGGAATGCCCGGGGCGGGCACGCCGCGCAGCTCAGCGACGATGCGGGCCCGGACATCGAGGACGTCGGTGGCGCGTTCGGCCATGTAGCCGCCGAGGTTGTGCAGCATTTCGGAGACTGAGGCGCCGGCTTCCCAGATGGCGCGCTGGTTGGAGGTGCCGCGGCCGATCAGCTTGGCGGCTGACTTCAGCAGCATGGTGTCCGTGGCCATCAGGGCCGTAGCTTCCAGGACCGCCTTGCCGTCCCCGCTGACGGTCTCGGACCGCGCCTTGAGCTGGTCGTGCACGGCCTTCGCGGCCGCCTTCAGTGCAGCCGTGGCCTCCTCGGCGGAGACGCCGGCCGGAAGTTGTTCGCCCGCCGGCGGCTCACTGACCGGCTTCGGCATCTGGCGGATGGTGCCGATGATCCGGCCGGGGCTGACGCCTACTCCTTGGAAGTTCTGCACTGAAAGTCCTCATTCTCTGCGGTGAGCCAGTAAGTCAGTCCAGGTGCCGCCACTGAACCGCTAGATCCTAGATTTCCTGCGGCCGTCCACTACGTCAACCGGCCACGTGCGGTACCTGAAAAAAGTGTATGTGATGCACTTCATATAGCGTTGCTATAGGTGCTAGGGTAGCGGTTATGAGTATCGATGGCCAGCTACCGCCCAAAATCCGGCTGCTGCGTGCAGCCGCAGGATTGCTGGCCAAGTCCGGGGGAGCCGCGGTCTCCACTCGCCAGATCACGCGGCTGGCGGGCGTCACCGCTCCCACCCTCTACCACCACTTCGGGGACAAGGAAGGGCTGTTCGACGCGGTCGTGGCCGCCGGCTTCGAGGAGTATGTGGCGCGGGAGCGCGACTTCGCCCCGTCCGGGCAGCCGCTTGAGGACATCCGCCGGATGTGGGACCAGCACGTGCAGTTCGGGCTGAAGCAGCCGGAGCTGTACCTCGTCATGTTCGGCAACATCCGCCCGGAAAGCCGCCCCGCCGTCGTCGCCGACGCCGAGGCGCTGATGGAGGAAATGCTGAACAAGGCCGCCGTCGCCGGTCAGCTCAACGTCCCGCCCAGGGAGGCGGCCCGCAGCATCCTGGCCGCCAACGTCGGGGTGACCCTCATGCTGATCACGGAGAAGGCGCCGGAACGCAATCTCGAGCTCTCGGCAATGACCCGCGACGCGATGATCTTCGCCGTTTCCACCGAGCAGGCCCGCGAAAGCGCGCCGGATTCCGGGAAGTCCCCGGTCGTGGTGGCGGCGATCGCCCTGAATGCTGCCCTGCAGGCCTCGCATTCGGACCAACTCTCCAGCTCCGAACTCAAGCTTTTTCTCGAATGGCTCCACCGGATCTCCACCAGTTCCACCAGCTAGCTCTAAATATCGGACAATCCTGCGGTGCAGCAGGAACAACGGTTAGGAAATCAGATGGCAACAGAGACAGTTGCGAAACCACGGACCAGCATGCGGGTCGGTGTCCAGCGATTTGGCACCTTCCTGTCCGGCATGATCATGCCCAACATCGGCGCCTTCATCGCCTGGGGCATCATTACCGCCTTCTTCATCCCGGCGGGCTTTACCCCCAACGAGGAACTGGCCAAGCTGGTCGGCCCGATGATCACCTACCTGCTGCCGCTCCTGATCGGCTACACCGGCGGCCGCATGGTCTACGGCGTCCGCGGCGGCGTCGTCGGCGCGGCCGCGACCATGGGCGTGATCGTCGGTACGGACATCCCGATGTTCATCGGCGCGATGATCATGGGCCCGCTGACCGCCTGGATCATGAAGCGGCTCGAAAGCCTCTGGGAAAACAAGGTCAAGCCCGGCTTCGAGATGCTGATCGACAACTTCACCGCCGGCATCGTCGCCGCCGTCATGGCCATCTTCGGCATGCTGGTGATCGGCCCGGTGGTGAAGGCCTTCAGCAACGGTGCCAGCGCCGTCGTCGAGTTCCTGGTCAACAACGGCCTGCTGCCCTTCACCAGCATCTTCATTGAGCCGGCCAAGGTGCTGTTCCTGAACAACGCCGTCAACCACGGCATCCTGACCCCGCTGGGGACCGAGCAGGCACTCGCCCAGGGCAAGTCCATCCTGTTCCTGCTGGAAGCCAACCCGGGCCCCGGTGTCGGCATCCTGCTGGCCTACATGATCTTCGGCAAGGGCATGGCCAAGGCCTCGGCCCCCGGCGCCGCGCTGATCCAGTTCGTCGGCGGCATCCACGAGATTTACTTCCCCTACGTGCTGATGAAGCCGATCATCATCCTCGCCGCGATCGGCGGCGGCATGACCGGCATCTTCACCCTGGTCCTGACCGGCGCGGGGCTGCGCTCCCCGGCCGCCCCGGGCAGCATCATCGCCGTGTTCGCCGCCACCCCCGCGGACAGCTTCTTTGGCGTGGCGCTCTCGGTGCTGCTCGCCGCCACCGTCTCCTTCCTGATCGCCTCGGTCATCCTCAAGGCCAGCAAGGACGTCGAGGGCGATGAGCTCGGCGCCGCCACCACCCGGATGGAGGCGATGAAGGGCAAGAAGTCCTCGGTTTCCTCCGCCCTCACCGGTGCGGGCGCCGGCGGCGTTGCGGTGCTGGCCGGTCCGGTCAAGAACATCGTCTTCGCCTGCGACGCCGGCATGGGCTCGTCCGCCATGGGCGCCTCCGTGCTGCGGAACAAGATCAAGGCCGCTGGCTACCCGGACGTCAAGGTCACCAACTCCGCGATCGCGAACCTTTCCGACACGTACGACGTCGTCATCACGCACCAGGACCTGACCGAACGGGCCCGGCCCGCGACCTCCAGTGCCGTGCACGTCTCGGTGGACAACTTCATGAACTCGCCGAAGTACGACGAGATCGTGGAACTGGTCAAGAGCAGCAATGCCCCGGCCGACGCGTCCGGTGCGATGGCGGCCGCGGACGCTGCAGGAGCCGGCACGGCCATGGCAGCGGCGCCTGCGCCCGAAGCGGCGACTGCCCTTGAAGCGGAGCCGGGAGCCGCAGCCGGCCCGTCCGGCATCCTCGTGGCCGACAGCGTGGTCCTCAGCGGCACCGCCACCACCCGCGACGCCGCGATCGACGAGGCCGGCCGGCTGCTGCTGGACCGCGGCGCCGTCGACGCCGGTTACCTGGACGCCATGCACGAGCGCGAGGAATCCGTGTCCACCTACATGGGCAGCTACCTCGCGATCCCGCACGGCACCAACGCGGCCAAGGACCACATCATGAGGTCCGCGGTGTCCGTGGTGCGCTACCCGGACGGCATCGACTGGAACGGCAAGGAGGTCAAGTTCGTGGTCGGCGTCGCCGGCATCAACAACGAGCACCTCCAGATCCTGTCCTCGATCGCCAAGGTCTTCACCAACAAGGCACAGGTCGCGCAGCTGGAGGCGGCCACCACCGTCGACGAAGTGCTCGACCTGTTCGGAAAGGTCAACTCCTAGTGAAGGCTGTTCATTTCGGAGCCGGTAACATCGGCCGCGGGTTTGTCGGGCTGCTGCTGCACGAGGCCGGGTACGAGGTGGTGTTCGCCGACGTCGCGGACGCCCTCATCACCCAGCTCGCCGCGGCGGACAGCTACCAGGTTCACGAAGTGGGGGACAACCCCGCCGTGCGGACCGTGGACAACTTCCGCGCGCTGAACTCAGGCACCCAGGAGGCCGACGTCGTCGCGGAGATCGCGACGGCGGACATCGTCACCACCGCCGTTGGCCCGCACATCCTCAAGTTCGTGGCGCCCGTGATCGCCAAGGGGATCGCGGCGCGGGCGGCGGGGCTGGCGCCGCTGCAGGTGATGGCCTGCGAGAACGCCATCAACGCGACCGACATCCTGAAGTCCGAAATTGCCGCCCAGTGGGATCCGGCGGCCGGCTCCCTGGAGGACGCCGCCGTGTTCGCGAACACGGCGGTGGACCGGATCGTGCCCAACCAGGAGGCCGGGCAGGGCCTGGACGTCACGGTTGAGACGTTCTACGAGTGGGTGATCGACCGCACCCCGTTCAAGGGCAAGGAGCCGGTCATCCCGGGGGCGACCTTCGTGGAAGACCTGGCGCCGTACATCGAGCGGAAACTCTTCACCGTCAACACCGGGCACGCCTCGGCCGCGTATTTCGGGTTCGAGGCGGGGCTCGCCAAGATTTCCGAGGCCATGGCGGACCAGGACGTCGCCGCCGATGTGCGGGCGGTGCTCGATGAGACCAAGGAACTGCTGGTGGCCAAGCACGGCTTCAACCGCGAGGAGCAGGAAGCGTACGTGCAAAAGATCCTCGGCCGCTTCTCCAACCCGCACCTGCCCGACACCGTGAACCGGGTGGGCCGGGCGCCGTTGCGGAAGCTGAGCCGTCACGAGCGCTTCATCGGCCCGGCGGCGGAGCTGGCCGAGCGCGGCATCGTCCCCGAGGCGCTGCTCGGCGCGATCGCCGCCGCGCTGCGCTTCAACGACCCGGCCGACGCCGAAGCCGTGGAGCTGGCACAGCTGCTGAACTCCGCGAGTGCCGAGGATGCCACGACGAAGATCACCGGCCTGGACGCGGAACACCCGCTGTTCCCGGCCGTCTGCGCCCTCGTCGAGGAAGCCAAGGCCGCCGTCTAGTCCGATGCTCCCTCAACTTTGACGGAAAAGCGACGGGCCCTCCCTCACATCAGGTGAGGGAGGGCCCATCCTTATATCGCCGGATCCGAGGGAGGGTCAGGGGCGGGCGGCGGCCGTTTCGGCGTCGGCCATGGCCTTCCACTCGGCCACCCGGGCCTGGTGCAGCGGGGAGCGGCGAACCACAGCGAACGCCACGCCCAGGACCGCGAACCAGAGCGGCGTGACGAGCAGGGCCACGAGGGTGTCAGGCTGCGTGGTCAGCGCCCAGACCAGGAACGCGAAGAACGCGAAGACCACCCACACCATCGGGATGCCGCCGGGCATCTTGAACGTCGAGGCCGCGTGCAGCTCCGGCCGGCGCTTCCGGAACACGAGGTAGCTGGCCAGGATGATGCTCCAGACGAACATGAAGCAGACCGCGGAGACGGTGGTGACCATGTCGAACGCCGTGCCCACGTCCTTGCCCGCGTAGAGCAGGACGACGCCGGCGAGCAGCAGCACGCAGGAGAGGAAGAGCGCGTTCTGCGGGACCTTGCGGCTGGACAGGCGGCCGAAGAGCTTGGGGGCGTCGCCGTCGTTGGCGAGGCCGTAGACCATCCGCGAGGTCGAGTAGATGCCGGAGTTGGCCGAGGACATCGCCGAGGTCAGCACCACCAGGTTCACCACCGTGGCGGCCATGCCGAGGCCCGCGAGGGAGAACATGGCGATGAACGGGCTCTGGCCGGCCTTGAAGCCGGTCCACGGGGTGACGGACATCAGGATGATGAGGGCGCCGACGTAGAACAGCATGACGCGCAGCGGGATGGCGTTGATGGCGCGGGGCAGGTTGCGCTCCGGGTTCTTGGTCTCCGCCGCGGCGGTGCCCACCAGTTCAATGCCCACGAAGGCGAACACGGCGATCTGGAAACCGGCCACGAAGCCCATGAATTCCTTGGGGAAGAAGCCGCCGTGGCTCCACAGGTTGCTGAAGCTGGCGGTGCCGGCGTTGGACTGGAAGCCGGTGAAGATCATGACCAGGCCCACGGCGATCAGCGCGACGATCGCCACGATCTTGATCAGCGCGAACCAGAACTCCGTCTCGCCGAAGGCCTTGACGGTCGGCAGGTTCAGCAGCAGCAGGATGACGATGGTCGCGATGCCCGGGACCCACAGCTGGATGCCCGGCCAGAGCTGCTCCGCGTACCCGGCGATCGCGATCACGTCCGCTACGCCCGTGACCACCCAGCAGAACCAGTAGGTCCAGCCGGTGAAGAAGCCGGCCCAGGGTCCCAGCAGGTCGCCGGCAAAGTCGCTGAAGGACTTGTAGTTCAGGTTGGAGAGCAGCAGCTGGCCCATCGCGCGCATGACGAAGAACAGCATGAAGCCGATGATCATGTACACGAAGATCACGGAGGGGCCGGCAACGGAGATGGTCTTGCCGGAGCCCATGAAAAGGCCGGTACCGATGGCGCCGCCGATGGCGAGCAGCTGGATGTGCCGGTTGCTCAACGAGCGTGCGAGGTGGGGCTCGGTGTCCCGGCTGGAGGCAGTTCGCTGCTCCGCGGTTGTCTGTTCGGGCATGTCAACAATCCTTTGTGTGGTCCGCCGAAGGTGACGGCGGTTACAAATCAGCCTTTCCAAAGTACAGGGTTGGAAATCGTGGTGCGATATCGGCCACCCGCCGCCGCGTCATGGCAGGCTGGGGGGATGACTTCCACTTCGGCTGGCCAGACCGCACTGCTAACATTCGGCGTCGACGCCGGGACGATCCGGCTGCGCCGCGCGCTCCGGGCGGACCTGCCGGCCATTCTCCGGCTGCTCGCCGACGACCAATTGGGTTCCGCGCGGGAGGACGCGAGCGATCTGGCGCCTTACGAGCGGGCGTTTGCCGCGATCGACGCCGACCCCGCCCACCTGCTGCTGGTGGGGGAGTTGGCTCCGGCGCACAGCTCCGCCTCCCGGATCGTGGCCACTTTCCAGCTGAGCTTCCTGCCGGGCCTGTCCCGGCGTGGATCGTGGCGCGCCCAGCTCGAGGCCGTCCGGGTTGCCGGCGAGCTGCGCGGCCAGGGCGTGGGCGCCGCGATGGTGGAGTGGGCGGTCGGGGAGGCCCGACGTCGGGGCTGCTCGCTGGTGCAGCTGACCACGGACAAGTCGCGGACGGCGGCCCGGCGCTTCTACGAGCGTCTCGGTTTCTCCGCCAGCCACGAGGGCATGAAGCTGTTGCTCTGAGAGCTCGATCGCCATTGACTCTTAGGGTGCCTAACTGTTAGGCTCCCTAAGTATGACTGAAGAACAGCTGCCCGACGCCGGCCTGCTGGCCCTCGCCGGGGATTTCCGGGAAGCCCTGCGCCACAGCATTTACCTGGTGCGCCGGCTCGACGCCGACGGCGAGCTCAGCGCCGCCCAGCTCAGTACCCTGAAAATGCTGCTGGACAGCACCGGAAAAAACGCCGAAAACCGCGCCGAGGCCAGTGCCGAAGCCGGCGGCGTGCGGGTTGGCGAAATCGCCCGCAACCTCGGGGTCAAGGTCCCCAGCGCCACGGAGCAGATCATCAAGCTCGAGCGCGCCGGCCTGGTCCGGCGCGAGGCGGATCCGGCCGACTCGCGTGCGGTCCGGGTCAAGCTCACCGCCGAGGGCCATGCCGCCGTCGAATCCGCCAACGCCCGCCGCAATGCGGTCATGGCAGGGATTCTCGGCTCACTCACGGATTCGGAACGGCAGGCCCTCGCGTCCGCCATCCCGGTGATCGGCAGGATCAACGAGACCCTGCAGCCCTGACAGCCGGGCCACGGCCCGCCGCAGGAATAACGACAGCAACAACCACAACCCCTTAGGAGCGCCCTCCATGGACGGCCAGCTCACGGCCCCCGCGCCGGAAGCAACATCAACCCTTGAGGCTGAAAAAGCCTCACTCCTCAAGCAGCCCAAGGCGGTCTGGGCCACGGCCCTGGCAGCGGTGTTTGCCTTCATGGGCATCGGGCTGGTGGATCCCATCCTGCCCGCCATCGCCAAGAACCTCGACGCCACACCCAGCCAGGTGTCCCTGCTGTTCACCAGCTACTTCATGGTCACCGCCATCGCCATGCTGATCACCGGATTCGTCTCCTCCCGGATCGGCGGCAAGCGCACGCTGCTGGCCGGCCTCGCCATCATCGTGGTGTTCGCCTCGCTGTCCGGCCTGTCCGGCAGCGTGAGCGAACTGGTCGGCTTCCGTGCCGGCTGGGGACTGGGCAATGCGCTCTTCGTCGCCACCGCGCTGGCCGTGATCGTCGGCGTCGCCAGCGGCGGCGCCGGGACCGCGATCATCCTCTACGAGGCCGCGCTGGGCCTGGGCATCTCGCTCGGCCCGCTGCTGGGCGCCCTGCTCGGCGGCTGGCAGTGGCGCGCGCCGTTCTTTGGCACCGCCGTCCTGATGGCTTCGGCCTTCATCGCGCTGATCGCACTGCTGCCCAAGACGCCGCTGCCGGCGCGGAAGGTCCGGCTCCGGGATCCGCTGCTGGCACTGGGGCACAAGGGCCTGCGCACGACGGCGGCCAGCGGCCTGTTCTACAACTACGGCTTCTTCACCATCCTCGCCTTCACCCCCTTCATCCTGGGGATGGACGCCTACGGGATTGGCGGGGTGTTCTTCGGCTGGGGCGTCGCCGTCGCCGTCTTCTCGGTGTTCGTCGCCCCCGCGCTGCAGCGGCGCTTCGGCGCCGTCCGGGTACTCAGCGGCACCCTGGCGCTGCTGCTCCTGGACCTTGCCGGCCTCGGTCTGGCCGCCGGGAACTCGGTGCCCGCCGTCGTCGTCCTGGTGGTGGTTTCCGGCGCGCTGCTGGGGATCAACAACACGATCTATACCGAACTGGCCATGGGTGTCTCGGACTCGCCCCGGCCGGTGGCCTCCGCCGGGTACAACTTCGTGCGCTGGATGGGCGGCGCTTTGGCACCGTTCGCCGCGGCCCAGCTGGGTGAGCACTTCGGACCGCAGGTTCCGTTCTTCGCCGCGGCCGTTGCCATGGCGCTGGCGATCGCGGTGGTCCTTGGCGGACGACGCTACCTGAGCTCGCACGAGCCGCACCTGGTCTAGGTCTCCGCAGCAATAAACAACTGAGGCCCATGTTCCGCGGAACATGGGCCTCAGTTGTCGGTTGGTGCAGTGCCGGGGCTACTTCTTGGCGGAGCCCTTCGGTACGAACAGCGTCTCCGCGTGCTCCAGCGCCATGCCGTTGGTCTCCGGCACCTTGAACATCACGAAGAAGAACGACGCCGCCGCGAACAGGGCGTACATCGCGTAGGTCAGCGGCAGCGAGGCCGCCGCCATGACCGGGAAGCTCAGGGTGATGGCGAAGTTGGCGATCCACTGGGCGGCCGCGGCCAGGCCCAGGGCGCGGGCACGGATCCGGGACGGGAAGATCTCACCCAGCAGCACCCAGACCAGCGGACCCCACGAGGCGCCGAAGCTGATCACGAACACGTTGGCTGCCACCAAAGCGGCGGGTCCCCAGGCACCCGGGAGCGTGATCGCGTCGCCCGAGCCGGTGGCCGAACCGAAGGCGAAGGCCATGGTGGCCAGCGAGACGGCCATGCCGATCGAGCCGGCCAGCATGATGGGGCGGCGGCCGATCCGGTCCACCAGCGCGATGGCCACGAGGGTCACCAGGATGTTGGTGATCGCGGTGGCCACGGAGATCGTGAGCGAGTCCTTCTCCTGGAAGCCGACGGCCTTCCAGAGCGTCGTGGAGTAGTAGAAGATCACGTTGATGCCGACGAACTGCTGCAGCACCGACAGGATGATGCCGATCCACACCACCGGCTGCAGGCCCAGCGCCTTGCCGCGCAGCGAGCCCTTCTGGCCGGCCAGCTTGTCCTCCTCGATAGCCTTCTTGATGTCGCGCAGGTGGCGGTCGGTGTCCTCGTCCGGGGCGATGGACCGGAAGACCTCGAGGGCCTCCTCGTCCTTGCCCTTGACCACGAGGAACCGTGGCGATTCGGGAAGCGTGAAGGCGATCCAGCCGTAGACAACGGCGGGGACGGCGCCGGCGATGAACATCCAGCGCCAGGCCTCGATGCCGAACCACAGGTTCTGGTCGGCGCCGCCGGCGAAGTTGGCGAACAGGGCGTCGGAGAGCAGCGCCGCGAAGATACCGGTGGTGATGGCGAGCTGCTGCAGCGACGCCAGCCGGCCGCGCACGTGCCGCGGGGAGATCTCGGAGATGTAGGCCGGGGCGATCACCGACGCGAGGCCGATGCCCAGGCCGCCGATGAGGCGCCAGAAGATCAGGTCCCAGACGCCGAAGGCGAAGCCGGTGCCGAAGGCGCTGACCAGGAACAGCAGGGCCCCGAGCTTCATGGCGGGGATGCGGCCATAACGGTCCGCGACCTTGCCGGCCAGGTAGGCACCGGCCGCGCAGCCCAGCAGGGCGACCGCGACGGCGAACCCGGTCACGGCCTCGCTGAGCGCAAATTCTTCCTTGATGGCGTCGACGGCGCCGTTGACGACCGAAGAGTCGAAGCCGAAGAGGAAGCCGCCGACGGCGCCCGCCACGGCCAGCCAAATGACCCGCTTGGGGATCTTGGCGACGGTCTGGTCTTGGGTGGTGGTCATGTGGCTCCCTCGGCAATTCGTGGTCCGCGGCTCACGCCGCAACTACCAAGTCTTACACCGGGGCTGCCGCGGCGCATGTCGCAGGACTTCGAAAGTGAGATGAAACATAGAGTTCGCGGCAGCGGGAAGCGCCAAGGGCAGGCAGTCCCAAGGACTGCCTGCCGTCTGGTGCACCAAGGGCGGCTAGTGGGCCGCGACAGCCTCTTTGGCGGCGGCCTTCGGATCCGTGAGTTTCTTGTTCGGCAGCGCGAAGCTGATCAGGAAGGCGACGCCGGTCAGCACGGCGGCGGTGAGCATTACGGCGTCGATCGACTGGGCGAAGCCCTCGGTGATCGGCCGGGTCAGGTTGGCGTTCGCCGTGTGCAGCCAGCTGGTGTCGTTCAGCGAATCGTTGCTGGCGCCGTTCTTGAAGAACTCGTACAGCTTGGCGTTCGCGGGGTCCGCGGCGACAGCCGGGTCCTTGAGTACCTTGAGGTAGTCCGCATTCTGCACGGCGGCTTTCATTCCGCTGGCGATCTTGTCCGCCGCGAGGCTGAACAGCATCGAGATGAACACCGCGGTGCCCACCGCGCCGCCCATGGAGCGGAAGAACGCGGCCGAGGAGGTGCCCACGCCCATGTCCTTGGCGGGAACGGAAACCTGCATGGCGAGGGTGAGGGGCTGCATGCAGAAGCCCAGGCCCAGGCCGAAGAACACGGCAATCGCGCCGGGAACCCAGAGCGGGGTGTCAACGCCCAGCGAGAGCCCCATCACGACGGCGGCCGCGGTCAGCACGGCGGTGCCCAGGATCGGGAAGATCCGGTAGGTGCCGGACGCGGAGATGGTCCGGCCGGCCGTGATGGATCCGGTCAGGATGCCCACCGTGAAGGTGATCATCATCAGGCCTGCCTCGGTGGGGGTGAGGCCCTTGACCAGCTGCAGGTACATCGGCAGCATCGCGATCGCACCGAACATTCCGACGCCGATGATGAAGTTCAGCAGCGAGGAGAGTCCGAAGGTGGTGTTCTGGAACAGCCGGAGGGGGATCAGGGCGTAGTCGCCGGCGCGCTTCTCGGCCAGCAGGAACGCGATAATGCCGATGATGCCGAGTCCGTAGCAAAGGAAGGCGCCGGTGGAAGTCCAACCCCAGGTGCGGCCCTGTTCGGCGATGAGCAGCAGTGGGACGATCGCCAGGGTGATGGCGGCCGCGCCCCAGTAGTCGATCTTCTGCTTGAGGTGCTTGGCCGGAAGGTGCAGGTAGAGGAACACGACGGCGAGGGCGGCCAGGCCGATCGGGATGTTGATGAAGAAGACCCAGCGCCAGCCGTCGAAGCCCAGGATGTTGGCGGAGCCAGCGAAGGCGCCGCCGATCA
>Ga0213837_1001243_pt1 | contig 14834 bp, 13 predicted proteins | sample SWPATP12_FD_160572 | JGI IMG/M metagenome (GOLD analysis project Ga0213837, IMG submission 160572) | Coastal seawater microbial communities from Marineland, Florida, United States - SWPA TP1 #2 | ecosystem: Environmental > Aquatic > Marine > Coastal | place: USA: Florida | collected 2016-08-06
CACGAAGAAACAGCAAAAAGCCCCTGACCTGCAGAAACACTGTGCCCGAGGTGGGACTCGAACCGGGTTCCAGCCCTTGAATATCCGCCACTCCCCCGAAAACCTCCGCAATCCGGCCCAGTCCGGCACCGGTACGGCCCAGTCCAAGACCCAGGGTGTGGACACCGTCCACACCCTGAATTCTCCCCACCAGAGGCCTCCCCCAAACTGCCGCACACCGCATAGACAGGGTGCGGCGCTTCTTTGCCCTGAAAGGCTCGATCTTGCTGGAAAAGTACAACGGCGGCTGCAACCGAGTCCTGCCCGCGCCCGTTGCGGACTCCCGGGCACGCCCGCAAAGTGCACCGAGTCTCTATGCTCTGCATAACTGCTCCACCTCCCTTCATCCGCTTCATGGTCCATTCGGCCGGCAGCCGTATGACCCGGTTGAACTTTGTCCTCGGAATGGCCTACATCGGCCCTTCTCTAATCGGTGGTTTGTGGCGCCAGTCCCCTAGTTTTCGCCGAATCGGCTAAGTGCATTTCCGACGCTAGAGACGCGCTGTTCGTGCAGCGCAGATCTTGGTGATCCCTTCAGTGACAGGTGGCGTGAATCCTGTGCCTGGGGCAGGTTCCCCCTTAACTAGAGTCTGTGAGACTGGGGGACGACGCGGTGACAGGCCCGTGCGGCCGAAATGCTCCGAAGTCCATACCCATGAGTCGGCCCGCTTCCGGATGGCTAGCATGTCTAGCGCATCACGATTCTCGAGCAAACACTAGGGACGCAGAGCGCTGCTGAGATGCGTCTCAGACCCTGTACACAACGTACACGCCCCGCCATCAAGACCTTGAAACGAACGGGACTAAAGACATCGACCGTTAGGGTCCACACCTGCCCCTCATCCAGTGGGGGTGTCTGATGGACACTGCCACGGCCCGTCCAGCCTGCGTAGCGTGGTGGATGTGGAAAGGCGGCACCTGGAACTGCCCGAATCCGCGCTTTAATGGAAATCAAGACCATCTGGCACCCCGTCGAGGCCGTATCCCTTACCGCTGGAGGAAGCCACCAACAAGCAGAGCACCAACACGGGCAGATCGTGGTCCTCGCGCCCACTGCCGGTAGCTCCCAGCAAAACAGCCTGAGTTTGATTGCGAGGTGGACACACCCAGGAGGGTGGCAGAGCCAGGATGGCTTGGCCGCCCTCTCGGTGCTTTTGTTCCTTAACCAGAACACCGAACCGGACCCTACGCGCGTCGGCACCCGCGGTCATCCATACAGAAGCGCAGCTGTTTCCCTGTGATGCGTATCATGGAAAACGCTTGACAACCTTGTACAACTCTTTCCATACTTGAGGGGAAGAGTTTCAACGAGGCAACTGGAGGACTGATGTCGGCAAAACTCACGGACGTCGCAAAGCTGGCAGGGGTATCCCTGGCTACGGCGTCCCGGGCGTTCGGGGATCCCGGACGGCTGGCAGCCGACACCCGGCAAAAAGTCATGGCCGCAGCCATCGAACTGGGCTACGACGTTCCGGGACTCAACGGCAGCCGGACCTTCGGCGTCATCGTGCCGGACATCTCCAACGCCGTCTTCGCAGCGCTCATCAAGGCCATCCAGAACCAGGCCTGGCACGGTCGCCACCGCATGGTGCTGGCTGACACCGCCGAATCCTCCTCACGGGAACGCGAGCACCTTGAGTCGTTTGCCACCGGCGTGGACGGCATCATCCTCTGCTCCCCCCGGCTGCCCTCGGACCAGATCCACCAGTTGGCGGGCAACGCGCCGCTCGTGGTCATCAACGGCGAAGCCGATCACGCAGCACGCGTGCTGATGGAAGCCGGCGAAGGCCTCCGCCAAGCGGTGGAGCACCTCCATGCCCTTGGCCACCGCAAACTCGCGTATATTCCGGGACCAGCCTCGTCGTGGGCCAACGCGCAGCGTCTCGCCGCGATCACCCGCTTCTGTACGGAGTGGGGCATTGACCTCGTCACTGTGGGCAACCAGAATGCCACTGTCGACGGCGGGCTTGCGGCGGCGGCCTCCGTAGTCGCCAACGGCGCCACCGCGGTAATTGCATACAACGACCTCGTAGCCATCGGGATGCTCGCAGGGGCGCGTTCGCTCGGTTACCACTGTCCCGAGGACATCAGCGTGGTGGGCATCGATGACTTGGATATCGCCGCCGCCGCTGAACCGGGCCTCACATCGATCCGGGTTCCCATCGAGCGAAGCGGGTCGCTAGGGCTCGAACTTCTCCTCGAGCAGATTGCCGGGAAGCCCTCTGCCACCGAGGCAGTCCACCTCGGTTCACAGCTCATCGTGCGCGGCTCTACGTTCGCTGCACGCACTGCAGATCAAACAATCCAGGGAAAGTAATCATGAGAATTGTCATCGCCGACGCCAACCTGATGTCCCAACGGTCCACCTTCGAAGCCGCGCTGCCCGAGGGCGCCACTGCGTCGTGGCACGACAGCTGGAACGAGCACTCGGTCCTCACGGACCTCAAGGACGCCGACGTTTACGTGGGACCGCGGTTCACGGAAGCCATGGGCGCAGTTGCGCCGAATGTCCGCCTGATTCACGTGGCGGGCGCGGGCTATGACGGCATCGAAGCCGCCGCGTTGCCGGCCGGAGCTGTCTGCGCCAACACGTTTCATCACGAAAGCTCCATTGCCGAGCACATCGCGGCTGTGCTTGTCGCCCTTCGCCGGAACCTGATCGGACAGGACGCGGCCCTTCGAACGGGGGTATGGTCCTCCTCGGTCTACTCCGCGGACATTCGCCAGCCGGAAACTCTGTCTGGGGCCGTCGTGACGTTCCTGGGCTTTGGCCACATCGGCAGCGCCGCCTGGAACCTGCTTAAGGCTTTTGGCGCCGAGGGCATCGCCGTCACGCGCAGCGGCACGGTGGATCCACTGGCAAACTCGCTCCGCTGGGCCGGCACCACGGACCGTCTGGGTGAGGCCCTCAGCGAATCCGACATCCTGGTCATCAGCATCCCGCTGACGGAGGAAACCACCGGCCTTGTCGGCGCCGACGAGCTCGACAACCTTGGCCCCGACGGGCTGCTGGTCAATGTCGCCCGCGGTCCGGTTGTCGAAGAAGGCGCCCTCTACGACGCCTTGAAGGACCGAAGGATCGCCGGTGCCGCCATCGACACCTGGTACCAGTACCCCGGCCCGGACGGCCGCGGCGAACCCTCCGCCATGCCATTCGGGCGGCTGGACAACATCATCATGACCCCGCACTCCTCCGGTGTCACGGCGGAAACCTTCCGCGGCCGTGCCCAGGAGATCGCCGAAAACATCGCCCGCCTGTCCAAGAACGAACCAATCAAGAATGTTGTGATCTCCCGATGACCCGAAAAATCGTCGACGTCGACGTCCTGGTAACCAGCCCCAGCCGCAACTTTGTCACCCTCAAAATCACCACCGACGACGGCCTCGTCGGCTGGGGCGACGCCACCCTGAATGGCCGCGAACTCTCCGTGGCCAGCTACCTCCGCGACCACCTCGCCCCCGCCTTGCTGGGGCGGGACGCCGAACGCATCGAAGACACCTGGCAATACTTCTACCGCGGCGCATACTGGCGCCGCGGACCGGTCACCATGGCCGCCATCGGCGCGATCGACCTCGCCCTCTGGGACATCAAGGGCAAGGCCCTCGGCGTCCCCGTCTACCAACTCCTTGGCGGTGCCGCCCGCGACAAGATCCTCACCTACACCCACGCCACCGGCTGGGACCTCCCCGAACTCCTTGACTCCGTTGACCAGCGCCGCGAACAAGGCTTCCGGGCCGTCCGCGCACAGTCCGGGGTCCCCGGCCTGGACAAGGTCTACGGCGTCACCAAGGGCGCCGCCAGCTACGAACCCGCCGGCCGCGGCGCCGGCCCGGTCGAAGAGGACTGGGACACCTCCGCCTATCTCCGCCACGCCCCCAAAATCCTCTCGGCCGTCCGCGAACACGTCGGCCCGGAGCTGAAGCTGCTCCACGACGTCCACCACAGGCTCAACCCCACAGAAGCCGCTCGCCTGGCCCGCTCTCTCGAACACGTGGACCTGTTCTGGCTCGAAGACGTGACACCGGCCGAAAACCAGCGGCTCCTCCGCACCCTGCGCCAGCAGACCACCATCCCCCTGGCCATCGGCGAAGTCTTCAACACCATCTGGGACTGCGAGCAGCTCATCACCGAACGGCTCATCGACTTCATCCGCACCGCCGTGGTCCACGCCGGAGGCATCTCCCACGTCCGCAAGATCCTGGCGCTGGCCGAGGTCTACCAGATCAAGGGCGCCCCGCACGGACCCTCGGACGTTTCCCCCATCAACCTCTCCGCCTCGCTGCACCTCGGGCTCGCCACCAGCAACTTCGCCATCCAGGAATACATGGGCTACGCCCCCCTGGTGTCCGAAGTATTCCAGTCCAGCTTCCGGTTCGAGGATGGCTACCTCCACCCGGGCGACGAACCCGGCCTCGGCGTCCACGTGGATGAAGCAGCAGCTGCCCGCTTCCCCTACAAGCAGGCCTACCTGCCCATCGCCCGGGAACTCGACGGCTCCATGAAGGACTGGTAAGTATGACACCCAGCCAGCCTGCTCCCCTGACGGCATCCACGCCCGGCATCGTCCGGCGCGACACCGTCCCTGCCGCCGGTATCGTCCACCTCGGCCTAGGCAACTTCCACCGCGCCCACCAGGCCGTCTACACCGACGCCGCCATCAGCGCCCACGGCGGCGACTGGGGCATCATCGGCGTCTCCAACCGCTCAAGCGCCGTCACCGACGCCATGCACGCCCAGGACATGACTTACACGGTGGTGGAAATATCCCCCGAAGGATCGACCTTCTCCACACCGCGCGTGCATACGGACGCCTTCGTTGCGGCTGACGACCCCGACCGTGTCGTCGCGGAAATCGGCGCAGCCACCACCCGGATCGTGTCCCTCACTGTCACGGAAAACGGCTATACCTACAGCCCCGCAACCGGTTCGCTGAATGTGGCCGACGCCGATGTGCAGCACGATCTGACACAGGCCGCGGCCCCCCGCACCCCGATCGGCCAGATTGTCCGCGGCCTCCAGCAGCGGTTCCGGACACACGGCGAACCCGTCACCGTCCTCAGCTGCGACAACCTTGCGGACAACGGCCACCACACCAGCCGGCTCGTCCGGGAATTCGCCTCTCTACTGCCGGCCGCCGAAGCCGCAGAGACACTGCAATGGATCGATGCCAACGTCACGTTTCCGTCCTCCATGGTGGACCGGATCGTGCCCGCCACCACGGACCACTACCGCACGCTCGTCGCCGAACAGCGCGGCTACACAGACCGGATCCCCGTCCCTGCGGAGCCGTTCACGATGTGGATCCTGGAGGACAACTTCATTGCGGGCCGCCCCGCGTGGGAAGCCGGCGGCGCCGTCTTCACCGACGACGTCGCGGGCTACGAGCAGCTCAAGGTCCGGCTCCTGAACGGCACCCATTCGCTGATCGCCTACCTCGGCGCACTCTCCGGTGCTGCCACGATTCCCGATTCGACGGCCGTCGACTACATCGAGGCAGCCGCCCGGAGCATCCTCCGGCACGAGTACCTGCCCAGCGTGACTGTGCCTGCCGCCGTCGACGTCGACGCCTACGAAACCCAGCTCTTCTCCCGGTGGCGGAACTCAGCGCTGGGACACCGGACCAGCCAAGTGGGCTCGGACGGATCCGTCAAGCTCCGACAGCGGATCCCCCTCCCCGCGCTGCAGATGCTCGACGGCGGCGCCATGCCCCACTATCTTGCCCTCACTGCTGCGGCGTACTTGTCATGTATCGCGCCGCTGCACGGGTTCGACCCCGGCATCCATGCCCGCGAGATGCAAGACCCGGCCAGGGACTCACTGCAACGCCTCGCCGCCGGGTCCGCGACCGGCAACGAATTCGCAGGAAAAGTCATTGGCCAGCTCCATCTCCTGGGTGACGAACTCGCCACCCGCAACGACTTCATCCTCCGCATCGGCGAATTCGTCGACATCATCCACCAGCAAGGACCGCTGGCCGCCGCCCGTGCGGCGGCCGAGTCAACCGCCCTTCTTCCCGCACAGACCCGGAGCATCCAATGACCACGCAAACCGCACGCCGCCCGGACCTACCGGCGCTGCCGCGAACCACCGAGGCCGCCGTCCTGCACGGGGCCAAAGACCTCCGCATCGAACAGAAACCGTTGAAGACACTAGGACCGAACGACGTCCTGGTGGAGATGCGCTCCGGCGGCATCTGCGGCTCGGACATGCACTACTTCGCGGACGGACGCAACGGCACCAACGAACTCCGCCAGCCCACCGTCCTCGGGCACGAGGGCGCAGGGGTAGTCATCGCCACCGGTGCGGACGCCGCCATCACCGCCGGCACCGCCGTCGTAATTGAACCTGCGCTCCCCTGCGGCAGCTGCCCCACATGCGGTTCCGGCCGATACAACGTGTGCGCCACCGGCACGTGCTTCGGTTCCCCGCCCACGGACGGCCTATTCGCCCGCCACGTCGTGGTGCCGGCGGCCGCACTCCACGCGCTCCCGGTATCCATCCCGGCGGAAGTCGGGGCCGCGATCGAACCGCTCGCCGTCGCCGTCTGGGCCGTTGAAAGGGCCCAGGTGCAGGCCGGTCACCGGGTGCTCATCACTGGCGCCGGCCCGATCGGCCTCCTCGTGGCGCAGGTTGCCGCAGTCCGGGGCGCCGCCGAGATCATCGTGACCGACGTCAACGACGACCGCCTGGCAGTTGCCGCTAAGTTCGGCGCCACCCGCACGATAAATACCGCAGCGACGGCGCTCGACTTGGTCGGAATGGACAGGCTGATCGAGTGCTCCGGAAACAGTAGGGCGCTCATCGACGGCATCCAGACCCTGGCGCCTGCAACCCGGGCCACCGTGGTGGGCCAGGCTCGGCCCACCGTGGACGGCATCCCCCTCGGATTCCTGCAGCGCTACGAAATCGACCTCGTGACGGCCTTCCGGTATGCGCACGCTTTCCCGACGGCGATTGAACTCGTCTCATCCGCGAAGGTGGACCTGCGGTCCATCATCACCAGCACTTACCCCCTCGCCGATGCCGCGGCCGCCCTCACCGCCCCGGTTACGGACCCCACCAACCTCAAGGTCCTCATAACTTACTAAGAGCTCTTCACAACATGGCCCGGCCGTTGGCGCGGAACCCACACACCACGTCCATTCAAAGGAGTATGGAAATGACCGCAGAATATCCCCAAGCCACGCTTGTAGACCAGAAGAAGGTCCGAAAGGCGGCCTTGGCAGGCCTCATCGGCACCACACTCGAGCTCTACGACTTCGTCATCTACGGCACTGCCTCCGCGCTGGTCTTCAGCCACCTGTTCTTCCCGAACATCTCACCCGCGGCAGCCCTGCTGGCCAGCTTCAGCACGTTCGCCGTCGGATTCCTCTTCCGCCCGCTGGGCGGCATTTTCTTCTCCCACTTCGGCGACCGGCTCGGCCGCAAATGGATCCTCGTCACCACGCTTCTGCTGATGGGCGGCGCCACACTCGTCATCGGCCTCCTGCCGACATTCGAACAGGTGGGAGTCCTCGCCCCGGTCCTGCTCTGCATCTGCCGCGCAGCCCAGGGCTTCGGCGCCGGCGCCGAGCAGTCCGGCGGCGCCACCCTGCTGACCGAGTCGGCCGCGCCCGGCACCCGCGGCAAGCTCGCCTCTCTGATAATGGTCGGCGCCGCCGCCGGAACCGCCCTGGGCGCCCTGGTCTGGATCGCTGCCCAAGCCCTGGCCCCGAACGACATGATGACCTGGGGCTGGAGGCTCGTCTTCCTGTCCAGCATCTTCGTGACCATCGCCGCGCTCGTCATCCGCCGCAAACTGGATGAGTCGCCCGTGTTCGAAGAGATCAAGCAAGCCCGCACCGAACCCCCGGCACCCCTGCGCGAAGTCGCGAAATTCGGCAAGGCCAACGTCCTCCGCGTCATCCTCATGAACTTCGGTGTCAGCACACAGTCCTACACCATCCAGGTGTTCATGGCCTCGTACCTGATCACAGTTGTAGGCACGGACCCCAAGTTCATCCCGCAGGTACTCCTCATCGGAGCTCTCTGCGGTGGCGCCGCCGCCGTCGGCTTCGGCATGCTTTCGGACAAGATCGGACGACGCCGCGTGGTTTCCATCATCACCGGCGCACTGGTCCTCTTCCCGGCCCCGGCCTTTATGCTCCTCACCACCGGTTCGCCCATCGCCATCATGCTCGTGATCATCGTCGGATTCATGCTCGCCTGCCAGGGCGTCGTCGGCGTCCACATGAGCTACTTCCCCGAAATCTTCGGCAGCCGCTACCGCTACGCCGGCGTCACGCTGGGCCGTGAGTTCTCGTCCATCATCGGCGGCGGCATCGCACCGATGGTCTGCGCCGGACTCCTGGCGGTCTTCAGCAACTCCTGGATTCCGGTGGCCATCTACATGTCGCTCGTCATGGCAGTCAGCTTCATCGCCACCCGTCTCTCGCCGGAGACCTTTAACCGCGACCTCACCGATCCGGAGGATGCCCGCCGGCACGGCAACGCTACGGCGCCCGCCGTCGCTGCTGAGTTAGCCGACGTCCGGCTGGCCGACGCCCGCACCGCCAAGTAGCCTCACCCGGCCCGACCACCTCCAAAGAAGGAACCCATGCTGCGCCTTGACAACCAGGACACCATCTCCCGCCCGGCCCCGTCCGCCATCCTCCGCGACACCCGAGTGGTAGCCGTTCTCCGGGCCGCACACGCCACGGACTATGCCCCGGTCATCGAAGCCCTGCAGCAGGGAGGTGTGCTCAGCATCGAACTGACGCTGAGCACACCGGGAGTATTCGACGAACTTCCCCGGCTCCGGGAACACTTTGGCGCCGCCCTGGAAATCGGCGTCGGAACGGTCACCGCAGCCGACGAGGCGGAAACGGCCTTGGACCTTGGCGCTGACTACATCGTCACACCGGTGACCGACGCCGACATCATCACCGAGTGCGTCAGGCGCGGCGTGCCCGTCTACCCCGGCGGACTCACCCCAACGGAACTGCATGCCAGCTGGAAGCTCGGGGCCACAGCCGTCAAGGTCTTCCCGGCATCCGTGGTCGGCGCCGGCTACGTCGGCCAACTCCGCGGCCCCTTCCCGGACATCGAGGTCATCCCCTCCGGGGGTGTAAACATCGAGGACGTACCTGGCTGGATCAAGTCCGGTGCCCTCGCCGTCAGCCTCGGCGGGCCACTTCTGGGAGACGCTTTCAAAGGCGGAGACCTGCAGGACCTCACAGCCAGGGCGCGGCGCGTCCGTGACCTGGTTGAACAGACCACAGACCACCAAGCTTCGGACCACTTAGGCGGCCAGCGGTGAACGGCTTCCCTGCGCCCTACGTCCTGACATTCGGCGAAACCATGGCCCTGATGCGTGCCGACCAGATCGGCCTCTTGGCCCACGCCTCCACCATGAGCCTGGGGATCGGCGGCTCCGAATCCAACGTCGCCATCGGCCTTCAACGCCTCGGAGTACAGGCCGTGTGGTGCGGACGGGTCGGGGCGGACTCGCTGGGACAGCTTGTTGAACGAGAAATCAGGGCCGAGGGTGTAGACGTCCGGGTGGCCGTCGACCCCACGGCACCCACCGGTTTGATGATCAAGGAACGCCGGACACCGGCCACCCAGCGGGTCAGCTACTACCGCGCAGGCAGTGCCGGATCCCGGGTCACACCTGCCGACGTCGACGAACTCCTGATCTCGCAGGCAGCACTGTTGCACGTCAGCGGAATCACTCCGGCGCTTTCCAGGCAGGCTGAAGCAACCCTACGGTTCGCCATCGACACGGCCAGGGCTGCGGGGGTGCTGGTATCGTTCGACCTGAATTTCCGCGGCAACCTCTGGTCCCCGGACGGCGCCGCAAGCGTCTACAAGGACATCATCCCGCTGGTTGACGTCGTCTTCGCAGGGGACGATGAGGCCGCGATCGCCGTAGGTCCCGGCGAGCCCGAGGAACTGGCCCGGCGTCTGGCCGCCCTGGGCCCCCGGCACGCCGTCATCAAACTCGGCGCCAACGGCGCCGTCGCCCTTGTCGACGGCGAGTTCTATTCCCAGCCGGCGGTCCCGGTCGAAGCACTCGATACAGTCGGCGCCGGCGACGCCTTTGTGGCCGGATACCTCGCAGAACTCATCGCTGGACTTCCTCCGGCGGCGAGTCTTCGCACAGCGGTTGCCACCGGAGCCTTCGCATGCCTCGTTCCTGGTGATTGGGAAGGTGCCCCCCGCCGCCATGAACTCACACTTCTCGCCAGCAAGGAACCGGTAAACCGCTGACCAGCAAGCCCTCCACGAAGAACCGGCCCGCCCCGCGGGCGGAAAGGCGCCCGCAGATGAAGCGAGCACTTAGCCTTGTCGATGAAAGAGCAATTGACGCCGTCGAATACGGCGCCAAGGATCCACAATGGCAGGCCCAACGACGCCGACAGCTGGCGTGCATAGGCTGCGGCGGCCCAGCCACCTTCAGGTCCGGTACCAGGCGGATGTCCTCGTTCGCCGCGCAGCACCGGGAAGACTGCCTCCTCTCGGCCAAGACATGGAGTGCCTTCCGGTACCTCCAATAGTCTCGATTTCCCATATTGAATTGCTCCCGATCCACACCCAGAAGGCGGACCGCCATGCTTCAACGCAACGACCACCAAGGGACAACGTTCTATGTGGGGGCCTACGCGGCCGCTCCCAGCCTGGCGGAATGGAATCCCCCCGCGGAAGAGAAATTCCTCAAATCCGTCCTGGCAATGGACCGTGTTGCAGGCCTGGAAGTTCCCTTTACCGGCCAGCTACACAAATACGATGAAGAGTGGCTTCTTCGGCTACTTCCGGAAGATGGAGCTTTCGTTGTGACCACAATCCCGGGAACCGCCGCCAGGCTCCAGCAGGACCCACGCTTCGGACTCGCCTCCACTTCCGCGGCCGGCCGGCACGACGCATTGAAGTTTGTCCAGGACGCTTTCAGGGCCGTGAACCGGCTGAACAGCCACCTCGGCAGGGCCGCCGTCACAGCCCTGGAAATTCACTCAGCTCCCGTGGCAGTGGACGGCTATTCCTCCGCCGCTGCCCTGGCGGACTCGCTGGCCGAAATATCGGACTGGGACTGGCACGGGGCCGGGGTGGTGCTCGAGCACTGCGACACTCCGGTTGCCTCACGTCCCCCAGCCAAGGGTTTCCTTCCCCTTGAGGAAGAAATCGAGGCAGTCCAGCTGGCGAACCGGCGGAGCGGACGCGTCGTTAGGATCGCAGTCAATTGGGGCCGTTCGGTCATTGAACAGCGCCAGGCCGATGCCGCTGTGGCCCATCTCCGGATCCTCCTCGACGCCGGGCTCCTGGGAGGTCTTGTGCTCTCCGGTTGCGCGGCCGTCGACACACGCTTCGGACGAGCGTGGGCCGACGTCCATGTACCGCCCGCCCCGCGAACCACAGGATCCGACGCAATACTTCGTGCCCTGGACCAGGAAGTCCTCGACCCCGCTTCACTGATGACCTACGACCGGATCCAAGAAGCTCTCGAAACCGCAGGGACAGATCCCGCCACCGGATTCCGAGGCATTAAGGTCGCCGCCGTTCCCAATGCAACGGTGGAACAACGCATCGCCGCAATAGCCCGGACGCTGGACTTGGCCCACAATCGGGAACATTTACCGGACTGACGCACCGAAGCCCCAACACCAAGAACTCCTGCTGTATCCGGGAGATGGGGCAAGACGTCGTGGATGACCCGGCACGGATATCGATAGGGCGTTCAGTTGGCGACCTTTGCTGCGGCGCGGTCGGCGTGGGTGAGTGGGAGCCCGGAGATGCAGCGGGTGCCATGTCGCGTGAAGGACGGGACGATCTCGGTGCCGGGCGTGTCTAACCATGGACAGGTCTTAGGAATCAACCAAACCCGGACCGTGCCGGAAGAAGAGTCCGGATCCCACACACCTGCACGCTGTCGACGGATTGGACCCCACGGCCCAAGGCATCGTGTATTCGGGAGGTAAGGCCTGGAACGGCACCCACGAACTCTGGCTGGCCCGGCAGAGATTCGAGGCCCCAGCCCTGCAACTCACCTACACCTCCTCGCTGGAAGCGATGCATGAGATCCTGGACCGCCGTGACCGCCTCGACGAGGCCATCACGACAATGGCCTATCAGAGCGACTACACGCCCGTGGTCCGGTCACTGGAGTGCCTGCGCGGGATCTCGACCCTGACCGCATTCGGCCTTGCCGTCGAGATCGGCGACTGGGACCGGTTCACCGGCTCCACGATCGGCGCCTCCCTGGGTCTCGTGCCGACCGAGCACTCTTCCGGCGCCTCCCGGTCCCAGGGCTCAATCACGAAAACCGGCAACACCCACGCCCGCCGGCTCCTCGTCGAGGCCGCCTGGCACCACCGCCGACCCTATGACAACCCGTCCCGGCTGATGCGGTCCCGATGGGAGGAAGCCGCCCCGGAGGCCAGGACCCGGGGCCATGCCGGAAACCGGCGGCTGCATTCCCGTTGGATTAACTACCTGGAACGCCGCAAACGTCCCGTCATCGCGAACGTCGCCATCGCCCGGGAGCTCGCCGGCTGGTGCTGGTCCTTGGCTTCCGGACCGCATCAGCCCGGCCCAATACGCAACTAGATTCCGGGCCCGGATACCCCCGGGCCCGGACTGCCGGAACGTCCCTGCGGAGCGGATCCTTGCAGCGCGTGGAGTAAACCCGCGATTGACCTATGGGCAGCGCGCAACGGCCACGCCCGATATTGCTAGACCAGCGTTAACCTCCAGCCGAACATTCGTCCTGCGGTATCCACCCCGCGCATATCAGTCTGACCGCGCCGTCGCCTTGACACGCTGACCACCCCGCCAGACATACCGGCACCCCAAAAAGGAAGCGGTCCCGGACAACCCCGCCCGGGACCGCTTCACCATGCCCTTGACAGACGATCACTACATATCAGGTCAAGGAGTTAAAAAAACCGGGGGCAGTCCCCATTGAACATCGATTGGGGTAGTTCGTGACACCGCCTCAAGCATTCCAGCCCTTGAACGGCCGGTTTGGGCTCAACGTACTAACGTCGCCCGACGATCGTGGACACTCCGGCCTGGCGGCCGCCGTAGTCGTTGCCGATCTGGCGTGCAGCGTCCTGCAGGAGCGGAACGACCGTTTTTTCGATGGCTTCCGCCGGAGCCCGGTGCGTCTGCAGGGACACGTTGATGGCCGCGACGACGTCGTTGCCGCGCCACACCGGCACGGCCACCCCGCGCAGGCCCTCCTCCAGTTCCTGCGACACCATCGACCAGCCCTTGGCCCGTGCCGAATCGATTTCTGCCCGGAGCTGGTCGACGCTTCCGACGGAACGCTCGGTGAAGCGCTGCAGATTGACCGAGTCGAAGTACGCCTGCAGTTCCGGTTCTGAGAGCGCCGCCAGGAGGACGCGCCCCATCGACGTTGCCCACGCGGGGAACCGTGTGCCCACGCTAATGGAGACGCTGAGGAGCCGCGGCGAGGGCACGCAGGCGACATAGACCACGTCGGTGCCGTCCAGGATGCACAGCGAGGTTGTTTCGTTGAGCCGCGCGGCGAGTGACTTCAGGTGCGGCTCTGCCACCCCCGGAAGGCTCAGGTTCGCCAGGAACGACCGGCCGATATCCAGCGAGCGGGGCGTCAGTTCGAAATGCGGGCCGTTGGCGCGGAGGTAGCCCAGATCCGTCAGGGTCAGCAGGAACCGCCGGGCGGAGGCCCGGGTCATGTCCGCCTTGGCGGCGACCTGGGAAACGGTCAGCCAAGGAGTTTCCGGGGTAAAGGCGAGCAGGACCTCGAAGGCCTTTTCCACTGACTTCACAAAATAGGCCGGTTGCTCCTCCATGGACTCCCTATCCCCTGCATCTGAACGTTTACCCGGCAGATACGAAAAAGGCTGCAGGCTTGTTTTCGATCATATAAGGCCCGGACAACGACGGCGGCGCCTGCGTCACGGCGTGGGCTGCATGTCAGCTCTTCGTCTGGATGGCGGCGAGCGTGTCCTGCAGCAGCGCGTCCGTCTGCGGCGCCAAGCCCAGGAGCGGGATCATGGCGGCTGCCTGGGCGCGCAGGTGGTCCCAGCCGTCGGCACAGCACAGCCCCTGTTCCCTCGCGGCAGCAATCGTGCCGGTCACGTGTCCGGCGTAGACGAAGTCGTAGACGAACGCGTCCCCGGCCAGCCGGGCCCCGCCCCAGACCGGAGCGTCGTCGCTCATTTTTCCAACCGGCGTCGCATTGACGATCAGGGATGCCCGGGACGCCTGTTCTTGCGCCTCCACCCACGAGGTCGTCTCCGCGTACATGCCCAGGCTTCCGGCGAGTGCGAGCAACTCCCCCGCCGCGTCCAGGTCCCGATCGGCAATGGTGACCCGTCCCGTCAGCCCCTTGAGCGCCACAAGCGCTGCCCGGGCCGCGCCGCCGGCCCCCAGCATGACCGCATGGCGCTGGTTCCGGCCGCCGAGCAGTTCAGCGACGGCGGCAACGTCGGTGTTGTGCGCGGCCAGCCTCCGCCCGTCCCGGATGAGCAAGTTGGAGGCGCCGCTCAGCCGGACCGCTTCGGTCACAACGTCGGCGGCCTGCGCGGCCCACTGCTTGTGGGGCATTGTGACGTTGGCGGCGACGACGTCGGATTCCAGCAACCGGGCGCGGACTCCGGCCATGGGCACGTCGCGCGGCACGTCCCAGGCCTCATAGCCCCAGCTACTGCCGAGCTGTTCGAGGACGGGATTCCACAGCCCCGGCGACATGGCTTGCGAGGCTTCCGAGCCGATGAGGAACAGCCGGGAGCCCGGTGTCTGGTTGTCCATGGTGCCGCCTTTCAGAATGTCG
>Ga0213837_1001250_pt1 | contig 14685 bp, 16 predicted proteins | sample SWPATP12_FD_160572 | JGI IMG/M metagenome (GOLD analysis project Ga0213837, IMG submission 160572) | Coastal seawater microbial communities from Marineland, Florida, United States - SWPA TP1 #2 | ecosystem: Environmental > Aquatic > Marine > Coastal | place: USA: Florida | collected 2016-08-06
GCAAAGCTGCGTACTTGCAGTTGTACGCCTAACAAAACGCTGTTGGCACTCCCTTCGGTCGCTGGGACGCTAACATGGGGCCGCTTCGCGATTATAGCCCCATGCTAGCGCCCCAAAGCTTAGTGTTGGTATGACTCCCTTTGTCAACCCTGAACGAGCGCAACCCTGACACTCTTTCAGTCCATAATTAGCTGTGTTCCTCACTCATATTAAATGAGCTAACGCACCGGATGAGGCAGTAATGTCGTCGGTTGGTATGCTGGTATTCGTAGGTTGCTTATTCATTGAATAAGCAGAGCTGACCTTACATGTTCCGCCGTGGCACCTTCTCATCAGTCTATGTACGTGGGTCAATCACGATTAAGTGATTGCCATCATAACACCCTCGTAGGTTGTGCCACATTCCGCGGCCTGACCCGAATGCGTTAGCTCAAACTCGTTTTTCATGCAGGTACTCGGCTTAGTCTGAGTTTTGGGTTAACCGGCGTGAGTACCACTTCCTTTGCAATAGCCCATATGTAAGCCGACATTTCCCTGGCAATCGCCGTAATGATTAAATTGTAGTGTTTACCTTTGTTGCTCATACGCTGATAGCGTTTGCAAAGACGCAGCTGTGCTTTCCAAGCGATATCAACAATATCTTTGGGTAAACCTTCCTGCCTTAACTGTAATTCGGTAGAGACATTCGCGGGATAACGATAACTATGTGCCCCCTCTATAAGTAAGCGCCTAGCTCTGCCATTGCCTGCTTTTGTGATAGCGCCTAAGTGCCGTTTCCCACCAGATGATTGCTCACTGGGCACTAAACCTAAATACGCCATGAGCTTCCTTGGATGATCGAAGCGATGTAGATCACCGAGTTCCGCCACTACACCAACAGCTACTAACAATCGAACGCCGCGCATTGCCTGAATCGCTTTCACTACCGGATAATAACGCCACTGGTGAACGTGGTGAGTTAATTCATTATCCAAACGTTCTAATCGCCTAATACGTTCTTCAATGGTTTGCAGCTGTTCCTGTAAAACAATTTGCTGGGTCGGGTGAGGCAATATCAATTCCGTGAGCCAGCGAAGGTGTTTCTTCGACCAGTTGGCAGTACCTTCATAGCGTATGTTATTTCGCAAAAGTAGAGCTTTAAGCTGGTACTTGGCTTCTTTTAAATCCTTCATTGCTGCTTCTCGAGCCCGAGATAAATCCCGCACCGCTTCATCTTCCGGCTCGGGCACATAGATGGGTGTAAGGTCTTCAGACTTTAGTGACCTAACGAGTTTAAGCGCATCCCGGCGGTCAGTCTTAATTCGTTCTCCAGGCTTTTTGGGAATAAGAGACGGAGCCACGACATAGCAACAATGTCCCAAGCTTGTTATCAGACGATAAATCCAATAACCACACGGCCCAGCCTCATAAACAACGTGAATCGTTGCACCAGGGTATTTAGATTCAAATTGACGAATAAGCTTTTTGACACTGACCTTAGAGGAGGGAATACGACCATAATGAACAGGCGACGCGCCACGCTGTTCTTCACAATAACCAACTTCGTGAAACTCTTTATGCGTATCCAATCCGATAAAAATCATGCTATGTTTGTTCATGCTAGCCTCCAAATTGATTTAGTATTGAACAAACTAATTATGGCACTGGCTTTCAGCTAACCCACGAAAATGCGGAGGCTAGCATTTCACAGGGAGTCATTGTGTCTAGGTGCCTGTTCAAACTAATAAGGATGTTATGAAAAATAGAATTATATTTACGACCTCACTGCTCTGCCTTTCTCTTGCAGCTTGTAGCAAGCAAGCTCAGATGAAAACTAATTTCTTTATTCAACAAAATAGCATTTCTGAATTCACTATTCCGGAGCTCTTAGAAGACCTAGATTCGTTACCAAACCAAATAAATGGCTGCGATGTTAGTCATCATAAAGCAACAGATGAACTGTTTGTACAATGCTCTAAAAAAGGGTTCAATTATACAAATAAGCAAGTCAGTTCAGCACTCTCAGGAGCCCTCGGCTTCAGTAGCACAGAGCAATTCGGGCAATATAATTTTAGATGGAAGACGGGTGCAGCTTCTTGTTCAATTGCAATAGAAGAAGATAATGATATTTTTGAGCTTTGGTGTGGCAAAGGCACCTAACAAGCCAATTAACACACTCACTTCGTTCGCTGGGACGCAGACACGCCGGGCGGCTTCGCCATTATGCCCCACGTGTCTGCGCCCGTTATCGGAAAGTTATGCACTTACGGACACATTGAATGGACTCAGACATTGAATTAAATATCAGCTTTAGATTCTTTTCGCTTACAGAAGAATTATCCAACGAAATCAAATCAAGCCTTAAAGCCTCATCTTGTAGACCTAATAAAAAATTAGGTGGTTTTGTAGTGTGCGTTCCTCTGACACCATCTTCACTGGAATTTATAGGAAGTTTTGTAACTTCTAATTGTGTAGAAGTAGAGAATACAGATATCTTCGTTTCATTTGTTACTGAGTACGATTCAAGAGTCATTGATCTGCCAAATGTTATCACTAAAGCTTCTTTTTCTATTGGCTCACCAGTTACACTCTCATATACGGTGGTTTAGGTGCATAACAACTCAATAAACTCACTCACTTCGTTCGCTGGGACGCATACACGCAGGGCCGCTTCGCGATTATGCCCCACGTGCCTGCGCCCGTTATTGAAAAGTTAGTTGCCAAGGGCCATATGAGAAGCCTTCAATTACTTAGTTTATTATCTTTATTTATATCGGTCTGCTTATCGTATTGGGTCTTAGCTCCAATAGAACCTGACTCAAGCGGGGCATCTGCAGGTGCTGCTGGCCTCTTATTAATGTTTATAGTGCTTCCACTATTTTGTTGCTCAGCTTTGGGCTCTATCACTTCGACAGTTGCGCTACTAAGCCCTAAAATACGAAAGACTTTTAACTTTACAGGTTTGTTTTGGCGCTTTATTTGGTTTCTCAACGCCATTATATCTTTAGGCTATATCGCGTTTGGGCTATATGTGACATATGCTAATATTTTCGGCTAAGGCAACTAACAAAACACTAAAGGCACTCGCGCTGCTCGCTGGGACGCTAACACATGGGCTGCGTCACTTCGTTCCTAATTTTAGCCCATGTGTTATCGCCCCTTAGTGGGGTGTTAGCTGCGTAAATTTATTAAAAGGAAGTTTTATGAAAACGAAATTTTTTACTCTTGTATGCCTACTGGCCTTTAGTCAGGCTTCACTAGCCTATCAGAAAGAAATAGATAAATTTTTTTAGCCTCTACGAATCAGGCCAAGTTTTAGATGCTGTAGACTCGATTTACTCATCCAACAAATGGATTTTGCAAAAGAAAGACGAAGTTCAGAACGTTAAGTCTCAACTTCAGAATCTCACCAGCTTGGTTGGGGAGTTTCATAGTAAAGTTAAATTAGGCGAAGAGCATATCGCGGAAAGACTTTATCATATATCTTACCTCGCACTTTATGAGCGTCAGCCAGTTAGACTAGAGTTTGTATTTTATAAGCCTAAAGAAAACTGGGTTATTTATTCTTTCTCATTCGACGACGAAATAGATGAAGAACTTGAGAAATTTGCGCGGGATAAAATTGCAGGCTACAACGTTGGCAGCTAACAAAACGCTAAAGCTCACTCCCTTCGGTCGCTGGGACGCTAACACGCGGGCTGACTCACTTCGTTCGAATTTTAGCCCACGCGCTAGCGCCCCTTAGCTTAAAGTTATGTGCTGGTTTACTTTGTGAGGGTTAAATGGATTATTTCTCTTCATGTTCATGCGAAGCAATGCGCGTAGAGTTATCACTTCCTAAATCAATCGAAAGCTATCAACCTAGAGAATGTGACTGCGACTTTTGCAAGCATCATAGTCTTGCGTACATTTCAGATCCGCTTGGGAAGTTGAGGGTTAACTCAAGTGCCCCAGTCAATTTTTTAAAGCAAGGGTCAGAACAAGCCTCCTTTATTCAATGTTCCAGATGCAACCAAGTCGTGGCGGTCTTTTACGATGCAGAAAGAGTTAAAAAAGGTGCTGTATCTGCTACTCTTTTTGCCAACCGTCATTCTTTAAATGAATATCAAACCTCTTCACCTAAAGTGTTGAGTTCAGAAGATAGACGTGAGCGCTGGGGAAATTTATGGTTAACTGTAGTTTTAGAAATAAGCAAAAGCACATAACAAAAAAATCAAGTTCGCCCGCTACGCGGGCTGGGACGCAAACATGTGGGCTGCTCACTTCGTTCGGGTTTTAGCCCACATGCCTGCGCCCCTTATTTAAAAGTTAGGTGCTACTAGCGAAAGCCAGCTGAATCAAGCTTTGCTTAAGCTTCTCAAGTGTAATTTGGATGAAACCATTTATGAAGAAACACTCAAAATCCGACAAGGTTCTTTTAGTTTTTTGTGGTCTGTTTTTCATCTCTTTATTTATTCATGGACTATCTACTGGACAAGTCTCCCCTAAAGGTGGCGAGGACTATTCTCTAGAAACCAGCCCAAACATATTTTACTTTATTTTGGGTGTGTATGCGGCATTAACTGGTGCATGTATATTTCAACTAGTAAGAAACAAAATGCAGTTTAAATGAGCACGCACCTAACAATCACATTAAGCCGCTCGCAAGCTCGCTGGGACAGTAACACGTGGGCTCTGTCGCTTCGCTCGGATTTTAGCCCACGTATTACTGCCCCTTATGTGGGCGTTGGTATGACTCCCTTTGTCAACCCTGAACGAGCGCAACCCTGACACTCTTTCAGTCCATAATTAGCTGTGTTCCTCACTCATATTAAATGAGCTAACGCACCGGATGAGGCAGTAATGTCGTCGGTTGGTATGCTGGTATTCGTAGGTTGCTTATTCATTGAATAAGCAGAGCTGACCTTACATGTTCCGCCGTGGCACCTTCTCATCAGTCTATGTACGTGGGTCAATCACGATTAAGTGATTGCCATCATAACACCCTCGTAGGTTGTGCCACATTCCGCGGCCTGACCCGAATGCGTTAGCTCAAACTCGTTTTTCATGCAGGTACTCGGCTTAGTCTGAGTTTTGGGTTAACCGGCGTGAGTACCACTTCCTTTGCAATAGCCCATATGTAAGCCGACATTTCCCTGGCAATCGCCGTAATGATTAAATTGTAGTGTTTACCTTTGTTGCTCATACGCTGATAGCGTTTGCAAAGACGCAGCTGTGCTTTCCAAGCGATATCAACAATATCTTTGGGTAAACCTTCCTGCCTTAACTGTAATTCGGTAGAGACATTCGCGGGATAACGATAACTATGTGCCCCCTCTATAAGTAAGCGCCTAGCTCTGCCATTGCCTGCTTTTGTGATAGCGCCTAAGTGCCGTTTCCCACCAGATGATTGCTCACTGGGCACTAAACCTAAATACGCCATGAGCTTCCTTGGATGATCGAAGCGATGTAGATCACCGAGTTCCGCCACTACACCAACAGCTACTAACAATCGAACGCCGCGCATTGCCTGAATCGCTTTCACTACCGGATAATAACGCCACTGGTGAACGTGGTGAGTTAATTCATTATCCAAACGTTCTAATCGCCTAATACGTTCTTCAATGGTTTGCAGCTGTTCCTGTAAAACAATTTGCTGGGTCGGGTGAGGCAATATCAATTCCGTGAGCCAGCGAAGGTGTTTCTTCGACCAGTTGGCAGTACCTTCATAGCGTATGTTATTTCGCAAAAGTAGAGCTTTAAGCTGGTACTTGGCTTCTTTTAAATCCTTCATTGCTGCTTCTCGAGCCCGAGATAAATCCCGCACCGCTTCATCTTCCGGCTCGGGCACATAGATGGGTGTAAGGTCTTCAGACTTTAGTGACCTAACGAGTTTAAGCGCATCCCGGCGGTCAGTCTTAATTCGTTCTCCAGGCTTTTTGGGAATAAGAGACGGAGCCACGACATAGCAACAATGTCCCAAGCTTGTTATCAGACGATAAATCCAATAACCACACGGCCCAGCCTCATAAACAACGTGAATCGTTGCACCAGGGTATTTAGATTCAAATTGACGAATAAGCTTTTTGACACTGACCTTAGAGGAGGGAATACGACCATAATGAACAGGCGACGCGCCACGCTGTTCTTCACAATAACCAACTTCGTGAAACTCTTTATGCGTATCCAATCCGATAAAAATCATGCTATGTTTGTTCATGCTAGCCTCCAAATTGATTTAGTATTGAACAAACTAATTATGGCACTGGCTTTCAGCTAACCCACGAAAATGCGGAGGCTAGCATTTCACAGGGAGTCATTGTGTCTATGTTTCAGGTGTAAGCAAATAACTCGGATTGACATGAATAAGCTCGAAGAATACAACGAACTCTACCACTATCTGGATTATACGCTTCACGAATTGCCTGCCGGGGTGCTTTATGGCGCGAATGGGGCGACCGAGTCAGAATGTGCTGAATTAATGAAAGCTACCTATGAATTAGAAGAGTTAGCAGCTCATTTGAATAAAGATATAGTTAGTTTTTTAGCCCTGTGTCGATGGCATTATGAGCGGTACCCTCATTACCTAAGTAGGCAAAGACACTTTGTTTCTTATAGTCACTATATGGAAAAATACGGCGGTCTATCGAAGCATGAAACATAACAAACCACTGTAGTCTCCCGCGAGCGGGCTGGGACAAATACACGTAGGCTCAGTCGCTTCGCTCCAATTTTAGCCTACGTGTATTTGCCCCTAAGTGGGGTGTTAGAAGCCAAGGAGAATCATGGCTCGTCGTTCAGAGTTCAAAGGAGTTGTAAGAAACTTTGCTCACATGCTAAATAACCGCAATAACGATCATCTTGGTTACTGGACTACAGGACAACTATGCTTGCTCGCACAGCAACAGAACATCTCTTCTATATCAATTAATCTGTTAGAAATAGAGCATAACAGCGTAAAAAACCACCTCGAACCGCTTGCTAAAAGCATGCGGAAATCACTCATTAATATGCTGAACTCTCATAAAATTCCCTCATCATGGCTTACGTCAGCTACTGTTACTTTTAGCTTTAATGAACATTATCAAAAGCAGTATCACTATTGGCGTTCGGCTCTGGGCGCCCCCTATCTGGTAACGTTGGAAATGACGTCAGACTTAGGCAAGGTGTATAAACAAAAATTTGGTGGTAATGTAAATCCACACGATCCTCTTAAGGAACAACGGCGTGCAGGCTTCTAACAAAAAAATTAAGTCACTCACTTCGTTCGCTGGGACGCATACATGCGGGGCGGCTTCGCCATTATGCCCAACATGCTTGCGCCCCTTATCTAAAAGTTATACGAATAAGTGAAAAACTAAAAAATCACTGGTAGTCTTAATGTTCAATTGAAATAAGGAAGTTCTATGAAAAGTCATACAAAAGTAGCTTTATCAACTATCGCTTTTGCAACTGTAATTAGCTTGCAATCATACATCATGTATCAACAAAATCAGGCCAATCAGACTTTACAGGTCAAAGTAGACAAGCTTCAGCATCAAATCGACAAAACAAGTAAAGCTAATCAGGAACTTCTGTCAAAAATAGAGAGGCTGGAAAGCAATTTAGAGCTTAAACCTCGTAGCCTCCTTTCTATGAATTAGCTGGCTATTCGTATAACAACTCAATTAACTCGCTCACTTCATTCGCTGGGACGCATACACGTGGGGCGGCTTTGCCATTATGCCCCACGTGCCTGCGCCCGTTATTGAAAAGTTATGTGCTTTTGTCGGCAATAAGGAGTTTCAAGCATGGCAAAAATTAGTCGAAAGAAGTTTATTGAATCTGTTGGTGCAACGTGTGCTAATTGGCAATGGAGTTGGTCATTCATCAATGTAGAAGAAAAATTCATCATTTTCGGGGAGTGGGACGCTAACGCTGACGGGTTAATTTTTAGTGAAGACTGGAATGGCCCTGGAAGTAAGCAGTCCCGAGAGCACATCCGTTTAGTTGAGGAAGAAGGTTATTTATTAAAAACCTTCCCGATGGAATATGCTCAAACTGAAGATGGCAAACCTCAAATCAAATCCTTCAAACCAGAACTAACGGCTAAGCGTGTCTTTAACGTGGGTTCAAATTGGTACGTAGCTACACCTGAGCGCATTGCTTTACCCCCCGAAGAGGTGCAATATCCAGAGATTTACGAGGAAGGTGCTACAAAAGAAGTTTCTGTGAATATTTATGAAAGAAACTCTGAGGCTAGACGTAAGTGTATAGCTAAATATGGTTATTCTTGCCAAGTTTGTGAATTTGACTTTGAAGAAAAATATGGTGAATTGGGTAAAGAGTTCATCCACGTCCATCATCTGGTGCCCCTGTCTGATATTAAGAAAGAGTACAAGTTAAATCCAACCAAAGATTTGGTACCCGTATGCCCTAATTGTCATGCAATGCTTCATAAAACGCAGCCACCATTACTGATCGAGCAACTGAAAGAGATCCTTCGTAAAAAAAGCACATAACAAACGCATTAAGGGTGGACGCAAAAAGCTTGGCTGCGCTCATTCTTCGCTTAGTATAGCCAAGCTTTTATGCGCCACTTATGCGGGCGTTATAAGGCGCCAGCCTAAACTGCGTTTGGCTTTATGAAAATCCCAGTGGAACCACCCTCTCCTGTTTTCATTAGCATCGCTCTGGCTTGTGGTAGGTTTAAATCCGCCGCTTTCAATTCAAAGGAGGTGTAATAGGCGCTTTACCTTCAAGCCCTTATTTTCAGACAGCAAGCGCCATTACACTCGATAGCTGAGATGGCGCCTAGCTTCAGTCAAATCAAAACCGTCACTGCACAGTCGTTTCGCTTGTTTGTGTTAACAATCAATCGTATGCTGGCTTCATTAGTTTTTAAAAAGGCCGAAGGAACAGCCTCTGCTTCTAACAAAGCGCTTAAGTTCACTCCCTTCGGTCGCTCGGACGCTAACATGTGGGCTAACTCGCTTCGCTCGAAATTTTAGCCCACATGCCAGCGCCGCTTAGCTTAATGTTAGCAGCCCGAATTTCGCTGCATTAATCAAAGATTCAATTAATTCGATAAGATTACTGGAAATTATGGATTTTCTAAAAAGAGCATTTATCAAGAAAGTCGTTGATGACCTCATTTCTCTGAATGGGACTGAATTCGAATATTTCTGTAAGCCAATATTCGAGGTTATCGTTGGTGAAGCAGCTATTCATAAAGGCAGCAATCTCTTTGCCAAGCCTATTAGTCGAACAGTTGATTTCTCTACGAATAATTTTGAAGTTGTTGGTCAGTGTGGGACGGATAATAATTACTTTGGTGTTTTTGGGAAAGAATTTGATGAACTCGTAAAGTTAAAACTAGAAAACACAAAGCCGATCAAAGATATTGAATCAACGCTCAAGAACAGCAGTCAGTGCTCAAAGATAATACTATTTGCAAATCAGGAAGCCAAGGGCGGCAGACTTGATAAGGTAAATAAAGTTGTTCGTCATCTTGGGATTGAACAAGAAGTTGTCACTATTGATTCAGAAGGAATTGCAAGGATTGTCGCTGACAATATTGGTAACCAACGATTTATTTTTTCACTAATCGATTATCTACCTTCGGCAAGTCAAATTTACTCTGCAATTTCTATGCAAAATGATCTTCCTCCGTTGCCCAATGAATTTGTGGTTCGGGAAGATGAAAAAGCTATTTTCGAAGCACTAAGTCAGAACAGGGTCTCTGTTATTCATGGTGTGAGTGGGATAGGTAAGAGCAAGATTGCGCTTGGGGTTGCACACAAATTAAAAGACGAATTCGACTCTATAATATGGGTAAACTTGAGCGAGAATAAAGATTTTAACTTCAAGTCAGTTAAAGTCGACGATTTCGATAATAACTTAAATCTAGCTAATCTTTGTGCCACATACAAAACTCTAGTTATTCTAGATAATTTCTTCGGTAATGTTTCTGATATTGAAGCAGAATTTGAATCGTTTGCTAGAGACGAAAGTAGAGTTTTGATCACGTCGTTAGAAAGGATAGCTAAGAAAGAAATCTGTCTTCATCTTTCAGAAATGACTGCCGGTGAATCGAAAGAAATTATAAGAAGAAGCGTAGATATTGATCGCAAATATGTAGATGAAATAGTTCAAAATATAGGCGGCCATCCTCTCTGTTTGGAACTTGTATGCCAGATAATCAGAGAGGAAGAGTACAGTGACTCTGAAATAAATGACTTCCTAAAAGAAATTCGTCAAATTCCAGAAGAAATTGTACAAGGAAAGTCACAAACTATATCAGACTTGGTTGTTGGAAAGTATGCAGAAAAATTTCGCAGAGAGTTTTCTCTAATTTCGTTAATAGATACCGAGCAAATTAGTAATTACATATTTAACAAAATTCTGGGAATGGGGGCAATTAGGAATCTCGAAAAGGTTTCTCTCATAGTTCGTTCAGGGGTGAATTATTCAAGTATTCATTCAATCGTCCTACTTTCCATAAAGAACTTGCTCGATAGCACTCCAGAAATTGATAGCCTTAAAAAAGAACTGTGTGAATTTCTTTTGGTAGAAAATGAATTCAAGAAATCTGGTTACTATAGTTTTTGCGTGATGCATAACGATCTTTTGAATAGACTATACCGTGATGAATTATGCGACAGGTACCGGAAGTCTTTATTGTACGCAATAATTCAAACCACAGATAACCTGGTTTTTAAATCTGAATTGATAAGCGAGGTCGAAAAATTTGATTTAAGCAGTAATAATTTTGAGGATCTTCTGTTATTAATCGAGAGTCTTGAGTTAAAGCTAATATCAATTGATAGAAAGGTTTACGAAGACAAGTATCAACTTGAATCTGATGAGGCGATCAACAAGCTAAATAAAATTAACTCAGAGATTGCTGAAGGATCGAACATAAAATTGCTTGTTGAGCACCACATAGCAAAGATTTACTTCTGGAAAGGTGACACTGTCACTTCGAGAAAGTTATTCATTGTTCTGCTGTGTAAATTTCCAAATAGTGAGCAGTGTATGCTGCAGTTGGCAAGAATTTATGACAATGAAAAATCATTTGGTGAGGTTGAAAAATATGTAGACAAGGTTTTGGGTAAAATTAACTCTGAGCAATCTTATTCTGTAATACTTTCTTTTTACGATTTGATATCTAACTCAAAGTACAAAGCATGCCGAGAAAAATACATTCAAAACCGAGTTGAAGATTTTGTTTCAGATATATCTGCAACTTTGCGCTCCTCATTTGACCATCCCTATAGAGTTTTAAGTTCTCTATCAAGCTACCTAGGATATAATTTGCCCGAAGTTTTCGAGTCATTGAGCTCGAATTTGCTTGCTCCGGATAACGTAAATAAAAATGCAAAGCTAATGATGGCTTATGCTGATATACAAATGGCGTTGTATCGTTTATACAAGTATAGTCAAGACAAAGATCGAGAGCGGAAGTTGATGGAAACTTCTAAGCTTGCTGAGCGATATTATATAGATTCTCAGCCTAACAACGATTTTGAAAATCTAAAAGTTGCGAAGTTCTTTATCGAGATAGGTCAGTATGAACAGGCGGGATTTTACCTTGATAAGGTTGAAAAAAAGGACCCGTTTTATTATCAAACTACTGCCAAGCAGCTTAGAGGAATCGGTGATGATAAAGGAGCAATTATAGCTATTGATGAATCAATCGACGCAGCTAAACGTGGTGATTGTGGAATTTGGTTCTTGGCGAGTTTTTTGAATGATAAAGCTGAAATACTGAAAAAATCCGACACAAATGATGCTCTTAAAGTACTTGCTGAAGCTATAGATAATCAAAATAACTTAAAAACAAAGACTGCTTGGCAGGCTAAGGCCGAGCGATGGGCGGCCAGCTGCTAACAAAGCGCTGCACGCGGAAAAATTACTCGCTGCGCTCCCAATTTTCCGTTGAGCTTGGCGTTATGTTTTTCAGGGGAACATGTGTACTTAGGTGATTGGGATAAGGCAATAGTAAGGAGCTTGCTGACATCTAGTTTGCTATTACCAGCGATCTTTCTTATCGGCGCAGATAACTTACAAAGTTCCGAAATCCCCGGATTAATAGCAACGTTTTCGCTCTATATTGGAGTTTTCCTACTGATCTCTATAGCAGGCTGGTTAATTATCGGGTTTCCAGTTCACTGGGTGGCTTGTAAGTACAAAAAAACAAACTATTTGTTTTACATGGTTTTACCAGTTACCTTTTCACTGGTAAGTGGCACTACTAACGGCCCTTGGGTACTTGGCGTAATTGCTTCAGTTCAGGCTTTAATCTTTCGGTATGTTGCTTTTAAAAACAAAGCATAACAAAAAAATTAAGTCACTCACTACGTTCGCTGCGACGCATACACGTGGGCTGCTTCGCATTATAGCCCACATGTCTGCGCCCCTTGTTTAAAAGTTAGTACCCAAAGAGTTGGAAGCAATGAAAGTAAGGCCATCCAAAAAACTTTATCTAAAAATGATGTGCAGTATTTTGGTGCTTTGTATTGTTTTTGGCGGCACAGCTTTCGTATGGTCTACATCGGTTTATGAATGCATTCCTATTTTCAGTTGGGAATTCTGCGGCTCTATCGGGCAAGCAGAGATTGTCTATGCCCTAATTGCGTTTGATTCGATTTTGGTGTTGTTCATTGCGTCGCCATTCATCACGTTTTTCAGTCTCAGCAAGATCATTAGAAACCGGAACAAAAATAATTAACTAAAAAGATATAAGGATGTCTAAAGTTTATGGGTACTAACAAAACGCTCAAGCCACTCCCTTCGGTCGCTGGGACTCCTATACGCGGGGCGGCTTCGCCATTATGCCCCACGCAAATGCGCCGCTTAGCTTAATGTTAGAGTTCAAGGAAGAAGAATGAAAGATTTTTTGAGTAATAAAGACCTGCTAAAGGATACTTTTCAGGCATTAGCATATTTTGTATTTATTGCAGGATTTGTAAAACTAGCTTTACCACACGTCACAGAGCAAGGGATAGCATATAAATTGCTTTTCATAGCTTTACTTTTATCACCCACGTCTTTGGCGATGGCATTTGCAATTCTGTACGTTTGCGGGCCGATTACTAAAATTAGATACCCTGATTTCAAGAGCCCAATAGACAAGGGCAAACCGAAACCAATTTCGAAGCAGTTAAAAGAAAAAGCAACATGGTTTTGGATTGCTACAGGTATTCCGTTTTACGTGCTTGGTGGTGAGATTGTCCAACTAGGGCTTAACTAACATGAACTCTAACAAACGCATTAACACTCGCTGCGCTCGCTAGGGACAAAAACACGTAGGCTCCCTGCGCTTCGCTTGGTATTGTAGCCTACATATTTTTGCCTGTTATGCGGGCCGTTATCTTTAAGGAGGAACATTCAATGAACCCCAGTTTTTATAAGGAGTCCTTGGCAGTATTGTTAGCTTTATTTTTAGGTTAATCACCGCAGATTGTTTTGGCAGAGGAGCCACCTGTTAAAAAAGCAAGAGCGGCAAATGTCACGCTAAAGGTAGTACTTACTATTCCAAGACAAAGAACTACACTCCATATCAGTCTATGGAGGCATGTTTAAAAAGTGGCGGGCGTCGTCCAAAGTGTTAAACATAACAATCACATTAAGCCACTCGCTGGGACAGTAACACGTGGGCTCTGTCGCTTCGCTCTAAATTTTAGCCCACGCATTACTGCCCCTTATGTGGGTGTTACCCGCTACTTGTAAATCCAGCCTTTCACTTCTCTTTTTTAGTGGTAATATCAAATCATACCCAATGGGAGTTATTTTATGTCTGATGCATTGAAAGTGATGCTTGAAAATATCGAGCAACTCAGTACTAAAGAGAAAGCACTTGCTGCCCACTGTCTTTTAACGGCTATGGATACCAAGATTGATAGCGATGTGGAATCCGAGTGGGTAAAACTTGCAGAATCTCGCAGCGCAGAGCTAGAGTCTGGTGCGGTAAAAAGCATTAGTTGGGAAGAGATAGAAAAGGATCTTAATTAAAAAATGCTACCTGTTTCCTTTCACCCAGAGGTTAAAAGGGAAATAAAAGAGTCGTTTGATTGGTATCAAGAACAGTCATTGGGTTGGGTCACGAATTTACTCAAGAACTCAAGGAAGCCATCGATTCAGTTAGCTCTTTGCCATCGGCATGGACAAAAATGGGGCAAACTCATCGACGCTTTGCCTTAAGCAGGCTCCCATACTCTATTATTTATAAAATTATCGAAAAAGGGAAATTAGTGTGGTAGCTATTATGCACAACCACCGAACACCAAGGTATTGGCACGAACGCGGCTAACAATACGCTCAAGCCACTCCCTCCGGTCGCTTGGACGCTGCCATGTGGGCTGACTCGCTTCGTTCGGATTATAGCCCATACGCTAGCGCCCCTTAGCTTAAAGTTATACATAAACCATGAAATCATCACACAAGACAATTTTTATAATTTTTGTTTCATTTATCCTTTCTTCATTAGTGGACGAATACTTTTTAATTACTCGCGGCATCGAGCTCTTCACCTACCACATTCATACGATTTTCGTAGCAATTTGCCTCTTCATTTGGTCCAAACAACACGGTAGAGAGAATGGGCATACACAGCTCAAAATGTATCCCTTGTTTTGTGCATTAATAGGCTTCATTGGTGTTCCGGTGTACGCCTATAAATTTTATGGCCTAAAGCACGGAACAATTCTTCTATCTAAAGCGATTGTTGCATTAATTGTTACCGTA
>Ga0213837_1001255_pt1 | contig 14594 bp, 16 predicted proteins | sample SWPATP12_FD_160572 | JGI IMG/M metagenome (GOLD analysis project Ga0213837, IMG submission 160572) | Coastal seawater microbial communities from Marineland, Florida, United States - SWPA TP1 #2 | ecosystem: Environmental > Aquatic > Marine > Coastal | place: USA: Florida | collected 2016-08-06
AGAGATCGAGTAGAGTAATAGCAGTTTATAATCAATACGTTATGTGGGCTTAGGTTAGCGAATTTTGATCCCTATTTACTCCCTAGCAACCATAACGTATTGATTTATATGTATTCTTTACATTCTGCATCGGCAAGTAACCAACGACCAGCAAGCTACCCCGACTAAACATATTCCCTGGCGGTTATTATTGTTATAATGCCGCCACTTTAAGCATAACTGCCACAAGGTTTATCCGGAGTAATATGGATCGTCACTTTACACTGCTAGTAGGTTCTGTACTGGGGGCCAGCGAATATGTTGCTGATGCCATTGCTGAGGCTCTTCGTACCCGTGGATATAAAGTTACTATACTCACCCAGCCCGATATGGACGATATCGACGCCGATTCCACCTGGTTTATCTGTACCTCTACCCATGGGGCCGGCGATTTACCCGACAATATTCAGCCTTTTGCAGCCCAGTTAGACGACGAAGATCTCAGCGATATCGAGTACTTTGTAGTGGGCCTCGGTGACAGCAGCTACGATACCTATTGCCATGGTGCCATCGCCATGGAAACGCTGATGAATAAGGGCGGAGCTAAACTAATGGCCGACCCATTACATATCGACGTACTGCACCACCCCATTCCGGAAGATCGCGCCGTAGAATGGCTGGAACCCATTCTCGACACGCTGGACTAAATGTTTACCCAGGCCGAATTAAATGCCCTTACCTCGCCGCTGAGCAATGCGGCAAGGGTACTGTATTGTCTGGCGCTGCGTCCTAAAGCCAATCAGGACACACTCTTGTCTACCCCGCTGCAGTACAAAGAGCTACTGGCGCTGATGAACAGCGACCCACAACGGGAGCCGGTAACCCGCGGCCGTGAGATCAATACCTTGCTGGAGGAACTCACTCAGGCCGGTCTGATATCATTACCTGAAGCGCTGAGCCTCGACATGTCGCTCAACGGCAAACGCGTACTGCTACCACTTATCAGCAATACTCAGGGTTATCAGCCCTTTCACCAGCAGCACTACGCCATGCATCGCGACTGGCAACCGCAGCAACAGATATTTGACGATATTGCAGCACTGATTGGTTTAATTGATAAAAGCTTTGATGAACAGGACATTGGTGAGTTTGTGGCCTATTGGCTGGGCCGTCCGGAAGCAGTTTTCAGCAGTTATCAATGGACCCAGAAATTCACTTATGCGCTTAAAAACCGCCGCACCGCCAAAGGCTATCAGGCCACAAAAAAAGTGGGTAATCAGGTCGTGACCGTTGAACCGGGCATCGAAGCAGATGATAATGCCAGACAGCTTGTTGCTAAATACGCCAATAAATCAGGTGAAAATTAATCATGGATTCATTTAAAGATAAACTTAACTCACTGGCCAGAACGCTGGGTAAAGCGGTACCAAATGAATCTGAATATATCGATTACAAGACCCTGCGAAAGCAATACGAAACCCAGGCCAATCAGGAAATCGCCCAGCTCCAGCAGCAATCCAAAAAGCAGCGCATCGAAACGCTGCATGGTCGCTCAGACCTCAACCCTCGCTGGACCTTCGCCAACTTAATTGAAGACAGTGATGACGTGGTTGAAGCGGTCAGCATTGCCCAGTCTTTTATTGCCGCGCACGAAGACAGAGCATGGCGTGAGGCAGGCTCTCACATGATGATATTCTACGGTGACTATGGCCGCGGAAAGTCACACATAGCCGGTGCCATTGCACATCAGCTTATCGATCAGTATGAAGTTACCGTGTTATACCGCCAGCTATCCACGCTGCTGGAGATGCGTCATTCTGCCTATGACTTTGGGTCTCAGGATAATGCCGGGCAAAAATTCCGTACCGCCCACCAGGAACTGCTGGATGTGGACATGCTGATCCTTGATGAAGTCTGTGTTAACGAGACCGTATTAAAGAAAAATTCGCAAAGCTGGCTGGGTAATCTGCTGCGTCAGCGCCTGGTAAACAAGAAAAACTGTATTCTGATCACCAACCACAACCTTGGCGATCTGGAGCAGGCACTGGGCCGCTACTGCTTTGAATCGATCAAAGAGTACGATACCTACAAGGTCAGATTTTCCGGGCCGAGCCGGCGTAAAGGCCTCACCCTCGACGAAGAAGATCAGGTCACTTCAGCGCCTCGCTATCAGCCGAATCAGGTCCGCTAACCTTCCAACAAACCACTGAAAAACGCCGTTTATACGGCGTTTTCTATATTTTATTTCTACGAATCACGCTTAAAAGCATTCATTCGATAGCTTTAAACGGCGTGCTGACAAAAAAATCAGTCCTCATCAGACCGCCTTAAATCATTTTTATAAGTATTCTGGCTCGTCATGATCGGATCGAAAACGAGATCCTCGGATCCAGAACCACTAAGATCTGAATAACTCTTTTCCACAGTAAAATATCCCTGTAAGCCGCATGGTACGGGTTACAGACCGATCGGATCCTGGATCTACTAAACAAGTTATCCCCAGCTAGATCAAAGGTAGATCACTGCTGTGTATAACCTCTGAGAACTAGCTGTGTACAAGCTTTGATCTGAATTGTGATAAGATCTGCCCGCTGCTGGCATGTGGATAAAACAGTACCTTATACACAGGATCCCAGTACAGTTGTGATCGGGGTCTTCCAGATCTTGTTGATCCCGTAATACCATGTTTTAAATAGCGAAAAATGACTTACACACAGATCTTGCGATCCCTAATAGAAATAAATATAAAAGATCTAAATAGATCCTATACTTTAATAACACGATCCGCTTTTCAGCATTAGCAGTACAATGTAGAAAATTTAACCATTTTCATTAGCCAAGAACTCAGCTAAAATACGCGCCCTTTTTTCTCCACTGGCTAAACACTTCGTCCCAGTTAGGTAATTAGTGAGGTAACTATGTTTTATCAGCAGGATTACGATGTCATCGTAGTTGGCGGCGGTCACGCCGGTACCGAAGCTGCACTTGCTGCTGCCCGTATGGGCGTGCGTACCCTATTACTTACCCATAATGTCGAAACCATCGGCCAGATGTCGTGTAACCCTGCGATCGGGGGGATTGGAAAAGGCCATCTGGTAAAAGAAATAGATGCTTTAGGCGGTGCTATGGCACTGGCTATCGATCAGGGCGGGATCCAGTTCAGAACGCTTAACTCCAGTAAAGGGCCAGCTGTGCGTGCAACCCGTGCCCAGGCTGACCGTAGCTTATATCGTCAGGCGATCCGCAACATCGTGGAAAACCAGCCAAACCTCACGTTGTTTCAACAAAGTTGTGATGATCTGATCGTCGAAAACGATCGCGTGTGTGGCGTGGTAACCCAGATGGGCCTGAAATTCCGGGCGAAAACCGTGGTGTTAACTGTTGGTACATTCCTCGGCGGTACCATTCACATTGGTCTGGAGAACTATCGTGGCGGTCGTGCTGGCGATCCACCGTCGATTGCGCTGGCCGAACGTTTACGAGCACTACCGTTCAGAGTCGATCGCCTAAAAACCGGTACCCCGGCGCGACTGGATATTCGTAGTCTCAACTTTGATGTGATGCAGGCACAGCCCGGTGATACGCCGGCACCGGTGTTTTCGTTTATGGGTAACCGGGATATGCATCCGCAGCAGATCCCGTGCTACATCACCCATACCAACGAGCAAACTCACGAGATTATCCGGGGCGGACTGGATCGCTCGCCCATGTTTACCGGCGTGATTGAAGGCGTTGGGCCGCGTTATTGCCCGAGCATCGAAGATAAAATTACCCGTTTCGCCGATAAAAACTCGCATCAGATCTTTGTTGAGCCTGAAGGGCTGAACAGCGTTGAGGTGTATCCCAACGGGATCTCAACCAGCCTGCCCTTTGATATCCAGCAGGCACTGATCCATTCCATCAAAGGCTTTGAAAACGCGCATATTATTCGTCCTGGCTATGCCATTGAGTATGACTTCTTCGATCCCCGCGACCTGAAACAAACCCTCGAAACCAAGTATATTGATGGTCTGTTCTTTGCCGGCCAGATTAACGGTACGACCGGTTACGAAGAAGCCGGTGCCCAGGGTCTCATAGCCGGTGCCAACGCGGCCTTACAGGTACAGCAAAAAGATCCGCTCATCCTGCGTCGCGATCAGGCCTACATGGGCGTACTGATTGACGATCTGGCGACCATGGGGACCAAAGAACCTTACCGCATGTTTACCAGCCGGGCCGAATACCGCCTGCTGTTGCGCGAAGATAATGCGGATATGCGTCTTACCGCCGCAGGCCGTGAAATCGGGCTGGTGGATGATGCTCGCTGGCAGGCCTTTAACGCCAAAGTGGAAGCGGTTGAACAGGAACAACAACGTTTGCGTGGCCAGTGGATCCATCCGGAACACGCCGCAGTAGCTGAGCTAAACACGTTGCTTAAAAACCCGGTTAGTCGTGAGCATTCACTGGAAGAACTTATGCGTCGTCCGGAAATGACCTATTCATCATTGATGAGCATTGAGTCACTCGGGCCGGGCCTTGCCGATCCCATTGCTGCTGAGCAGGTTGAGATCCAGATCAAGTACGCCGGTTACATCGCTCGTCAGCTCGACGAGATCGCAAAAACCCAGCGTCATGAAAATACCCTGTTACCCGCAGACTTTGACTACAGTAAAATATCCGGACTGTCCAATGAGGTGGTGGCTAAGCTCACCGATGCCCGTCCGGAGACCATTGGTAAAGCAGCACGCATTTCGGGTATTACGCCAGCAGCCATTTCTTTGTTGTTGGTTTACCTGAAAAAACACGGCATGTTACGTAAACACGAGAAGCAGTCTGCCTAAATGAGTTTTGACCGACAAAAACTAAGTATCATTTTACGCGACGGCATTGATGCGATGTCATTGGTGCTGTCTGAAGAACAGCAAAATCTGTTGCTCGACTATGTTGAACGTATCCACAAGTGGAACAAAGCGTTTAACCTGACGTCGGTTCGTGATCCCGAACAGATGATGGTTAAACACATACTGGATTCGCTTGCGGTGGCGCCGTTTTTAACCGACCAGCGCTACATTGATGTGGGTACCGGCCCCGGTTTACCGGGTATTCCACTGGCCATTGCCTGCCCGGATAAGCATTTCACGTTACTCGACAGTCTGGGTAAACGGGTGCGCTTTATGAAGCAATGCGCGTTCGAAATGAAACTGGTCAATATTGAGCCCATTCAAAGCCGGGTTGAGGAACACGTGCCCGCGCAGTACTATGATGCAGTACTCAGCAGAGCATTTGCCTCGCTGAAAGATATGTTGCACTGGTGTGAGCATCTGGTAGATACTCAAGGGAAGTTTCTGGCACTGAAGGGTCAGTATCCGACCGACGAAATCGCTGCCATCCCTGATACCTGTACTCTGGAATCATCTGTGGAGCTATTCGTACCGGGGCTGGAAGGTGAACGTCACCTGCTGACAGTTCAAAAATCATAGTTGGGATCAAACGTGGCTAAAGTAATTGCAATCGCAAATCAAAAGGGCGGTGTGGGTAAAACCACAACAGCAGTAAACGTTGCTGCGTCAATGGCTGCCACAAAACGCAAAGTGTTACTGATTGACCTGGATCCACAGGGTAACGCTACCATGGGTAGCGGCGTGGATAAGTACGAGGTTGATGCAACCAGCTATGAAATGCTGATTGAAGACAAGCCGGTTGACGAAGTTATCGTTAAAAATACCTCAGGTAAGTACGATTTAATCGCCGCTAATGGCGATGTAACGGCGGCCGAAATAAAACTGATGGAACAGTTTGCCCGTGAGGTTAGACTGCGCAATGCCCTGCAGTCGGTTCGTGATTACTACGATTTTATTTTTATCGACTGCCCGCCGTCACTCAACCTGCTTACGGTTAACGCGCTGGCAGCCGCGGATTCGATTTTAGTGCCCATGCAGTGCGAATATTACGCACTGGAGGGACTCACGGCGTTGATGGACACGATTCAGAAACTGGCCTCGGTGGTGAATCCCGAATTAAAAATAGAAGGTGTACTGCGGACCATGTATGATCCGCGTAATCGCCTGGCCAATGATGTGTCTGAACAACTCAAACGGCATTTTGGAGAGCAGGTATACCGTACCGTGATCCCTCGCAATGTACGTCTTGCTGAAGCCCCAAGTTTTGGCGCGCCAGCTATGTATTATGATAAATCATCGACTGGCGCCAAAGCCTACCTGGCGCTGGCCGGAGAAATTTTGCGACGCCGGGATAAAACGTCAGAAATGCCTGCCAAGGCGAGTTAATAAAAAGAACATTCAGGCATTGAGGATATTATGTCAGCAAAAAGAAGAGGATTAGGACGCGGGCTGGATGCATTGCTAGCTACCAGTCAGTCAGCCTCACGCAGCGAAGATAGTGAAGCCGTAGCGTCACAAAACAGTGAACTAAGAAAACTGCCTATCGAATTTTTGCAGCCTGGCAAGTATCAACCCCGTAAAGATATGTCGCCGGAGGCACTGGAAGAGCTAGCCTCTTCTATCCGTTCACAGGGTGTAATTCAACCAATTGTTGTGCGGTTAGTAAGTACTGACAAATATGAAATCATTGCCGGTGAACGCCGTTGGCGTGCCGCGCAGCTCGCGCAACTGGATGTTGTTCCCTGCCTGATTAAAGACGTTCCCGACGAAGCCGCCGTGGCCATTGCGCTGATCGAAAATATTCAGCGTGAAGACCTCAATGCCATGGAAGAAGCCCAGGCACTCGACCGTTTAATGAAAGAGTTTGAGTTAACTCACCAGGAAGTGGCCGAAGCGGTAGGTAAGTCACGTACGACCATTACCAACCTGTTACGCCTCAATAACCTTAATGACGATGTAAAGTTACTGGTTGAACACGGTGATATAGAAATGGGTCATGCCCGAGCCTTGCTGGCACTGGAAGGTGAGTCTCAGTCTGAGGCTGCGCAAATTGTTTCCGGCAAGGCACTTACCGTTCGTGATACCGAAAAACTGGTGCGTAAAATTCTGGAACCTGCAGAACCCAAGCCCCCGAAAGAAATCGACCCGGATGTGAAAAGTCTGGTGAATAAGTTGTCAGATAACCTGGGCGCTAAAGTGTCGATTGATCATAACGCGAAAGGGAAAGGTAAGCTGGTGATAAACTTTAATGATTTGGACCAGCTTGATGGTATTTTGTCGCGGATAAAATAGCCGATTTAAGGCGATTTTAGCAGCTAACTCGTCTGACCTTCTGTTATAGACTCAGAAAATTTTCACAATAACATACAAAAAATCCATAACGGTTGAATTCTACCGCTAAAACAGTATACTTCTGTCGCTTTTTGTTGGGTTTCACAACCAGAGAATACATGTGACAAAAAACTTGGCCGACAAAGGAAAATCAGTGGCCAAAAAAGCGGCGCTTTTTCAGATTATTTGTGCGCTGATTTTCATTCTCATAACAGGGTTGTTGAGTACCGTTGATAAAGCCTTAGCTTTTGCAGCGGGCACAATCATCAGTATCTTACCCAATCAGATTTTCGCATTGTTTGCGTTCAGATATGCCGGGGCGAGTCAATTAAGACTGGTCACGAAAAGTTTCAGCCAGGGCTCGAAGTTAAAACTGGCTGCAACAGTAATTTTGTTTGCTATTGCCTTTGCTGGTTTAAAGTTAGAACCGCTACCGGTATTTGCCGGGTTTGCAATAGCAACAGTCAGCTACTGGCTGGCGTTGTTTCGTCAACGATAGTACTAACAATTAAAAATAAACGGATCGCCCTTAGTCGTAAATAAACTAAGGCGAAGGTCGTAGAGACGAAACCAGTAAAGCATTTTAAACTTTAATTTTTTAGGTTGAACAATGGCATCTGAATACACTACCTCAGAATATATCAAGCACCACTTGACCAATGCCTCCATGTGCAGCACCGAAAACGGCATCGCGTTTAACGCGCAGTGTGCCGATGCTGGATTTTGGACCTGGCACATCGATACGTTGGCATGGTCTATTGGTTTAGGTTTACTGTTTTTGTTTTTGTTCCGCTCTGCGGCCAAAAAAGCAACGACAGGCGTTCCTACCAAATGGCAGGCGTTCGTGGAAATGGTTATCGAGTTCGTCGATGACAACGTAAAGAGTACTTTCCACGGTAAGAGTGACCTGATTGCACCATTAGCACTAACCATCTTTGTCTGGGTGTTGCTGATGAACCTGATGGATTTAGTGCCGGTAGACGTTATTCCAATGATTTCTGGCATGATAGGTGAAACCTTCTTTGGTGTGGATTCCCATCACGTCTACAACAAAGCAGTACCTACCACTGACCTTAACCTGACCTTCGCGTTAGCCCTGGGTGTGTTTGTACTGATTATCTTCTACTCGATTAAAATCAAAGGTGTAGGCGGTTTCATTAAAGAACTGACCATGCAACCCTTTAATCACCCGGCGTTTATTCCAGTTAACTTTATTCTGGAAACCGTTACCCTGCTGGCACGTCCGCTCTCACTTGCGCTACGTTTGTTCGGTAACCTGTACGCCAGTGAACTTATCTTCATCCTGATCGCAACCATCGGCTACTTCCAGCTGCCGTTGCACTTTGCCTGGGCGGTGTTCCACATCCTGGTTCTGCCTCTGCAAGCCTTCATTTTCATGATGCTGACCATCGTTTACCTGAGTCTGGCGAGCGAAGATCACTAGAAACAAACAAGCGGTTGTCGTGAGTAACCTGGAAGTTCACGGCAACCATATTGAAACGTGTTTTAACTTTACTTTTTAACTTTAACTTTAAATATAATCGGAGACGTACATGTTATACATCGCTGTTGCACTACTGATCGGTATGGGTGCCCTTGGGACTGCTATTGGTTTTGGTCTGCTGGGTGGTAAATTCCTTGAATCTGCTGCACGCCAACCAGAGCTGGCACCTCAACTGCAAGTTAAGATGTTTGTTGTAGCGGGCCTTATCGATGCGATCGCAATGATCGGTGTTGGTATCGCTTTATACCTCTTGTTCGCTGTTGGTGCTTAATTTTTATTAACTCAAGTCTATTAGCGAACATTTATGAGGAGGAGCGGTTGTGAATATTAACGCCACTCTATTTGGTCAATTAATCGCATTCGTCGTTTTTGTGTGGTTCTGTAAAAGCTACGTTTGGCCACCATTAATGGCTGCGATTGAAGAGCGTCAGAAGAAGATAGCCGATGGCTTAGCGGCTTCTGAACGCGCTGAGAAAGACCTGGAGCTTGCTCAGGCGAAAGTCTCTGAGCAACTTAAAGAAGCGAAAGCACAAGCAGCTGAAATTATCGAGCAGGCTAAGAAGCGTGGAAATCAACTTGTTGATGAAGAAACGCAGCGCGGCCATGCTGAGCGTGAAAAAATTATCTCGCAAGGTTATGCCGAAATTGAAGCTGAACGCAATCGTGCCAAAGAGGAACTGCGTAAGCAGGTAGCAGCATTAGCTATTGCCGGCGCCCAGCAGATCCTTGAACGTGAAATCGACGCCAGCGCGCAAAGCGACATTGTTGAAAAACTTGTCGCCGAGCTTTGATATAGGAGATGAGCCATGTCTGAATTGACAACCGTAGCTCGTCCCTATGCGAAGGCCGCTTTCGATTTTGCTGTTGAGCAAAATGCCATTGTCAAATGGCAGGAAATGCTGGGTTTTGCCGCTGAGGTTTCGAAAAACGAAACCATTCATCAGTTATCGACTGGTGCGATGGCGGCAGACAAGCTGGCAGACCTGTACATTAACGTCTGTGGTGACTCGCTCGATGAACATGGTCAGAACTTAGTAAAAGTACTGGCTGAGAATAAACGTTTAACCGCGTTGCCTGAGATTTCTGCTTTGTTTGATTTACTCAAAGCAGATTACGAAAAAGAAGTAGAAGTATCTGTTACCTCTGCAGCTGAGCTGACTGAAGCACAGCAATCTGAACTCAGTGCGTCGCTGGAAAAACGTTTGGCACGTAAAGTGAAGCTTATTTGTAACGTGGATCCTGCCCTGGTAGCCGGCTTAGTTGTTAAAGCTGGTGATACAGTCATCGATGGTTCCGTGAAATCTAAATTGAACCGTCTCGCAGACGCGTTGCAAGCATAACGGGGATAAGAGTAATGCAACTTAATTCCACTGAAATTGCCGAACTGATTAAGAAAAGAATTGCTCAGTTCGATGTAACCAGTGAAGCACGCAATGAAGGTACTATCGTCGCAGTAACCGACGGTATCATCCGCATTCACGGCCTGGCCGATGTGATGCAGGGTGAAATGATTGAGCTTCCTGGTGGTCGTTACGCGATTGCACTAAACCTTGAACGAGATTCTGTTGGTGCAGTTGTTATGGGTCCTTACGCGGACCTGCAAGAAGGACAAAAAGTCCAGTCTACTGGTCGTATCTTGGAAGTACCTGTTGGTCGTTCACTGTTAGGTCGTGTGGTAAACACGCTGGGTGAAGCAATCGACGGTAAAGGTGCTATCGAAACTGATACTTTCGAGCCAGTTGAAAAAATCGCACCGGGCGTAATCGAGCGTCAGTCAGTTGATCAACCAGTGCAAACTGGTTACAAGTCTGTTGACTCTATGATTCCAATCGGTCGAGGTCAGCGTGAGTTAATCATCGGTGACCGTCAGACTGGTAAAACGGCGATGGCGATTGATGCCATCATCAACCAGAAAGGTACTGGCGTTAAATGTGTATACGTAGCGGTTGGTCAAAAAGCCTCTACTATCGCTAACGTGGTACGTAAACTGGAAGAGCACGGCGCACTGGCTCACACCATTGTAGTTGCCGCTTCTGCTTCTGAGTCTGCTGCCCTGCAATACCTGGCGCCATACTCTGGTTGTACTATGGGTGAATACTTCCGTGACCGCGGTGAAGACGCCCTTATCGTATATGATGATTTGTCTAAGCAAGCTGTTGCTTACCGTCAAATTTCACTGCTGCTGAAACGTCCTCCTGGTCGTGAAGCATACCCTGGTGACGTATTCTATCTTCACTCACGCTTACTTGAGCGTGCTGCACGGGTTAACGAGCAGTATGTTGAGCGTTTCACTAACGGCGAAGTTAAAGGCCAGACTGGTTCATTAACGGCACTGCCAATTATCGAAACGCAAGCGGGTGACGTATCTGCATTCGTACCCACTAACGTAATCTCGATTACTGACGGTCAGATCTTCTTAGAAACTGACCTGTTCAACGCAGGTATCCGTCCGGCGGTTAACGCTGGTATCTCGGTATCTCGTGTTGGTGGTGCGGCGCAGACGAAAATCGTTAAAAAGCTGGGCGGTGGTATCCGTTTAGCCCTGGCTCAGTATCGCGAACTGGCGGCGTTCTCGCAGTTTGCATCTGACCTTGACGAAGCAACTCGTGCCCAGCTTGAGCACGGTGAGCGCGTTACCGAACTAATGAAACAGAAACAGTACACTCCACTGTCAGTGGCGGATACTGGTGTTTCCCTGTTTGCGGTAGAAAAAGGTTATCTGAAAGACGTGGAACTGAATAAGATCCTCGATTTCGAAGCGGCCTTACATTCATTCATGAACAGCGAATATGCTGATCTGATGAAGACTATCAATGAAACAGGTAACTACAACGATGACATTGAGTCTCAGTTGAATGACGCTTTAACTAAATTTAAAGCGACACAAACTTGGTAATCAATGGCTGGTGGTGAAAACCACCAGCACTACGTTGAGTAATCGGAGAGATAGTCATGGCCAGCGGTAAAGAGATAAAAGGTAAGATTGGGAGTATCAAGAATACTCAGAAGATTACCAGTGCGATGGAAATGGTGGCTGCGTCTAAAATGAAAAAGGCGCAGGAACGTATGTCTCATGGACGTCCATACGCACAAAGCATGCTTAAAGTGATTGGTCACATTGCTAACGGTAACCTTGAATATCGTCATCCTTATTTGGAAGAGCGTGAAGTCAAGCGCGTTGGTTATATCGTTATTTCTACGGATCGTGGCTTGTGTGGTGGCTTAAACACCAACGAGTTCAAATTAGTATCGCAACAGGTAAAAGAGTGGCGTGCTAAGGACGTAGAGGTCGATTTTGCTGCGCTGGGTTCAAAAGCCTGTGCTTTCTTCAACCGGTTCGGTGGCAATGTACTTGCTGCAGAGTCTGGTTTAGGGGATGCGCCAACGGTAAGCGATATTGTGGGTGTGGTTCGCGTAATGCTTAAAGCATTCGACGAAGGTAAGCTGGATAAAGTATTCCTGGTTTACAATGACTTCGTGAACACAATGACACAGCAGCCTGTGAGCAATCAGTTACTGCCTTTGCCAAAGTCAGAAGACGAAACGTTAAAACATCGCTGGGATTACATTTATGAGCCGGATCCAAAACCTATTTTGGAAGCATTAATGGTTCGTTATATTGAATCTCAGGTATATCAGGGCGTCGTTGAAAATGCCGCGTCAGAGCAAGCTGCTCGTATGGTTGCAATGAAAGCCGCAACCGATAACGCAGGCAACCTGATCGATGATCTTCAATTGGTATACAACAAAGCGCGTCAGGCCGCAATCACACAAGAAATCAGTGAGATTGTTGGCGGTGCCGCAGCGGTGTAGGCAAAGGTTTATAAAAGTTAATGAGGACAAATTATGAGTCAAGGTAAGGTCGTCCAAGTCATTGGCGCCGTTGTGGACATTGAGTTTCCACAGGATGCGGTTCCAAAGGTATATGACGCGCTTAAAGTTACCGAAGGTGACTTGTCTGGGTTAACCCTGGAAGTGCAACAACAATTAGGTGGCGGTGTCGTTCGTGGTATCGCTCTGGGTTCTACTGACGGTCTGCGTCGTGGTCTGGTAGTTGAAAACTCTGGTGCGCCAATTAACGTACCAGTAGGTGTTAAAACACTGGGTCGCATCATGGACGTACTGGGTAACCCCATCGACGAAGCAGGCCCAATTGGTGAAGAAGAGCGTATGTCTATTCACCGTGCAGCGCCTAGCTACGAAGAACAATCAAGCGCGGTAGAACTGCTTGAAACCGGCATCAAGGTAATCGACCTGGTCTGCCCATTCGCTAAGGGTGGTAAAGTTGGTCTGTTCGGTGGTGCGGGTGTAGGTAAAACCGTAAACATGATGGAACTTATCCGTAACATCGCTATCGAGCACAGCGGCTACTCAGTATTCGCCGGTGTTGGTGAGCGTACTCGTGAGGGTAACGACTTCTATCACGAAATGAACGATTCAAACGTTCTGGATAAAGTATCACTGGTATATGGTCAGATGAATGAACCACCAGGTAACCGTTTACGTGTTGCTCTGACGGGTCTGACGATGGCAGAAAAGTTCCGTGACGAAGGTCGCGACGTACTGTTCTTCGTTGATAACATCTACCGTTATACCCTGGCTGGTACTGAGGTATCTGCTCTGTTAGGCCGTATGCCATCAGCAGTAGGTTATCAGCCTACACTGGCTGAAGAGATGGGTGTTCTGCAGGAGCGTATCGCTTCTACCAAGACTGGTTCAATTACGTCAATCCAGGCGGTATACGTACCAGCCGATGACTTGACTGACCCGTCTCCAGCTACCACCTTTGCTCACTTGGATGCAACGGTAGTACTGTCTCGTGATATCGCGTCTTTAGGTATCTACCCTGCGGTAGACCCTCTGGATTCAACTTCACGTCAGCTTGATCCACTGGTAATCGGTCAGGAACACTACGAGACTGCTCGTGGCGTTCAAACGGTATTACAGCGCTATAAAGAGCTGAAAGATATCATCGCGATTCTGGGTATGGACGAACTGTCTGACGAAGATAAACTGGTTGTAACACGCGCTCGTAAAATTCAGCGTTTCCTGTCTCAGCCGTTCTTTGTAGCAGAAGTATTCACTGGTTCTCCAGGTAAATACGTTTCTCTGAAAGACACCATCAGTGGCTTTAAAGGTATCCTGGAAGGTGAATATGATCACCTGCCAGAGCAAGCCTTCTACATGGTTGGTTCTATCGACGAAGCGCTGGAAAAAGCCAAGAAATAAGCCTTGTTAGTCCTGGCTGTTAGCTGAAAAGCTGGCCGCCAGGCGAACAATGGCTTTACGTACCTATCAGGAGGTTATTATGGCAATGACAGTTCATCTGGATGTAGTAAGCGCAGAAAAGTCTATCTTTTCTGGTCTCGTTGAAACAATGCAGGTGACAGGAAGCGAAGGTGAACTGGGTATTTACCCTGGCCACGCGCCTCTGATCACTGCAATTAAGCCTGGCATGGTGCGTTTGGTTAAACAGCACGGTGAAGAAGAAGTTATTTATGTTGCCGGTGGTGTACTTGAAGTACAACCTGGCAGTGTAACTGTTCTGGCCGATACGGCAGTAAGAGCAGAAGACTTGGATGAACAAGCTGCTGAAGAAGCTAAACGACGTGCAGAAGAGCACATCGCCAATCCAGGTGCTGATTTTGATTACGCCGAAGCTGCATTAGAGCTAGCCGAAGCAATTGCCCAGTTACGATTAATTAATAAACTGCGCAAGTAAATCGTTATAAGCATTATCTGAAAACCCGGGCACTGCCCGGGTTTTTTTATGGTGGTGCGCCGGGCATGGCGCGTAGTGCGAAAGCACTGTTCGATTCATTGTGGTGGTGAGTCGATGACTTGGAGGTGAAAGTCCTCTGCACACCCGGCAAGGGGAAGTGCTAGCCGAACGGCAAGGG
>Ga0213837_1001257_pt1 | contig 14556 bp, 6 predicted proteins | sample SWPATP12_FD_160572 | JGI IMG/M metagenome (GOLD analysis project Ga0213837, IMG submission 160572) | Coastal seawater microbial communities from Marineland, Florida, United States - SWPA TP1 #2 | ecosystem: Environmental > Aquatic > Marine > Coastal | place: USA: Florida | collected 2016-08-06
TGGCGCTGGCCGTGCAGCGGCTGAACGCCCGCCACCCGCGCTGACGCACTTCCCGGCGTGCGTGCTGCGCTGCGGGGCCCATCCGTCGCGGGGGCCGCTCCGAATAGTTCTATGACGCCTTTTTGGCGTGTGGAAACTGTACGGATACCTAACTGGAGATGATCGTGAACAAGACTTTCAAGACCGCTACCCGGATCGCCGCAGGATCAGCGCTGGCACTCTCTGCCTTCGCCGCCGCATCGATGCCCGCGCAGGCAAGCGTCGCGGAAGCAACGGGTTACAGCCAGTCTTCCGTGTCCGACGCCCAGCCCGCGACCGGTTCGATCGCCGACGGCGGCATCCTCAACGGCGGGATTATCAACGGCCCGCTCATCGACGGCCCGCTGGTGACTACCGGCGGGATCAACACCGGCGGAATTGGTCCGTTCCAGTTCGGCCAGTTCCAGTAACCCTCCCCACCACCCCAAGCTGATCCCTCCTGTGCCCGGCCGCCACGGCCGGCCACTGGGGGTCGAACCTGCCTGAGCTCACGGCGCGGGCCCCTTTGGCGTGCCCCGGCGCGCCCTTGGGCCCGCAGAGACCCGAGAAGGAACATGTCCCAGACTCCCCTGCACCACCTGTCCGACGACGCCGAAGCCAGGCTTGAGCTGACCCCGGCTCAGCGCGGCATCTGGTACGCCCAGCGGCTGGCGCCGGACAACCCTATGTTCCAGATCGGCCAGTTCATTGAAATCCTTGGCCCCGTGGATGTCCGGGTGCTCGGCGAAGCGGTTCGGCAGGCCGTGGCCGAGACGGACGCGCTGAACATGGCCTTCGGGGAGGACGACGCCGGCCCGTTCCAGCGTCCGCAGCCCCGGACAGGGACGCTGCTGGACGTCACGGACTTGGGCAGCGTCGCGGACCCGGAGGCCGAAGCACGGGCACTGATGGACGCGGACCTTGGATTGCCCCGCGCCACCGCCGACGACAACCTGCTCCACACGGAGCTGATCCGGCTCTCAGAAGAGCGCCACTTCTTCTACCAGCGCGTCCATCACGTCCTGCTGGACGGCTACTCCGCCGTGCTCGTCCTCAAACGCGTGGCCGAGCTCTACAACGCGCTCCTGGACGGAACCGGCGAAGGCACGGCCGGGCAGCCGTATGTTACCAACAAGGCAGCCTTCGGGTCCCTGCCGGAACTCCTCGCCGCCGAGTCCGACTATGTCGGTTCGGCCGCATCCGATACCGACCGAGCCCGCTGGGAGGACGAATTGAGTGGTGCACCGGCGGCATCCGGGCTGGCCGGCAGGCCGGCAGGTACGGCGTCCTCGCTGGTGCGCGCGGCCACTGCCATGCCCGAAATGACAGCGGCCGCGCTGCAGTCGGCCGAGGCGTCCGCGACCGCCCTCGTCCTGACAGCCGCCGGCCTGTACCTGCACCGGATCACCGGCGAACGCGAAGTTTCCGTGGCCCTGCCCGTGACCGCACGCCGGGGCAAGCTGGCCAAAACCACCCCGTCCATGCTGTCCAACGTCCTCCCGTTGCGGCTCGACGTCGACCCCGGCGCAACCGTTCGTGACACCACAGCGGCCATGGCGGCGAAACTGCGCGGCGCCCTCATCCACCAGCGCCACCGCTTCGAAGACCGCACTCCCCAGGCGGGCTATCTTGGGCCTTCCGTCAACATCCTTCCCGTCCTGGACGGCATCCGGTTCGGCCCCGCCCGGGGCACCATGAACATCCTCTCCACCGGCCCCATCGACGACCTCTCGATCGTCATCCACGGGCTGGACACCGGCGCGGTGGCCGAAGCCGCCGCGCCCACAGTCCAGTTCGAAGCCAACTCGGCGCTCTACAGCCAACGCCGGCTGCAGGAGCATCTGGACCGTTTCCTCCGCCTACTCGGGGACGTCGCCACCCGGCCCGAGGCGCCCCTGGCCGCACTGACGGTCACCACCGCCGCCGAGAAACGGTCGCTGCTGGCCGCCGGCGAGGCAGGCGGCAGCACGCTGCCAAGCCACACCATCGTGGAAGAATTCCGAAAAAATGCCCTGGAGGCGAGCGCCCGCACCGCCGTCGTGGCACCCGACGGCGAGCTCAGTTTCAGCGAACTGGAGGCCCGGTCCAACCAGTTGGCCAGGTTCCTTAGCAGCCACGGGGCGGGTCCGGGGACGACCGTGGCCGTCCGACTGGACCGCAGCGTCCTGCTGCCGGTCTCGATCCTCGCCATCCTGAAATCCGGGGCTGCGTACCTGCCGCTGGATCCGGACTACCCCGCTGGCAGGGTTGAGGGCATGCTGGAGGACGCTTCACCCGTGCGCCTGCTCACGAGCACCAGCTTCACCGACGCCGGCTCGGAACATGCGGAAATTACCACAACCGTCCCGGTCACGGTCCTCGACTCCGCCCTGATGACCTCCTGCCTGGACGGCAAGGATCCGGCGCCGCCGCCGCCCGCGGCCGGCCAGCAGGATCTGGCCTACGTCATCTTCACGTCCGGGTCCACCGGCCGCCCCAAGGGCGTCGGCGTCGAACACCTCGCACTTTTGAACCTCTACACCTCGCACCGCGACAGCATTTTCGCCCCGGCCGAAGAGCGCCTGGCCAGGAAACTGAAAGTGGCGCACACAGCCGGACTCTCCTTCGATGCCTCCTGGGACCCGATCCTGTGGCTGATCGCCGGCCACGAACTCCACCTCGTGGACAACCAGACCCGCCGCGATCCAGAGGCGCTGAGCAGCTACCTCGCGGCTAAGGCGATCGACTCGCTCGAGACCACCCCGTCATTCGCCAAGGCGCTCCTGGCCGGCGGTCTCTTCGACCAGCCGGCCCATCCCTCGGTAGTGGCGCTGGGCGGGGAAGCCGTGGACCCGGCCCTGTGGAACGCCCTCGCCGGCCATGACGGCCTGGTGGCGTACAACTTCTATGGACCCACGGAAACCACCGTGGACTCCCTCACCGCCGTCATGGAGCCCGGTACCGAACCGACGCTGGGCGAATCCGTCGCCAACAGCCGGCACTACATCCTGGACTCGGGCCTTAATCCCGTGCCCGTCAACGCCATCGGCGAACTCTACGTCGCCGGCGTGAACCTCGCACGCGGCTACCTGGACAAGCCCGGGCTAAGCGCGGAGCGTTTTGTAGCCGACCCATTCTCCCCGGACGGGTCCAGAATGTACCGCACCGGCGACGTCGTCCGCCGGCTCCCGGACGGAACGCTGGAGTTCCGCGGGCGGATGGATGCCCAGGTCAAGATCCGCGGCTTCCGGATCGAACTGGCCGAAATCGAAGAGGTGCTCCGGGGCCTGGACGGGGTGGAGCACGCCGCCGTCGCAGTCTCCAAGAACCGGGCCGGCTATGACCAGCTGCTCGGCTATGTCACCGCCGCCGAGGCGCTGGACACGGCCGCGCTCCGGCAGCAGGCGCGCCGGCTCCTGCCCGATTACATGGTCCCCACGGCCGTCCAGCAGATCCCGGCGATCCCGCTGACGGCCAACGGCAAGCTGGACACGGGCGCGCTCCCCGCCCCGGAACGGGACGGACCCGTCGCCGGACCACGCAACGAACAGGAACGAATCGTGGCTGAGGCGTTCCAGGAAGTCCTCGGACTGGCGGCCGTGGGACTCGACGACGACTTCTTCGAACTGGGCGGGCACTCATTGCTGGCGACCCGGCTGGCGGCCTTGCTCCGCGACCGGACCGGGACCGCTCCGGCTTTGCGCACGGTCTTCGAACAACCCACGGTGGCAGCCCTCGCCGCAACCTTGGAGGAGGGAACGGGCAGCGCCCACCCCCTGCTTCCGGCCGAACGACCCGCCGCGGTGCCCCTCTCCTTCGCCCAGCGCCGCTTATGGTTCCTGAACCGGTTGGATCCGGGCTCCGCGGCATACAACATCCCGGTGGTGCTGGACCTCAAGGGCGGCCTGGACGTGGACGCACTGGAAGAGGCCATTAACCTGGTAGCCGCTCGGCACGAAACGCTGCGTACGGTGTTCCCTTTGGTGGATGGCGAACCGGTCCAGCAGATCCGTCCGGCCGGCCAGGGTCCGGTGGAGCTCTTGGCCGTCCAATGCGCCGCTGACTCCCTGGACGGCGCACTCGCGGCGGACACCGGCCGCGGGTTCGACGTCACCCGTGAACTGCCGCTGCGGGCAGTCCTCTTCCAGCTGGCCCCGGACCACCATGTGCTCGCGCTGACGCTGCACCACATCGCCGCCGACGGTTGGTCCCTGGCCCCGCTCGCGCATGACCTTTCCCTGGCCTACAACCGTCTGCTATCCCGCGACCGCGACGCGCTGGCACCGCTGCCTGTCCAGTACGCGGACTACACGCTCTGGCAGCGCGGCCAACTGGGCAGCGAGAATGACCCCGCGAGCGCCATCTCACGCCAGCTCGAGTTCTGGGCCCGCGAACTGCGCGGCGCCCCGGAGGAGCTCGTTTTGCCGTACGACGCTGTCCGCGGGGTGGAGAGCGCCGGCGCAGCCGCGGCGTCCGTCCCGTTGGAAATCGGCCCGCTAATCTCCGCCCGGCTCAATAAACTGGCCCGAGACCACAACGCCAGCCTCTTTATGGTGCTGCAGGCCGCACTCGCGGCCCTGCTGACGAAGTCTGGCGCGGGAGAGGACATCCCGCTGGGCACCCCCGTGGCCGGACGGACCGACACCCAGCTCGACGAACTGGTCGGTTTCTTCGTGAATACCCTGGTACTGCGGACCAACACCTCCGGCAACCCGAGCGCCGCGGAACTCGTGGAGAGCGTCAGATACACGAATCTGCACGCCTACGCCAACCAGGACGCCCCATTTGAACGCGTGGTCGAAGAGCTTAACCCGGCCCGATCGCAGTACCGGCACCCGCTGTTCCAGGTCATGCTGACCCTGCAAAACACTGCTGCGGCCGGGCTGTCCATGGACGGCCTGCAGGCCACCGCCGACCTTAGCCGGGAACCCGGCGGGGCTAAGTTCGATCTGCTGCTGGATCTGGCCGAAGGCGCGCCCACGGGTGCGGCGTCCCCGGCGGGCATCCGAGGGTCACTCGCATACAACCCGGCGCTGTTCACCCGGGCCACAGTGGAGCAGCTCGCGGCCGGATTCCTCGCTGTCGTCGAACAGTTCGCCGCCGACTCCGGCGTGACCCTGGACCGGCTGCGGATCCAGTCCCCGGAACACCAGGCGAAGGCGCTGGCGCAGAGCCTCCGGCCCGACGCGGCCCGGGACGCTAACCAGGACGGGATAGCGCAGGACGGGACGGTCCTGGACGCCTTCCGCGCCACCGCGGTACGTAAGCCTGACGCCCCGGCGCTGCGGGATGCCGCCGACCAGACCAGCTTCGGGCAACTCGACCGCCGGGTGCAGGACCTCGCCAAGGGCCTCATCGCCGCCGGCGTGGAACCAGGCGACCGTGTGGCGGTGGCGCTGCCGCGCACCGGCGATGTCGTTGCGGCCGCCCTGGCAGTCCTCGCCGCAGGGGCGGTCTACCTCCCGGTGGACCTGTCCTACCCGGAGGAGCGGATCCGGATCATCCTCGACGACGGCGCCCCCGCCGTCGTGATCTCCGCCGCCGAAAAGCCCGTAGCTGAAGACGCCGCCGACGGACCCCGCACGGTGGACGTCGCCGCCCTGATCGCAGCCGGCGCCCGCGTGACGGACGGGGCCCTGGCCGAGCGGCGGCCGGGGGCTGAGGACCTTGCCTATGTGCTGTACACCTCCGGCTCCACCGGCCGGCCCAAGGGCGTGACCGTCACGCACGGCGCCCTCGCGAACCTGTACCGCCACCACCACCGGACCTTTTACGCACCCCGCTTCGAGGCGGAGCCGGCGGGAACCGCCGTGGCGCACATCGCCGGTCTCGGGTTCGACGCCGCCTGGGACCCGATGCTCTGGATGGTCGCCGGGGCGGAACTCCACCTCGTCGCGGATGAGGTCCGTGCGGACGCCGAAGCGCTGGCCGCCTACTGCAGCGAGCACGCGGTCTCCGTCCTTGAAACCACGCCGTCCTACGCCGGCCAACTCCTGCAGTACGGGCTGCTGGCGGGGGCCCGCCGGCTGCCGCTGCTCCTCGCCCTGGGCGGAGAAGCGGTATCCCCGGAGCTGTGGAGCACCTTGGCTGCCTCGCCGGAGGTATCGGCGTACAACTTCTACGGCCCCACCGAGTTCACCGTGGATTCGGTCACCGCGGAAGTCGCCGGCGAAGCGCCCGTCATCGGCCGCGGCATCACCAACACTGATACTTTCGTCCTGGACCAGTACCTGGCCCTGGTCCCGGCCGGCGTGCCCGGAGAATTGTACCTGGCCGGAGCAGGCATGGCCCGCGGTTACGACCGCCGGCCCGCCGAAACGGCCGCGCGCTTCGTCGCGAACCCCTTCTCCGCGGACGGGACCCGCATGTATCGCACAGGCGATCTGGTCCGGCGCACGCCGGACGGCTCGCTGGAGTTCCTCTCCCGCACCGACGAGCAGGTCAAGGTGCGCGGATTCCGCATTGAGCTCGGCGAGATCGAGGCCGTGCTCTCGTCGCACCCCGGCGTCGACATCGCGGTGGCAGTGGCCGACGGCGAACCGGCCCACCGCGTCGTGGCGTACTACACCGGCAGCGCCGAACCGGAGGACGTGCGCCTCCTCGCCGGACGCCGGCTCCCGGACTACATGGTCCCTGCAGTCATGATGGCCCTGCCAGCCATCCCGCTGACGCCGCACGGCAAGCTGGACCGGAAGGCCCTGCCCGCCCCGTCCGCCGGCAGCGGCACCGGGGAAGCGCCGGCGACGCCGGACGAGCGCACAATGTGCGGCATCTTCGCCGGGGTCCTCGGCGCGGACACAGTCACCATGGGCGATGATTTCTTCGCCCTGGGCGGTCACTCCCTGCTGGCGGTCGCCATGATGGGCGGCATCCGGGAGGCTTTCGGTACCGACCTGCCGCTGCGCACCCTCTTCAACGAACCGACTCCCGCAGGGCTCCTGGCGGCCGTCCACAGGCACACCGGTGCAGCCGAAAGCACGGTCGATGAGCCGGCCACGGCTGCGGGTAAGGCAGACAGCCGGTCCAACGGTTCGTCCCTGACCGAATGGCTGGCCGGCCCGGACTCCGCTCGGCCGGACCACCCCGAACTGTCCTACGCGCAGTCCCGGATGTGGTTCCTCAACCAGCTGGACCCCGGCTCCGCGGACTACAACATTTCACTGGCGGTCCGCCTGCACGGCGGCCTTGACGAGGCGGCGCTGGACGCCGCGGTCCGTGCACTGTTCGCACGCCATGAGGTCCTGCGCACCGTGTATCCGGAAACCGGCGGCGTGGCGGAGCAACAAGTCCTGGACGCGGCCGGCGGCGAGGAAACGTGCATGCGGCTCGACGTCGTCAACGCGAAATCCGAAGCGGCGGTGGCGGCGATGTTGACGGCGGACGCCGGACGGGGCTTCGACGTCCGGTCGGAGCTTCCCCTGCGGGCGAAGCTGATCCGCGTCGGACCAGCCGGCAACCCGGACGAATGGGTCCTGCACCTTGTTATGCACCACATCGCCAGCGACGGGTCCTCGCTGGCCCCGCTGGCGCGGGATCTCTCCGCCGCGTACTCGGCAGCGCTCGACGGCGGCCCGGCGGAAGAGCCTGCCCCGTTGCCGCTGCAGTACGCCGAGTATTCGAACTGGCAGCGTCAGCAGCTCGGGGGCCCGGCCCTGCAGTCCAAGCTGGACCAGTGGCGGGACACTCTGGCCGGGATCCCGGCCGAGCTGATGCTGCCGGCTGACCACCGCCGGCCCCGCGAAGCCCGCCAACCCGCACGGCAGCTGAGCTTCCGGCTGGCTCCCGCCGTCGTCGCGGCCCTCAACGGGCTGGCCAAGACGGCCAGCGCGAGCCAGTTCATGGCCCTTCATGCCGGGCTTGCCGCGTTCCTGCACCGGACCGGCGCCGGCGATGACCTGGTCATCGGCTCCCCGACGGCGGGCCGGACCGATTCCGCGCTGGGGGAACTGGTCGGATTCTTCGTGAACACCCTGCCGCTGCGGGTTGACGCCGGCGGCGACCCGGGGTTGCGGACCATGCTGGCCCGTTCCCGGGAAAGCATCCTGGCGGCCTTCGACCGCGACGATGTTCCCTTCGAACGGCTTGTCGAGGCGGTTAACCCGGACCGGGAGCTGGGCCGCCACCCGCTGTTCCAGACCATGCTGACCGTGGACAGTGAGCCCTCGGCCGTACCGCAACTGCCCGGCGTCCGCATCACCCCGGAACCGGAGACAGCCTCCGGGGAAGCCAAGTTCGACCTCTCCTTCACGTTCCGTCCGGACAACGACGGCGGGCTCGTGGCGACCATCGACTACAACTCGGCGATGTTCGAGGAGGGCACCGCGCGCAGGCTCGCCGGCTCCTTCAGCCGCTTCCTTGAACTGGCTGCGCAGTCTCCGGATACCCCGGTGGCGCTGCTCCCGATGATCGACGAAGAGGAAGCCGCGCAGCTGATGCGGGCCACGGCCGGCTCCGGCACGGACGCCCCGGCCGGGAGCGGAGTGCTCGCCGCCCTCGCCGCGACGGCCCGTGCGGCGCCCCAGACGGCCGCGCTCGTCGCGGGCAGCAAAACCTTGAGCTACGCCGGTCTGATGGCCTCCGCGGCACGCATCGGTTCGTCCCTGACCGGGAACGGCGTCAACCCCGGCGACGTGATTTCCGTGATGCTGCCGCGCTCGGCCGCCACCGTGGAAAGTATCTTCGGAGTCTTGGCCGCAGGCGCGGTCTATAACCCGATCGACACTGAGTACCCGGATCAGCGCGCCGCGGCCATCATCGAAGACGCGGCGCCGCCGGTCCTGTTGACCAGCCGCAGCGAGTCACCCCGGGTGGAGGGACTCCTGGCCGGCCTCCCGGTCCGGCCGAGGGTTCTGCTGTTTGAGGAGCTGGCGGCGGTAACCGACGGAGCGGCCGAGCACACCTTCCGCGAGCCCGATCCCCGTGAGCTGGCCTACGTCACGTTCACTTCCGGCTCTACCGGCCGGCCCAAGGGTGTGGAAGTCAGCCACGGGTCACTCGCGGCGCTGTTGTCTTCGCACCGCGAAACGCTGCTGTCCGGCCTCCCCGAACAGCGCAGGGTTGCCCACACGACGGGCGTCGGCTTCGACGCGTCCTGGGATCCGATCCTCTGGATGGTGGACGGCCACGAGCTGCACCTGGTCGACGACGAGACGCGCCGGGACTCCCAGCAGCTTGCCGCCTACTTCGCCCGCCACGGCATCACAGCCTGGGAGACCACCCCGGGCTATCTCCGGCAGCTCCTCAGCGAACCGGCGTTCACCGCACTGCTGGATGCGCAGGCCGCGGCAGGCAGCAGCTTCAGCCTGGCCCTCGGCGGCGAGGCGTTCGACGCCGATCTTTGGAGCATGGTGGCCGCGCACCCGGGGCTCCGCGCCTGGAACCTCTACGGGCCCACCGAGGCCACCGTGGATACCGTCCTGGCCCGGGTCGGCGACACCGCGGACCCGGTGCTGGGATCCCCCACCGCCGGGACCCGACTGTATGTCCTGGATGACCGGCTACAGCACGTGATGGCTGGCGGCGCCGGGGAACTCTACATTGCCGGCCGACAACTGGCGCGCGGCTACCGCGGCCGTCCGGAGCTGACCGCCGAGCGTTTCGTTGCGGATCCCTTTGCCGGCCGGGGCGAGCGTATGTACCGCACCGGGGACGTGGTGTACCGGCACGCGGACGGCCGGCTGGTGTTCGGCGGCCGCAACGATGACCAGCTGAAGATCCGCGGTTTCCGGGTCGAACCAGGCGAGGTGGAGAAGGCCCTGCGCCAGGCTCCCGGTGTCAGGGAAGCCCTGGTCCGGGCTGTCGGCACGGACGCGCCGGCGGACACCCGCCTGATCGGGTATGTCGTCGCGGCCGAACCCGAAGCCGACCCCACTGCCCTTGCCGACGCGGTCCGCGGGCACGTCCGGGGACTGCTGCCGGACTACATGGTGCCGGCCGCCGTCGTCGTCATCGATTCGGTCCCCCTGACGCCGCACGGCAAGGTGGACGCCGAATCCCTCCCGAACCCCGGGAACGCGGCACGGGGTGCCGGGCGCACCCCCCGGACGCCTCGGGAGAAAACCGTTGCGGGCATCTTCGCAGAGGTCCTGTCCCTGGAGCGGGTGGGCGTTGACGATTCCTTCTTCGAACTCGGGGGCCATTCCTTCCTCGCCAGGCCGCTGATCGCCAAGGTCAACGCCGCGCTGGGAACCGATCTGCAGGTCCAGTCGCTATTCCGGGCGCCCACGGTCGAGGGCCTGCTGCGGGAAGCGTCCAAGGGCGCCGCCGAGAGCGCCGCGGACAGCCTGCGGCAACTTCTGCCCTTGCGGACCAGCGGAACCAAACTGCCGCTCTTCGCCGTTCACCCGGCCTCCGGGATCAGCTGGGGCTACGCCTCCATGCTGGGCAAACTGGATCCCGAGCGTCCCTTGGTCGGACTGCAGATGCCCGGTATGGAGCCCGGCCGGACCCATCCGGTGCAGGCCGGAACCCTGACAGAGCTCGCTGACGACTACATTGCAAAGATCCGGTCCGTCCAGCCGGAAGGCCCGTACCACCTGATGGGCTGGTCCTTCGGCGGACATCTGGTCCACCGTTTAGCCACACGGCTGCAGGAACTCGGCGACGAAGTGGCGACCCTGGCCATCCTGGACGCCTTCCCCGGCACCCAGGAGACCAACGCCGACGTCGGGACCGGCCCCGCCCTCTGGGCCAGCTACCTCGAGGCCCAGGGCTACGAGCTGGGCGACGAGGACCGGGAAGGACTGGACGGGCCGCGGGCCCTGGAAATCCTGCGCGAGCACCACAACCCGCTGGGCACGGTCCCCCTGGACTCGGTCGAGGCCATGGTGGGGAACTTCCCCGCACTGGCCCGGCTGATTCGGGGGGAGCAGCCGCAGCGCTTCGACGGGGAGCTGCTGTTCTTCCGCGCCACCCGCGAAGTGCCGGAGGGAACCCCGGGGGGCACAGCGTGGCAGCCGTTCATCACCGGGGCCATCACCGAAGTCTCCGTGGATGAACGCCATTCCCAGCTCTTAAGTGACCGGGCTCTCAGCGCAATCATGCCCGCCTTGGCCATCCAGCTGGGCGGCCCAGCCGAATAACCAGTGATGCCCCCGTTCCATCGCAAGGGGCGGTCCGAACGACAGAACCGACAGGAAAGGTCAACGTGACGAATCCATTCGATGACAAGTCCGCAACGTTCTCCGTACTCGTGAACGAGTACCAGCAGCACTCCCTCTGGCCCGCCTTCGCGGCAGTGCCGCAAGGCTGGGTGACCATGTTCGGCCCGGACGGCCGCGAGGCCTGCCTGGACTACGTCGCCCGGACCTGGACCGACATGGCTCCGCGTAAAGTCGCCGAACTCGCCGCCTCGCAGTGATCCGGGTCGAGAACGTCAGCAAGAGTTTCGGCAGCTTCAAAGCCCTCGACGGCCTAAACCTGCGGGCCGGCGAAGGGACTGTACTGGGATTGCTGGGCCCGAACGGCTCCGGGAAGACCACCACCGTCAAGGTGCTCACCACCCTGCTGGCCCCGGACAGCGGCGATGCCCGCGTGGCCGGGCACTCCGTGCTTAGCGAACCGGAACTGGTGCGGCGTAACCTCGGGTTGTCCGGGCAGTACGCGGCCGTGGACGAAAAGTTGACCGCCTTCGAAAACCTGCACATGGTGGGCCGGCTGTACGGCATGAACAGGCACAACGCCATGGCCCGGGCGCATGAACTGCTCGGCAGCTTCCGGCTCTCCGATGTCGCCGGGAAGCGCGCCGGAACGTTTTCCGGCGGTATGCGCCGCCGGCTCGACCTCGCCGGCGCCATCGTGGCCCGGCCGAAGGTGGTGGTGCTCGACGAGCCCACCACCGGGCTGGACCCCCGGGGCCGGCTCGACACTTGGGACGTCGTGTCCCGGCTCGTGGCGGACGGCACCACCGTGCTGCTGACCACTCAGTACCTTGAAGAGGCAGACCGGCTGGCGGACCACATCGCCGTCATCGACCATGGCCGTGTCATCGCCGAGGGGACGTCCGCGGAACTGAAGCAGAGCGCCGGGTCGGAACGGATTGACGTTGTGATGCGCCGTGCAGCGGACCTCGCCGCGGCCGCCTCGGTGCTGTCCCAGGCCGCCGGCGCCAGGGCAGACGAGGACCCGCAGAACCTCCGCCTGTCCGTCGCCGCTCCCGAGGGCCACCGGTTGATGGTCCGGGTCCTGTCCGAACTAGACGCCCGGTCCCTGCAGGTCGAGGAAGCCTCCTTGCGCCGACCCACCCTGGACGATGTGTTCTTGCAGCTCACGGGCCATGCCACGGCCGCAGCACCGGAAGCCCACGCCCCGGAGAAAGTCGGGGTGCCCGTATGAGCGCCATCACCGCAGCCGTCCGGGACAGTTCCGTCATAGCCCGGCGCAACCTTATCAATGTGGTCCGCACTCCGGGGGCGCTGGTCACGGGCATAGTGCAGCCCGTCATGTTTGTCCTGCTGCTGGGCTACGTCTTTGGCGGAGCCCTGGGCGGTGACCAGTACCGCAGCTACCTGATCGGCGGCATCCTGGCCCAGACCCTGACCTTCAACGCGTCATTCACGGCCGTCTACCTGGCCAAGGACCTGCAGCTGGGGCTCATCGACCGGTTCCGGTCGCTGCCGATGTCCCGGGTGGCCGTCATCCTGGGACGCACTTCCTCCGACCTGTCCACCAGCATTCTGTCCGTAGCGGTGACGCTGCTCTGCGGCCTCGCGATCGGCTGGCGGATCACCACCGGCCCGGGCGCCGCCCTCGCGGCACTGGCGCTGCTCCTGCTGTTCGCCTTTGCCGTGTCCTGGATCGGTGCCGTCATCGCCCTGACCGCCCGCAGCGTGGAGGTGGCACAGAGCCTGGGCCTGGTATGGCTCTTCCCGGTCACGTTCGTCTCCGGCGCCTTCGTCTCCGTCAGCTCCCTCCCCGGCCCGCTTCGGGTTATCGCCGAGTGGAACCCCGTGACTGCGGTGGCGACGGCTGCGCGGGAACTGTTCGGCAACGCCGCCCCGGCCGGATTCGCCGCCCCCGGCGGCTGGCCCGCGGAAAACGCCGTGCTCTACTCGGCCCTCTGCAGCCTCGGCATCATCGCGGTCTTCGCTCCGCTGGCAATCGCCCAGTACCGCCGGATCAGCAAACGATGAGAGCGTCCGACGGCGGCCCGGACGGCGTTGCCTACCTGACCGTGAGCACTGCCGACGTCCAGGCCGCCGCCGCACCCGCAGGCGGGCTGGAAGCGTTCCTGTCGCCACTGGAACGGGCATCCTCGCTTCGCTTCCGGCGTGCGGAAGACCGGCTGGACTACGCCGCCTCCCACGCGTTGTTCCGGCTTCTCGCCGCTTGGCGGCTGGGAGGGCGCGTGCGCTCCGCCGCCGGCCTGGACGTCCGCCGGCAGTGCATCAGCTGCGGAAGCACGGAGCACGGCAAGCCCTGGGTCAAGGGTGTCGCCTTGAGCCTGTCCCGCAGCCAGGGCCTTGTGATGGCGGCGGCCGGACCGGACGGCCTCCCACTGGGGGCAGACATCGAGAAGGTGCCCGCGGAGATCTTTCCCGGTTTTGACGAGTACGCCGTCGCAGCGTCCGAGCTGCCCGGTCCGGACGCTCCCGGGCTTTCCGACGTCGAACGGATCCAGCTCTGGGTTGCCAAGGAAGCGGTCCTGAAAGCCGCAGGCCTGGGGCTTGCCCTCGATCCTTCCGCGGTTGCGCTGCTTCCGGCGGCCAGCCCCGGCGCCGGCGTTCCGGCTGGCCGGGGTGCGGGACTGTGGCGCGCGGGGAGCCCCGGGAACCCGTCGGTCGACGGGCTGCTCGCCTGGTCGGTTCCGGCGCCGGACGGCTTCGCCGCCGCTGTTGCCGCCGGCGACGGCGCACCCGGCCGCCCAGTATCCCTTTCCGAGATCCTCGCCACTAAACTCTAGGGCATAAACGTCAAACGTCTAACCTTTAGGGATGGTTAGCAACACAGCGGCACCCGCGATCTCCCCCTCCGCCCCACCGGTGACGGCGCGTTCCCGCGGTGCGGTCCTTGCCGGCGTGGTGGCGATCGTCCTGATCGGCCTCAACCTGCGCGCGGGCATTACCGGGGCAGCGGCTCTCTTCCACGAACTGCAGCAGATACTCGGCTACAGGCCGCTGATCGCCGCCTTGCTCCCCTCCATCCCCACGCTGTGTTTCGCCGTGGCGGGCGCGGCAACGTCCTGGCTCACCCGGCAGCTGGGACTCGAAAAAGCAATCCTGCTCTCGCTCGTCATGCTGGCCGGCGGCCTGCTGCTGCGGGGCATCCCGTCCACCGGAATGCTGCTGGCCGGCACCGTGGCCGGCATGTCCGGGCTGGCGATCTGCAATGTGGCGATGCCGTCCTTCATCCGCACCCACTTCGCCGACCGAACCTCGCTGATGACGGCGCTGTACACGGTGACGATGACAACTGGCGCCACTGTGGTGGCCATGCTGATCGTTCCGGTGGCGCAGTCGCTCGGCTCGCCGTCGGCCGGGCTGGGCGCCATCGGCATCCTGGCCCTTTCCGCTTGCCTCGGCTTCATCCCGATCGCCCTGCACGCCCATCACAACGCGCCCG
>Ga0213837_1001259_pt1 | contig 14549 bp, 12 predicted proteins | sample SWPATP12_FD_160572 | JGI IMG/M metagenome (GOLD analysis project Ga0213837, IMG submission 160572) | Coastal seawater microbial communities from Marineland, Florida, United States - SWPA TP1 #2 | ecosystem: Environmental > Aquatic > Marine > Coastal | place: USA: Florida | collected 2016-08-06
GAGGAGCGCCACGTCTTCGTCGCCGTGCAGCACCCGGGCGAGGACGGCAGCTTTGAGGCGCAGAACTCCCGGTTCCCGGACTACGTCGCCGCCGGAGCGACGCCCAAGCCCGGACAGGCCCGGGTTCCCCGCCCGTCCGTGGTCCAGGTCTTCCGCGCCGACGACTGACCCCCTCGCCCCTCCTCACCTCCCGACGCTCCCTCACGTCTGGCGGGTTTTGGGTGACGCTCCCTCACATCCGGCTCCTCGGGGGCCGGAGGTGAGGGAGCGTTTGCGTTGGGGCGGTCGGATGTGAGGGAGCGTCGGTTGGTGGGCGGCCGGAGGTGAGGGAGCGTCGGGGTGGGGCCGGGAACTGATAATTTGAACAGTGTGAATAATCCGGCCGAATTGGTTGTCCCCAGAGTCCAGGCAGCTATTGCCCTTGCATTCGGCGAGGAGTTCCGCCAGACGGATCCGGTGATCCGGCCCTCGCAGTTCGCCGACATCCAGATCAACGCGGCCATGGCCCTGGCCAAGAAGGTCGGCCTGCCGCCGCGCGATGCCGCCGCCCGGATCGTGGAGTCCCTGGACCTCGACGGCGTCTGCAGCCTGGTCGAGATCTCCGGACCCGGTTTCATCAACCTCACCTTCGACGGCACCTGGATCGAGGAACTGCTCAACACCCCGGAACCCACCGGCGCGCAGCCCGCGCCGCTGCACCGCGTCGTCGTCGACTATTCCTCCCCGAACGTCGCCAAGGAAATGCACGTCGGGCACCTGCGCACCACGGTGGTCGGCGACAGCATCGTGCGCGTCCTCGAATCGCTGGGCCACACCGTGATCCGGCAGAACCACATCGGCGACTGGGGCACCCCGTTCGGCATGCTGATCGAGCACTGGCTGGAGGTAGGGGAGGACTCGCCGGAGGCGGCCCTGCTGGTGGATGACCCGAGCGCCTTCTACCAGGCAGCCCGCGCCAAATTCGACGCCTCCGCCGCGGCCGCAGGCGACGAATCGGACGGCTTCGCCACCCGCGCCCGGCTCCGGGTGGTGGCCCTGCAGGGCGGGGACCCGGAAACCTTCGCCGTCTGGCAGCGGCTCGTGGCCCAGTCCAAACGCTACTTCAACGCCATCTACTCGATGCTCGGCATCAGCCTCACCGACGACCACATCGCCGGCGAAAGCTCCTACGACGCGCATCTGGCACAGCTGTGCCAGGAACTCGAGGAGCGCGGCATTGCCCGGGTCAGCGAGGGCGCGCTCTGCACCTTCCCGGCCGGCTTCATCGGCCGCGACGGCGACCCGCTGCCGCTGATCATCCGCAAGTCCGACGGCGGCTACGGCTACGGCACCACCGACCTCGCCACCATCCGCTACCGGGTCCGGGAACTGGAAGCAGACCGGGTGCTCTACGTCGTGGGCGCGCCGCAGAACGTGCACCTGCGCATGGTCATGGCCACGGCCCGCGACGCCGGCTGGTTGCCGGACACGGTCGAAGCCACCCACGTCCAGATCGGCAACGTGCTCGGCGAGGACGGCAAGATCCTCAAGTCCCGCGCCGGCAACCCGGTCAAGCTGATGGCGCTGCTGCAGGAGGCCGTGGACCGCGCCCGCGCCGTCATCGACGCCAGCCGGCCCGAGCTCAGCGACGCCGAGCGGGCCGTCACGGCACGGCAGGTGGGCATCGGCGCGGTCAAGTACGCCGACCTCTCCACCGGGCACGACACCGAGTACGTCTTCGACTTCGACCGGATGCTCGCCCTCAGCGGCAACACCGGCCCGTACGTCCAGTACGCGGCAGCCCGGATCCGCTCCATCCTGCGCAAGGCCGGGGAACTCGAACGCCACACCGGTGCCGACGCCGCACCCGGGGCGAGGATCGCCGTCGTCGAACCCGCCGAACGCGCGCTGGCCCTGCACCTGCTCGAATACGACGTCACGCTGCAAAAGGTCGGCGAGCTGCTTGAACCGCACCGGCTCTGCGCGTACCTGTTCGAGCTCGCGCAGCTCTTCACGTCCTTCTACGACCAGTGCCCCGTGCTCAAGGCCGACGAAACGGTCCGGGAATCGCGGCTGGCCCTGTGCGGGCTCGTCCTGCAGCGGCTCTCCAGTGGCCTGGCGCTGCTGGGCATCGAGACGCCGGAGAACATGTGAGCCCGTCCGGGGAACCGGCCCAGCCTGCAGCCGGCGGCCTCGGCGCGGTTGAGGCCGCGCGGGTGGCCGTCGCGGCCCTGATAGGCGCCGGTGTGCGGTACGTCGTGGTGGCCCCGGGGTCCCGCTCGGCGCCGATGGCCTACGCGCTGGCCGAGGCCGACGCCGCCGGCCGGGTGGAGCTGCTGGTCCGGATCGACGAACGCGACGCCGGCTTTACCGCCCTGGGCCTGGCGCTGGCCACCGGGGCCCCCGCGGCCGTGCTGACCACCTCGGGCACCGCCGTCGGGAACCTGCTGCCGGCTGTGATGGAGGCCAACCATGCAGCCGTGCCGCTGGTGGTCCTCTCCGCGGACCGGCCGGAGGAACTCCGCGGCACCGGGGCCAACCAGACCACCGTGCAGCCCGACCTCTTCGGCGAACACGTCCGCTTCGCCGCCGATGTTCCCGCGGGGGACAACCCGCTCCGCGCCGTCGAGACCGCGCTGAGCGCCGCCACCGGGGCCTTCGAGGACATCCCGCCCGGGCCGGTGCAGCTCAACCTTGCCTTCCGCGACCCGCTGGTCCCCGCCGCCGGCGACGGGCTCGGTGAAGCGTCCGGCCGCCGGGTCCACCAGGCCGCTCGCCATCCGCTCGCCCTGGACTTCCCGGCAGCCTCGACGGCGCTGCCGGAGCGGCGCTCCGTGGTCCTGGCCGGGCACGACGCCGGTCCGGTCGCCGAGGCGTTTGCCCGCGCCCACGGCCTGCCGCTGCTCGCCGAGCCCTCCTCGAACGCCCGGTTCGGCCCGAACGCGGTGGGCCCCTACCGGCTGCTGCTGGAGCACTTCGGCCCGGACTCCGTCCAGCCGATCGAACGCGTGGTGCTCTTCGGCCGCCCCACCCTGTCCCGGCCCGTGTCCGCCCTGCTGGCCCGTGCCGACGTCCCCTCCGCGCTCTACCAGCCGGTGCCGGTGGCCTGGTACGAGCCCGGCCGGCGCACCGAGTTGCCGCTCGAGACCCTGGCGGACCTGGCCGACTTCGCCGGACGCGGCCCGGCGGCGTGGCTCGACGCGTGGCTGCTGGCCGGCGCCGCCGCCCAGCACGCCCTGGACTCGGTGCTTGCAGATTCCGCCGCCTCGGGCCCCGCGGTGGGTGCCCTGGTCTGGGAAGACGTCCGCGGGCAGCTCGTCCTGGGCTCCTCCAATGGCATCCGCGACGTGGACCTTGCCGGGGCTCCGCCGCAGGAACCCCAGGCCACCGTCTTCGCCAACCGCGGCCTCGCCGGGATCGACGGAACCCTGGCCACCGCCACCGGCATCGCCGTCGGCGGCCGGCAGCAAACCACCGTCCTGCTGGGCGATGTGACGTTCCTGCACGACGCCGGCGGGCTACTGCTGGGCGCGGGGGAGACCGTGCCGGACCTGCGGATCGTGGTCCTGAATGACGCCGGAGGGGCCATCTTCGGGCTGCTGGAACACGGCGCCGTCGAACAGTCCGGCCGCTACGGAACCGCCGTCGAACGACTCTTCGGGACCCCGCACACGGTGGACCTTTCCGCCCTCGCCGCCGCGTACGGCGTAGCGCACCGCGCGGTCAGCACGACGGCGGACCTCGCCGCAGCGCTGGCCGAGCCGGTGGAGGGCCGCAGCATCATCGAGGTGCGCACCGACCGGCATGGCCTGCGGGATCTGCATGGGCGCATCCGAGACGCCGTCCGTGCCGCGGTGGCCGGGGGACTGGGCCTGTAGCCCGGCCGATCCGCTAGGCCCACGGGTTTCCGCCGCAGAAACGGACAGCCGCTACGTGGTTCCACGTAGCGGCTGTCCGGAATCGGTGCAGGAAATGAACCCGGCTAGAGCACCCGGCTCAGGAATTCCTTGGTGCGGGCGTGCTGCGGGTTGGACAGCACCTCACGCGGGTCGCCGGATTCGACGACGACGCCGCCGTCCATGAAGGTCAGCCGGTCGCCGACCTCGCGGGCAAAGCCAATTTCGTGGGTCACCACGATCATGGTCATGCCGGACTTGGCGAGGTCCTTCATGACGTTCAGGACGTCGCCCACCAGTTCAGGGTCCAGTGCAGACGTGGGCTCGTCGAAGAGCATCAGTTCCGGCTCCATGGCCAGGGCGCGCGCGATGGCCACCCGCTGCTGCTGTCCGCCGGACAACTGCGAGGGGTAGTGGCCGGCGCGGTCCGCGAGACCCACCCGGTCAAGCAGTTCGTACGCCCGCTTCCTGGCAACGTCCTTCGACTGGCCCTTGACCTGGACAGGTGCCTCCATGATGTTCTGCAGCGCGGTCTTGTGCGGGAACAGATTGAACCGCTGGAACACCATGCCGATCTCGCGACGCTGGGCAGCGATTTCCTTGGTCTTCAGGTCGTGCAGCCGGCCGTTGACCTCGCGGTAGCCGATCAGGTCCCCGCCCACGTAGATCCGGCCGGCGCTGATGGTTTCCAGCAGGTTGACGCAGCGCAGCATGGTCGACTTGCCGGAACCGGAGGGCCCGATCACGACGGAGACTTCGCCCTGGTTGACTTCCAGGTCGATGCCGCGCAGCACGTGGTGCTGGCCGTAGTACTTGTGCAGGCCTTCGATCTTGACCAGCGGTTTTTCGGTGGTGATCGTCATCGTGCACTCTCCTCGGGGAAATCCGTCTCAATCGAGCGCTGGACGTCAGCCCCGCCGCCCGCGGCCTTGGCGGCACCCGGGTTCACTGTAGCCGGAGCGAGGTTATCCACGCCCTTGCCGTAGTACGCCTCGATGAAGTGCTGGCCGACCATCAGGATGCTGGTGATGACCAGGTACCAGATGGCCGCAACGATCAGCAGCGGCACCGGCAGGTAGGTCCGGTTGGCCAGCGTGTTGGTGGCGAAGGTCAGGTCCAGGGTGAACGGCACCGCCAGCACCAGTGAGGTGGTCTTCAACATGCCGATGGTTTCGTTGCCGGTCGGCGGCACGATCACGCGCATCGCCTGGGGCAGGATGATCCGCCACATGATCTTGGTTTTGCCCATGCCCAGCGCCTCGGCCGCCTCCATCTGGCCGCGGTCCACGGACTTCAGGCCGGCCCGGAAGATCTCGGCGAGGTAGGCGGACTCGTTGAGGCCCAGGCCCAGAATCGCAGCCACCGTGGAGGTGACAATGACACTGGTGTCCACGCTGAAAAGCTCGGGGCCGAACGGGACGCCCGCGCTGAGCCTCGGGTAGAGCACGGAGATCAGGCCCCAGAACACCAACTGCGTGTATACCGGGGTGCCGCGGAAGAACCAGACCCAAACCCAGCTGGACCAGCGGAAGACCGGGTTGTCGGACTGCCGCATGAAGGCCAGCAGGATCGCCAACACGATGGCAAGGACCATGGAAGCCACGGTCAGGAGCAGGGTCCAGCCGACACCCTGGACGACCTTGACGTCCAGGATGTAGGTGCCCACGATGTCCCAGCGGAAGTTGCTGTTGGTGACCAGCGACTGCAGGAACAGGGCGAGGAAGCCGAGGATGATGACTGCACTGAGCCAGCGGCCCGGGTGTCGTACCGGCACCGCCTTATTCAGTACCGGCGCCGTGCTGTCCGGCTGGCTTTTCATCGTTGCGCTTGACGAGTGGTCGGTGTGGGGCAGACTCAAGAGCCGGCCGCCGGGTTGACCTCGGACTTGGTGATGGCGCCGTCGGCGGCGCCCCAGCCCTCAAGGATCTTCTTGTAGGTGCCGTCCTCCATCAGCTTGGTCACGGTCTTCTGGACCAGTTCGGCCAGCGCTTTGTCGGACTTGGCCACGGCAATGCCCTGGGGTGCGGCGTCGTAGACATCGCCCAGCTTTTCCAGCTGGCCGTTGGTCTGGGTGACGGCGTAGCCGGTGATGGGGGAATCCGCTGCCATGGCGTCGATGCTTCCGTTGACCAGGCGGGTGGTGATATCGGTCTGGTTCTTGAGCGTCACGACGTTGATCGGCTTCTTGCCTTCGGCGGTGCACTTCTTGTTGCGGCCCGAAACGTCCGGGTCTTCCTGGATGGTGCCGGTCTGCACGCCGACGGACTTGCCACACAGGTCATCGAGGGAGACCTTCTTCGGGTTGCCCTTCTGTACTGCCCACGCCGTGCCGGCCTGGTAGTAGCTGACCATGTTCACCGCGTTCAGGCGTTCCTTGTTGATCGTGAAGGAGGAGATGCCGAGGTCGTACTTCGGGCCAAGCGCCGGAAGGATGCCGGTGAACTCCGCAGTCTGGACCTGGACCTTCAGCCCGAGGGTCGCACCGATCGCCTTGGCGAGGTCGACGTCGTAGCCCACCGGGGTCTGGCCGTCGGTGCCGAGGGACTCCGCCGGGGCGTAGCTGGTGTCCGAGCCGACGGTGAGGGTGCCTTTGGACTTGATGTTCGCCGGCACCATGGCGGCCAGCGCATCGTCCTTCTGGACGGTTGAGGCGTCGAAGCTTGCGGACGCCGCGCCGGAGGGCGCAGCCGCACCGCCGGTCTCGGAGGCGTTGGTGCAGGCCGAGAGGGCCATTACGCCGATGGCAAGGACAGTGGCGGCCTTGAGCTTGGAGTTGCTCAGGAGCGAACGGGAGGTCTGCATTTTTCTTACCTTTTGTTGCAGGGAAGCGAAAACTAAGTCGGGGTATAGTGTATCGCCGAACAAGAGATGTACGTCACAGGAAACTAAGTTTCACTATTGGATAACTAATCGGCCGCCAATATCAAGTGCCCACGCCCGGCCGCTGTCTGTGATTACGGATTCACGCCGCCGGGGATGGTGGCAGGGGAGTCAGCTGCTGATCCCGAGGGATTCCAGCATCGGGCGGAACTTGGCCCAGGTCTCCGCCAGTTCGGCCTCGGGCACGGAACCCTCGACGACGCCGCAGCCGGCGTAGAGCCGGACCGTGTCCGGGCCTTCGATCACGGCGCCGCGCAGCGCGATGCCCCACTCGCCGTTGCCGGCGGCGTCGAGCCAGCCGACCGGGCCGGCGTAGGGGCCGCGGTCCAGGTGTTCAAGCTTGCGGATGAGGGCGCCCGCCACTGTGGTGGGGGTCCCGCAGACCGCGGCAGTGGGGTGCAGCGCGTTAATCAGCGCCAGGCAGGTGGGCACGTGGCCTTCCACCTCGGTCAGTTCCGCCTTCACATCGGACGCCAGGTGCCAGACGTTGGGCAATTCCAGAATGAACGGTTCGCTGTGCGCGTTCATCGCCTCGGAGAAGGGGGCCAGCTGCGTGGTGAGCGACTGGATGGCAATGTCGTGCTCGTGCCGCTGCTTCTCGGAGCCGGCCAGCACGCGTTCGGCAAATTCCAGCGGCGAGCCGGCCATTCCCTCGGCGTCGCGGCGGTCCAGGGTCCCGGCCAGGACCCGGGCCTGCGCCGTGCGGCCCTCCACCTGGATCAGCATCTCGGGGGTGGACCCCACCAGGCCGTCGACGCCGTAGGTCCAGCATTCGCGGTACCGGACCGCGAGCTGGCGCAGGATCTCGGCGGCAGCCACGCCGTCGGGCAGGGTGGCGACAATGTCCCTCGCCAGCACCAGCTTCTCCAGCGCTCCGGTGCGGATTTCGGCTACACCCTCGGCGACGGCGGCCATCCAGTCCGCCTCGCTGAGCGAGCCGGTGCTCAGTTTGGCCTCGCGCCCGGCCTGCGGCGTATCGAACTGTTGCGCATCGGACTCCGACCCGCCGTCCGCGGCCCCGGGCACGTCCAGCCAGCGGCGCAGGGCGGCGCGGGCGCCCGCCTCGGTGAGCTCGCCGCCGTCGAACGTGAGCTGGGTGAGCCAGGCGTTCCCGTCGCGCAGGCCCACCACGATTTCGGGGACGATCAGCCGCGAGGCGTGTTCGGAAACTTTGGAAAAGGCGAAGGAGCCAAAAGCCACCGGGCCCGTGCCCGGGCAGCCGACAGCGTCGTCGATGTCAGCCTCCAGGACCAGGTGCCGCCACCAGATGTCCGCCTCGAGGAAGCGCTCGGGGCCGGTGGCCGTAAACCGTGCCACCTCGCCAAAACCGACCAGCCCGGCTTCGCGCCGGGTCCAGCAGAGCACGTCGTCACGGACCAGAAACGACGGCAGCCCCCCGGGGAACGAATCTGCTTCGAGGGGGACTGTCAGTGTCCTGATAATTCTGGTACGGGGCGCGCTCGTCATGATGAGACAACACTACTCCCGCCGCGCGCCGCGCCCCGGCCGGAGGGTGGTTAGGGGGTGGGTCGAAGATTTGAGACAATAACGGGGTGAACCGAGCATCCTTGGATAAGCGTCCGGACGAAGTAGCCACGATGTTTGACGACGTCGCCCCCAAATACGACGTCGTCAATGACGTCCTGTCGATGGGACAGACGCGCCGCTGGCGCCGGGTGGTCGTCGAGGCCATGGATGTGAAGGCCGGCCAGCGGGTGCTGGACCTGGCCGCGGGAACCGGGACCTCCAGCGAGCCGTATGCCGACGCCGGCATCGACGTGGTCGCCTGCGACTTCTCCCTGGGCATGCTCAAGGTCGGCAAGCGCCGCCGCCCGGACATCAACTTCATCGCCGGGGACGCCACCCGGCTGCCGTTCGCGGACAACACCTTTGACGCCAGCACCATCTCCTTCGGCCTGCGCAACGTCAACGAGCCCAAGAAGGCCCTCGCCGAGATGCTCCGGGTCACCAAGCCCGGCGGCCGGCTGGTCATCGCCGAGTTCTCCCAGCCGGTGGTGCCGCTCTGGCGCACCATGTACACCGAATACCTGATGCGCGCGCTTCCCGCGATCGCCGTCAAGGTCTCCTCCAACCCGGACGCTTACGTCTACCTCGCCGAGTCCATCCGTGCCTGGCCGGACCAGGACCACCTCGCCGCCTGGCTGCAGGAGGCCGGCTGGGAGTCTGTCACGTACCGCAACCTCAGCGGCGGCATCGTGGCCGTCCACCGCGCCCAGAAGCCGGCCGGCCCGGCGGCCGGTCCCGCCGCAGGCGCGGCCGCGCTGGCCAACCACACCGGCCCCGTCGCCAAGCTGCGCCGCAACATCACCCGGCCCGAACGTTAGTCGACCCCTGCCGTGAAAGTACTGATCGTCGGGGCAGGTCCGGCCGGATCCACCGCCGCGTTCTATCTTGCCCAGGCCGGCCTCGACGTCACGGTGCTGGAGAAGACGAGCTTTCCGCGTGAGAAGGTCTGCGGCGACGGGCTCACCCCGCGGGCGGTCCGGGAAATCCAGAAGCTTGGCCTGGCACACCCCGAATCCGAGGGCTGGCGGCGGAACAAGGGGCTGCGGCTCATTGCCGGCGGCCGCACCATCGAACTTCCCTGGCCCGAGGTTGCCGATTTCCCGCAGTACGGCCTGATCCGGACCCGGCTCGGCTTCGACGAGGAGCTGGCCCGGCATGCAGAGTCCGCCGGCGCCGTCGTGCTGGAACGCCACAGTGTCACCGAGGCGTTGCGCTCCGAGGACGGCCGCGTCACCGGCGCCCGCGCCGCCCTGCTGGACGATGCCGGCCGCAAGACCGGCGAAACGCGGGACTTCAGCGCCGACGTCGTCCTGGCCGCCGACGGGAATTCCACCCGCACCGCCCTCTCGCTGGGCATCCACAAGCGCGACGACCGGCCCCTCGGCGTGGCCGTGCGCACCTACTTCACCAGCCCCCGGCACGACGACGACTGGATGGAAGGCTGGCTGGAGCTGCCTGGCCGCGACGGCAAGCTGCTGCCCGGCTACGGCTGGGTCTTCGGCGTCGGGGACGGCACCTCCAACGTGGGCCTGGGCATCCTGAACTCCTCCAAGGAATTCGGCAAGCTGGACTACAAGCAGGTCCTGCGCGAGTGGACCGCCGCGATGCCCTCGGACTGGGGCTTCACACCGGAAAACCAGGTGGGCGAAATCCGCGGTGCCGCCCTGCCGATGGGGTTCAACCGCACGCCGCACTACTCGCCGGGGCTGCTCCTGCTCGGTGACGCCGGCGGGATGGTGTCCCCGTTCAACGGCGAGGGCATTTCCTACGCCATGGAATCCGCCCGCTTCGCAGCCGAGTTCATCATCGACACCGCGGCACGTTCCGCAGCGGCAGGCTGGAGCGGGTCCGACGCCGACGCGCACCTCGCCGGCTACGCGGACTTCGTGCGGGACCAGTGGGGATCGCACTTCACCCTGGGCCGGGCGTTTGCCGCCGTGATCGGCAGGCCAGCGGTCATGAAGCTCGCGCTCCGGACGGGCATGCCGCTTCCGGTGCTGATGAAGTTCGTCGTCCGGTTGCTGGCCAATCTGACCGACCCCTCGGCCAAGGGAATCGAGGACCGGATGATCCGGGTCCTGGAAGCCCTCGTCCCGGCCACGTCCAACACCCGGCCCGTTACAGACTCAAATCCGCGGATTCCGCAACAAAAAGTTAGGGTTAACCCGTGACCAACTCTGCAGACCAAAGCTGGACGCACGCCGGACACGGCCTGCCGAGCGCCGAACCCAGCCTCAACACCACCGCCATCGCCACCGGCCTGCAGCTGCCGGCCGGTTTCGCGGCGATCGCCGGAGACCCGGAGCTCGGACCGGCCATCACCACGAACCTTGCGCGGGTGGAGAAGAAGCTGCGCGAGGCCATCGCCAACTCCGATCCGCTGGCCGACGCGACCTCGCGCCACCTCGTTGAGGCCGGCGGCAAGCGCATCCGACCGCTGCTGACCCTGCTCTGCGCCCACCTCGGCGACGCCTCCCTGCCCGCGGTAGTGCAGGCCGCCGTCGTCGTCGAACTGACGCATCTGGCCACCCTGTACCACGACGACGTGATGGACTCCGCCCCGTTCCGCCGCGGCGCCCCCACCGCCCACGAGGTCTGGGGCAACTCCGTGGCCGTCCTGACCGGCGACCTCATCTTCGCCCGCGCCTCGATCCTGGTCTCCGAGCTCGGTTCCCGCGCGCTCGGCATCCAGGCCCGCACCTTCGAGCGGCTCTGCCTGGGCCAGCTGCACGAGACCGTGGGGCCGCGCCCGGATGAGGACCCGGTGGCGCACTACCTCTCCGTCATTGCGGACAAGACCGGCTCGCTGGTGGCTGCCTCCGGCCAGCTTGGTGCCATCTTCGCCAACGCCGATCCGGCTTACGAGGCGCTGCTGGTCGAGTACGGCGAGAAGGTGGGCGTCGCCTTCCAGCTCGCCGACGACGTCATCGACGTCACCGGGATCAAGGTCAAGTCCGGCAAGTCCCCGGGCACAGACCTGCGCGAAGGCGTGCCCACCCTGCCGGTGCTGCTGCTGCGCCAGGCCGCGGACGACGGCGACCAGTCCGCCGTCGAGCTGCTGAAGCTGATCGACGGCGACCTCAGCTCCGACGAGGCCCTCGCAGCCGCCGTCGCGGGGCTCCGCGAACACCCCGTGACCGCCGAGTCCTGGGTCGTGGCCCGCGCCTGGGCCGATGAAGCCATCGCCGCCCTTGCTCCGCTGCCCGAGGGCGTGGTCAAGGATTCGCTGACCAGCTTTGCGCACGCCGTCGTCGACCGCAGCAGCTAGCCTTCGCCGGCGGAATCTGCCGCCTCGTTCCGGTGCCTGAACTTAAACGGAATGGCCCCGGTTCCTCACAACGTTACGAGTCGTCCGTTGTGCGGAACCGGGGCCATTTCTCCGTTCGCATCAGATCCACCGGAGGCATTTGGTGAACCCATGAACAACAATATGACAGCTGTGTCATATTGTCTAGTGGGTCTGTAAATCCGTTGTCACGGATTTTCTGATTAGCGGGCGGCGGACTTTCCCCGCTTATCGTCGCCGCCGGCCTCGGCGGACCGGCGAGTCGTGCCGACCCGCCGTCGGGCACCTCAGAACCCGGGGAGAATCCGCCCGGGACTTGTCCACATAAGACCCGGTCGGTTACCGGGCAATGCGCGCGGGCAGGTCCACTTGAGGCGTGGATGTCACGACGTACATGAAATTTGCCGGCTCCGTTGCGCGGACCGGAACCTTGCTTCAGGCGGGATTCCGGGAACGGGTCATCCGCAACTCGCTTGCCTCGGGCGAGCTCGTGCGGCTGCGGCATGGTGTCGTTGCGTTGCCGGGCGCGGCCCGGACCTGGTGGCCGCGGTCCTGAACAACGGGGTGCTCACCTGTGTCTCGGCGGCCGGCCACCATCGGCTTTGGAGACTCCACGAACCGGAGCGGCTGCACCTCCTGTGCCGCCACGGTTCGGCGTCGGGTGTGACAATCCACCGCGGGAGCGTGGTCCCGCCGGAATTCCCGAAGCCCGTGGCAGGGCTGACGGATACGCTGCTGCACGCCCTCCGATGCCGGCCGCCCGTGGAATCCGCCGCCATGGTGGAAAGCGCGCTGCTGCAGGGACGCACCACGCTCGACTACCTTCGGCGGCGTCTTCCCGGGAACCGCAACGGTTCAGCCCGGGCGGTGCTGGACCTGGTGGACGGTTCGGCAGGATCCGCGATCGAGGTGGTAGCCAGGATCTTGTTTCGGAGCGAGGGGATCTTCACGCAGACCCAGGTGGACCTGCCCGGTATCGGGATCGTGGATTTCCTGCTGGAGGGTTTCCTCATTGTGGAGATCGACGGCGGCACACATTTGGAGCCCGCGCAGGTAAAGAAAGACCGCCGACGCAACAACGCCAGCACCCTGACCGGGTATGTGGTGCTGCGCTATGGCTATCAGGACGTCGTTTTCAACCCGGAAAAGATCGTCGCGGAGGTGTGGCAGGTGCTCCGGGGCAGGGTCATCCGGTGAAACTCCCCATGTTTGGGCAGCCACCCCCGGGATAAGCCGGTGTTTCCGCACAACACGCCGGCGGGCCGGCTCAAAGATGGGGAAACCCCGCAGCCACGAAAGCCAGGCAACCCCGGCCGAAGGGTGGCTAGTCCTCGTCCTCGTCGTTGAAGGCCCAGTCGAACATGTCGAAGACGAACTCGGAGAAGGTGCCTTCCTCGCTCTTCCACTGGCCGCGGGCGTTGTTGCGGCGGTACACGATCGGGTCCGGGACGCTGAGGTCGCCCACGCGGAAGCCCCAGGTGAATTGTTCTTCCTCGTCCTCGAGGAACATCAGGAAGCCGTCATCGTCGACTTCAAGCTCCTCGGGGTCCCAGAAGTAGTGGTAGGCCTCCATGAGGTCCTCGCAGCCGCCCAGCGCCAGGTAAAACTCACGCAGGACCAGCGGGATCTGGAACTGGTGCTCGGCCAGGGCCGCATCCAGTTCGTCTGCGGGCAGCCCGTCCTCTTCCTGCCATTCGTCTTCGAGATACTTCGGAACAAGCGCGCGGAACTTCTCGAGGAACATGTCAGTCATGGTCTTATCCTAGCTAATCCCGGGGTTCACTTTTGGCCGCATCGGGGCCCAGCCGGTGCCAGCCGCGGACCGCCAGCGGAACGTACCAGTGGCGCCGCCAGGCGGTGACGCGGAAGGCGAAAACCACGGCCGCCACGGCACTGGCCGTCAGCGCGGTAAACGCCCCGGTGACGGACAGCACCACCGTCAGTGCGGCACCCGCGAAGGCAGGCAGGGCGTAAAGATCCTTGGGGTCGAAGAGCTGCGGCACCTCATTGGCGGTGATGTCCCGCAGCAGACCGCCACCCACCGCCGTCGTGACGCCCAGCAGCACCGCGGCGACGGGGTGCATGCCCGCGGCGAGCGCCTTTAGGCTTCCCGTGATGCAGAACAAGGCGAGGCCGCCCGCATCGAAGAGGACCAGCAGCGAGGTGAAGCGCTGGACGCTGGAAAACAGGAAATAGACCAGGACCGTCGCCAGCAGCGGGGGAGCCAGGTACGCCGGGTTGGTGAAGGCCGCCGGCGGCCCCGCGTTGATGATGATGTCGCGGATGACGCCGCCGCCCAGGCTGACCACGGAGGCCAGCAGCAGGGACCCGACGATGTCGAATTGTTTCCGCGCGGCGAGCAGCGAACCGGACACCGCGAAGAAGAAGACGCCGGCCAGGTCCAGCCAGACCATAACGAGGCTAAAGGAAAAGGTCATGGGGCGTCCCGGTCGGTTGCAGGGGGCGGATAGGGCGGCTCCAAGGTTACGCTAACGGCTATGAATAGCCCCATCCTGATCGCCTGCGCCCACGGCACCTCCAGTGCAGAGGGGGCCGCGGAAGTCAATGCCTTGCGGGCCGGGATCGCCGCGCTGCGTCCCGGACTCGATGTCCGCGAAGCCTACGTCGATGTTCAGGACCCCGAGCTGCCGGCCGTGGTGGCAGGGCTCCCGGCAGGGGAAGCCGCCGTCGTCGTGCCGCTGCTGCTCAGCGTCGGGTACCACGTCAAGGTGGACATCGCCCGGGCCGTGGCGAGCAGGCCCAATACCCTGGCCGCGGCGCCGCTTGGCCCCGATCCGCGGCTCGCGGCGCTCCTGGACGAGCGGCTGCGAGAGGCCGGCGTGACCGACAACGACGCCGTCATCCTCGCCGCCGCCGGGTCCTCCGACGCCACGGCCGCGGAAAACGTGGAGGAGCTCGCGGGCCAGCTGCGCGCGCTCCGCTCTAACCGGATCGTGGCCGCTTACGGCGCCTCCGCCACA
>Ga0213837_1001260_pt1 | contig 14544 bp, 9 predicted proteins | sample SWPATP12_FD_160572 | JGI IMG/M metagenome (GOLD analysis project Ga0213837, IMG submission 160572) | Coastal seawater microbial communities from Marineland, Florida, United States - SWPA TP1 #2 | ecosystem: Environmental > Aquatic > Marine > Coastal | place: USA: Florida | collected 2016-08-06
GATATTCTGGACAATCAGGCAGTTAGCCATCGGGGCGCCTGCAAGCGCCTCGATGGCGGACAGGCGCGTCCGTTCCGCAGCGTCCAGCGTCTCCAACGTGCGGCCGTTGAATGCGACGTCCAGGAACTGCTGGACAAAGCGCGCGGAGTACTTGCTGACGTCCGTTTGCGGATTAACGGCGACCGCTGTCGCGTCGCCGAGTGCTGCGGCCAGGGTCATCGCACCGAATCCGCCGGCGGAAGATCCGTAGCAGACGATGCGGTGCGACGGGACATGCAGGCGCTCGGCCACACTCCTGACGAGCCTTGCCATGGCGCGCGTCCAGTCGTTCTCCGCAGTCCCGACATACCAACCGATGTGAAGGTCTTGCGGCGCCAGCAGCAAGGTCGGGTCGGAGATATAAAGCACCGAACCCGGGAACATGGCGTGCCAGGTCCACCGGTCGAACTTGAGCAAGGGCTGCGTGGCCGGATCGCGGGCACCGGATAACAGCACGAACAAACGTTGCGCGCTACCTTGATGGAACAGGCACTCGAACTGTCCGTCGTCGAGCTTGACGGAAAAGCGCCCCTCCTGCAATGGCTGTGTTGAAAACCCGGTCAGGTCGCTGAATTCACCCCACTTGGTTTCCAGCGTCTGTTTCGTGATAGCCATCAAATCACGTCGTCAACGCTACGGCCCGAGATGCGCGTGAGGACGACGCCGGCCTTTTCGCCGATCTGTACCCACGTACGCTCGCGTTCCACCCATTTGCGGCCGTTCTCGCCAAGTCGGGCGCGCAGTTCAGGCGCGTCGATGAGCCGCTGCAGCGTTGCCGCAAGGCTTGCGGTATTGCCCTTCTCGAACACAAGGCCGGTGATGTCGTGCTGCACCATTTCCACCAAAGCGCGCACGCTGGAAACGACCACGGCCTTTTCCATCGCCAGTGCTTCGAGCGGCTTCATCGGTGACACCATTTCGCAGACCGGCAAGGGCTTGCGCGGGAAGGGTGCAACGTCGACCAGGGAATAATAGGCTTCGACTTCTTCATGGGGCACGCGGCCGGTCAGGATGAGCCAGTCCGAGAAGCCGCTTTCTTCGGCGATGCGGATAATTTCTTCGGTAATCGGCCCACGCGTCTGGCCAGAAGCGTTCTCGTTGCCGACCATCAGCAGGCGGAACTCGACGTTATCCTGCTTAAGCAATGCGCACGCCTCGGCGAGGTGTTCCAGGCCCTCATAGTCGACGAAGGTGCCGATGTATCCGATCACGGGAACGCCGGCCGGAATGGCAAGCTTCGCGGCCAGCGATTCGTCACGGGGAATCGGCTCGAATCGCGTCGGGTCGCACGAATTGGGCAACAGGTCGACGTGTGCATACGGAACGCCCCGATCGACCAGTTCCTCGCGCATCGGCTCGGTGAGGGTGAACACGTGGTCCGCCATCGCCGCGACGCCGGCTTCGAGCATCCTTTGCACGTGGAACGCCGGCGAGTCGCCGAACGCCATGTCGCGCGACAAACGGGTGATTTCCCACAGGCCGCGTACCTCGTAGATGAACGGAATGCCAAGACGGCGTGCGGCGATCAGGGCCGGCAGCGCCGTGATGTGATTCGAAGCCGCCATCACGACAGCCGGACGGTATTCGCGCAGACGCGCCTCCATGGCGTCAGCGGCGGCGAGCACGTATTCGCGCGCCGATACGCCAGCCCGCAGCGGTGCCAGCGTGCGGACATAGGCAATGTCGTCCACGGTATCGATCGGCGTCACGTCGTCTGCGGTCAGCTCGGGCTTGATATCGAGCGGGAAGCCCGGGCGGCTCAGCACAACGACATCCCAGCCTGCCGCGCGGATACCGGAGGCGACGCCGTGCGAACGGGTCGCATAGCCGCCCGACGAGTACGGGAGCGTGTTGTGCAGGACGTAGCAAAGCCGGCCAGGGATGGTGTCGATGGTCGTCACTTGCTTCGGCTGTGCCGCCTTGAGGACGGTAAGCAGGTACGCCGGCGTGGCCTGCATCTTCTCGAGCAGCTCGCGCTGCTTGCTCGACGGCTTGTCACCGAACACCTGCTCGAGCTCGAGGATAATGTCACACGACTGCGAGAAGTTGCGTGCACGCTGGGTTACCCAGAATGCGCCGCGCAGCACGCTTTCCGAGCGGTTTAGCACGAGCGCCTGCTGTGCCAGCGCGATCTCTTCCGATTCGTGACCGGCGGCGGCCAACAGCTTGCCAATGCGCAGCAGCTCGAGCGCCGCTTCTTTGTTGCGTACGCCAAACTTCCTGACAACCGCGTCAACAACGCTCTGGCTGCCGCCCTTCAGGAAGAGATCCTGGTAATAATCCGTATCGAGGTTGGCCTTGATCTGCTTGGTAAACGTGCGCCAGACACGCGCAGTTGTCGCATGCTGGCGCGCGCGCTCGCCCATTTCAGCCATCAGTTGCGGGTTGTCGATCAGGCGCTCCAGCGCGGTGGCCAGGTCGGCCGCATCGCCGGAATTGAACACGATGCCGGTGCTTTCATGCACGACTTCCTCGCAGAAAACAGGCAGGTTCGGCACGATGACCGGCATGCCCAGCGCCATTGCTTCCACCAATTTGATAGGTGGAATGATTTCACAAACGTGGTGCGGCTTGCGCGGAATGGCCACCGCGTTCGTTGCGGCCAGCTCGGCGCGCGCTCTGTCAGGCGGCAGTTTGCCGCGGAATTCCACCTGCTCCGACAGACCTGCTTCCTGGACCATGGCTTCGAGGGCGGCGCGCATGTCTCCGTCGCCGATCAGGCGGGCGTGCACACGCTGGCCGCGCTCCTTCAGGCGTCCGATCGCGTCGATCAGGACGTCGAGTCCTTCGTAGCCGACCATGGCACCGGCATAGCCGACGGTGAACACATCGGCGATCTTCTGCACCTGGCCCTTCTCCGCCCTGAGGATCGTATCGGCGTTGATGCAGTTCGGGAGCAGCGAGATGCGCGCCGCATCGACGCCCCAGCCCTGGATTAATTCACCAAGGGCATTCGAGATGACGTACACGCGATCGGCGTGCAAGGCCACATGGGCTTCGAGATCGAGCCCAATCTGATAGCGCTCGGAGGTTTCGTAGCCCGGCACCCTGGATGCGCGCGAGAGTTCCCACAGGCCGCGCATCTCGTAGACAAAGGGAATGCCCAGGCTGCGCGCCGCCAGCAGGGCCGGGAGCGCATTGACGTGGTTCGAGGCGGCATGGATCGCCGCGACGCGCTTCTCGGCGGCCGCGTCCGCGATGACGCGTGCGGCCTGCTCGATGTAGACGTCCAGCGGCAACGCTTGCGAAGGATCGCGGCGATGCAGGTAAGAGATGCCGTCGATGACCGTCAGGCCCTCCGCCGGATCGCCCTTGCGATCGACGCGATCCCAAGGATAGCCCGGCCGGGTCAGCACCGTCACGTCGAGGCCATCGGCCGCCATCGCCCGCACCAGCTCGTGCGTCCGCACCGTATAGCCACTCGTGTGGTAAGGCATCGAACTGGCCGCCACGTACAACAGTGAGCTCGGCACCACGTCATAGGCCGGCACCAGGGCCGCGTTCACGGCCGGGAAGGCCGCACGCAGGCGTGCCAGGGCAGCCACCTCTTCCGCGCGGCGCTGCTCGGACACCGACAATTCGGCGCCGGCTTCCTGCAGCCCCGACAGCAAGCCGGCCGGCTCCGTGACGAAGCCGGCTTCGAACAAGCGGAATGCCAGCCATTTGGCGCGGTAGGGCTGGGGATCGAGCGTATAGGCTTCGCGTGCCGCCTGTGCCGCCTTTTCCGGGAAAACCGATTGCAGGTGACGCGCGAGCAGCGTGAACGCCGCCGCCGCCTTCTCCGGCTTGATGTCGCGTTCAGCCAGGTAGGCCGACACCGCGGCGACGCCGCCGGTGCTGAATCGTCCCATCAGCGTTTCGAAATCATTGGTGCTGACTTCACCTGGCACTTGGTGCGCGGACAGCGTCGGCACCGCTTCGACGACGACATTGCGGCGCGTGCCGCGACGCGTCTTCGCCTCGGCGCGCAGCGTGATCAAAGCGCCCGGCAGACGGAAGAAGGCGCCCGGCGACTTGAAGCCGTTAATCAGCAAGTTACCGAGCTGGAAGGACAAGGTCTTGCGCACCGCCATGGCACTCATCTCGAGCGCGGCCTGCTTCCTTGCCATGAGCTCGGCGTCGCGCTGCATGCGCTTTTCGAGGGACGCGATCTTCTCCTCAGCGTTTTTCTGACTTGCGGTCGCCTGCGCCTGCTTCGCCGCCGTCTCGGCGATCGTCGCCCTCAGTTTGGCCACTTCGCCTGCCTGCGACTGTTGTGCCGAGACGGCGCGATCACGCACCTGCGCCAGCTTTTTCTCGGCGCCCGCACATTGGGCCTGGGTGCGCGCCAGCTCGGCTTGCAGCCATTCGATGCGGGCGGCCTTGTCGCCAGCCACGCCAACGTGCTGCTGCAGGGTTGAAGCAAGACGCGTTTCGAGCCCGGCGCGCTGGGCGGCCGCTTGCGCCAACTCGGCGCGCAAGGCCGCAAGCTGGTCCGCCTGTGCTCTCGCCTGGACCTGTAGCGCCTGCGTGGACTCGTCAAATTGCGACTGCGCCAACGTGTGCGCCAGCGCCGCGTCCTTCAGTTCGCCCTGAAGGGCCGTCATCTGGGCAACCAGTTCGCGTTCGGTGGTCTGCCCGACTTGCAGGGCGGCGGCCAGTTCCGACTCGAGCTCGGCGCGCCGTTGCGTCGCCACCGCCAGGTCGCCCTTCAGGCGCGCCACGTCGTCGGCATGCGAGCGCTCGAGCGATGTCCTCGCTTCGGCCGCGTCCTTCAGTTCGCCCTGAAGAGCCGTCATCTGGGCAACCAGTTCGCGTTCGGTGGTCTGCCCGACTTGCAGGGCGGCGGCCAGTTCCGACTCGAGCTCGGCGCGCCGTTGCGTCGCCACCGCCAGGTCGCCCTTCAGGCGCGCCACGTCGTCGGCATGCGAGCGCTCGAGCGATGTCCTCGCTTCGATCGCCGCGACCAACTCCGACTCGAGCTGGGAGAATTTCGTTTGCAGGCCTGCCTGTTCGATCGCCAGGGCGTCGTGCGCGGCCTGGGCCGCGCTGAGGCGTCTGGTACGCTCTTCCACCGCTTTCTTGGACTCGGCGTAATTCTTCGACATCGTCGAATGCTTGGCCTGCAGGTCGGCTTGCTGGAGCTGGAGCTGGTAGGTGCCCGCTTCCGTCACCTGCGCCGCCAGATCGACCGCACCCGCGGCGCTGCCCCCATCCTTGCATGCGACGAAACGGATATAGTTATCGCGGATATCCATCGACGTGACCGAAAAACCGGTCACGGACGCGAGCAGCTCGCGCGGGAATACGGTCGCCTTATGGTCAGGGAACGGGTGCAGACCGAACGGCACCGTCACGATCAGGACGCCCCCTTGCCTGACATGGCTGGCGGCCTTGCCCAAGAAGCGGCTGGTGTGTGTCTGGTGCTCGAGGACTTCGCCCAGGATCACGGTGTCGAACTGGCGCTCGCTGTCGAGCCCGGCAAGGTCGGTACACACAAAGTCGACGCGCTCGCGGACCGAGGGGACCTCCTTCTCCTGCTCCGACCGGGCATAGTCGATCGCAGCCTCGCTGATGTCGAGGCCCGTTACCTTGAAACCCTCGCGCGCCAGCAAGAGCGTCGTGATCCCCTGGCTGCAGCCGACGTCGAGCACGGTTTCGCCCTGCGCTTGCGAGCACATCCAGTTGATGCGGTCGCGCGCCTTGCGACCGGTTTCGCCGCCGAGTTCGCCGTAATAGGCTTGATTGATCCGGTCAGGCCAGAGTACGGCGGTTGTCGGCTGGTTAACGGATGGGGAAGAAGGCAATTGGCACCTCGGTGGTATAAATGATGTGAGCCACGGCACCTCGCCGTGGCTTGTGACGGATCGCCGGGGCCGCGTCCACCCTCGTGGCGGGCGCGGCCCGGACTATCGCTTTATTTCTGCTTCCAGATTCCCTTGGTGTCGATGACGAAGGTGCCGCCAGCGAAATCCGGTGTCGCGTCCTTGAACTCGCGATGGTCGACCAGCAGCACGGCGACGTCGGCGGCTGCCGCGCCCTCGTACAGGGATGCGAGGGTCAGGCCGGTTTCGGCCAGCGACGACGGCAGTTCCTCGATGTTCGGCTCGACCGCCAGGACCTGGCCGCGATACTGCTTGGCCAGATGGGCGGCGATGTCCACCGACGGGCTTTCGCGCAGGTCATCGATGTCCGGCTTGAACGCCATGCCGAAGCAGACGATGCGGGCCGCCTTGCCGTCGTTCTGCGCGGCGAATGCCTGCACGGCCTGGTCCACTTTTGCGAGCACCCAGTGCGGCTTGCTGTCGTTGACGCGGCGCGCGGTGCCGATCAGTTTGGCTTCGTCCGGGGTCTTGCTGACGATAAACCATGGGTCGACTGCGATGCAGTGGCCGCCCACGCCGGGGCCTGGCTGCAGGACGTTCACGCGAGGGTGGCGGTTGGCGAGCTTGATCAGTTCCCATACGTTGATGTCGAGCTTGTCGCAGATCATCGACAGTTCATTGGCGAAGGCGATGTTCACGTCACGGAAGGAGTTTTCGGTGAGCTTGCACATTTCGGCCGTGCGGGCGTTGGTGATGACGCACTCGCCCTCCACGAAGATCTTGTACAGCGCTGCCGCCTGTTCCGAGCACTTGGCGGTCATGCCGCCAATGACGCGGTCGTTTTCCACCAGTTCGCGGATGACGTGGCCCGGCAGCACGCGCTCCGGGCAGTGCGCCACCCGAATGTCCGATGCTTCGCCAGCCTGCTGCGGGAAGCTCAGGTCGGGACGGGAGGCTGCCATCCATTCGGCCATCTGCTCGGTAGCACCCACCGGCGAGGTCGATTCGAGGATCACCAGGTCGCCCTTTTTCAGGAGCGGGGCAATCGCCTTCGATGCCGACTCGATGTAGGCCAGATCCGGCTCGTGATCGCCCTTGAACGGGGTCGGGACGGCGATCAGGAAGGCCTCGGCCGGTTCCGGGGTCGTCGTAGCGCGCAGATAGCCTTCGGTCACGGCGGCGTGCACCACGATGTCGAGCTCGGGCTCGACGATATGGATCTGGCCTTTGTTGATGATCTCGACGGCGCGCGCGTTGACGTCGACGCCGATGACCTTGACCTTGCGCGAAGCGAAGACGGCGGCGGTCGGCAGGCCGATGTAGCCCAGGCCGATGATCGAGATGGTGTTGAATTGGTTCTTCATGCTGTTATCCAAGGGTAATAGTCAGTTCGGTTGCCGCCTGCGAGCGCAGTGGCGTGTGCGCCTCGGCGATGAGCGCCTCGACGATGCGGGCGCTGGCCGTGCCGTCGCCGTACGGGTTGTGCGCAAAACTCATGGCGCGGTAGGCTTCATCATCGTCGAGCAGGCGGCTGACGTTGCTCACGATGCGTTCGACATCGGTGCCGACCAGGCGCACGGTGCCGGCCGCAACCGCTTCCGGGCGCTCGGTCGTGTCACGCATGACGAGGACCGGCTTGCCGAGCGACGGCGCCTCTTCCTGGATGCCGCCCGAGTCGGTCAGGATGATGTGCGAGCGCGACATCAGGAAGACGAAGGGCAGGTAGTCCTGCGGGGCGATCAGGTGCACGTTGTCGAGGCCGCCGAGCAGGCGATTGACCGGCTCCTGGACGTTCGGATTCAGGTGCACCGGATAGACGAAATCGGTGCCCGGATACTGCTTGGCCAGCTGGCCAAGCGCGGTACAGATGCGTTCGAAACCGTCGCCGAAATTCTCGCGGCGGTGGCCGGTCACCAGCACCATGCGCGCGTCAGCACGCAGGAACGGGAAGCCTTCGGCCTGCTGCTGGTACAGCGCCGGCGAGCTGTGCAGTTTCTCGCGCACGGCGATCAGCGCATCGATGACGGTGTTGCCGGTGACGATGATCTTGTCCTGCGCGACGTTTTCGTTCAGCAGGTTGTCTTGCGAGGCGGTGGTCGGCGCAAAGTGCAGGTCGGCCAGCACGCCCGTCAGGCGGCGGTTGCCCTCTTCCGGCCACGGCGACATCAGGTTGCCGGTGCGCAGGCCCGCTTCGACGTGGCCGACCTTGATGCGCTGGTAGAACGCGGCGAGCGAGGTGCAGAAGGTGGTCGAGGTGTCGCCATGCACCAGCACGTAGTCCGGGCGGAACTCGTCGAACACCGCCGAGATGCGCTCCAGGATGTCGGTCGTGATCGTGAACAGGTTCTGCCCGGGGCGCATGATGTCCAGGTCGAAATCAGGGGTGATCTCGAACAGGGCCAGCACCTGGTCCAGCATCTGGCGGTGTTGCGCGGTCACGCAGACTTTGCTGTCGATGGCCGGATGCGCGGCCAGCGCCTTCACCAGCGGCGCCATCTTGATTGCTTCCGGGCGGGTGCCGAAAACGGTAAGTACCTTGATTGGTTGTTGTTTCATGTTAATTTTTTTGACAGATTACAGGGTGAGAACGACCCGTGCGCTAACGGCAATTTGATAAATGATCTGGGTGAGGTCTTTCCAGATCTGGCGCGACTTGACGTCGATTTTCGGCAGCACCAGAATCTGGTCGCCGGGCTGCATGGCGGGGGCCGACGCCCCGTCGTCGTAGCTGCCGTCGCGGTGTGCCACAACCACGCGCGAACCAGCGGCATTCTGTGTGTATCCGCCGGCGCGGCGGATGTAGTCGTCCAGCGACAAGGCTTTGTCGTAGGCGATCGCATTCGGGAACAGCACTTCTCCGCTGACCAGCACCAGGCCGTCGCGTGCCGGCACGGTAATGATGTCGCCGTTTTCCAGCAGCAGTTCGTCGCGTCCGGCGGCGCGTGCGATCAGCACCTGGCCGCTCGGCTCGACCTTCTTCGCGCGGTCGACCCATTGCAGGATCAGTTCCGACTCGTCCTTACGCAGGCGCGCCTCGTCGCTGGTCCCGCTGCGGGCGGTCAGCACGCTCGATTCGAGGCTGTGCAGGGACGTCTGCAGCATCGTCTTCTGGCGCTCGCGCACGCTGAGGCGGTACAGCTGGATGCTGTTCACTTCCGAACGCTCGGAATACCGGATCTGCCCGAGCAGCGCGCCCATGCGCGCACCGTAGGGCAGCACATACTCCTGCGCGCTTTGGTGTTCGCCTTCGACGCGGACTGTGATCGTGCCCTGCTTCTTGTCGGCGGTGAACGCCACGTCGTCGCCGTTGCGGACGTCGATCCGGTCGCTGTCGGCGAGGGAGTAGTACTCGGTGTTCCGGACCGTGCCGGTATTGCGCACCACGCGCACATGGGTGACGCCGGCCGCCGGCTTAGCCATGCGCGACAGTTCGCTCAGGCTGATAGAGGGCGTGCGGAACTCGAAGCGCCGGGCGTTGGCCGCCAGGCCGCTGACGCTGACGGTGTTTTCGCGCGCGACGATGAAGATGACGTCGCCGTCGGCCAGCTGCACTTGCGGGATACGTCCCTGCAGCAGGAAGTCATACAGGTTCAGGTGGGCGCGCACCTGTTCGCCGCGCTTGACCTGTACATCGAGGAAGCTGCCGCGCTCGGGATCGATGCCGCCGGCCTGGTCGAGGTAATGCAGGACGCTGTCCATGCTGGTGCCGTCGTACAGGCCGGGGCGCGCGACGTAGCCGCCGACGAACACGCGCACCGGCTGCGCGGCCGCCAGGCTGGCGTAGCCGAACACGTTGGCGCGGAACACCTTGCGCATGGCCGTGTCCAGCACCGCCTGCAAGTCCTGGTTGCGCACGCCGGCAAGGCGCACCGGGCCGATTTGGGGAAGGAATACGTTTCCCTGTGGATCGACCGGCAGGACGCCGTCGAAAGCGAAGCCGCCCCACAGGCGTACCTGGACCCGGTCGCCGACGGCGATCAGGTAATCCGGATTGAAACGGGTGGCGCCGGCACGGGCAAAACTGCCGGTGAAGAGCTGGGCGCCGAACGCATTGCTCTTCATGTTGGCGGAATAGTCGGCAGCCTGGGGCGACTGGATATTGATGTCCGGCACCGCTGCCTCAGTTGCCGGGCTTGCCGGGGCTGCCGGCTGGACTGCGGAGCCGGCGCCTTGTGGCATCGCAATGGCGGGGGCCGCGGCTTGGGCGGGTGCCTGCAGCTGCGGCGCGGCTACTTGCGCGCGGGCGCCCGTAGAGGCCAGCAGCAGGGCAAAGACGGTAAAGCTGAAATAACGATGCATGACTTAATCCTTGTGGTCGCGGATGATCGCTGCGAGCAGATGTGCGACGCCGGCCAACAGCAGTGCGATCAGGATGAAAACGAGGGTGTTGTAGAAGCGGCGCGGCTCCACCGGGTACTCCGGCAGGGTCGGCTTCTGCAGCAGGGTGACTTTTTTCAAGGTACGGGTCGCCTCGACCCGCCCGCGTTCAAGCGCGGTGAGCGCGGTCTTGTAGACGTCCTGGGCGAACCCGGCCTCCAGCTCAAGACGCTGGAATTCCTCGACCGTGCCGTTCAGGGCCTTGCCGGCGGGCGCGGCAAGGCGCCCCTGTTCGCGCGCGATCTGCTTGTCGATCGCGGCGATCTGGGTGTCGAGTTCGACCACGCCCGGCGCCCGGGGCGCCAGATAGCCGAGCAGGGCCGTACGCTGGGTCTGCAGTTCGGTGCGCTTGCCTTCGAGGGCATTGACCGACGCGGCCAGATGCGCGGCCGAATCCTGCGGCGAGACCAGGCCTTTTTCGTTCTGGAAGCGCAGCACGGCCTGGCGCGTCTGACGGTAGCGCGCGGCCAGCTCGGCAACCTGGCGCTCGACGAAGCCCACCTGGTCCTTGGCGAGGGCATGGGCCATCGCATTCATCGTGCGCTCGCCCTCGCCCACAATCAGCTGTGCGATCGCCTGGGCGGTGCGCGGATCGAAGGCTTGCGCCTTCACGACCAGCACTCCTGCGTATTCGTCGAAATCGACGCTGACGCGCGACAGGAAATATTTGTGGAACTGTTCGCTCGGAACCTGCGCCGACCACATGCGCGACAGCGGATCGCGGCTGCGGTCGCTGTAGTGCGCGCGCAGGTGCAGCGCGGCGTCGAGCTTGCTCAACATGTCGGCCGACAGCATGTAGTTGCGCAGCAGGAGCTGATCACTGCGGTCGGTGCCGCCGCTCCCGGCCAGCAGCGAGCTGACGTCGAGCGAACTCTTCGCACCGAGGTCGGTGCGCTGAATGATAACGGTGGCTTCCGAGGTGTAACGATCGGACGCCACCACGCCCCAGTACACGGACGCCAGCGCGGACGCGGCAAGTGCGAGAGCGAAAATTGGCCGCCGGACGAGCGCGGCCAGCGGCCGGCGCTGCAGCCAGGCGCTACCGCGGGCAAGCATCCGCGGCGTGAAACCTTGGGGGGAACGAAGCGTCATGCAGCGATACTTTCTTTGTAACTGTTAAGCGCGTCCTCGATATCGTCGAACCAGATCGCGCGTCCCTCGTGCAGCCAGATGCCGGCCTTGCAGAACTCGCGCAGCGTGCTGTCGCTATGGGACACCATGATCAGTCCGGCCCGGTCGACGAGCTGTTCGAACGCGGCACTGGCCTTGTTCTTGAAGGCCGCATCGCCGGTCGAGGTAATCTCGTCGGAGATATACACGTCGAAATCGAAGGCCATCGACATCGCGAACTGGAGACGCGACTTCATGCCGGTCGAATAGGTCTTGATCGGCTCGTGGAACGCGGCGCCGATATCGGCGAACTCCTCGATGAAGTCCAGGCGGTCGGCCAGGTCGTGCTCGTGGCCATGGATGCGGCAGACGAACTTGGCGTTCTGGCGGCCGGTCATTGTTCCCTGCAGGCCGCCAGCGAAACCCATCGGCCACGATACCCGGCAGTCGCGCACGATGTTGCCGCGCGTGGCGACGTCGGTACCGCCGATCAGCCGCAGGAGCGTCGATTTACCGGCCCCGTTGCGTCCTACCAACCCGACGGTCGTCTTCGGCGGAATCGTCAGCGTCACGCCGTTCAGCACCCACTTGCCGGGGCCGTGCGTCGTGCGGTAACGCTTGTGCACGTCTTCGAGCCGGATCATTCCATCACCATCCTGTCTGCAAACCGGAGGTGCAGCATGAGCCCGAAGAAGATCGCGACCAGGGCGACACCATACAGGTAACCGATATTGATTCCCGGCACGGTGTGGTAAAGCGGCGCGAAGCCGACGCGCACGGCTTCAATGCCGTGCACGATCGGATTGAGGAGCAGCCAGTCGCGAAATGGCAAGGGCACGCTAGTAATCGGGAACATTACCCCGGACAACAAATAGAGGGGATACAGCACGACGGCGACAATGCGCTCGACTTCCGGGACCAGTTCAACCGCGACCGAGGCCATGAGCCCGAAGCCCAGGCCCAGCAACCACAGGCCAAAGCCCCCTTGCATGACCTGCAGGGCGTTGTCGGGAATGACATTCGTATGCAGCAGCGCGATACCGGCCGACAGGATGATGCTCACCCAGAGCATCAGGAAGCCTTCGACCCCTGCCCGCACAAGAACCGTGTCGATCGGCTTGACCTGGCGGTACGCGAACAGGGCGCGGTTTGCGCTGACCGAGTTCAGGCACTGGACCATCGTGCGGCGGAAGGTAAAGTACGGCAGCATGCCGGCAACGATCCAGACGATCGTGTCAATGCCGCCGACCGCGCGCACGCGAACCGTGGAGTACAGGACAAGGATAAGACCGATATGCGCGAGAGGCTCGAACACGACCCAGAGCCAGGCCGCCCGTTGTGCCGAAATACGCTTGACGGCCTCACGCAGGAAGAGCGCCTTCCACGTGGAGAACGTAATTGACAAAGCAGAACGGACGACAACACTCATGAATAGATCTTCGATTACACCAGTTAGTTCGGACTGCATGAGCAGGCGAGCAGGCGGAAAATACGTCTGGGGTTGACACCACGAACAGGAACAGGCCCTGCACTGGGTAACCTCTCGGATGGGATTCTTCTACATCGCACAAGGATGAGAAGTGTGTTTCGTTTAGGACCAGCAAGAATTGTAGCCGATCAATTTAAATTGCTCTAGATATGGTAGCAGTCCCGGATTCATCGGACTGGTGACGGAGACACAAAATTTTCTTATGAAAATGTGACTAAATGATAGAAAACATGAAATTAATCGGACTGCACCTGAACGAAAATTATCCAAATATTCAAATATTTTACAAAGAAGTGACAATCTGTGAGTATTTTATTGCCAATATCACCACGGATAAGCAAAGAAAACTCACCAAGTCTCACATTCGAAAAAACCAGGAGGCGCATGAAAAAAACCGACAGTCTTCAGAAAAACTGGAGAACTGTGGTTTTTTCGAACTGCTCATGCCTGCATTGATGTCGATTCAGAATCGATTGCGGGAAGTGGGACACCGACTGTTTGCGGCCTTGTAGACCGTCGGCGACGCGCGCGGGCGGCGCGTGTCATATACCAGTAAAAGCCCAGGTACAGGCCAAAGCTGGCCAGTGTGCCCAGCACCAGTGCTTCCGGGTCTTGCGGAAAGCGCACCGCGAACCAGGCCGGCACCGCTGCCAGGAACCAGGAAAACGGCGAAACACAGGCATTACGCAGCGGCGCGCTGACCTTGCGGAAATAGCGCCCGATAACGGCAATCTTCACCAGGCTGTGCAGGTGGCAGCTGTCCGGCTCGCCCGGGTGGCGGCGGCACCAGAGCCGGCGCACAATCGTGAATACGGTCTCGAAGGTCGGATAAGCGCAGGCGAGCAGCGGCACCCAGCTCGATACTTGCGGATTGCGGTAGACCAGCGTCACCGACAGCCAGGCCAGCAGGAAGCCAAGCAGATAGGCGCCGCCATCGCCGAGAAACAGTTTACCGAACGGGAAATTAACGAAGAAGAAGGCGAGCGTCACGGCGCAAACAATAAAACAGGTCTCGGCAAGCTCCGCGTCGCCGCACTCGACGGCGATCAGGCCAAGGGCCACCAGGCCGATCATGACCGTTCCGCTGGCCAGGCCATTGAAGCCGTCGATGATGTTCACGGCATTCGCCACCCCGCCCACAGCGAAGGCGGTAAACAGGACCGACAGCGGCAACCAGGTCAAGGCCGCGTCGAACAGGTCGACGCCGGTATGCACGATGCTGACCCCGGTGAACGCCCAGCAGGCAACGCCGCTCGCCATGGTCGCGACCAGGCGCGAGCCGATTGAGACGCGGCGCGTCAAATCTTCCGCGATACCGAACAGGAAGGCAGGCGCGGCGGCGGCAAGCAGGGGCGCGAGCAGGCGCTGCTGCGCGTCGGACGCTGCTGCGCATGCGGCGATCAGTCCAAGCATGATGGCCAGCCCGCCGATGCGGGGAGTAGGCACGCTATGGAATTTCTGCACGCCACGGGTGGCGTCAAGGGTGAACCTGCCGTGCCAGCGCGTTGTCGCCACCAGTAGCAGGGAACACACCAGCGAGACTGCCAGACCGAGTTCGAAAACGATGATGTTGGTTTCTGTTAGATCCATAAATCAGACTTTATTAGCCGCCAGATTCTAACGCATTTCTCTTGAGAAAGCATCTACCCCGCAGCAACCGTGTGTTTATGGCGAGGGCGCCATGCCGCTTGCATGGCACGCACGTAAGTGGCTGATTTTGCGTGA
>Ga0213837_1001261_pt1 | contig 14535 bp, 10 predicted proteins | sample SWPATP12_FD_160572 | JGI IMG/M metagenome (GOLD analysis project Ga0213837, IMG submission 160572) | Coastal seawater microbial communities from Marineland, Florida, United States - SWPA TP1 #2 | ecosystem: Environmental > Aquatic > Marine > Coastal | place: USA: Florida | collected 2016-08-06
GACCTGGATGCCGACGTTCGGGTTGCCGCTGTGGCTGGACGCGCTGTCGACGTCGGCGAAGCCGTCGCGAATTTCGGCCACCTGGTTCAGGCGCACGATGGTGTCGCCCATGCGCTTGACGACGATCTGCGAGAAGTCTTCCGGACGCTCGATGCGCCCGATCAGGCGGATGCCCTTCTCTTCCATTTCGCCGCGCACCTTGCCGACCGGCGCATTCGTGTTCTGGACGCGCAGGGCATTCGTCACCTCGCCGGCCGAGACATTGTATTCGCGCAGTTTATCCGCACGCAGCAGCACCGACAGCTCGCGCCGCAGCGAACCGTTCACGTTGACTGTGGACACGCCCTCGATGGCGCGGAAGCGGTCGGCCAGCACGTCTTCGGCCAGGCGCGACAGTTCGGCGTGGGACTGCCCTGTCGAGGACAGGGCCAGGCCCATGATCGGCTGCGAGGCCGGATCGACGCGGCGCAGGATCGGCTCGCGCATCTCGGTCGGCAGTTTGTAGCGCACCGCCGAGATGGCGTTGCGCACGTCGTCCGAGGCTTCGATCAGGTTGCGCTTGAAGTCGAACTGCAGCTCCATGACGGCGCTGCCTTCGCGCGCATACGATTCCACATCGGTGACGCCCGGAACGCTGAGCATCTGTTTTTCGAGGCGGTTGATGATCTCGCGCTCGCTCGTCTCGGGCGAAGCGCCCGGATACGGAATGCTGACGACGATGAGAGGAATATCGACGTCCGGGTTCTGGTTGACGCGCAGTTTCGACAGGGCCAGCAGGCCCATGCACATCATCGCCAGGATCAGCACGATCGTGGCGATCGGCTTCTTGACAGAGAAATTGGACAGGAACATGGCTTAGTTCCCTTTTGCCGGCGGGGTAGCGGCGCTCGCGATGGTCTTGCCGGACACCGGCGCGGCGCCGGTCAGTTCGACCTTCTGGCCATCCTTCAGGTTCGAGCTCGGATTGCGCAGCACGGTGTCGCCCGCGGCCAGGCCGGCCTTGACCTCGATGTCGCCGCTACGCTGGTCGCGCGCGCCGGTCTGGAGGTCGACTTTCGAGAGCAGGCCGCCACGCACGCGCCAGGTATAGGTCTTGTCGCCGGCCTTCACCAGGGCGCTTTCCGGCAGCATCAGGACGTTCGCGCTCTCGGCGTCGATCCGGCCTTCGGCGTACAGGCCGGCCACGCGCGGCTGTTCGCCGGTCAGGCCGACCAGCACTTCGACCTGGCGCGTGACGTTGTTGGCCGAGGCGTCGATGCGTTTCACCACGCCCGTGAACTGCTGGGAGCCGTAACCGTTGATGTGGTACTTGACCGGCTGGCCGACCTTGATCGTGCTGATCTTGTCGGTCGAGACGCGGCCTTCGAAGCGCATGCTGGCCGGGTCGATGACCTTGACCAGTTCCTTGCCGACGGTGGCAGTGTCGCCGGCCGAGACCTTGCGGTCGCTGACGATGCCGTCGAACGGGGCGCGCACCTGGGTGCGCGAGGACTGCTGGCGCGCCAGTGCGGCGCGGCTCTTGGCAGCGGACAATTCGCTCTGGGCCGCGTTGCGGCGCACTTCCGCTTCGTCCTGGGCCGCGACCGAGGTCATGCCCGAGGCGCGCAGGGTTTTCAGGCGTTCCAGCTGGCGGTTGGCCTGGTCGAGCGCCTGGCCGGCCGCGCGCACGCCGGCGTCGGCCGACAACAGGGTGTCGCGGATCGCGGTTTCGTCGAGTTTCACGAGCAAGTCGCCACGCTTGACCGGCTCGCCATTTTCCTTGAGTACCTGCAGCACCACGCTCGAGACTTCGGCGCGCAGGTCGGCTCGGCGCTCGGGCTGGATCGAGCCGGTGATCACCGGGCCGGAGGCGAGCGCATTGTTTGAGACCGTCAACAAGTCTTGCGGGGCAACCAGCAACTGGCTCGGCTTGGTGTCCTTGGCCGAGGCAGTTGCCTTGCCGTCAGGCTTGGCCGGATCCTTGGCATCCTTGCTGCAGGCCGCCAGGGCGGACGCGATGGCAAGAACAAGTAAAGTGTTGCGCAGCATTGAAAAATCTCCCCTTGGACTGTGACGATGTATTTATAAAAATTGAATGAAAACTGTCAGCGCGCAGTATCCCGGAGGCGGCCCCACCCGTCAATTGACGATCCCGCCCGTTGTTATTTTGGTGGGATGAACTGCGCCATGGCGCGATGAGCTGCATGCATATCGGACGAAATGCATGCGCGGAGGATCAGCCGCCGAAGGCCTTGAACACCAAAAACCCCATACCGATGCCGGTCGCGATGCCGCCGCCGATTTCGACCAGCGTATGACCCATCCGTTCGCGCAAGGTCGTGTGGCTGGCGGCGCCCGCGGCCAGGCGGTTGATGGCGGCGGCCTGGCGGCCCACGTGCTGGCGCAGGCTGTTGGCGTCGATCATCACGATGAAGGCGAGCGTCACGGCCACGCCGAAGGCCGGGTGATCGATGCCTTCGCGCAGGGCGATCAGGGTCGCCATGCTGCTCACGACCGAGCTATGGTTGCTGGGAAAGCCGCCATTGCCGACCAGGTTGAATGCCCAGCGCCGCTGGCGCACGCTGCTGATGAGGAATTTGATGGGGCCGACAATGGCCCAGGTCAGGAAGGGAGTGACGAGGTAAGCGAAGTCCATGGAAATCCTTGTGCAGGTAGATACAAATAGCCGGGCGGAATTATCGCAGAAGCAATGCTTGCACTGCGCCATTTCGCCCCGGCTGCGGTTAAGATGGCTGCAACTGTGGCATTTCAACCAATAACCAAACAACGGGGAATTTAAACATGCAACATTTCAGGCTTTCGTTTGCCGTCACGGTCGTGCTGATGGCGCTGGCCGGCTGGTGGGGTTTCGAACACGGCGGCACGTCCGGCATGCTCAGTGCGCTCTGGATCACGGCGGTGCTGGGTGTGCTCGAAGTCTCGCTCTCCTTCGACAACGCGGTCGTCAACGCGTCGGTGCTGCGCCACTGGAACGAATTCTGGCGCAAATTATTCCTCACCGTCGGCATCCTGGTCGCCGTCTTCGGCATGCGCCTGCTGTTCCCGCTGGTGATCGTCTCGGTCGCCACCGGCCTCGGGCTGATCGACGTCTGGCACATGGCGATCCAGACGCCGCAGGAATACTCGCGCCACCTGACCGAGCACCATGCGGAAGTGTCGGCTTTCGGGGGCGCCTTCCTGATGCTGGTGTTCCTGAACTTCCTGTTCGACAGCGAGAAGGAACTGCACTGGCTCGGCTGGATCGAAGCCAAGGTCGGCCAGTACGGTTCCGAAGGCCTGGCCATCCTGCTGACCCTGCTGGCCGTGTTTTTCGCGATGAGCCTGATGCCCGAGCAGCGCAAGCTGGCGGTGCTGATCTCCGGCGTGGTCGGGGTGCTGGTGTATGTCGGCGTCGACTGGATCAGCGGCCTGCTCGAAGAAGAGGAAGAAGACCCGATCATCGGCAAGATGATTTCCCAGGGCAGCATCGGCGGCTTCCTCTACCTGGAAGTGCTGGACGCCTCGTTCAGCTTCGATGGCGTGATCGGCGCGTTCGCCATCACCAACGACGTCGTCATCATCATGCTGGGCCTGGCCATTGGCGCGATGTTCGTGCGTTCGCTGACGGTGTTCCTGGTCTACAAGGGCACGCTGCAGGAATTCGTCTTCCTCGAGCATGGCGCACACTACGCGATCGGCATCCTGGCGCTGATCATGTTCGCCAGCGTCCACTATCACATCCCGGAATGGTTCACGGGGCTGTCGGGGGTGGCCTTCATCCTGGTGTCGCTGTGGTCCTCGATCCGCCACCGCAAGCGCACCGAACTGGAAGAAGCGCGCGCCAAGGCCGGGATCGCCTAGCCTGCCGTTTTGACAATCCGGCGGCGCGTGGCAGAATGGGCCACCGCGCTGCCGAGCGCTGGTCTTACCTTGACTCTCACCTCGATCGAACTGAACCGCCATGCCGAAAGCCCTGCCGCAACGCGCCATCGCCCTCCTGCTGTCCCTCGTCGCCGCCCTGGTAGTGATCGGCGGCTTGTACACCTGGTTCACCCTGAGCTGGTCGTATTCCGAAGGGACGCGCGCCGGCTACCTGCAGAAATTCTCGAAAAAAGGCTGGCTGTGCAAGACCTGGGAAGGCGAGATCCTGCTCTCGAGCATGCCCGGCGCGATTCCCGAGCGCTTCGAATTCACCGTGCGCGACGACGCGCTGGTGAAAAAGCTGCAGTCGACCATGGGCCAGCGCGTCGACATCAGCTACGAGCAGCACAAGGGCGTGCCGACCAGCTGCTTCGGCGAGACGGAATATTTCGTGAATGCCGTGAATACCGGGCCGGTGTCGCCGGTATCGCCGAGCGAGGCGCCGAAAGTGGCGCAGTAATATATGAAGGGAATCACCGCCACGCGGTGATTCATCCGGTGTATTAATCGCCGCTCGAGCGCCGCTGGTGCATGATGACTTCCGCCAGCCTCGCCGCCGCCTGCTGCGCCGATGGCTGCTTCTTCAACCTCCCCAGCACTTCACGCGTGATGTTTTCCGACGCCATGCGCTGGTTCGCTTCGGCCTTGCGTTCGTCGATGGCGTCCTCGGTGGCTGACAACTCCGCCGCCTGCTCTTCCAGGCGCTGGGTTTCCAGGGCCAGCAGTTCGCGCCGCGCGTCGGCCATCTGGCGCGTGGTGGCGGCCGTGCGGCGCTGCATCTCGGCGTGGGCCTGGGCGTGTTCCAGCAGCGCGCGCTGGGCGTCGCGTTTCTCGAGCGCGGCCTGCGCGGACGCGGCTTGCGCCAGTTCGTGTTCGTGCGCCAGGCGCGCCGCTTCTTCCTCGGCCTCGCAGCGCACGCGCGCGGCCAGCGCCGCTTCCTGTTCGCAGGCCAGGCGCGCCGCCGCGGCGGCGTTCGCGCGGGTGTCGAGATCGAGCTGCTCGCGCTGCGCCGCCAGCTGCTGTTCGGCCTGCGCCAGCGCCGCGCCCGAGGCCTCGACCGCTTCGCGTTCCGCTGCCAGTGCCGCTTCGGTCGCGGCCAGGCGGGCTTGCTCGTTCGTTGCGCGTTCGGCTTGCAGGCGCGCCAGTTCGGCGGCGGCGGCGGCTTCGGCTTGCGCGGCCGCGGCGGCCGCCTCTTCTTGCGCGGCTTCTTCGACTACGCTGGCGGCCTCGATCCGGCGCGCCTCGAATGCCGCCTGGCGGGCCTGGGCCGTGCGCTGCTCGCTTTCCAACTGCGCGCGCTGCAGTTGCGCCTGCGCGCTTTCCGTTTCGGCACGGGCCGTGGCGGCCTCGGTCAGGGCGCGTTCGGCTCGCACTCTCTCTTCCACTTCGGCCAGCGCCGCGCTTTCGGCGTCGAGCCGGGCGCGTTCGGCGGCGGCCAGCGTTTCGGCTTCGCGCGCGCGCTGCTCGGCCACGTCGGCCGTGCGCTGCTCAAGCACGAGCGCTTCCTGGACCAGCGCCTGTTCCGCCTCCTGCGCCGCATTCGTGCGGGCGCGCGCATCGCGCGCCGCCTGCGCCTGCGCCGCCTGTTGTTCGGCCAGCGCGCGCGAACGCTCCTGTTCGCGCGCATCCTGTTCGGCCGCCTGCGCCGCCAGGCGGTCGGCTTCGGCGCGCTCGCGCGCGTGTTCGCAGGCCGCGGCTTCCGCCTGCAGCCGGGCTTCGACCTGCACGCCCGCTTCGTGTTCGGCTTCGGCGCGCGCCAGGGCCAGCTCGCGCAATTCGCGGTCGGCGGCGATGCGCGCTTCGGTGGCGACGGCAATGCGCGCCTCGGCTTCGCGCCGGGCTTCGGCGGTGGAGGCGGCGGTTTGCTCGAGGCGTTCGCGGTGGATCGCGGCGTCGCGCAATTCCTTTTCCAGCTGCAGCCGCGCGCGCAGGGTGTCGGCGGCGATTTTCGTGGAATCGGCCTGGGACTGGGCGATCGATGCGCGTTCGTGCTCGACGTGGGCCAGCGCCCGCGCTTCTTCGAGCGCGCGCGCTTCGGCCGTGGCGCGGGCAAAAGCGGCGGAGAGGGCGACCTGGTCGGCGCGTTCGCGCTGCAAGGCCAGCTCCAGTGCTTCGGCTTCGACCTCGGCCAGTTTTTCGGCGGTCTGGCGCGCGGCTTTTTCGGCCCGCTCGCGTTCGCGCGCCAGCACGGCGACCCGGGCGTCGGCGCTGGCGCTGTGCAGCACTTCTTCGCGCGCGGCCTGCACGGCGGCGACCCGTTCGGCCGCCTGGCGCCGGGCTTCCTCTGTCTGCACCAGCAATTCTTCGGCGGCGCGCGCGGCTTCCTGGGCCATCGCGGCCTCGGCTTCCATCTGCTCGGCGGCGCGGCGGCGCGCTTCATCGGCGATGCGGGCACGCGCTTCGACCGCGAGGCGGCCTTCGGTATCGGCCTGCACGCGCGCGCGCAGTTCGGCGGTCTCGATGCGCATCGCTTCCAGGCGCTCGGTCGATGCCTGGGCGGCGGCGCGCAGGGTTTCCAGGCGGTCGCGATTGAGTTCGATGACTTCCTCGGAGGCCTGGGCGTTGGCCAGGGCGGCGGCGGCGGCGGCGCCGTCGAGGGCGGCGCGTTCCTCGGCCAGCGAGCGGGCGCGCGCCTCGGCATGGGCGCGCGTTTCGGCGGCGACGTTCGCCTTGGCCTCGGCTTCCACGCGGGCGATGGCTTCCTTGATCGCCATTTTCTCGACGGCGCCGCGCTCGGGCGTCGCTACCTGCGGCACAGGCCGGGCCTGTGAAGCCGGCATGTCAATGGTGAAGTCGGTATCGTCGTGTGGAGTGTTTTCCATGATGTTTCTCGTTGTGCAGGCGCGCAGTTCGCGCTGATTCATTATCAACGAAACCCGACAATCATGGCACGCCGAACTGCGCGGCAAAGCCCTCGCAGTTCAGTGTTTCAAACCGGCCACAGCGGTGGCTCATCCATCAACGCCACCTGCTCGCGCAGCTCGAGGATGCGGTCTTGCCAATAGCGTTGTGTGTTAAACCACGGAAACGCCACCGGGAAAGCCGGATCGTCCCAGCGCATCGCCAGCCAGCCCGCGTAATGGATCAGGCGCAGGGTGCGCAGGGCTTCGACCAGGTAGAGCTGGCGCGGATCGAAATCGCAGAAGTCTTCGTAGCCGGCCAGCACGTCGGCCATCTGGCGCACCATGTCCTGGCGTTCGCCCGAGAGCAGCATCCATAAATCCTGCACCGCCGGCCCCATGCGGCTGTCGTCGAAATCGACGAAATGCGGGCCGTCGCCGGTCCACAGCACGTTGCCGCCATGGCAGTCGCCGTGCAGGCGCAGCACCGGCAAGGTTCCGGCGCGTTCATAGCAGCGCGCCACGCCCGCCAGCGCCTGCTCGACCACGCTGGCATACGTCGTGCGCAGCTCGACCGGGATGAAGTCGTGCCTGGCCAGGTAGTCGAAGGGCTCGCGCCCGAAGGTGTGCGGGTTGAGTTCCGGCCGCAGGAGGTAGGGCTGGATCGCGCCCACCGCGTGGATGCGCCCGATGAAGCGCCCCATCCATTCCAGCGTGTCCGGGTTATCGAGCTCCGGCGCGCGGCCGCCGCGGCGCGGAAAGACGGCGAAGCGAAAGCCCTCGAATTCGTGCAGCGTGCGGCCCTCGATGGTCATTGCCGGCACCACGGGGATTTCGCGTTCCACCAGTTCGGCAACGAAAGCGTGTTCTTCGAGGATGGCGGCGTCGCTCCAGCGCCCCGGCCGGTAGAACTTGACGACCACCGGCTCCTGCTGGTCGCGACCGACCTGGTAGACCCGGTTTTCGTAGCTGTTCAGGGCCAGCAGGCGGCCGTCGCCGTGCAGGCCGACACTGTCGACGGCGTCGAGCACCCGGCTCGGATCGAGCGTCGAAAACGGGTGCGCCGGGGATTGCCCGGCTGAAGTAAGCTCTTTATCCATATTGCCATTGTAAGGCGCAAAAGTTTATTTCGTACGCATACCGGCCTACAGGCGTTAAACTGCGGCATTCACAGTAACAAGAGCCTAACTATGCAACTCGAACAGCCCCTCAGCGAAAAAGAATTCGACGAACTCGACCAGTTCCTCCTCTCCGAGCGCAGCCCGGAAGACGCGATGACGATGGACACCCTGCACGGCTTCCTGACCGCGATCGCGATCGGCCCGGAAACCATCATGCCGGCCGAATGGCTGCCCCATGTCTGGGGCCAGGACGACACCGCCGTCCCGAAGTGGAAGAGCCCCAAGGAAGAAGAACGCATCCTGAACCTGATCATGCGCTTCATGAACGAAGTGCTGATCACCTTCGAAGTCGCGCCGAAAGAGTTCGAGCCGCTGTATTGCGAACACGAGCACAACGGCCAGACCCTGATCGACGGCGAAGGCTGGTGCTGGGGCTTCTGGGAAGGCATGGAACTGCGCCCGGGTTCGTGGGAGCCGATCTGGAAGTCCGAGGTCGCCGAACTGATGCGCCCGCTCTACCTGCTGGGCGCCGACGAGATCGAGGAAGCGGAACTGCCGCTGGTCGAAGACCCGGCCAAGGCGCACCAGCTGGCGCTCGAGATCGAAGCGAACCTGCCGGCCATCTACCGTTACTGGTTGCCGCTGCGCAAGGCGGCGGTCGAAACCGTGCGCCACGAGACGCCGAAGGTCGGCCGCAACGACGACTGCCCTTGCGGCAGTGGCAAGAAGTTCAAGAAGTGCTGCGGCGCGGAAACAGCGTAAGCAGGATTCACTAAAAACCGGGCGCTCCCCGGTTTTTTTTCGCCTGGCGCGGGCGTTCGTTTGTGCGGCGCGACACGCCCGGGGCCGCATGCGCGTATCATCCCCGGACTTTATATTTTTTTAACAGACTCCGCCGATGAACGCGCCCTACCCTGCCCGCACCGAACGCGAGCGTCTTGCGGCGCTGGACGCCTACGGCATCCTCGACACCCCCACCGAACGCGCCTTCGACGACATCGTCGCCCTGGTCGGCCAGTTGCTCGACGTCCCGATCGTCGCCGTCAACCTGCTGGCCGAGGAGCGCCAGTGGTTCAAGTCGGAAATCGGCCTGGGCACGCGCGAAATGCCGCTCGACGACTCGATCTGCAAGTTCGCCCTGCGCCAGCAAAGCCGGATGGTCGTGCCCGACACCCGGCTCGACGAACGCTTCGCCGGCAATCCGCTGGTCACCGGCGGCCCCGGGCTGCGCTTCTACGCCGGCGAACTGCTGGCCACGCCCGACGGCCTGGTGCTGGGCACCCTGTGCGTGCTCGACACCGCGCCGCGCCCCGCAGGCTTGACGGCGCAGCAGGCGACGGTGCTGGCCACCATGGCGCAACAGGTGATGAGCCTGATCGAGCTGCACAAGGCGCTCCGCGACCAGCAGACCCTGGTCGCCCAGCAACACCTGATCCAGGACGAACTGCGGCGCGAGCGCGACCATTGCCAGCGCCTGTTCGAAGGCATGGATGAAGGGTTTGTCCTGCTCGACCAGGATTTCCGCCTGCTCCAGATTAATACCGAGGCGCTGCGCCACGAGCGCCGCAGCGCCGAGGAACTGCTGGGCCTGACCCATTGGGAAGCCTGGCCCGGCTCGGAAAACCTGTTTTCCGCCCAGCAGTACAGGCGCGCGATGGCGCAGCGCGTGCCGCTCAATTTCGAGCAGGAATACATCCTCGGCGACGGCCGCAGCTACTGGCTCGACATCCGCGTCATGCCGGCCGAGGGCGGCCTGGCCGTGTTCTACCGAGACATTACCGAACGCAAGGAAACGGAAGCCGCCCTGCTCGCGAGCCAGCAGCATGCGCTCGAGACCGCGGGCCAGGTCGAGCGCGAGCGCCAGCGCCTCGATGCGCTGCTCGAGGCGGTGCCGGTCGGCATCATCGTGGCCGACGCCAACGGCGCACTGGTGCATGTGAATGCGGAGAACCGCAAGATCTGGGGCCACCATCCGATGTCGACCGATGTCGCGCAATACGTCGAATGGAAAGGCTGGTGGGCCGACGGTTCCGCCCACCATGGCCAGCCGCTCGGCCAGGACGAGTGGGCCATGTCGCAGGCGCTGGCGGGGGTCGCCGCGCCGCGCCAGGTGATCGAGGTCGCCTCGTTCGACGATCCCGGCGCGCGCCGCATCGTGCTCAACTCGGGCGCGTCGATCCGCAACGACGCCGGCGAGATCATCGGCGCCGTGGTCGCCCAGATGGACATCACCGACCGCGTCAAGGCCGAGGAAGCGCTGCGCCAGGCCGACCAGAAGAAGGACGAATTCCTCGCCATGCTGGCCCACGAACTGCGCAACCCGCTGGCGCCGATCACCTCGGCGGCGGCGATCCTCTCCAGCCATGCGGTCGATGCCAACACGGTGCGCCGCACCAGCGCCATCATCGCGCGCCAGGCCAGGCACATGACCGGCCTGATCGACGACTTGCTCGACGTCTCGCGCGTCACCCGCGGCCGGGTCGACCTGACCACGACCGAGCTCGACATCAAGGACGTGATCGCCGACGCCATCGAGCAGGTGCGCCCCCTGGTCGAGAAACACCAGCACCGCCTCTCGGTGCAGCTGGCGCCCGCCCCCGCCATCGTGCTGGGCGACCGCAAGCGCCTGGTGCAGGTGATGACGAATTTGCTCAGCAACGCCGCAAAATACACGCCCAACGGCGGCGCCATCGAGGTGCTGCTGGAAACCGACAGCGAGGGCCTCCTGATCACGGTGCGCGACAATGGCATCGGCATGACGCCGGAACTGATCGCCGACGCGTTCGAGTTATTTTCGCAGGGTAAGCGCGGGCTGGACCGCAGCCAGGGCGGCCTGGGCATCGGCCTGGCCCTGGTCAAGAGCCTGTTGCTGCTGCATGGCGGCCGCATCGACGTCCAGAGCGACGGGCCTGACCTGGGCAGCAGCTTCCGGGTACGCCTGCCGGCGGCGGCGCGCGACGCCGTGCGCACGCCCGGCGCCCAGGCGCCCTCTGGCGGCATGCCGGCGGCGCAGCTGCGCATCGCCATCGTCGACGACAACGAGGATGCGGCGGCGACCCTGTCGATGTTCCTGCAAGCCTTCGGGCACGAGGTGACGATCGCGCATTCGGCCAGGCAGGCGCTGGCCGCGCTGCCGGGGTTCGGGCCGGATGTCTGCCTGCTCGATATCGGCCTGCCCGAGATGGACGGCTTCGAACTGGCGCGCGCCTTGCGCACGATGCCGGCGACGCGCGCCGCGGTGCTGATCGCGATTACCGGCTACGCCCAGGAACGCGACCGCCAGGAAGCGCGCGGCGCCGGATTCGATGACTTGTTCGCCAAGCCGGTGGACCTGGCTGCGCTGAATGCGCTGCTCACACAGGTGGCGCAGCACCGGCATTGATGCACGGGCTCAGGCCGGCGCCTCCAGGCGCTGCTCGCACAGCGCCGCCACCAGGTCCGACTGGCTGACCAGCCCCACCATCGTCCCATCCTTCCCGATGATCGCCACCTGGTGGTAGCCCCCATCGCTCAGGAGCGGCACCAGCTGCGCCAGCGGCGCGTCCACGGCCAGCGCGACCACGCGCTGCTGCATCGCGTCCTGCACGCGCAAGGCGGCGCCCGGCACCAGCTGGCGCAGGCGCGCGCTCCAGCCAACCTGGCGCAGCACGTCTTCCTGCGCCAGCACGCCGCGCAGGCGGCGCGTGTCGTCCAGCACCGGCAGCGACTGCAGGCGGTAGCGCAGCAGCAGCTCGCGCGCGTGCTCGAGGGTGTCGCGCGGGGATACGGACACGATCTGGGTCGACATCAGTTCGCCGCAGGTGCGCTCCTTGAAATGGCGCCGCAGCGCCAGCTGGCGGGCATCGTCGACAATCGCAAGCAAGTCGTCGCGGCTCACGTCCAGCACCTCGCCATAGCGCACCAGGGCCGCTTCCAGGTCGTCCTCGGTGATGCCGAGGCGCGCGTTCGGCGCCGGGTCGCCGGTGGCGTGCACGTTGCGGTCGGCGGCATGCGGAGCGTGCGGATAGCGGCGCCCGGTCAGGTTGTTGTAGAGGAGCGCGGCAAGGACGATCAGCAGCGAATTGGTGGCGACCGGGCTGAGTGCGAACATCCAGCCGGCATCGGTCACGGCATGACCGCCCAGCACGGTGGTGAGGGCCACGGCGCCGCCCGGCGGATGCAGGCAGCGCAGCGCGAACATGGTGGCGATCGCCAGGCAGCCTGCCAGGGGCGCCGCCAGCAGCGGGTCGGGCACCAGGTGCAAGCAGGCGGCGCCGACCAGCGCCGAGACGGTATTTCCGCCGACCACGGCCCAGGGCTGGGCCAGCGGGCTGCTGGGCACGCAAAACAGCAGCACGGCCGAGGCGCCCATCGGGGCGATCAGGTAGGCGGCCAGCTGGGGGACCAGCATGTGCATGGCGAGCGCCGTGACGAACAAGCCGGCGCAGGCGCCGACGACGGCGCGCACGCGTTCGAGTTTGCCCGTGGGGAGCGGCTGCGGCAGGAAGCCGTGCAGCCATTGGTTGAATGTGGCGCGCATGACACTGAAAAAAGCAAAGAGCGCAATTACACCACAAACGGCCCCCTGTCCGCAGGCGGCGCCCCATTCATCAAATTTGTCAAATGCGCGTTTGCGCACGGACGTAACTGTCCGCTTCGTCGATTCTGGCTGACGTGTTCACGGGCGGCGCACCGCGCCGCGCGATGTCAAATTTACCTAAAAGGAATCCTTCCATGAAGAAAACACTGCCATTGACCCTGCTCGCCGGCGCCGCCCTGCTCGCCACCACCGCCTTTGCCCAGGCCGCCGCCACGCCGCCGAAAGCCGACGCCGCCATGCAAAAGGTGCTCGACGCCCATGCGTCCCTGAACCCGAAACCGATCGACACCTTGACCCCGGAAGAAGCGCGCAAGCAGCCGACGCCGGCCGACGCGGTGATGAAGGTCTTGACGGACATGAAGAAATCGACCGCACCGGAACCCGGCGTGACGATGACGACCAAGACCATCGGCAGCGGCGACGCCAGCTTCCCTATCCATATCTTCACGCCCGAGGGCAAGGGCCCGTTCCCGGTCATGCTGTACTACCACGGCGGCGGCTTCGTGATCGCCGACACCAAGGTCTACGAGGCCAGCCCGCGCGCGTTGGCCAAGATGGCGAATGCGATCATGGTCGCGGTCGACTACCGCCGCGCCCCCGAGCACAAGTTCCCGGCCGCGCCGAACGACGCCTTCAGCGCCTACCAGTGGGTGCTCGAGCATGCCAAGGAAATCAACGGCGACCCGATGCGCGTGGCCGTTGGCGGCGAGAGCGCGGGCGGCAACCTGGCAACCGTGGTCTCGATGATGGCGCGCGATAAAAAAGTGGCGCTGCCGCTGCACCAGCTGCTGGTCTACCCGGTCGTCAACGACGACATGAACACGCCTTCGTACAAGACCAACGAAAACGCCAAGCCGCTCAACAAGGCGATGATGGGCTGGTTCTTCAAGCACTACGGCGGCGATCCGAAGAGCCCGTACGCGCTGCCGATGAAGGCCGCCTCGCTCAAGGGCCTGCCGCCGGCGACGATCATCGCCGCCGAGATCGATCCGCTGCTGTCCGAGGGCAAGGCCTACGCGGACAAGCTCAAGAAGGATGGCGTGACGGTCAGCTACAAGGAATACAAGGGCGTAGCGCACGAGTTCTTCGGCATGGGCGCGGTCGTGCCGAAGGCGAAGGAAGCGGAACAGTTCGCGGCCGATGCGCTGAAGAAGGCGTTTGCGGCGAAGAAATAATCGCCTGACCGACCCCACCGGCGCGGACGAAGCCTCTCCCTGCGCCGGTGGTGGTCGCTGTGTCACCATATCGTTTCGACCACCCTATCCTCCTGGAGCCTCCCATGAAACACATCGTCCTGGCCGCCGCCATGCTGGCCGCCGCCCCCGCCTTCGCCGCCGCGCCGATGGCGAAAACCCCGGCGCCCGGCTATTTCCGCCTGATGCTGGGCGACTTCGAAATCACGCCCCTGTCGGACGGCACGGTCGACCTGCCGGTCGATAAAATCCTCCAGCAAAAGGCCGACAAGACCACCGCCACGCTGGCCCAGGCCCACCTGAAGGCGCCGCTCGAGACTTCCGACAACGCCTACCTGGTCAACACCGGCAGCAAACTCATCCTGATCGATACCGGCGCCGGCGTGCTGTTCGGGCCGACCCTGGGCAAGATCCAGGCGAGCCTCAAAGCAGCCGGCTACACGCCGGAACAGGTCGACGAGATCTACCTGACCCACATGCACAGCGACCACCTGGGCGGCCTCGTCGCGCAGTCGAAGCCGGCCTTCCCGAACGCCATCGTGCGCGCCGCGAAAATGGAAGCGGACCACTGGCTGAGCAAGGAGAAGCTGGACAAGGCCCCGCCTGACGCCAGGGACAACTTCAAGAACGCCCAGGCCGCGCTCGAGCCGTATGTCAAAGCCGGCAAATTCAAGCCCTTCGACGGCGATACCGCCCTGGCGCCGGGTGTGCGTGCCCAGGGCGGCCATGGCCACACGCCGGGCCACACCACCTATGTGATCGAAAGCGGCGGCAAGAAGATGGTCGCGATCGGCGACCTGATCCACGTGGCGGCGGTGCAGTTCGATGAGCCGGCGGTGACGGTCGGCTTCGACAGCGACCAGAAGGCGGCAGCGGCCGCGCGCAAGAAGCTGTTCGACGCG
>Ga0213837_1001268_pt1 | contig 14498 bp, 17 predicted proteins | sample SWPATP12_FD_160572 | JGI IMG/M metagenome (GOLD analysis project Ga0213837, IMG submission 160572) | Coastal seawater microbial communities from Marineland, Florida, United States - SWPA TP1 #2 | ecosystem: Environmental > Aquatic > Marine > Coastal | place: USA: Florida | collected 2016-08-06
CTGTGCATCTGTCTGCGACAGCGAAAGGCGCGCTTGCAAAGCAGATGTGCAGCAATTGGCTGCGGAAGACGGCGATGGCTTGCTGAACATGACCGAGCGCAATCAGATTGCACGCACTGCCGCGAAGGCGCAAGCGCCGGCGGCGGCGACCCTGGCCGGCGAGCGCGCCAGCCTGCAGACCCGGCGCATACAGCGTATCGGCGCGTGCGAGGAGACGTATGTGCGCTGTGCGCGCACGTGCAAGGTGCCGGCGGTGGCGTCGCCAGCGGGTAGTGCGCGCGTGAAAGCCGGCTAAGTACTCGACCGGAAATAAATGTGAATTTTGGGCTGTTGCAAGAGTGACGTTTTATTCTGGATTCGATTGAAGGAGGGCATATGGACGACTGGGTGAACTGGGGTATCGGCGCGGGGATTCTCGTGGTCGCGGAATTGTTTACCGGAACCTTCTACCTCTTGATGATCGCGATCGGGCTCGGCTTCGGCGCTCTGGCGGCGCTGCTTGGCGCCAGCGGCCCGGTGCAGACGCTGACGGCAGCCGCGGTCGGCATCGTCGCCACCAGCCTGCTGCACCGCAGCCGCTTCGGCCGGCCGGCGAAGGGAAGCCCGAATCGCGACCACAACGTCAACCTCGATATCGGCGAGCGCGTCAGGGTCGCGGCCTGGCAGGACGGCCGCGCGCGCGTGATGTACCGCGGCGCGCCGTGGGACGTCGAACTGGGACCGGGCGCGCTGCCGGAAGCGGGCGAGTTTCGCATCGTCGAGATCCAGGGCAGCCGCCTGATCGTCGCGAACGCATGAAACTCAATAATAAATAACAACTCATCTACAAGGACGCTCATGGAATTCTCATTCGGCACAATCGCGCTGGTGCTCTTCATCGTTGCACTGGTATTCGTCTTCAAGACCATCAACGTGGTCCCGCAGCAGCACGCCTGGGTCGTCGAGCGCCTCGGCAAGTACCACGCGACGCTGGCGCCCGGCCTGAACATCGTGATTCCCTTCATCGACCGCATCGCCTACAAGCACATCCTCAAGGAGATTCCGCTCGACGTCCCGCCGCAGGTCTGCATCACGCGCGACAACACCCAGCTGCAGGTCGACGGCATCCTGTATTACCAGGTGACCGACGCCATGCGCGCCTCCTACGGCGCCTCGAACTACGTGCAGGCGATTACCCAGCTGGCGCAGACGACGCTGCGCTCGGTGATCGGCAAGATGGAACTGGACAAGACCTTTGAAGAACGCGACCACATCAACACCACGATCGTGAACGCGATCGACGAGTCGGCCGCGAACTGGGGCGTGAAGGTGCTGCGTTACGAGATCAAGGACCTGACGCCGCCGGCCGAAATCCTGCATTCGATGCAGCGCCAGATCACCGCCGAGCGCGAAAAGCGCGCGCTGATCGCCGCCTCCGAAGGCCGGCGCCAGGAACAGATCAACATCGCCAGCGGCGAACGCGAAGCCTCGATCGCGCGCTCGGAAGGCGAGCGCCAGGCTTCGATCAACCGCGCCCAGGGCGAGGCGAGCGCCATCGTCGCCCTGGCCGAAGCGAGCGCCAACGCGCTGCGCCAGGTGGGCGCGGCGATCCGCGAGCCGGGCGGCGAGGACGCGATGAACCTGCGCGTGGCCGAGCATTACGTGGACGCGTTCAGCAAGCTGGCCAAGACGAATAATTCGATCATCGTGCCGGCCAACCTGGGCGAGATGAGCGGCTTGATTGCGAGCGCGATGCAGATCGTGAAGACCCAGAAATGACCCGTGTCGTGGTGATTACCGGCGCCTCGGACGGCATCGGCGCCGAGATGGCGCGCCAGCTGGCGGCGCAGGAAGGCGCCGGGGTGGCGCTGGCGCTGGCGGCCCGCAATGCGGCCCAACTCGATGCGGTCGCCGCCGAATGCGCCGCCTTCGGTGCGCAGACCTTGACCGTGCCGACCGACGTCGGCGTGCAGATCCAGTGCCGGCGGCTGGTCATCACCGCCGTGGAGCGCTTCGGACGCATCGATGTCCTCGTCAACAACGCCGGCCGCTCGGCGCATGCGCTGTTCGAAGAGGTCGAGGATCTCGGCTGGTACGAGGAGCTGATGCGGGTGAACCTGTGGGGCGCCGTCTGGTGCACGCAGGCGGCGCTGCCGCACCTGAAACGCGCGCGCGGCAGCATCGTTGCGGTTTCCTCGCTGGCGGGACTGATCGGGGTGCCGGGCCGCACCGCCTACAGCGCCACCAAGTTCGCGATGACCGGCTTTTTCGAGGCGCTGCGGGCGGAAGTGAAGGGCGCGGGCGTCAGCGTCACGACCGCCTACCCCGGCGTGGTCGCCACGCGCATCCGCTACCGCGGCTTCAATGCGCATGGCGAGCCGATGGGGACGAGCGCGCTGAAGGAAGAGGGCGCGATGAGCGTGGAAGAATGCGCGCGCCTGATCATTCTAGGGATGAATGCGCGCCGGCGCGAAGTGGTGATGACGGCCAAGGGCAAGCTGGGGCGCTTCATCAAGCTGCTGGCGCCCGGCCTGGTCGAAAAGATGGCGCTGGCGGCGCTGAAGAACGACGTCAGGCCGGATTAGGAAGGGAGTCGAACGATGCGGCCACGACACGTGCTGTATGCCTTGCTGGCGGTGATGCTGGTGTCGGGGGTGATCGAACCGGCCGAGTCGAACGCGCCGCCGTCGCCGGGGTGGTGGCCGCTGCTGTCCGCTTTCCTGATGAGTTTCCTGCCGTATTACTGGTACCGGCTCGATAGCGAAGGCCGCCGCTTCCACCGTTCGCGCTGGATGAGCACGGGCGTCGTCGCCATGACCGTCATCGGCATGCCGATCTACCTGCTGCGCAGCCGGCCGCGCGGGCAGCGCGCCAGGGCGCTGCTGCGCTGCTTCGGCTTCATGGCGCTGATGGTGCTGGCCATGGCCCTGGGCGCCTTCGTGCAGTCGATGCGCTAATTCAGTCCATCAGAAATCGACCGTCGCCGACACCGTCACGCTGCGCGGTCCGCCCGCCACCAGTTACCCGAAGTTCGGATACCCGCCCGCCGAGGAACTGGGTCGAGGTGTACACGGCGCGCGCATTGAGCGCCAGGCCCTGCACGCTCGGGACGTCCCAATCGGCGCCCAGGTTGACCCTCTTGTGCCTGACGGGCCTGCCGCTGATCGATCACCACGAAATCGGCCACCTGCTCGGCAACGATGTCGTGGCGCCGGATCTGGGGGGCGGCGCCGGGCGCGCCAACCTGGACGACGTGATCCAGGCCGGCCGCGCCCTGTATCCGAACAAGATCGTGATGTACATGTCGCAGGAGGCGGACGAGCCGGCGATCTGGAACCTGACGCTCCGCGACCATCCGACCGACGAACACTACAAGCCGATCGCGATCGACGCGCGCACCGCGAAAGTGATCACGGAGCCGGCCTTCGAGGGCGGCGCCTTCATGTCGACCATGTTCCGCCTGCACGTCGACCTGTTCGCGGGCCTGCCCGGCAAACGCTTCCTCGGCTTGATGGGCCTGCTGCTAATCGTGGCCATCGTCAGCGGGGTGGTGCTGTTCGCGCCCTTCATGCGCAAACTCGACTTCGGCACCGTGCGCCACGGCCGCAGCGCACGCCCCAAGTGGCTCGACCTGCATAACCTGCTCGGCATCGTCACCCTGGTGTGGGCGCTGGTCGTCGGCGCGAACGGGATGGTCAATACCTGGGCCGACGTGCTGCTGAAATACTGGCAGGCGACCGAGATCGCCGCCATGCTCGAACCGTATCAAGGCGCCACGCCGCCGGCCCGGCTGGCCTCGATGGATGCGGCGATCAAGCGCGCCGAGGCGGCTGCCCCCGGGATGCAGGTCGCCTTCGTCGCCTTCCCGGGAACGCCCTTCGCCAGTCCCCATCATTACGGCGTCTACACGCGCGGAAACGAGGCCTTTTCCGCGCGTCTCTACAAGCCGGTGCTGGTCGACGCCCAGACCGGGTTGATTACGGACCAGCGCGACCTGCCGTGGTACCTGACGGCGCTGCTGATCTCGCAGCCGCTGCACTTCGGCGACTACGGCGGCGGCTGGATGCAGTTCCTGTGGGCCCTGCTCGATGTCGCGACCATCGTAGTGCTGGGCAGCGGCCTGTATTTGTGGGTGCAGCGCGGGCGCGCGGGAGACGAGTGATGAACAGCCCATTCCTGAAACTCTGGGGCATCCCGTTGCTGCTGGGCGCGTCGACCATCGTCGGCCTCGTCAGCGCGCTGCTGGGCGACGGGATCTGGGACATCGTGTCCGCTTTCGCGCTCGGCGCGCCGGTTGCGGCCGGCTTCTGGCACGGCCTGCGGGGCTGGCGTCATTGACATTGCCGGAAGCTTAAGCTTTGCCAAAGAATCCCCCGGTATAAAGTCTTCACCAACCACACATCGGAGACTGCAATGAAGGGCTTCATCCGCGCAAACAAGGGCTTTATCCTTTTCCTCTGCCTGTTCGGCGTGTTCCGAACGGCGGTCGCGGACTGGAATCCGGTTCCCTCCGGGTCGATGCGTCCGAACCTGCTCGAAGGCGACGTCGTCTTCGTCAACCGCCTGGCATTCGACGTGAAGCTGCCGCTGACCGACACGATCGTCGCGCATACCGGTGAACCGCAGCGCGGCGACGTCGTCACCTTCAGTTCGCCGAAAGACGGCACGCGCCTGATCAAGCGCCTGGTGGCGCTGCCCGGCGACGTGGTCGAGATGCGCAACGAGATGTTGATCATCAACGGCCAGCGCGCCAGGTACGACAGCCTGCAGCAGGTGATGGAGCCGGCCGCTTCGGGCCACGATGCGGGCCAGGTGCCGGCGCTGCGCATCAGCGAGACGGTCGACGGCCACGCGCGCCGCGTCCAGTTCATCCCGCAGGTGAGTACGCCGGCGCGCAATTTCGGGCCGGTGACGGTGCCGTCCGGCCAGTACATGATGTTGGGGGATAACCGCGACAACAGCGCCGACTCGCGCTATATCGGCTTCGTGCCGCGCAATCTCCTGATCGGCCGCGCCGAGCGCGTGCTGGTGTCGGCCGATATCCTGGAAAACTGGGGCCCGCGCTTCGACCGGTTCGGCAAGTCGCTGCGCGATTGATTGCCGGCGAGTCAGCGCTGCGCTACGCGTGACGAGATGGTGATGACCTGCGCCAGGTCCCGCCCGGGAACATAGCTCATCGTCATGTCGTCGCCCCACTCGCCCTGGTTGAATTCCATGGTGACTGTACCGTCTCTCGAGACGAACTTGTCGCGCTCGACTTGCACCAGGCGGATCGGCTTTTCGTTGTCGATCACCGCGCTGATGTAGCGCGACGATGGTTTCACTTTCATGCGCCAGCCGTTCGACATCGCATAGGTTGCATTGAGTTGCTCGGCCTGGTCACCGAAGATCAGCATGGACTTCACCGGGGCGGTCACCTGCACCGACGACATCGGCTCGTCGGCGGCGCGCGGGTAGGGCAAGGTCTGGGCGAGGGCGCTGGAAGCCAGCACGAGCAGGGAAGCGGGAAGCAGCAAGAGGGGGCGCATGATCGTTCCTTCACATAGCTAGTTGGACCCGGGGGACTGGCGTGGCGCCCGTCCCCCGGCGTGCCGCAATGCCGATGAAGTAAAGACTGGATTGCGGTGAATTCAGTCTAGGGCAGGGCTCGCCAAGCACAAGCCCTATGCAGCCTGCATCACGAAACGATCTCAGTTCCGCGAAACCCAGATCGGCACGAAATGACTCAGATTGGACGGGGAGCTGCGCTTTTTCGTATCGCAGTATCGTTATCAGCGCTGTGCCACCGCCGTCGAAATCACGATGACCTGCGCCAGCCGCGCATCGGGTTTATAGCTCATCGTCATGTCATCGCCCCAGGTTCCCTCGTTGAATTCCATGTTCACGTTGCCGTCGCTGGACGCGAATTTGTAGGGTGCGACCGCGTACAGCCGCATCGGCTTTTCATTGTCGATGGTGGCGTCGATATGGCGCTGCCCGGTGCGCACGCGCAGGTACCAGCCGTTCGACATGGCGTACGTGCCTTTGATCATCTGGGCCTGGTCGGGCAGGATACGGACCGTCTTCGGCGGCGCCGTCACCTGCACGGTGGACATCGCCGCCGTGTCGTCGACGCGTGGATAAGGCAGGTTCTGGGCACCCGCGCCGGCGGCCAGCAGCAGGGATGCGGGGAGCAAAAGGAGATAACGCATGATAGCTTCCTTCACAAAGCACTGAACGTTGCCGCAGTGGCGAGCCCGAGGCTGTCGATTGCGGATAATTCAGTCTAGGGCGGCGCCTTGCGAGCGCAAGGGGGCAGGCGGAAGCATCACAAAACAGTCTCACTTCGGCGTGACCCAGATCGAGGCGAAATATGCGGAACCGGCGGCCGAGAAAGAATTGGCCCCCGGTGGATGGCCTCCCAATGCCTTGTGACGAATCTCTGTACAATCTGCGACCCGCGTTTTAATGAAAGTCCCCGATGTACAGAATTCTTACCGTCGTGCTGGCCTGTCTCGGCATGGCCGGCGCCCTCGCGATCGACACCTATCTTCCTTCGATGCCGACCATCGGCCGCGAGTTTGGCGTCGGCCCGGTGGCCGTGCAGCAGACCTTGTCGGTCTTCCTGTTCACGTTTGCCTTCATGATGCTGTTCTACGGCACCTTGTCCGATTCCTTCGGCCGCCGCCGCGTGATCCTGGTGTCGCTGGTGCTCTACACGATCGGTTCGGTCGGCGCGGCCTTCGCCCCCACTTTCGGCGTGCTGCTGGCCTGCCGCGCGCTGCAGGGCCTGTCGGCCGGCGCCGGCTCGGTGATCGGCCAGGCCATCGTGCAGGACCGCCTGAAGGGCGCCGAGGCGCAAAAGATGATGTCGCACATCATGATGGTGTTCGGCCTGGCGCCCGCCATCGCGCCGGTGCTCGGCGGCTGGCTGCACGTGCACTTCGGCTGGCGATCGACCTTCATTTTCCTCGCCCTGTTCGGCGCGCTGCTGATCGTGATGACGCTGCGCCTCCTGCCCGAGAGCCTGCCTCGCGACAAGCGCCAGGCATTCCATCCCGGCACGATCGCGCGCAATTACGCGAAGGTGCTGAAGCACCCGCGTTTTTTACTCTTGTCGCTGTCGGTGGGCATGGCCTTTGGCGGCCTGTCGCTGTATATCGGCTCGGCCGCGAACTTCGTGATGGTGATCCTCGGGCTGCCGGAAACGGCTTTCGCCTGGATGTTCATCCCGCTGATCGGCGGCATGGTGGCCGGCTCGGCCTGGGGCGGCAAGCGTGCCGCCCATATGGCGCCGGGGCGCCTGAAGTGGATCGGCTTCGGCACCATGCTGGCAGCAGTCGTGCTCAATATCGGCTACAACGCGCTGTTCCCGGCGGCGATTCCGTGGGCAGTGCTGCCGCTGGCGATCTATACCTTCGGCCTCGCGGTGGCGATGCCGGCCATCCAGATGAGCGCGCTGTCGCTGTTTCCGGACAACCGCGGGCTGGCCTCGTCGATGCTGGGCTTCATCCAGATGATGTCGTTCGCGCTGGTGTCGGGGCTGGTGGCGCCGATCTTGTTCGATAGCGCATTCAAGCTGGCGTGCGGGGTGGGAGTGGGGCTGCTGCTGAGTTTCGGGGCGTGGAGGGCGAGCAAGCTGGCGTAAGTGTCGTAGAGCCGCGGGCGGATCTCGGTTTACGCGTGGAGTCCCGACTCCACGCGTCTTGCGTGCGTTTGCGCACCACGCGATTAACGCTTGTTGGTCTTCATCGCCGCCTGCACCTCGCGCTTGGCATCCCGGTCCTTCTCGGTCGCGCGCTTGTCGTGCTGCTTCTTGCCCTTGGCGAGGCCCACTTCGCACTTCACGCGGCCGCCCTTGTAATGCAGGTTCAAGGGGACGAGCGTATAGCCCGAGCGCTCGACCTTGCCGCGCAGCTTGTCGATCTCGGCGCGGTGCAGGAGCAGCTTGCGCGTGCGCAGCGCTTCCGGATGGCTGAAGGCCGAAGCCGTCGACAGCGCGCTCACGTGGCAGCCGAACAGGAACAGCTCGTCGCCACGGACGACGACATAGGCTTCCTTGATGTTGACGCGTCCGTCGCGGATGGCCTTGACTTCCCAGCCCTCGAGCACGAGGCCGGCTTCGTAACGGTCTTCGATGAAGTAGTCGAAAAATGCTTTTTTGTTGTCAGCGATGCTCATGAAATAACGAAAATCCCCGGGTCGGTTAAACTACAGCTATCGCGCCGGGTGTTATAAATCCTGGGGCGCAAATTGCAACTTGTCCAACATCATAACAAACGGTTGACCAATGGCAGTAGTGCACAAATCAGTTTTATTGGGCTATAGCGCAGAACAGATGTTCGATCTGGTGGCAAAAGTGGAAGATTATCCGAAGTTCCTTCCCTGGTGCAGCGGCGTCAAGATCATCGAACGCAGCGATGACAAGCTGGTGGCCAACCTCGCCATCAACTTCCACGGCGTCAAGCAAAGCTTCACCACGGCGAACCACAACCTGCGCCCGACGCAGATGAAGATGCACCTGGTCGACGGCCCGTTCAAGATGCTGGAAGGCACCTGGAATTTCAAGGCCCTGCGCGCCGACGCCTGCAAGATCGACTTCGACATGCACTATGAGTTTTCCAGCATTATCCTCGAACAGCTGGTCGGCCCCGTGTTCGGCATGATTGCCAACAGCATGGTCGATTCCTTCTGCAAGCGCGCCGAGACGGTATATGGCTGAACCCTTGGTTGAACCCCTGGCTGAAAAGCTTCACGTCGTCGTCAGCTACGCCACCCCGGCGCAGGAATTCCTGCGCGAGCTCGCCGTGGAGCAGGGCACGACGATAGGCGCGGCCATCGAGGCCAGCGGCGTCCTGGCCGCCTTCCCGGACATCAACCTGGTGACCCAGCCGGTCGGCATCTTCGCCAAGAAGAAGACGCTCGACACGGTCTTGCGCGAGCGCGACCGCATCGAAATCTACCGTCCGCTGGTGGCCGATCCGAAGGATTCTCGCCGCAAGCGCGCCGCCAGGAAAGAGGCTGTGGCGTCGCAACCCGCTCCATGACGCATGGTTGCTAGGTCCCGATGCTCATCCCACTGATTTTTTTGCTGGTCACGACCGCCATGGCGGCGGTCCTGCTATTTGTGCTGACCGCGCTGAACAACAGCAAGGCAGCCGGAACGAAGCAATGGGCGCAGGGGATCGGCATCGCCGTCCCCGGCCTGGTGCTGATTGCGGGCCGGGGCGTCGTGCCCGACATCCTGTCGTTCGAAGTCGCCAACGCATTCATGTTGATTTCCATCGGCACGATCTACGCCGGTTTTCGACGCCATCTGTCACTGCCTGTTGCCAAGGTGCCGGCGGTACTGGGAGGCGTGCTGGCATTGAGCGGGTTCGCCTTCTCGCATTACGTGCTTGCTTCGGCCGGGCTGTGTATCCTGAGTGTGTCGATCTATCATGCGGCGGCGTGCTTCGCCATTGTCGCCACCATTCCGACGACAAGCGACCCCATCCTGCGCCATCCCTTCGCTTATACCCGCGGTGCCGCCCTGGCGCTGGGCGCGGCAAATGCGCTGCGCGGCGGTTTGTTTGCCCTGCAAAGCGTCGAGCCCTCGATCCCGATCGACTTCGCCACCTGGAACCTGGTCTTCCTGGCGTGCGGCTCGCTGGCAATGCCGGCGCTGGCGCTGGGCATGGCCATGATGGCCAACGCCCAGCTGCGGCGCGAAGCGGCGTACGCGGCCGACCATGACCAGCTCACCGGCGCCTGGACGCGTCGCGCTTTCATGGACTTCGCCGAGCGTGAGCATGCGCGTGCCGAGCGCAGGTACAACGCGCTGTCGCTGCTGGTGTTCGACGCCGATCATGTCACCGGCGACCTGGTGCTGCGCGATATCGTCAAGCATACGCAGGAAGTCATGCGCACGGTCGATTACTGCGGCCGCCTGGGCGGCGCGCAATTCGCCGTCCTGCTGCCGGATGCAACCCAGCAGACGGCGATGGAGTTGGCGGCGCGCCTGCGTACGGTGCTAGAGCACTCGCTGCCGAAGGACCGGGCGACCGTTCCGGTTGCCTGTGCGGTGAGTATCGGCGTCGCCACCCTGGCGCTCGGGGAAACGCTGGCAAGCTTGATGGCGCGGGCCGACGCCGCGCTGCGTGCGGCCAGGGCCAACGGGCGCAACCAGGTGGTCAGCGCGCCGCTGCCGCCGCGCGTCGAGCGCACGGCGCAGCAACTGGGCGAACGCGCCTGAGCGCTCGCCGGCTCAGCGGCAGTCGTTCAGCTGTTGCGCCGCGCGTTCGCCGAGGGCGGCGCGCTCGGCGTCGCTCAGGAAGCGCCGCTGGCCGTCCGGCCCGACATCGCTGATCCGCGCCCCCGATTCCACCATGCGCTGGTGCTTGCGCAGGCTGTCGCAGTACTCGGCCTTTTTTGCCGCCTGCCGGGCCTCGTCGCTGGACTTGCGTTCGCTCTCTTCACGCTCCTTGCTGCGCTTGCGATAGTCGGCCTCGCGCTCGGCCAGGGTCGGCGCCTTCGGTTTGAGCGCGGGAACCGCGGAAGGGGTGGCAGGAGCAGCCTCCGGCGTCTCCTTGGCCGACGTGCTCCGGCCTGGCGCTTTCAGGATCTTCGCGGCGGGCGTCCCGGGCGGAGGCGGCTGGTCCGAATACTGGCGCGTGCCGTTCGGGGCGATCCAGACGAACTGCGCCTGTGCAAGGCCGGCACAGCACAACAGGAGCAGGGCGGACAGAGGGTGGCGAAGCGAAGGCATGGTCAAAATATTTTCCTGTGGTAACTAACTTCCGATTCTCCATGATTGGACAAGGGTGTCAATGAAGGAAGAGCAAATGGTCTTTTTTTGGCCACGTGCGACGGCTTTCGCCGCTTTCTGTATAATTCGCTTTTGCGCCTATAGGAAAATGCTATGCGTCTACTTCAAAAAGCACTCACGTTCGATGATGTGCTGCTCGTCCCGGCCTACTCCAATGTTCTTCCGGCCGACACCTCCCTTCGCACCAAGCTGACGCGTAACATCACGCTCAATATCCCGCTGCTCTCGGCCGCGATGGATACCGTGACCGAAGCCCGCCTGGCGATCGCGATGGCGCAGGAAGGCGGCATCGGCATCATCCACAAGAACCTGAGACCGGCCGACCAGGCGCGTGAAGTGGCGCGTGTGAAGCGTTTCGAGGCCGGCGTGCTGCGCGACCCGATCGTCGTGCCGCCCAACATGAAGATCCGCGACGTCATCGCCCTCCAGCACCAGCACGGTTTCAGCGGCTTCCCTGTCGTCGAAGGCAAGCAGGTGGTCGGCATCATCACCAACCGCGATTTGCGTTTCGAAGAAGACCTCGACGCCGAAGCCCGCACCAAGATGACCCCGCGCGAAAAACTCGTCTACGTGAACGAGGAAGCCGATACCGACGAAGCCAAGCGCCTGATGAACAAGCACCGCCTCGAGCGCGTGCTGGTCGTCAACGACGAGTTCGAGCTGCGCGGGCTGATCACCGTAAAAGACATCATGAAGTCGCACGAGCACCCGTTCGCATCGAAGGATGCGCAGGGCAAGCTGCTCGTCGGCGCGGCCGTTGGCGTCGGCGAGAAAGACCGCGAACGCGTCGAGCTGCTGGTTGCCGCCGGCGTCGACGTGCTGGTGGTCGACACGGCCCACGGCCACTCGCAAGGCATCCTCGACACCGTCAAATTGATCAAGACCCGCTACCCGCACGTCGACGTCATCGGCGGCAACATCGCCACCGCGGCGGCCGCCAAGGCGCTGGTCGCGGCCGGCGCCGATGCGGTCAAGGTCGGCATCGGTCCCGGCTCGATTTGCACCACCCGCATCGTCGCCGGCGTCGGCGTGCCGCAGATCACGGCGATCTCGAACGTGGCCGAAGCGCTGGCCGGCAGCGGCGTGCCCTGCATCGCCGACGGCGGCATCCGCTACTCGGGCGACGTCTCGAAGGCGCTCGCAGCGGGCGCCTCGACCGTCATGATGGGCTCGATGTTCGCCGGTACCGAAGAAGCGCCGGGCGAAGTCATCCTGTACCAGGGCCGCAGCTATAAATCCTACCGCGGCATGGGTTCGCTGGGCGCGATGGCCGAAGGCTCGGCCGACCGCTACTTCCAGGACGCGTCGGCCAAGGCCGACAAGTTCGTCCCGGAAGGCATCGAAGGCCGCGTCGCCTACAAGGGCAGCGTGCTCGCGATCATCTATCAACTGGTCGGCGGCGTGCGCCAGTCGATGGGCTATTGCGGCTGCGCGACGATCGACGAACTGCGCGAAAAAGCGGAATTCGTCGAGATCACCTCGGCGGGCATGCGCGAATCGCACGTCCACGACGTCCAGATCACCAAGGAAGCGCCGAACTACCGTTCGGAGTAAGCGAAAAGCGGCCGGCGACGGCCGCTTTTGGTATTTGCTTCCTGTGGCTGACGATGATCGGCCACGAATCGTAGGGTGGGCTCCGCCCACGCGGTCTCACCATGTGATCATCCGCGACGCCGAGCATGCCACCCGCCCCGAATCACTTCTTTATATTGCGTTCAATGCACTCCAAAATCCTCATCCTCGACTTCGGCTCCCAGGTCACCCAGCTCATTGCCCGCCGCGTACGCGACGCCGGCGTTTTCTCCGAAGTCTTCCCCTACGACATCGGCGACGAGTTCGTGCGCAACTACGGCGCCTCGGGCGTCATCCTCTCGGGCAGCCACAACTCGACCCTGGAAGGCGACTCCCCACGCGCCCCGCAAGCCGTGTTCGAGCTCGGCGTCCCGGTCCTCGGCATCTGCTACGGCATGCAGACCATGGCCGCCCAGCTCGGCGGCAAGGTGGAAAACGGCAAGCTGCGCGAATTCGGCTACGCCGAAGTGCGCGCGCGCGGCCACACCAAACTGCTGAACGGCATCAACGACTTCGTGACCAGCGAAGGCCACGGCATGCTCAAGGTCTGGATGAGCCACGGCGACAAGGTGCTGGAAATGCCGGAAGGCTTCAAGCTGATGGGCTCCACCGACAGCTGCCCGGTCGCCGCCATGGCCGACGAAGAACGCGGCTTCTACGCCCTGCAATTCCACCCGGAAGTCACGCACACGACGCAAGGCGAAGCCATCATCGGCCGCTTCGTGCACGAGATCTGCGGCTGCAAGTCCGACTGGAACATGCCCGACTATATCGGTGAGGCCGTCGAAAAGATCCGCGCCCAGGTCGGCACCGATGAAGTCATCCTCGGCCTGTCGGGCGGTGTCGACTCGAGCGTCGCCGCAGCCCTGATCCACCGCGCCATCGGCGACCAGCTGACCTGCGTTTTTGTAGACCACGGCTTGCTGCGCAAGGACGAGGGCAAGATGGTGATGGACATGTTCTCGAAAAACCTCGGCGTCAAAGTGCTGCGCATCGACGCCGAAGACCAGTTCCTCGGCCACCTGGCCGGCGTGAACGACCCCGAGCAGAAACGCAAGATCATCGGCCGCGAATTCGTCGAAGTGTTCCAGGTCGAAGCCGGCAAGCTGACCAACGCCAAGTGGCTGGCGCAAGGCACGATCTACCCGGACGTGATCGAGTCGGCCGGCAAGGGCAAGAAAGGCCAGACCATCAAGAGCCACCACAACGTGGGCGGCCTGCCGGAAACGCTGAACCTGAAACTGCTGGAACCGCTGCGCGAACTGTTCAAGGACGAAGTGCGCAAGCTCGGCGTGGCGCTGGGGCTGCCGCATGACATGGTGTATCGTCACCCGTTCCCGGGCCCGGGCCTGGGCGTGCGCATCCTCGGTGAAGTCAAAAAGGAATTCGCGGATTTGCTGCGCGAAGCCGATGCGATCTTCATCGAAGAACTGCGCAATACGCCGTTCGAACTGCCGCCGGTGGCGGGCATCGATGCGGGCAAGGCGCCGGTGAACTGGTACGAGGCGACCAGCCAGGCGTTTGCCGTGTTCCTGCCGGTGAAATCGGTGGGCGTGATGGGCGACGGGCGTACCTACGAATACGTCGTTGCCCTGCGCGCGGTGCAGACGCTGGACTTCATGACGGCGCAGTGGGCGCATTTGCCGCACTCGCTGCTGGGGAAGGTGTCGAACCGGATCATCAATGAAGTGCGCGGGATCAATCGCGTTGTTTATGATATTTCGGGGAAGCCGCCGGCGACGATTGAGTGGGAGTGAGGTTTTCCAGGGGAAGCTCTGCTTATGTGCTTTGAAAAGGCTCGCTTCGGCGGGCCTTTGTTATGGTCGTGACCGATCCAAAGCAAGATGGCCTTGACGCAATCGAGCCGAGGCCCACGAGATGTATTCGGCCATATCGACAGCGTCGACAATTCACTAAACTGCGCTTGGTCGCAGTGCCCGTATCGATGGATGCAGGGCACCATCGGGAAGGACGCACCCGCCGCCGCGGACCAGTCCCTTCACGACCTGGCTGACCTCGGCCGGCCCTTGCGCCAACAGGGCAAGGAAGTCCTCGCTGTGCCGCGCATACGATTGCGAATCGTACTTGGCGCTCCATACAACAATGTTGAGCACGACCGGAATCAGATCCAGGCCTTTTTCGGTCAGCGTGTAGAAATCCT
>Ga0213837_1001270_pt1 | contig 14468 bp, 11 predicted proteins | sample SWPATP12_FD_160572 | JGI IMG/M metagenome (GOLD analysis project Ga0213837, IMG submission 160572) | Coastal seawater microbial communities from Marineland, Florida, United States - SWPA TP1 #2 | ecosystem: Environmental > Aquatic > Marine > Coastal | place: USA: Florida | collected 2016-08-06
GAGCCTCCTGGATGGGCGAATACGGCGACCCGGACGACAGCGAGCAATGGGACTATATCGGCAAGTACTCGCCCTACCACAACGTCTTCAAGGACAAGCACTATCCGGCCGTGCTGTTCACGACCTCCACCCGCGACGACCGCGTCCATCCGGGCCATGCGCGCAAGATGGCGGCGCTGATGGAGGCGCAGGGCCACGCCCTCCTGTACTGGGAGAATACCGAGGGCGGGCATGCCGGAGCGGCCAACAACACGCAGCAGGCGCGCATGTGGGCGCTGACCTATTCCTTCCTGTGGGAGCGGCTGAAATGAGCGCAGTACTATATAAAGAGGGCGACGGCATGCCCGCGTGCGTCGTGCGCACGCTGGCGGCGCACGAATGGCCGCTGTACCGCGCATTGCGGCTGCGCGCGCTGGCCGATGCGCCCGCGGCCTTCGGCAGCACGCTGGCCGAGGAAGCCGCGCGCACGGACGCGGACTGGGCCTGGCGCCTGAACATCGGCGCCAGTTCCGGGCGCGACCGCCCGCTGGTGGCGGAGCTGGGCGGCACGGCCGCCGGCCTGGCCTGGGCCAAGGCCGATGGCGCCGACCTGGCCCTGGTCAACCTGTTCCAGATGTGGGTCGCCCCCGAGGCGCGCGGGCATGGGGTGGCGGCGGCGCTGCTCGATGCGGCGCTGACCTGGGCGCGCGCCACCGGCGCCCGCACGATGCAGCTGGGCGTGGTGTGCGGGAACGAGGCAGCCCGGCGCCTCTACGAGCGCGCCGGATTTCGCGCGGCCGGGGAGCCCGAGCCGCAGCGCCCGGGATCGACGAGGATGGAGCAGCGGATGCGGCTGGTTCTCAGCCCGTGACCCGCCCCACCCCGGCGCCCCTCAGCTCACCAGGCGCGGGGCGAACAGCACCGCGCAGGTCGGCTCGATATCGACATACAGGGCCACTGCCGTCTCGACGCCGATGACCAGGGGTGGACCGAGGCGTTCGGTGACCACGCCGGCGCGGCGCAGCAGGCGTTCGATGGCAGTCGTGGTGACCGTCACATAGCGCTCGATGCCTTGCTCGTGGCCGTAGCGGATGATGGCGGCGATCGATTCCATGGTGATTTCGGAGAAGCCGAAATGGCCGGCGCCGCCGGTTTCGATGGCAAAGCGCGACAGTTCCCAGATATGTTCGTCGCACGGCGCGCTCTGGCCGTGAAGCAGCTGCGGGAACGAATCCTTCAACATGTACGGTCCTTCCGTCGGCAGCAGGCGCCAGCAGCCGCGCAGTATGCCGGCGTCCGGCTCGCGCATCATCATGTAATGGGGCTCGAGCGCATCGTAGCCATCGATCTCCATGCCCGACATTACCGGCACTTCCCAGCCGAGACGGCCCTGGAATACTTTTGCGCGAAGCGTATGCATTTCCCACAGATCGCGGGACTGGAAGTCGCGCCGTGCTGCGATATTAATTTGCAGTGCCATGTCGTTCTCCCTGAATGTTGATTAAAAAACCTATGCGACAGGCATGAAGCCTCATGCAATTCGGGCACGGGCGGTACTAGCAAGTTTGCTAGGTGGCTAGGAAATGACGGAGTGGAATACTAGGTTTTTCACCCCGTTCAACAGGAGACTGGCCATGCCAAACGACTACATCAGCGAATCCATGCTTTCCCGTCCGGGCGTTCAGCACGCCATGACCATGCCCGTCCCAATGCGGGCGCCGCACGCGGACTTGCGCCAGTTCCGCATCAGCAAGCGCGAAAGTCAGGAAAAATTCTGGGGAAGGTTCGGCGTCACCCAGTCGAGCGGCAGCCGTTTCGAGACGGGCCTGGCGATTCCGGCCCCGGTGGCGATCCTGTTGAAGCTCTACGTCAACGGCAAACTCAACGATGGTGATCTTCAGGGTTGATCAAGCCCAGCGAGATCGCCTTCACCACCGCCTGCTGACGTGTATTGACGTTGAATTTCTGGCGCACGTTGGCCAGGTGGAAATTGACAGTAGCTTCGGAACAACGGGTGATCATCGAGATTTCCCAGGACGATTTGCCCGCCATGACCCAGTTGAGCACTTCAAGCTCACGCCGGGTCAGGCGCGGCGCCGCCCCCCCGGGCGCCTCCACGAAACGCTGCGACGACGCGAACGCATAGTCGCGCACCAGCGTCAGCGACGGCATGGACTCGCTGATCGCCTTGACGAAGTCCGGCCCGGTCTTGCCGTCGGACGCAAAACTGATCACGCCGAATTCCCCGTTCGGGCCGTGGATCGGCAACGTGACCCCGCTCCGTATCCCATAGCCGCTCGCCTCTTCATACAAGGCGCGCTCGGCGTCGCTTTTGAAGGTCTCGGGTTCCCAGACGATGGGCAGGGTGCTGGTCAGGCAGTGACCGACAGTCGGGTCGTTATAGGCCAGGCGCTCGGCATCGTAGCGGTGACGCCACTCGACAGAGTAATTACTTTGCAAAAAAGCGTGTTCGAACTGGGCATGACGGGAATTGACGACGCCGTAGAGCACCTGTTCGAAACCAAGCGAGGCCGACAGGTCGAACAAGGCCCGACGCCATGCCGCGGCGTCTTTCGAATCCAGCAGCTGCACTAGCTGTGCAGTTTCTATCATAGCGCTCGTTTGCCTAATTAAGTGACGTTGCACATCCTAATAGCATTAAGAATTTAAAGGATGCATCCTAGCAATTTTAACCACCGAAACTAGAATTGTATCCATGTATTTTGTAGTATTTACACAACGTCCCAAAAACATTGCTGATTCAACTGTGCGCTGAAAAAACTGTTTTTCCGCTACCCTCCGCCGCTGCCGGATAACATTCTCAATTGCAATATTTATTCCGCCGTTGCGCTTGACTTGATTTCGCACAAGAGTATCGTTTCATTCTTTCTGTTTAACAGTTTCTCCTGCGCGAGCGCTGCATGCAATCGCGACGACAAGAACGCCGTACCACTTTCCAAGACAAGGATTACACGTCGATGAACACAATGACCGACATGGCCGAACAGCTGGACGTCAAGCTCCTGCTGGCAACGCTGATGGCCCTGAAAAAGGGTGACTTTTCGGTACGCATGCCTTCCGACTGGACCGGTGTGTCGGGCAAGATCGCCGACACCCTGAACGACATCATCGAAACCAAATCGAAGATGGTCGAAGCCGTGACCGAAGTTTCGCGCGTCGTCGGCCGCGAGGGCCACCTGACCCAGCGCGCCGACGTGCCGGGCGTGGTCGGCGGCTGGAGCACCCTGATCACCTCGGTCAATTCCCTGATCGACGACCTGGTGCGCCCGACCACCGAAATGGCGCGCGTCATCGGCGCCGTGGCGAAGGGCGACCTGTCGCAGACCATGGCGCTCGAAGTCGACGGCCACCCGCTGAAGGGCCAGTACCTGCGCGCGGCGACCACCGCCAACACGATGGTGGAACAGCTTTCCTCCTTCTCGTCCGAAGTGACGCGCGTGGCGCGCGAGGTCGGCACCGAGGGCAAGCTCGGCGGCCAGGCGCAGGTGAAAGGCGTCGCGGGTACCTGGAAAGACTTGACCGACTCGGTCAACTCGATGGCGGGTAACCTGACTTCCCAGGTGCGTAACATCGCGGAAGTGACCACCGCCGTGGCGAACGGCGACTTGTCGAAGAAGATCACGGTCGACGTGCGCGGCGAGATCCTGCAGCTGAAGGACACGATCAACGTCATGGTGGACCAGCTGCGCTCCTTCGCATCCGAGGTGACGCGCGTGGCGCGCGAAGTCGGTACCGAAGGAAAGCTGGGCGGCCAGGCTTACGTGCCGGGCGTGGGCGGCACCTGGAAGGACTTGACCGACAACGTCAACTTCATGGCCTCGAACCTGACGGGCCAGGTGCGTAACATCGCGACGGTGACGACCGCGGTGGCGAACGGCGACCTCTCGAAAAAGATTACGGTCGACGTGAAGGGCGAGATTCTCGAACTGAAGAACACGATTAACGTCATGGTCGACCAGTTGTCCTCGTTCTCCTCCGAAGTGACGCGCGTGGCGCGCGAGGTGGGTACCGAAGGAAAGCTGGGCGGCCAGGCGCAGGTGAAGGGCGTGGCCGGTACCTGGAAAGACTTGACCGACTCGGTGAACTCGATGGCGGGTAACCTGACGGGCCAGGTGCGTAACATCGCGGACGTGACCACCGCCGTGGCGAACGGCGACTTGTCGAAGAAGATCACGGTCGACGTGAAGGGCGAGATTCTCGAGCTGAAGAACACCATCAACGTCATGGTCGACCAGCTGAACTCCTTCGCTTCCGAGGTGACCCGCGTGGCGCGGGAAGTCGGTACCGAGGGCCGCCTGGGCGGCCAGGCGAACGTGCCGGGCGTGGCCGGCACCTGGAAAGACTTGACCGACGGCGTGAACTCGATGGCGGGTAACCTGACCGGCCAGGTGCGTAACATCGCGGACGTGACGACCGCCGTGGCGAACGGCGACCTCTCGAAAAAGATCACGGTCGACGTGAAGGGCGAGATTCTCGAACTGAAAAACACGATTAACGTCATGGTCGACCAGTTGTCCTCCTTCGCATCCGAGGTCACGCGCGTGGCGCGTGAGGTGGGTACGGAGGGCAAGCTGGGCGGCCAGGCCTACGTGCCGGGCGTCGGCGGTACCTGGAAAGACTTGACCGACAACGTCAACTTCATGGCGTCCAACCTGACGGGCCAGGTGCGTAACATCGCGGCGGTGACGACCGCGGTGGCGCGGGGTGACTTGTCGAAAAAGATCACGGTGGACGTGAAGGGCGAGATTCTCGAACTGAAAGACACCATCAACGTCATGGTCGACCAGTTGTCCTCGTTCGCTTCCGAGGTGACGCGCGTCGCCCGTGAGGTGGGTACGGAGGGCAAGCTGGGTGGCCAGGCGAACGTGTCCGGCGTGGCCGGTACCTGGAAAGACTTGACCGAGAACGTCAACCAGCTGGCGGCCAACCTGACCAACCAGATGCGCGCAATTGGTGAAGTCGCGACCGCGGTGACCCGTGGTGACTTGTCGCGTTCGATCCAGGTCGAGGCGCGCGGCGAGGTGTCCTACCTGAAGGACAACATCAACGAGATGATCCGCAACCTGAAGGAAACCACGCAGAAGAACGCGCAGCAGGATTGGCTGAAAACCAACCTGGCGCGCTTCACGCGCCTCCTGCAAGGCCAGCGCGACCTGGGCGCGGTGACCAAGCTGATCCTGTCGGAGCTGGCGCCCCTGGTCTCGGCCCACCACGGCGTGTTCTACATGATGGATTCGCAGGAAGCCGATGCGCGCCTGCGGATGATCGCAAGTTACGGCTACCGTTCCAGCCGCAAGCTGCCCACCTCGTTCTTGCCGGGCGAAGGCCTGGTCGGCCAGTGCGCGCTGGAGAAGACCCGCATCTGGCTGACCGACGTGCCGCGCGATTACATCGTCGTCTCCTCGGGCCTGGGTTCGGCGCCGCCGAACAACATCGTCGTGCTGCCGATCCTGTTCGAGCAGCAGGTCAAGGCCGTCATCGAGATCGCCTCGCTCGACCGCTTCACCGAAACCCACCTCTCCTTCCTCGACCAGCTGATGGAGTCGATCGGCGTCGTGTTGAACACGATCGAAGCGAACAGCCGTACCGAGTCGCTGCTGACCCAGTCGCAGTCGCTGGCGCAAGAGCTGCAACAGACCAACCAGGAACTGGCCGAAAAGGCGCGCCTGCTGTCCGAGCAGAACATCGAGGTGGAACGCAAGAACCGCGAGGTGGAGCAGGCCAAGCTGGCGCTGGAAGAAAAGGCGACCCAGCTGGCGCTGTCCTCGAAGTACAAGTCCGAGTTCCTGGCGAATATGTCGCACGAACTGAGGACGCCGTTGAATTCGCTGCTGATCCTGGCGCAGCAATTGTCGGATAACCCGGAAGGCAACCTGTCCGGCAAACAGGTCGAATTCGCGAAGACCATCCACGGCTCCGGTTCCGACTTGCTGACCCTGATTAACGACATTCTCGACTTGTCGAAGATCGAGTCGGGTACCGTCACGCTGGACGTGTCGGAATACCGCTTCGCCAACCTGCGCAACTACGTGGACCGCACCTTCCGCCACATGGCCGAAGCCAAGCACCTCGGCTTCCAGGTCGGCCTTGCGGAAAACCTGCCGACCGCGGTGATGACCGATACCACGCGTCTGCAGCAGGTCCTGAAAAACCTGTTGTCGAACGCCTTCAAGTTCACCAGCCATGGCCAGGTCGCCCTGAACATCAGCCTGGTGACCAGCGGCTGGACGGCGGATCACCCGCACCTGCTGCATGCGGACGCGGTGCTCGCGTTCTCGGTCAGCGACAGCGGCGTCGGCATCCCGTCCGACAAGCTGCAGCTGATCTTCGAAGCCTTCCAGCAGGCCGACGGCTCGACCGCCCGCAAGTACGGCGGCACGGGTCTCGGCCTGTCGATTTCGCGCGAACTGGCGCGCCTGCTGGGCGGCGAGATCCGCGTCGAATCGACCGTCAACGTCGGCTCGACCTTCACGCTCTACCTGCCGTACAACCGCGCCGGCTTCATCAACTACGAAGCGAGCCGCCAGCCCCAGCCTGCCCGCCTGGTGGCCCCGAGCGCAGCCCCGATTGCCGCGCCGATCACCTATGCACCGGCCGAGGCATCGGAAAACGGCGCCGTGGCCACCATCGAAGTGCAGGCGCCGACCAACAGCAACCTGGTCGAATACGCCTCGATGCTGGACGACCGCGGCCTGATTGCCCCGGGCGACCCGTCGGTGCTGATCGTCGAGGACGACGACCGCTTCGCCAAGACCGTGCTCGAACTGGCGCGCGAGAAGAACTTCAAGGGCATCGTCACCCACCGCGGCGATTCGGCCCTGTCGCTGGCGCGCGATTACCTGCCCTCGGCGATCCTGCTCGACATCGACCTGCCGGACATCGACGGCTTCACGGTGCTCGACCGCCTCAAGCGCGACCCGAGCACCCGCCATATCCCGGTGCACGTGGTCTCGGCACTGCGCGAGCGCGAGCGCGCGCTGCGCCAGGGTGCGATCTCCTTCCTGAACAAGCCGGTGGAGCGCGAGGTGCTGGACGAGGAATTCAACCGCATCCAGAAGTTCCTGGTCGGCGGCAAGCGTTCCTTGCTGGTGGTGGAAGACGACATGGCCCAGCGCGAGCTGATCGTGAACCTGATCGGCGACAGCGACCTGAACATGGTGACGGTGGAAACGGGCGCCGCCGCCATGGAAGCGCTCGACGCCCAGCACTTCGACTGCATGGTGCTCGACCTGACGCTGCCGGACATCTCCGGCTTCGACCTGCTCGACCAGATCGGCAAGAAGCCGCTTCTCCGCGACCTGCCGATCGTGATCTACACGGCGCAGGAACTCTCGCGCAAGGAAGTGACGAAGCTGAAGAAATACGCGAAGACCATCGTCATCAAGGATGCCCGTTCGCCCGAGCGCCTGCTGGACGAAACGGCGCTCTTCCTGCACCGCTCGCACGCCTCGCTGCCTGAACTGCAGCGCAAGATGCTGGAAGAGATCCACGCGCTCGACGGCGGCCTGGCCGGACGCAAGGTGCTGATTGTCGACGATGACCTGCGCAACATTTTCGCCCTGTCCTCCTTGCTGGAGCGCCAGCAGATGCAAGTGCTCTTCGCCGAAAACGGCCGTGACGGCATCGAGGTGCTGGAGAAGGATCCGACCATCGAGATCGTCCTGATGGACATCATGATGCCGGAGATGGACGGTTACGACACGATGCGCGCGATCCGCCGCATCCCGAAGTTCAAGTCGCTGCCGATCATCACCCTTACCGCGAAAGCGATGAAGGGCGACCGCGACAAGTGCATCGCCGCCGGCGCGTCCGACTACATCACCAAGCCGGTCGACGTGGCGCAGCTGCTGTCGCTGATGCGAGTGTGGCTGCATTGACCGCCTTCACCGCCTTTGCCGCTTCCCTGGCGGTCGAGGAGCTGGAGATCGACCTGTTGCTCGAGGCGCTGACCCAGCGCCACGGCTACGATTTCCGCGACTACGACCGGCCGCTGGTCAGGCGCAAACTGCTCGGGGTCATGGCCGAGCGCGAACTGAAGACGGTCTCCGCGCTGCAGGAGCGGGTGCTGCACGAACCGGGCGCCGCTTCAAACCTGCTGCGCGCGCTCGCGGTCAGTCCGGTCGACCTGTTCGGCGAGCCGGCGCGTGCCCGGGAGGCGCGCGAGGTGCTGGGAAAGTCGCTGCGGCCGGTGGCCGTGCCGAAAGTCTGGCTGGCCGAATGCGCCGGCATCGGCGACGCCTGGACGCTGGCGATCCAGCTGCATGAGGAAGGGCTGCTGGCCCGCACCGACATCTTCGCGACCCTGGCCAACGACGAGTTGCTGGCCGAAGTGCGCGAAGCCACGCTCGAGGCCGCCGCCCTGCCTGCCTTGGAGGAGAACTACCTGCAGGCGGGCGGCGCCGGCCGGCTGGCGGACTACTTCGAGGTGCACAATGGCCGCGCGACGCTGCTGCCGCGCCTGCGCGGGCGCATCACCTGGGCCGGCTACAATCTCGTGACGGACGCCTCGTTCAACGAGTTCCAGGCCATCGTCTGCTGCCGCGCCCTGGCCAACTTCGGCCCGATGCTGCGCCAGCGCGTGCTACGCCTGTTCCACGAGAGCCTGTCGCGCTTCGGGGTGCTCGGGCTCGACCGCGAACTGGCGGCGGGGGATGCGCACGCGGGGGACTACCAGGCGCTGGGTGGGGTCTTGCCTTGGTACCGGCGGGTGGGGTGATTCCCGAATAAGTACGAAGGGCGGCGTTGCCGCCCTTTTTTTCGCTAGACGATCACATCAGCATGTTATTAACCTCATGTATGCCTCTAACTCATGTAGGCTTCTTTCGCCCGCATGGCCAAGTCTTTGATGACCTTCAAATTATTACCGAGGTCGCTTTCCTTGAGTCTCAACCGATATTGATCCCATTGCTTGTCGTAAGCCAGAACATCAATATCCGACTCGGCAATTATTTCGTTTATCTCATCTGTTTGCTCCAGCTTCAGATGCAACAGAACCGCAGACTTCCTTGGAACAAACGAAATAAAGTCATTCGCTATATTGTTCTTTGCGAGACCGATGTAATGTTTATTGTATTTCAAGCTGTAATCCGAAGTGATATCGCCGAGGGAACCCATAAGTTTTTCGGTCAGTTTCATGCTTTCCTTCGTCGCCTTCTTCTCCCAATAAACCTTATCGGTAGGTTCCGACGCGCTCTCCTGCTCCAGCAAGTCGAACTTATTCTCGTCTAATACTTTGGTGAAGAACAGCGTGATGACGTCACCAATCTTGACCGCCTTCACCTGGATGGCGATCAATGGTATGAATCCGTTAAACAACGAGATAACGTTAAGGAATCTGCTGGTGATGTCTTCTGCGACGATGACGGCACAATGCTCATACTGAGGATTTTTCTTGCGCTCAATGTCCCAATATTCAATCGTGCGAATAATGTGGGACTCATCCGTTTTTCCAAGCTGTATTTCCACCTCATAGCGCTTCTTGTACTCCGGATCGTAAAGAATCGTATCCAGGCGACCGCCACCGATTAGGATTTTTTCCGTATCTCTGAAATCCAGATCGCCAAGGCCGAGGATCGTAGGATCTTCTTCTATTCTTGCCTGAAGCCACTTCTCGTTAAATTCGGGGCTGTTTTTTAAACTAATGATCTCGGGCTTGACATATTTCATTTGTAATTTTTTTATTTCCGATCGATTCAATTGACAAAAGTGCGGTCGGACGAGACCGGCAAGTCGACATAGAATGACGTCTGGCAGGCGCACGCGTTATGTCTGCTCACCAGCTCGCGATGAGCCGCCCAGCCAACGCTGCTGCTTAACGCGCGAACTGGCCGGCTACCTGCCACCCCAGCGACAGCAAGGCCAATGCCGCGACGCCGGCAGTCGCAAGACGGCCGCTGCGGGACGCGGCCTGCGTCGCTTCGCCCTGCGTCGCCAAGTCCTGCGCGTGCTGCTTGAGCTCCCGGTCCTGCTGTGCAAGCACCTCTTGCATGGCCTGCAGCCGCGCCGCCACTGCTCCTTCCACCGTATTGGTGATCGTCTCGGCGAGCGCCATCAACCGCGTCGCCGTCTCTTCGCGCAGATCGCACATATCCGCCACGTGGGACTCTGCATGCTTTCTGATCGCTTGTGCCTGCGCCTTTTGCTGCCGCTGCGCATCGTCGGTGAAGCGCGCATGACTTGCAGCTAAACGGTCGAGTTCGATCTCGATCAGGCGCGTTCCCGCTGCAGCGGCGTCGTCCACGCGCGCCAGGCCGGCACGGTGAAATTCGCGCACCTCGGCGAAACCGGTGTCGAGCCGCGCAAGACACTGCGCGACCGAGCTGTCGAGCTGTTCTCCCAGCGCCCTTTGCAGCGCGGCGTTGGCAAGCTCCATCTTCTGCTCCGCCTCGGTGACGCGTACCACGCAGCCAACCAGCCTTTTCGCCTGTTCCTGGGTCAGGCCCTTGGCCTCCATCAATCCGCGGTTGGCCGCGTTGATCTCGGTCTGCTGCTCGGCTAGCCGCTCCTGCTGCCCGAGTATCCGGCCGTTCTGCATGGCCAGCTGGTCAGCCTGCTCCTTCAGCAGGTGCTGCTGTTCCTGCAGGATGCCCTGCTGCTCGCTCAGAACCTTCGAAATAGCAGTGTTCACAATCAGCAGTTGCGACGACTTTTCGGTCAGCCGGCCGATCGAGGTGCTCAGCTCAAGCTGTGCATCCTGCACCTTGTCGTCGCGGTCGTTCCACCAATTACCCACAAAATTGCCATCGCGCTTGTCCTGGCGTGCACTCTCGAGCAGGCGCGCATTGGCGGCAACCGCATCCTGCTCCTTGATCATGTTCTGGATCAGGTTCTTGATATTGCTGTCCTTGAACAGCTTTTCCGGAACCGTCATCGCCGAAAACACCTGCACGATCTGCATCTCTTGTTTGTTCAATGCGCTCACTGCCGCCCCTTTCAGATTGTCTTCAAAAAGTTCTCGATATCCGACTGACTCTCATGGATGAAAGCCACGATCGCCTTGCTATCAGCAACCTGCGACTGCGTCTCGGCCACCGTCCGTTCGAGGCTGGCCAGCACCGCCGTCGCACTGATCCCTGCCGCACCATAGGCGGCGCCGATCTGCTGGTACAAGCCGATCGACTGCGTGTACTGGTCGACGTTGCTCAGCGACTGTTCCGACAAGGTGGCCAGCTCCGCGGCGAAGGCTTCGCGGCGCTTGCTGTCGGCCACCATCTCATCCAGGAGCCGTTCATCAAGCGAATGGCGGTAGCGGTCGAACAGGCAGTCGATCTGGTAGGCCAGAAAAGCCGACAGGAGCCCGCTCAGGATGCCGATCAATACTGGCGTCACCACGTCCGCAAACGGCTTCAGGAACGGCAGCGTCGCCATGAAGGCGGACACCGACTCGTTGAGCAGCATGCCGACCGAGCTTACAACCACCGTCGTCAGAATCTTCAGGCCTTCCTGCAATGCCTGGTCGCCAGTCATCCCTTTCGGCGGGAAGAACATCATTCTGAAGGCCCGCACCAATCCGAGCAAACCTTCGCGGATGACGGTCACGAAGCGCTTGGCGGTAGAGAAGAAATTGTTCAGCAAAAATGTCAGTAAATTGCTCATGAACCCGCCCACGCCCCCCTGAAAAACCTGTGACACGGCGTCGGGAATCTTGCGCACGACTGTGGCCACGACCCGCATCAGGCGCTCGCGCACTTCCTCGAACAGGCTCTTACCGGCCGCCACCCCATGCCGGACCAGCACCGCCACCTCGTTGAACAATCCGTTGACGAGTTCTGTCAGCAGGAGGCCCAAACCCTGGCGCAATCCCATCTGAAGGGCTTGTTGGCCACCGGTTTGAAGTAATTCAGTGGTCTGCTTCTTGCGCAGCGCCCGGTCTGCCTCGCCGTCGATGTGCGCGCGCGCTTGCTCATACTTCTTTCCAGCCAGATCAACGTCGAGGTCGAACTTCTCGGCATTCGTCGTTGCCCCCCCGCGTCCGTCTGCTCTGTCGCGGGCCGCCCACTCTTTAAAGTCGTGATCGCTTTTCGATCCGTTCAAAGGCTGGTTGGTGAGCGCAAGATTGGAATCGTCGTTCACCACCTTGCGAATGCTGCTGACGTCGACCTTGCTTTCGCCGGTACTCGGATCGGACCCGGCCTTGCCCAACGCAAGATGCATTTTCGGATCGTTGTGGACCTCGCTGATGGACACGACGTGATCCAGTTCGGCGCGCACTACCCTGCCGTCTCCAAGCACGATCGTGCCATCGGCCGACACGACGCGGCCTGTGTAGTCGTCAATGCCCTGGCCGATCTTGCCATTGCACTTCTCCTGCCAGGTCTTGCCGCCGTCGATGCCTGCTTTGGCCTTGGTATCGATTTCGAGTTCGGAACGGACACCGGTGTCGTACGTGGTCCGCGAATGCGCCTGCAATGCGCGGTCGGACTCGGATGCCATGTAGCTCTCGTCGGCGTTCGCGAAATTGTGGAGCGTCGTGACGTTGCCGCCGTTCCTGTCCTCGAACATCGCCATGGACAAGCCGAATGGACCGATGATCTGGGAAATTACCTGCTGGCGGCAATCGACGAAGAGTTTTTCGAGGCGCTGTTCGCGCAGGGACGTTAATGTCTGCGTCATTTTTATCTCTTCTTGTTAATGATCGGTCTTGCGGCCCACGAAACTGTCGAACCATGCCGAAAAAGATGGTGCAACCAGCACGCGCTGAGGCATGTCATGGAAGACGCGGATGACCTGCCCGACTGTGCCCATGGGCTCAGGCGCCAGATCCAGGCACATGTAATCGCCGCCTCCATTGGAGGCGAAGGGCACCCACCCGTCGTGCCACCAGACATTTCGGATGGCGCTGTCCGGACGCGCGACGCGGCCATCGAAATCGCCACCCACCGACAGCTCGTGCCAGGCTTCCCAGCTCATCAGAATATTTTCGATCGACAGGTATTGGTAGCCGTCGAAGAGCCAGGCCGCACGTCCATGCTGACCGTCATGCGCTCGCAGGCTGGCTTCGAAGTCAGGAGGCAATGCGACGCCGACACGTAATTCGAGCGCTTTGATGGCGCTCTCCCCTGCTGGAGGGCCGAGGTCGGCCAGCAAGTCGGGTTCATGCGCGGCCAACCACGCTTTCAGACTATGCCATTGGGTGGTCATGCCGCGTTCCCTTAAAATAGAAAGTCGCCCATCCGGATATATGTACATCCGGTTATCCCTGATTTGTTCGTTCTAGTTTAGCAACAATGTAGAGGTAAGTGTAGCCATTAAGAAATTTTCGGGGAACGGTGCGCAGGCGCCGCCGCGGACCCATCGACCGGGAGTCCAATGTGCTTGATTGGAAATTGCGCGGTGGCCGGCTTACTTCGAACCCGCAGCGCTTGGCCGCGCGGCAATCCGATCACGCCACGCCTGCAGGTGCTCCATCCCCTCGTCGCCCGGCCGGAAGCGCAGCAGGCCGCGGCCGAATTCGAGCGCGCAGAAGGCGGTGATGTCGGCAATGGTGAACCGCTCGCCGGCGACATAGGCCTGGCGCGCCAGCAGCTGGTCGAGCCAGCGCGCCGTGGTGCGCATCTTGTCGGCCTGGGCGGCGCCGAAATCCTTGAACTGCGGCTGCTCCAGCGCCGCCAGCGCCGGGTGGATATGGCGCGCGCTCTGGGCCGTTTCCAGCAGCAGGTGCAGCTCCATGCGGCGGTCGGCCATTTCGATGAAGGCGCGCTCCTCGAAGTCCACCCCCATCAAATTCGGCTCCGGATGCAGCCCTTCCAGATAGGTGCAGATCGCGCGCGTTTCGCTGAGCACGCGACCATCGTCGAATTCGAGCGCGGGCACGCGGCCGAGCGGATTCTTGGCCAGGTAACGCTCGCTGCGCTGCTCGCCGGCGATGATATCGACGACTTCGGTCTCGATGCCGGTGATGCCCTTCTCCAGGATGAACATGCTCACCCGGCGCGGGTTGGGTGCATGGCCGCTGACGTACAGTTTCATGGGGTCTCCTTTGGATTTGTTGTCGTGATCACGAAGGGAATCATAGCCGCAAACCGCGCGCCGCGGCAGCCACTCCTTAACAGATTGACATGCCCAGGATTTGTATCCAGACTGCCGGGTGCCCCTGTCCGCCTCTCGTCGAAAGTATTCCATGCGCCGCAACCTGATCTCCGCCGCCATCGCCTTTGCCTTTGCCGGCCTCGCTGTCCTTCCCGCCGGCGCCACGCCGGGCAAGCCGCAAGCCACGGCCCTGGCCACCACCCAGCTGCCACGCGGCGTGCAGCCGCTGCACTACGATATCGCGATGACGCCGGATGCAAAAAGCGCCAGCTTCAGCGCCCAGGTCACAATCGACCTCGAGGTCACGGCCCCGACCAGCAGCATCACCCTGCATGCGGCCGACCTGAAGTTCGCGCGCGCCACGCTCACCGGCAAGAGCGGCGGCCCGCAGGATGCGCAGATCGCGCTGGACGACGCCGCGCAAACGGCCACCTTCCGTT
>Ga0213837_1001273_pt1 | contig 14445 bp, 15 predicted proteins | sample SWPATP12_FD_160572 | JGI IMG/M metagenome (GOLD analysis project Ga0213837, IMG submission 160572) | Coastal seawater microbial communities from Marineland, Florida, United States - SWPA TP1 #2 | ecosystem: Environmental > Aquatic > Marine > Coastal | place: USA: Florida | collected 2016-08-06
GCACCGCCCCGCCCCACTCGCCGCCCAGGCCCAGGCCCTGGCCGAAACGGCACAAGGCCAGCAGCAGCGGCGCCGTCGTGCCGATCGAGGCATAGGTCGGCAGCAGGCCGATCACGATGGTCGACACGCCCATGGTCAGCAGCGCCGCGACCAGCGTCGCCTTGCGCCCGATGCGGTCGCCGAAGTGGCCGAACAGGGCCGAGCCGACCGGCCGCGCGAAGAAGGCGATGGCGAAGGTGGCGAAGGATTGCAGGACGGCGGCGGCCGGGTCGGCGGCGGGGAAGAACAGTTTCGGGAACACCAGCACCGCGGCGGTGGCGTAGATATAGAAGTCGAAGAATTCGATCGTCGTGCCGATCAGGCTGGCAAACAGGACGGTGCGCGCTTTGTTGGCAGGCTGGTTCATGTTCTTGGTCATGCCGGCACCGCCTTCGACAGCGCATCGCGCACGTCGTCGATACTCTCGGGACGCGTCACGCGCGCCACTTCGACGCCGTCTTTCAGCACGACGACGGTCGGCCACAGCTTGATGCGGAAGGAGCGGCCGAGCGGGCGGCCCGGTCCGTCTTCGACCTGGATGTGCCGGGCATCCGGGAATTCCTGCAGCGCACCCGCGATGAGCGGCTCGCCGGCGCGGCAATAGCCGCACCAGTTGGTGCCGAAGTCGAGGGCGACAAGGCCGGGCAGCGCGTCGACCGCGCTGCGCTCGGGCTGGGACAATTCATAGCTCATTGGTAGCTCCTCAATAGTGCCGATAAGACAAGCGTACCTGAAACATGATCGGGGAGCCAGAAGATAATTGCAGTAACGGAACCCTGGCCCTGGGACGGCACCGCAATGTGCATCCAAGGTGAACTGCCTAACGGACGTGCCCGCTGCGCGCTGGCATAGTCGTCCGTAACTCGTCAATAGGAGGCCATCATGTCGGATAACCTGCAAAAATCGACCCAACAGGACCGTAGCCGCATCAACGTGCACGAAGAATGGGAAGTGCGCTACTGGACCGAAGCGCTCGGCGTGTCGCGCGAAGCGCTGGAAAAGGCCGTGTCCGACGTCGGCGTCTCGGCCGACAAAGTGCGCGCGCACCTGAAGGGCAAGTAAGCCGGCGGCGGCGCCCGCCCGGCGCGCGCCCAGTAGTGCCGCGGCCCACGGCCGCGGCCACCTTCCTGCCCGCGGCAATCACCCGCACGTCCGGCGGCGCCACGCCGCCCTGCGCGCCCACGCGCCCCCTTCTTCCATAAAAACAAAGGAGCCCACAGTGGATATCCGCGCCTTCATCGCATCCCTCGACATCACGCTGCCGAACGCCCTGTTCGCGCTGTCCCTGGCCGTCGCCAGCTTCGTCGCCATCCATGGCGCGCTGGCCCTGTTCCGCCGGCGTCTCGACAGCCTGGGCGACGAATCCCGGCACCGCCCGGTGGCCGAAGTGCTGCGCAAGACCCTGGCGCGCACCAGCAACCTGGTGGTGGTGCTGACCAGCCTCCTGATCGGCCTGTCCGCGCTCGACCTGCCGGCGCCCTGGAATGCGCGCGTCAGCCACCTGTGGTTCCTGACCCTGGGCCTGCAGCTGGCCATCTACCTGCACAGCGCGATCAAGGTGACCGCGCGCCGCTACTTCCGCAGCCACGAGCACGGCACGCTTGATTCCCAGGTGACGATCGCGCATACCCTCATCATCTGGGTGCTGCAGACCAGCGTCTGGGTGATCTTCGCGCTGGCCCTGCTGGCCAACCTGGGCATCGACATCACGACCTTCGTGGCCAGCCTGGGCATCGGCGGCATCGCCATCGCGCTGGCCGTGCAGAACGTGCTGGGCGACGTCTTCGCCTCGCTCTCGATCGCGATCGACAAGCCGTTCGAGGTGGGCGACTTCATCTCGACGTCGAACACCTCCGGCACGGTGGAAAAGGTCGGCCTGAAGACGACGCGCCTGCGCGCTTCCAGCGGAGAGCAGATCATCGTCTCGAACGCGGAGCTGCTCAAGCACACGGTGTCGAACTTCAAGCGCATGGTCACGCGCCGCATCGTCTACACCCTGCGCGCCCATCCGGACACGCCGGCCGCGCTGGCCGCCAAGGTGCCCACCGCGGTGGCCGAATTCATCGCGCGCCACGACAAAGTGCGCTTCGACCGCGCCCACCTGTCGAAATACACCCAGGACTACATCGAGTGGGAAGTCATCTACACCATCCTCGACGCCGACTACAACCTGTTCATGGATACCCAGCAGGCCGTGATCCTGGCCTCGATGCAGATGTTCGCCGACCTCGGCATCTCGACCGCGCCGCGCGCGCAGCAATTGCTGCTGCAGGAGCGTGTGGAGCCGGGAACGCCGGAGCTGCCGCAGGATCGGGCGCGTAACCTGGCCGCCCTGCGCAGCTTGCCAAAAGGGGGCTGAGGCCCCGCCCCGCACGGGTGGACTCGGGAGCGGTCCGCCGCCCTGTCCACCCTGCGCGCTTTCGCATCAATTAATCTGGATCGACTGCGGCGGCGGCGGCGGCGGTGGCGGCGGCGGCACGCCTTCCATCGGGGCGTCGGTCACTTCCTCGGCCTCGTCCTCGACCGCCTCGTCCTGCTGCTGCGGCTCGGGCGGCATGCCTTCGCTGATGTCGGCAGGCTCGATGAATTCGTCGTCCTGCTGCTGGCGCGCGCGCGGCGCCGCTTGCGGCTGGCCGCCCGGGAACAGCGCGGCGGGGTCGATCTTGCCGGCGTCGAGCGCGCTGCGGAAGAAGTCGCCCACCAGCAGGATCGCATTGTGGCCGCCCTGCCCCCAATAGCTCGAACGCATCGTCACGCGGTTGTCGTTGAAGCCGACCCAGGCGCCCGCGACCAGGTTCGGGTGCATCAGGATGAACCAGCCGTCGGCATTGTTCTGGGTGGTGCCGGTCTTGCCGGCGACGTCGCCGTTGATGCCGAAGCGCGAGCGCACCGCGGTGCCGGTGCCGCGGTTGACGACCCCGCGCAGCATGTCGATCAGGGTCGCGCTGCCCGCCTGCGACATCGCGCGCTCGGCCTTGACGTTGCCGAAGTCGGCGATCAGCTTGCCGTCGCGGTCGGTGATGCGGCGGACAAAGACCGGCTTGCGGTACTCGCCCTGCGCCGCGATCGACGCATAGCCGCTCACCATTTCGAGCAGGGTCACGGGACTGGTGCCCAGGGCCAGCGAAGGCACCGGGGCGAGTTTGCTCTGGCGGACGCCGAGGTTCTGCGCCAGCTTGATCACCGGCGGCAGGCCGACGTCGCGCATCACCTGGGCCGTGATCGTATTCTTCGAGAACACCAGGCCGTCGCGCATCGTCATCTGGCGCCCGGTGGTGCCGGACATGTCGGTCGGACGCCAGACGGTGCCGTCGGCGGCGCGGATATCGGTCACCGCATCCACGTAGGGCTGCTCGGGCGGGATGCCGTTTTCCAGCGCGGCGCCATACACGAAGGGCTTGAAGGTGGAACCGGGCTGGCGCGCGGCCTGGGCCACGTGGTCGAACTGGTCGCGCGCGAAGTCGCGGCTGCCGACCCAGGCCTTGACTTCGCCGGTCATCGGGTTGATGGCGACGAAACCGGCCTCCAGGCGCGATTTCGACTCGCGCAGCTTTTGCATGAATTCGCGATCGAGCTTGATGCGCTTGAGCGCCGCCGCCGGCGCTTCGCCGCCTTCGACGGCCTTGCGGTAGTCGGGCGTCTCGCGCACGAAGGCGTTCAGCTGGGCGGCATGGGTCAGCCAGTAGTAGTCGAAGGGCGCGATCCGGTTGCGCATCGACGTGTAGGCGCCGATCGAGGTGGAGCCCGGCGGGCTCGGATTGGCCCATTCGACGTCGGCCACGGCCTGCAAGGCGGTGGCCTGGCGTTCGACCGCGTGCAGCGCCGCTTCCTGCAGGCCGGCGTCGAGCGTGGTCTGCACGATCAGGCCGTCGAGCGCCAGGTCGTAATCGTTGGTGTCGGCCCATTCGAGCAGCCATTTGCGCACATAGGCGGTGAAATGGTTGTCGCGCCCGCCGCGGTCGGGCTGGCGCTCGAAGTCCAGGCGCAGCGGGCGTTTCGCCAGCGCCCTGAAGCGCGCCTCGTTGAAGGCGCCATGCTTGTACATCTGGCCCAGCACCACGTTGCGGCGCGCGAGCGAGCGTTCCGGGTTGGTCACCGGATTGTAGTAATAGGTCCCCTTCAGCATGCCCACCAGCGTGGCCGCTTCCAGCACGTCCAGCCTGGCGGCGTGCTTGCCGAAATAGGTGCGCGCCGCCATTTCGATGCCGCGCGCGTTGTACAGGAAGGGCACCGTGTTCAGGTAGGCTTCCAGGATTTCGGTCTTGCTGTAGGTGTTCTCGATCTTGATCGCTGTAATTAATTCCTTCAGCTTGCGGTTGATGCTGCGCGCACGTCCGATCTCTTCGGGGAACATGTTGCGCGCCAGCTGCTGGGTAATCGTCGAGCCGCCCTGGGCATCGCCCTTCAGGCTGGCCAGCATGGCGCCGCCGATGCGGGTGAAGTCGACCCCGTGGTGGTCGTAGAAGCGGTGGTCTTCGGTCGAGATCAGCGCGGTCACCACGTGCGGCGACACCTGCGACAGCTTGACGCGCTCCTGCAGGCCCTGCTCGAAGGTGCCGAGCTCCTTGCCGTCGGCCGACATGATCACCGTCGGGCGCGCCGTGCTGGCCTGTTTCAGGTCGTCGATGCCGGGGGTGAGGGGAATCAGGATGATCAGGTAGACGATCAGCGCGGCCACCAGGGCCGCGAAGGACAGCAAGCCGACCAGGATCGCTTGCTCGTAGCGCGGGCGCCCCGCAATGAAACCGTGCGCATGGCGCACCCCCGCCCTGGCCTTGCCCCCTGCGCTGCCGAACAACTCCTTCGCCTGCTGCCGAATGCTGTTATCTAGCTTCTCGTCCTGATCCACTGTTTTCCTTGCTAAATTGATCCTGGTGCGGCAAGTATAGCCGACGCCGCCCGCCGTTCGCGCCGCACGGCGCTACGGTGATGCGGACGGGGTGCGCTTTCGGCTATCATGCCGGCATGTCTTTACAAACGACCCCAGCCGAATCCCCGGAACTCGAGCCTGCGACACGCGTGCTTCGCCAGTTCCGGATCGTCTTCAACTCCGTGAAAACCCACTTCCGACAGGTCGAGCGCGAAGCCGGCCTGGGCGGCGCCCAGCTGTGGGCGCTCTCGGTGATCGCGAAGTCGCCCGGCATCGGCGTGACCGAACTCGCACGCGCCCTCGACATCCACCAGTCGACCGCCAGCAACCTCGTACGCGGCCTGAGCAGCCGCGGCCTGGTCGCGGCCGCGCGCGAAGGGGCCGACCGCCGCGGCGTCGCCCTGCGCGCCCTGCCCAGCGCCGACGCGTTGCTGCAGCGCGCGCCCCTGCCCTTCGCCGGCGTGCTGCCGGACGCCCTCTCAGGTCTCGACGCGGCGACCTTGAACCGCCTGGAAGCGGACCTCGCGCGCGTGATCGATGCGCTGGCCACCAAGACCGACGGCGCCCAGGTGCACATGTCCGAACTCTAAAGCCGTTTGCGCTTGCCTTTGCTGCTCTCCGGCCCCTGGAAATGCGCGGCCAGGAAGTCGATGAAGGCGCGGGCGCGCACGGTCTGGTTGCGCTGGCTCGGGTAGTACACGAACAGGTCGGCATTCGGCAAGGTCAATTCGGGCAGCACGATGCGCAGGCGTCCGCTGTCGAGGTATCGGGCGAGATCCCATTCCGAGCGGATCAGGATGCCATGGCCGTCGAGCGCCCAGCCGAGGACGATGTCGCCGTCGTTGCTCGAGAGGGCGCCATGCACCTTCACGGCCTCGGTATGCTCCCCCTGCACGAAGCGCCAGATGCCGTAGGCCTCGTCGTTCTGGCGGTGGATGATGCAACGGTGCCGCGCCAGGTCGGCCAGGCTGGCCGGCGTTCCATTGCGCTCCAGGTAGCCCGGCGAGGCGCACAGCAAGCGCCGGTTCGACATGATGCGGCGCGCGTTCAGGCGCTTGTCGGGCAGCGCGCCGAAGCGGATCGCCAGGTCGCAGCCGCTCTCGACCAGGTCGACCGGCTTGTCGGTCACTTCCATTTGCACCTCGACGTCCGGGTAGCGCAGCGCGAAGTTCGATACCAGCGGCGCAATGGTGGTGCGCCCGAATCCCAGGGTCGCATTCACCCGCAGCAGGCCGCGCGGGGTGGCCCGGCTTTGCGACACCACCTCTTCCATTTCCGCGATCTCGGCCAGGATGCGCGTCGCGTAGCGCAGATAGGTCTCGCCTTCGCCGGTCAGGCTGACGCTGCGCGTGGTGCGGTTCAGGAGCCGCGCGCCGAGGCGCAGTTCGAGCGCCGCCAGGCGCTTGGTCGCCGCCGGCGGCGTCAGGTCGACCGCGCGCGCCGCCGCCGCCAGGCTGCCCAGGCGGGCGACGAGCACGAAGAACTGCATGTCGGAGGTCGGTTCGCTCTTCACTTATATTCAATTCAGAATTGACCAGCGGTGAATTATAGGCCTGCCCTCACGGATTAACCTAGCGCCACGATCACCAAGGAGACCGCCGTGAAAATTCTCGATATCCGCGAAAAAACCGTTGCCATCAGCTCGCCGATCCGGAACGCCTACATTGACTTCAGCAAGATGACCCTGAGCCTGGTGGCCGTCGTCACCGACGTGGTCAAGGACGGCAAGCCGGTGATTGGCTACGGCTTCAATTCGAACGGCCGCTACGGCCAGGGCAAGCTGATGCGCGAGCGCTTCATCCCGCGCATCCTGGAAGCCGATCCAAGCTCGCTCGTCGACGATGCCGGCACCAACCTCGATCCGCACAAGATCTGGGACTGCATGTTCACCAACGAAAAGCCGGGCGGCCATGGCGAGCGCTCGGTGGCGATCGGCACCATCGACATGGCGATCTGGGACGCGGTGTCGAAAATCGAAGGCAAACCGCTGTTCCAGCTGCTGGCCGACCGTTACGGCATTGGTGCGCCGGACCGCAAGATCTTCGTCTACGCCGCCGGCGGCTATTACTACCCCGGCCAGGACCACGACAAGCTCAAGGACGAAATGCGCAGCTACATCGACCGCGGCTACACGGTGGTCAAGAAGAAGATCGGCGGCGCCTCGCTCGACGAAGACCTGCGCCGCATCGACTCCGTCCTCAGCGTGCTGGGCGACGGCCAGAAGCTGGCGGTCGACGCCAACGGCCGCTTCGACCTCGATACCGCGATCCGGTATGCGAAGGCGCTCTCGCAGTACGACCTGTTCTGGTACGAGGAGCCGGGCGACCCGCTCGACTTCGAGCTGCAGGCGACCCTGCGCAACTACTACAAGAACCCGATGGCCACCGGCGAAGACCTGTTCTCGATGCAGGATGCGCGCAACCTGATCCGCTACGGCGGCATGCGCGCGGATCGCGACTGGCTGCAGTTCGACTGCGCGCTGTCGTACGGCCTGGTCGAATACCTGCGCACGCTCGACATGCTGCGCGAGCACGGCTGGTCGCCGAAACGCTGCATCCCCCACGGCGGCCACCAGATGTCGCTCAACATCGCGGCCGGCCTCGGCCTGGGCGGCAACGAATCCTATCCCGACCTGTTCCAGCCCTATGGCGGCTTCCCGGACGGCGTCAAGGTCGACAACGGTTTCATCACCATGCCCGACCTGCCGGGCATCGGCTTCGAAGGCAAGGCCGACCTGTACGCCGAGATGCGCAAGCTGACCGCCTGAACCAGCCAGGAGACGACAACACATGCATCTCCTGCCTGGCACGGGCAGCGAGGGCCGCGGCGGGGCCGGCGGCACCCTGGACGCGGCGCGCCCACCTGAAGGCCGACATCGACAAATGGGTGCCCATCATCAAGAAGTCCGGCAACTACGCGGACTAATACGCGCGCAGGGTTAGCCCCTTACCGCACTTGCGCCACCGCGCAGCGCGACTTCCTGCCTTCCACCTGGCAGCTGTTGCGCTCGCGCCCGTCGCGGTCCCAGACCTTCACCAGCCATGCCGCCGGTCCGGTGCGCTCCATCGTCATGAAGCCGAAGCCGTCGATCCAGGAACTCATGTGCTCGACAATCGCGCCCGGCGCCGGCGTCTTGCCCGGCGGCGGCGTGGCCGGCAGCGGGACGATGTCTTCCGCGGTGCCGGAAAAACCGGAGACGAACTGGGTCGGGTGCTCGCTCGCGAAGCTGACCTGCTCCCACAGGTGCACATGGCCCGAGAGCAGCATGCCGAAGGAGCGCGGCAGGTACAGCGGATCGACGTCGCCGAAGGCATCGAGCAGGCCGCGGTCGCCGCCGAACAGCATCACCTCGCCGCTCTTGGCGTCGCGGGTGGCGCCGAAACCGAACATCGGATGGTGGTCGACGCCGATGTTATACGACGCCTGGCGCGCCAGCGCTGCGATCTTGCGGTAGCTCGCGGCATACGCGGCGCGCCGCGGATCGGTGGGCGGCAAGCCTTTGTAGCTGGTGTTGGCCGTGTCGAAGACGACCAGCTGCGCCCCGCCGCCGAGGGGCACGGCGAACGGATCGCCGTACTCGCCCAGCGCATCGTTGGCCGGCAGGTCGCAGTTGCGCACCGGGTCGTAGGGGCGCGCATCGAGCCAGCGCCACCAGCCCTGCCCGGCGCGGGTGCAGCTCTCGTGGTTGCCGCGCGCGAGCACCCAGGGCGCCGCCGCCAGCAGGCTGCGCGCCGGCGTGAAGAAGTCGGCGGCCCAGGCGTCGTAGCCATAGCCGTGGGGACTGCCGGCGCAGCCGGCCTTGTCGGCCGGGCACGGGTCTTCGCGGTAATGGTAGTCGCCGACGTGGATCACCAGGTCCGGCTTGAAGGCGGCGGCGCTGGCCGCCACCCGCGCGAACGGGAAGCGCGCGGGGTCGTTGCAGTCCTGGGCTTCCTTCCCCTTGAGGCGGCAGCCGGTGTCGCCGATGACGACGATCCGTGCCGGCGCGGCTTTCGGCAGCGGCAAGGCGTGCGCGGCCACGCTGGCGCTGGTGCTGGCGGCGGGAATCGGCGCCTCGCAGGCGAGCATCGCGCCCGAGGCCGGCGCAGGCGGCTGGCCGGGGCGCGCCGGAATGCCGGATTTCGCGACCCGCACCCGCATCGGCACGGCCTGGCCGTCGATGGTCATCGGCGGGCAGTGCGCGGCGGCCGTGATCACGCGCGCAGTCGCGGCGCCGTTCTCGCCGATCACGACGAAGGCGACGTCGGCGGGAGCGCGGCCGCCCGGCAGGCTGGCGCAGCCGGCCAGCAGCAGCGCGGCCGAGGCGGCGGCAAGCCGGATCGAGGGAAAGCTCATGCAGTTCTCCGTGCAAAAATGGCGAATGTAACACGACAGTATGTCCGCCGCATGTCGCCGCTCGGCCTCTCCTCGACCCGGCCGGGCAGGCGAACGCGGCGGTTTTCCGCTTCAGCGTAACATTTTGACAAAACTGACGGAGAGACGATGGAACATATACCAATGTGGCTGCAGGCGGGGTTCTGGGGACTGGTGGCCGGCGGGGCGCTCTTGATCGGCGCCATGGTCGGCTACCGCTTCGCCGTGCCGGCGCGGCTGGTGGCGGCGGTCATGGCCTTCGGCAGCGGCGTCCTGATCTCGGCCCTGTCCTTCGAACTGATGGACGAGGCCTTCAAGACCGGCGGTTTCCAGGCGACGGCGCTCGGCTTTCTCGGCGGCGCCTTCGTCTACACACTGGCGAACTGGTGGCTGGCCCATGGCGGCGCACGCCACCGCAAGCGCTCGGGCTGCCAGCCCACCGAAGACGAGCATGGCGGCAGCGGGCGCGCGATCGCGGTCGGCGCCCTGCTCGACGGGATTCCGGAGTCGATCGTGATCGGCCTGTCGATGCTCGGCGGCGGCAAGGTCAGCATGGTGGCGGTGTCGGCGATCTTCCTTTCCAACGTGCCCGAAGGCTTGTCGAGCGCGGCCGGGATGAAAAAGGCGGGGCGCAGCGCGACCTATATCTTCGGCATCTGGGGCGCGATCGCCTTCGCCTCCGGCCTGTCGGCGCTGGCCGGCTTCACGCTGTTCGAAGGCGTCTCCCCCGGCACGGTGGCGGCCACCACGGCGGTGGCCGCCGGGGCGATCCTGGCGATGCTGGCCGACACCATGATTCCCGAAGCCTTCGCCGAAGCCCACGATTTCGCGGGCCTGATCACGGTGGCCGGCTTCCTGGCGGCCTTCGCGCTCAGCAAGATGGGCGGATAGGCGTCTTCCTTTGCCAACAGGCCGTCACGTGCCCTCCCCGCCGCGCCGGCTTGCCCTTACAATATGCGGCGAACACGCTCCGCCACATTTGAAAGAACACGCATGATCCTGTTGAAGGTCCCCTACGCCGAAAAAGACGAAGCCAAGGCGCTGGGCGCGCGCTGGAATCCGACGCGCAAATGCTGGTACATCCCGGACGGCAAGGACAACGCGCCCTTCGCCCGCTGGATCGCCGAGGGCGCCGCCGCGGCGGCAGCCGACGGCACGCCGAAAGCCCCCTCCTCGCGCGATGCCCACGGCGCCAAGCCGGTGATCGGATCGAAGTACATCGCACTCCCGCACGCCTGCAATCCCTTCGAGGAATGCGCCGAATGCCGTCCGAAGCTGGTCGCCAGCGGCTGGCTGGAAGCGCACCAGGCGGTGCGTCAGTTGCTGGCGTCGCTCTAGACCCTGGCACCTGGGCGGGGCCTGATGCTACTATTCAAGCTTGACTGGTCGATTGCAGGAGCAGGCGTTGGATAAAGCAATACAGCAATGCGTCAGCGAGGTACAGGCGATCGGCGCCGTGCCCGACATCATGCAGACACTGGCCGCGCTGACCGGCTTGCGCTTCATCTGCGTCGCGCACGTCACCGAGACCAGCTGGACCGCGTGCGCCGTCATGGACCAGCTCGGTATTGGCCTGAAGCCGGGCGATCCGCTCGACGTCACCACCACCCTGTGCGAAGACGTGCGCGATACCGGGCTCGCCATCGTCATCGACAGCGTCGACGATTCGCCGGCCTACCGCGCGCATCCCTCCATGCAGATGTATGGCTTCAAGAGCTATTTCTCGCTTCCCCTGTTCCGCCCTGGCGGCAGCTATTTCGGCACGCTGTGCGGCATCGACATGCACCCTGCGTCGCTCAGCAACAAAACCACCGCGACCACCATGCGCCTGTTCGCCGAGCTGATTTCGAAACAGCTCAAGCCGGCGGCCGAGGCGGCGACGGCGTCGGCGGCCTGACTTACTGGACGCTGGCGGACCCCGGCCCGAACAGGCTCTCGCCCACGAAATAAGGGCGGCCGTCCGGCCAGCGCACCTCTACGCCATCGGGCATCATTTCCAGCGCTTCGCCGAGAAAGCCGATCGCCATCATCATGACCTGGAAAGTGTCGTGCCCTTCGAGGTCGGGCAGGCGCCCGCAGGCGCCGTGGATCGCCAGCGGCACTGCGGCGTGCCTGCCCTCCTCGATCCAGTAGGGCTGGCCGACGGCGACCATGATGGGCTGGTCGCTGCCGGTGATGGCGTCGTGCATGACAAGCGCCCGGCCGGCGACGATGGGGAAGGTTTCCTGCATCGGCTTTTTATTTGACACGCTGCTTCTCCAGTTTTCGCGCCAATGTGCGCCGGTGCATGCCGAGCCGCCGCGCTGCTTCCGAAATATTGAAATCGGTCTCCGCCAGCACCGCATGGATGTGCTCCCACTCCAGCGTCTTGATGGACGTGGAACGATTCGTCACCTCGATCTCGGTGCTGCCCGCCACGTGGCCGAAGGCGGCCTCGATGTCGTCGGTGTTCGACGGCTTTGCGAGGTACTGGCAGGCGCCGAGCTTGATCGCTTCGACCGCCGTGCCGATGCTGGCAAAGCCGGTCAGGACGACGATCAGCATCTCCGGGTCGTGCGCGTGCAGTAATTGGACGCAGTTCAGCCCCGAAGAGTTCCCCTTGAGCTTCAGGTCGACCACGGCGTAGCCCGGGTCGTGCTCCTTGAGCAGGTCGGCCGCCTCTTCGTGGCCGGGCGCGTGCAGCACCCGGTAGCCGCGCCGCTCGAAGGAGCGGCCCAGGGTGCGGGCGAAGGCTTCGTCGTCCTCGACGATCAGCAGCAAGGGCGCGTCGAGCGGCAGCTCAGGCATGTTCGCCCTCCCCCTGCAGCGCGATCGCGGCCAGTGGAATGCTCAGGCGCACTTCCGCCCCGCCCTCGGCGCGGTTGCGCGCCGCGACACCGCCGCCCAGGGTGCGCGCCACGTTCACCACCAGGAACAGGCCGACGCCGGCCCCGGGGCGGTTCTTGGTCGACTGGTAGGGCTTGCCGAACTGGGCCAGCATGGCCGGCGCGAAGCCCGGGCCCTTGTCCGTCACGACCAGGGTCAGCGTGCCCTGCTCCAGGCTGGCGTCGAGCCCCACCCAGTCGGGCGAAGCCTCGAGTGCGTTGTCGAGCAGGTTGTCGATGGTCTGCTTGAGGGCCGAGTCGAAGGCCACCGGGATATCGTCCGGGATCCGGTTTTCGTAGTCGAACATCTTGACCGGGCGGCTGTCTTCCCACTCGCCGGCCAGGCCGTCGAGGAAGGTATGGATGGTCGTGCGCACCGCCGACTCGCCGCGCGCATTGCCGGCCGAGAGCAGGATGCCGCTGACGATGGACTTGCAGCGTTTCAGCTGGGTCTGCATCTCGCCGATTTCTTCGCGCAGGTCGGGATTGTCGCGAAACTCCGGCATGCGCTTCCAGTCGCCCAGGATCACGGACAGGGTCGCCAGCGGCGTGCCGAGTTCGTGGGCGGCGCCGGAGGCCAGCAGGCCCATGCGCACGATATGGTCTTCCTCGGCCGCGCGCTGGCGCAGGTCGGCCAGTTGCGCCGCCTTGGCGCGCAGGGTGCCGCTGATGCGCGAAATGAAGATGACGAGCAGCGCGGCGTTGATCGCGAAGCACAGCAGCATGCCCTGCACGTAGAGGCTGGCGATGCCGCGCGCATGGTCGAAGGGCAGCGCGAGCGGCTGGGCGAAGACCGCCAGCAGGGCCAGGCAAACCAGGGTGACGACGACGATGCTCCAGGTCGACCAGCTTTCCAGCAGCACCGCCGAGATGATGATTTGCAGCAGGTAGAGGAAGGCGAAGGGATTGGTGGTGCCCCCCGACAGGTAGAGCTGGACGGTGAGCGTGGCGACGTCGACCAGCAAGGCCATGAACAGTTCGCTGTTGGCGACCGGGCGCCGCTCGTGCCAGCGCAGGTGGCTGGCGATGTTGAAGGCGATCAGGCAGGCCAGCACCTGCAGCATGTGCACCAGCGGCAGGTTGATGTCGAAGATCAGGATTGCCGCGGCAATCGTCGTGACCTGGCCGATGACGGCGATCCAGCGCAGCTCGATGAGCTGCAGCATGTTCTTGTGGCCGGCGGCGTATTCGACGCTCGCCTCCGCCGACGACGCGATCGCCGGCGTTATTTTTGTTAGTAGATCAAGCTTTACTGCCATTGTTCCTTGCCTTGGAAGGGGCGTTGCCCGAGCGCGCAACGAACCAGAAGGCGCCGGCAACCATCAAGGCAAGAGCATACCAAGTGATCGCATACACGAGGTGATTGTTTTGGAAGGAAATGACCGTCAGGCCACCGACCGGATGGTCCGGGGCGCGGGCCTCGTCCTGCCCGCGCGCCGCGTCGACGAAGAACGGGGCGACGTTGTTCAGGCCGCGCGCGGCGGCAATCGCGGCCACGTCGCGCGAGAACCAGCGGTTCGCGACGGGGTCGTTGTCGCGCAAGAAACCGCCGCCCGGCTCGCTCATCCGCAGCAAGCCGGTGAACGCATGCCCGGGACTCAGTTGGGGATGCTGCGCGCCGGCCGGCAGGCAGACGTTGCCGCTCGCCTCCCGCGCGCGATAGCGGTTGCGCGCGTCGGCCGCGGGGATGAAGCCGCGGTTGACCAGCACGATTGTCCCGGAATAAGTGCACAGCGGCGTGATGAGCCAGTAGCCCGCGCCCAGTTCGGAGACGGCTTGCACCGGCGTGGTGTAGTCGTAGAGGAAATACCCGGCCAGGCCTACGTGCCGGTATTCGTCGGAAGCCTTGGATACCGCCCCCGTTGGCAAGGCGCTCGGGGGCGCATGAACGCGTGTGTCCACGCGTTCGATCAGGTCGAGTTTCCATTGCAGGCGTTGCACCTGCCAGGTCCCCAGTCCCGCAAACAGCACGATCAGGAGCAGGCCCAGCACCGCCAGCACTGCGCGCACCACGCTGCGTGGCCGCGCACTGCCTGCGGGTTGTCCTGCCGCCGGATCGTGCCGGCCCATCATGGCATGTCGTGGGCGCCGTGCCTGGTCGCTTCGACTGCGTCGCCCATGTTCGGCATCATGTTGACGTTCATGTGGTACATGACCCAGATCGAGCCCGACAGGACGATGCCCAGCAGGACGAGGGTCAGGATCAGCGCCATCATGTTCCAGCCGCCCTCGGACTTCGAGTTCATGTGCAGGAAGTAGACCATGTGCACGACCAGCTGCACGGCGGCGAAGCCCATGATCACGAAACGGGTGGTGCCC
>Ga0213837_1001276_pt1 | contig 14396 bp, 17 predicted proteins | sample SWPATP12_FD_160572 | JGI IMG/M metagenome (GOLD analysis project Ga0213837, IMG submission 160572) | Coastal seawater microbial communities from Marineland, Florida, United States - SWPA TP1 #2 | ecosystem: Environmental > Aquatic > Marine > Coastal | place: USA: Florida | collected 2016-08-06
CGGTAGCTACGTTCGGAACTGATAACCGCTGAAAGCATCTAAGCGGGAAGCAGGCTTTAAGATGAGTTCTCACTGGAGATTTAATCTCCCTGAAGGGTCGTTGGAGACTACAACGTTGATAGGCTGGATGTGGAAGCGCTGTGAGGCGTTGAGCTAACCAGTACTAATTGCCCGTGAGGCTTAACCATACAACACCCAAGTGGTTTTGTATGATGTTTGATGATTATCACGCACATAATGAAGAATAAGAGTCACGTATTTAGCAGCTTTTTAGATTGTAAGTTTTTTGCTTAGCGACAATAGCGATGTAGAACCACCTGAACCCATTCCGAACTCAGAAGTGAAATGCATTAGCGCCGATGGTAGTGTGGGAGGTCCCATGTGAGAGTAGGACATTGCTAAGCGCCTATTAAAGAAAAGCCTGACTGTATAGTTGGGCTTTTACCCTTTCGGAGGGGTTCCCGAGTGGCCAAAGGGATCAGACTGTAAATCTGACGGCTCCGCCTTCGGTGGTTCGAATCCACCTCCCTCCACCATCATTAAAACCCGTAGCGATTGCTGCGGGTTTTTTGTTTTTTAGTCTTTTGTATATTGATTAACGACTCGTATTTAGCTTTTAATTTGTTAAATCTATCTAATGTCTTACTGGGTTTTGTTAGTTCTTTATTTAATTCACCAATAATTACTTCAGCTTGTTGTAACTCTAGTTTGCGTTCGTCGTACTGTTCAAAAGCAACTAGTAGTACTTGTAGAAGATTTAATTTTATTCCAATATGATTTGGGAATAATAAAAGCGCATTATTAAGTTTTTCAATTGCAGTAGCATATTTACCAGAACGATAGAGGTTTATGCCTATCTCTAATGCTGCCTGTGCTTTTTGTTGGTCTGATTCTGTTAGAGTTAATGCTTCTACTGCTTCATCATGCTCTAATAGTTCTCGGTTAGTTTCTTTGAATTTAGCTGCTCGTGTTCTTAAAGAGTGAGCTTTTTCTTCACGGTGTAACTTTTGTAATGATCCGGCTATTTCATTTAAACCTGAAATAGAAATTTCGTCGATCTTTTTATCTAATAGTGATTCAGCTCTTACGAGCGCATTTTTGCCATCAAAAACTTCTTTAACAATAAAGTGTATTTGTGCGTTATATAAACCAACTCTAATCCTTACTTCATAAGTAGCATGTTCTCTGTTGGTATCAGCAAGGACTTTAAATACTTTGTTTTTGTAATTTCTGATCTTACTCATGGGAAGCTGTTCAGAGTATTCCACAAAAGATTTAGCTAGAGCGAATGCGTTATTCGGATTTTTGTGAATTGAATTGGAAGATAGTTCGTAAGTTTGAAAATAGGCAGGGGTGGACTTCTCAAAGTCTCCGTTTTTAAAACAAAGATCTGCATACTCTTTTACTCGATTGAAACTTCTCGGAGAAAGGTCTACCGCTTTTTCCAGCACCTTCTGTGCTTTCTTTTTGTTATATTGAAGTTTATAAGTTTTTGCTAAACCATCATATGCTGATAAATATTTTGGATACTTATCGATTATTTCAATAAATAACTGAGCGGCATCAGCATAATTTTTATTTTCAATCGCTATTTTACCCAAACCAATATTGGCCCACTGACAGTTTAAAGTGTCTTGATAGGTTTTATAGATACGTTCTGCTTTATCATATTCTTTTAGATTAAAATGTTGTCTAGATTTAATACCCAAGCATTCAAGTTTATAAGGGGAGCTATTTCGAATTTTTTCATCACAAAGTTGGATAACAGTATGTGCATCATTATTATCTAAGGCGGTGTAAATATCGGACATTTCTTCGAGCTTTTCAAAAGCCCGTTCTAAACGGTCCGTTAATAGTTTTAATGAATAAGGTTTAGTAAGGTAATCTGTAGGTTTATGTTCTAGCGCAGCCAATACCATCTCTTGAGAAACTTCGGCAGTGATCATTATTACAATACAGTGGCGAGAAATTAACGATTTTACCCTCAGTTCTTCTAGGATCTGTTGGCCATTTTTTTTATCTTCACCTAAATCGTAGCCAAGCATAATTAGGTCGTACTGAATGTCTTCACATTTAGTAACGATATCAGGACCATGATAACTTGAGTCGATTCTGTTACAACCAAGGTTGATAGCAAAAGTTTTAAGCGTATCTCTAGACTGCTTAATACTATCTACAACTAAAACGTTTTTATTTTTAAAATCTATCCCTAGCATATCTCTCATTGTAGTCCACTTCATTGACCTTTGCTTTTAAACGAAATTTACGCGATTGTCTAGAATTGACGGTTATTAATTGTACTAAAGAGCAAATGTTAAGATTAAATATTAGAACCCTTTGACATTCATTGCACTTTAAATGCCTATACTGTATCTTGCACGGCGCCAATTTTGGTGTCCTTAAATAATAAAGAGAAAACTATGTCATTTAACACTTTGGGCTTATCAGAGTCGATTTTGAGCGCTATAAAAGCCAAAGGGTATACAACACCATCTCCTATCCAAGAAAAGTCAATCCCGGCCATTTTAACGGGCCGTGACGTAATGGCTGCCGCTCAAACAGGTACAGGAAAAACAGCAGGATTTACTTTGCCTGTATTAGAGCTGCTTTCAAAAGGACAATCTGTTAAATCTAATAATGTAAGAGCACTTGTTTTAACGCCGACACGCGAATTGGCAGCCCAAGTAAGTGAAAGTGTAGAAAACTATTCAGCCAATCTTAAGATTTCTTCAACCGTTGTTTTTGGTGGAGTTAAAATCAATCCTCAAATGATGAGATTGCGCAAAGGGGTAGATGTTCTTGTTGCTACACCAGGCCGGTTGTTAGATTTATTTCACCAGAATGCAGTAAAGTTTTCTCAACTTGAAGTGCTTATCCTTGATGAAGCTGATCGCATGTTAGATATGGGTTTTATACGCGACATAAAAAAAATAATATCCTTGCTACCTCAAAAAAGGCAAAACTTACTATTTTCAGCTACTTTCTCACCTGAAATAAGAGCGTTGGCAAAAGGGTTGGTTAACAAATCTATAGAAATTTCTGTCAACCCAGAAAATTCGACTGCAAAAACAGTAGAACAGTATGTAATCCCTACTGACAAAAAGAAAAAATCTAAATTGGTCAGTTATTTGATAATTGAAAATGATTGGCAGCAAGTACTGATCTTCACAAAAACTAAACATGGCGCTAATCGGTTAACCCGGGATTTAGAAGCGCAAGGAATAAATGCCGCGGCTATACATGGTAATAAGAGCCAGGGTGCTAGAACAAAAGCATTAGCTAACTTTAAGTCGGGTGATATTAGGGTGCTTGTAGCAACTGATATCGCTGCCAGAGGGTTGGATATAGACCAACTTCCACAAGTTGTTAATTATGAATTACCGAATGTATCTGAGGATTACGTGCATCGTATTGGACGAACTGGTAGAGCAGGCTCTACTGGATTCGCCATATCTCTTGTATGCGCAGACGAACATAAACTATTGGAAGATATAGAGTATGTCATTCAAAATCATATAAAACGAAAAATCGAACCAGGCTTTGAACCTATAAATGAGCTTCCACCTTCTCGAAAAATTCGTCCTCTAAAAGCTAAGAAACCTAAAAAACCGAAAAAGCCTAAACAGGAAAAAGTTGAACATAAAGATGGTCAACGCTCCGGTGAAAATGCTCGTGGTCATAAACCAAAAAGTAAAAATACTAAACATCGAAATAATCAAACATCTAGCGCAGGAAAGTTAAAAGGAAAGTCAAAAGATCGCCCAAACAAATCGAAGTCTAGCAAGCAAATCACAGGAAAGTCTGACCCATACTCAGCGAGTCGATAGGTTTTATCTTTTGGCTAGCCAACGGTCTAGATTGTTAGCAAACTCTTGTCTATCGCGTTGACTAAGCGGTGGAGCGCCACCTGTTTCTACTCCACTAGACCTGAGAGTATCCATAAAGTCTCGCATATTTAATCTTTGTTTAATGTTGCTAGCCGTATAAAGTTCTCCTCTGGGGTTTAGTGCTGTGCACCCTTTATCAACGACTTCAGAAGCAAGCGGAATGTCGGAAGTTATCACGAGGTCTTCTGGCTGGGCACGTTGCACAATTTCATTGTCAGCGACATCAAATCCACAATTGACTCTAACAAAACTTATAAATTTTGAAGGCGGAATTCGCATTGCATGATTTGCAACTAAAGTGAGTTGAATTTGGGTTCTTTCTGCGGCTCTAAAAAGTATCTCCTTAATAACGACCGGACATGCGTCAGCATCTACCCAAATTTGCATGATTATTGCTCCAATAAAATAAAGCATTGATGATACGCTTTTATTGGAGCGTAGCAAAGTTACATTTAACGTGCTTAAATAGCTTGAAGCAAAGCATTTTGTTTAACAGATATATAACCTTACTGAGGAAACCATGAATAAACCACAAAGAGATGTGACGTTACGATTTTTAGCTGAACCACAAGATGTTAATTTTGGTGGTAAGGTGCACGGTGGTGCGGTTATGAAGTGGATCGATTTAGCAGCGTATGCATGTGCTGCAGGTTGGAGTGGTCGCTATTGTGTGACAGCTTATGCCGGAGGTATTCGTTTTGTTGCTCCCATTCATGTTGGAAGCTTAGTCGAAGTAGAAGCTAAAGTGGTTTATACAGGAAACTCTTCAATGCATATTGCACTGGAAGTAAACGCTTGTGATCCAAAATCGCTCAATCGAAGACTCACAACGCATTGTATAGTAATAATGGTTGCCGTTGATCAAAACGGGCAATCGGAACAAGTTCCACAATGGATTCCAGAAACTAAAGCTGACAAAGAGCAACATGCCACTGCCAAAAAACTTATGGAAATGCGTAAGCAAATTGGCGAAGAGATGCAAATATTTGTTGATTAGTTTCATTGAGGTAGGTACTTAAAAATGGCAGATAACCCAGAAAATTACTCTCCAGAGAAGCGCTATAAATATTTATTAGAACAAGTTGTTGAGCACAATTGCATTTGGATTCTTACTGATGAGCATGGTTGTGTCATGTTAAACAGTGAAGATGAAGATTGTGTGCCTATTTGGCCTAATGAAGCTTATGCACTAGCTTGGGCAACAGGAGAGTGGGCGTCATGTAGAGCAGAGTCGGTTTCATTGGCTAAATGGCAAAGCCGTTGGACCAATGGATTATTGGATGATGAGTTATGTTTGGCGGTATTTCCAAACCAAGATGAAGAAGGTTTAGTGGTTTATCCTGACGAGTTTGATTATGAGCTCTCTAGGCAATTAAAGAAACAATAATATCTAACCGGATCTAAATCGGCTTATTATCTTCTTAATAAACCCTTTGGGCTGTGGTTTTATCTCTGGATATTCGTAAGACTCATTTAAAACAGTGAACCTTAAAGAGTATGTACCACCATGCCCCCAAGGCCATAATATACCAACAAGTGCAGGCATATCTTCGGTAGCCGGTGTTGAAAAGATTCTTTGCTCTTTTATTAGATTTGAAAAGCTACCGAGTTGTTCTTTAAGTTGTTGAGGCGCTTTTTTGATCGTTTTTTTATCCCATTCATGTTGATATTGCGCTCGTAACGCGACTAGAGTTCCATCGATTTTATCTCGAGCGAATTCTGTTAACATAACAGAGAATTGAGGCTCCCACCGCCAAGTAAGGTGTTCTCCTAGTTTTGGGTTTACTTTCGCGCTAATATCTTCAATGATTTCTTGGTCCATAATAACGATCTTATTTAGAGAGATTTTTATGTGTAGAATGTAAACAGTATATTCTTATTAAGTCAAAGTTTAGTACATATTTTCTGAACATTTGTTCAAATTTAAATAGTTTTTTTAAAGGGTTTAAATTGCATGATTAAAAGGTTGGTTTATTTAGTTACAAGTATTCTTGTTTTGACTCTTATTAGCGGCTGTGTAAATTATAATCGCGAGTCAGGTGTTGAAAACTTATGGCGTGATAACCCTAAATTTGTAAAAGGACAAACAACAGCTTCAGAGGTTTTGGCGAAGTTAGGTCCTCCATCTCAAGTGATGAATTTAGGTGATAAAACTATTTTCTATTATATGCGAGAGGAAGTTTCAGGCGAAGGTATAATATTGCTTGTTTACAACAATAATAAAGAAGTTACTTCGTACGATAGGGCAATGTTTATTTTTAATACAGACAATACACTAGAAGATTACGCATTTAGTAAACGTGACAATGAATAAACTTAGGATTATCGCTACAATACTTGCAATTAATGTTCTGTGCTCCTGCACAATCGTTCAATACGAGTTTGGAGAAGCACCAAAAGTCGAATCAGTTCGCCTAAATACTTATCATGATGTATTAGAATTATATGGTGCTCCAGATTCACTTGCGACTGTAGGTGATAACCTTATCTTTACTTACCACAGTGTTAAAATTGTCGAACCACAATTGGGTTTATTTATCCCTAGCTTAGATATTTTTAAGTACAGTTGGGGAAAAGCGACAGCAACCCATACTTATCTTTTTTACGCCTTTTCAGAAGATGGCACATTATTAAATGAAGGTAAGAGTATTTGGCAAAATGACTTAGGAAATGGATCAGCTTTTGGTGTTGTTTTTGTTGTAGATGAAACGGTCGACATGAGTGTTTATGAAGAAACAAGAGAAGTACATCTGTGGGGTAAGCAGCTTTTGATCCCTTTAAATAATGCAGAAGAATCAACACACCAAGTGATTTCGGGTGAACGAATAGATATAGTTGGTCAGTCTTTATAGTTATGGAGATATAGCTTTGCAAACAGCTAAAAATTCGCTTATCTGCCCCCTTTGCCAAACGGAAAACAAATGTGACGTATCTTCCCAGACAGGCTGCTGGTGTGTACGTGAAACCGTTCCTAAAGAGCTTATTGTTCAAGTTCCTGATGAGCTTAAAAATAAATCCTGTATTTGCCAAAAATGTATACGCCAATTTAAGCAGCAATCCACTCACAAATAATTGCGCGTTTTTCCAAATATAAGTTCACATTTTAATCTGTTGTGTTAGGTTTAAGTGAGATGTTAATAAAGTGTTACTTAAATTAAGGAAGAGTGTAATGAATATGAAGCGCTTAAGAATACTGTTGTTATCAGTGATAACAATAGCCACGTCTAAAGTATCTATCGCAGCAGAAAAACCTAACATATTGGTTATCTTTGGTGACGATATTGGTATGTATAACATTTCTGCCTACCACAGAGGAATGATGGGAGGTCGAACCCCTAATATTGATCGAATAGCTAATGAAGGTGCGCTATTCACAGATTATTATGCTCAACAAAGTTGTACAGCTGGTCGCGCAGCGTTTGTGACCGGTCAACATCCTTTTAGGACAGGGCTTTTAACAATTGGTATGCCGGGCGCAAAAGAGGGATTACAGGATAAAGATCCTACGATTGCTGAATTACTAAAAAATCAAGGTTATGTATCGGGTCAATTTGGTAAAAACCACTTGGGCGACTTAGATCAGTTCCTTCCTACCAATCATGGCTTTGATGAGTTTTTTGGTAATCTTTATCACTTAAATGCCGAAGAAGAACCAGAAACCTACTACTATCCTAAAGATCCCGAGTTTCATAAGAACTTTGGTCCACGTGGTGTACTACATTCATATGCTGACGGAAAAGTAGAAGACACAGGTCCTCTAACACGTAAACGTATGGAAACAGCAGATTCAGAATTTTTAGCTGCTTCTATTAAGTTTATGGAAAAGGCTGTTAAAGATAAAAAGCCATTCTTTATTTGGCACAATGCGACACGTATGCATGTATGGACTCACTTACCTCCAGAGTGGCAGGGCAAGACAGGGTATGGTTTATATGCTGATGGCATGGCTCAACATGATCACGATGTCGGTGTTCTGTTAGATAAACTCGATTCATTAGGCATCGCAGATAACACCATTGTAGTTTATTCAACTGACAATGGAGCTGAAAAGTTTACTTGGCCAGACGGCGGAACAGTACCATTTAGAGGTGAAAAAGGTACTACTTGGGAAGGTGGTTTTAGAGTTCCTGCAATGGTTAGATGGCCTGGAACTGTTAAGCCAGGGACAGTGATAAACGATATTTTTTCACATGAAGATTGGTTACCAACATTCTTAGCAGCAGCAGGCGAGCCTAACATTAAGAAGAAGCTTAAAAAAGGTAACTATAAAGCGAACGGAAAACGATTTAAAACACATCTTGATGGATATAATCAAACAGCATTGTTAAGCGGGAAAGGTGAAGGAGCTCGCAATGAGGTTTTCTATTTTGATGCCGGTGCTAATTTAAATGCGCTTCGTTATAAGGATTGGAAAGTTCATTTTTCAATTATGGAAGGTAGTATTAACGAAGCCTATAGAAAGACACCTAGTTGGCCGTTGATTGTTAGCTTGAGAGAAGACCCATTTGAAGTTTCTCCAGACTCAGCAATGTACATTCGTTGGTATGCTGACAATATGTGGATGTTTGTACCGGCACAGAAAATTGTGGCTGATTTCTTATCAACGTTTAAAGAGTTCCCTCCTAGTCAAAAAAGCGGATCGTTAAGTGTTGAAAAAGCACTGCAAGCGATAGAACAGCAAGCCGCTAGACAATAAATTTTAGTTTTTATTCTCAATAACCCTAGATGTTAGGGTTATTGAGTTTTCTATTTACTTGTAGTTTACCACAATGACACTCAATGAATTTATCGCAGGTTTTTTAGGCGCTAGCTTTATCGAAATAGTAGCTTCGATATCTGGGTTTATTTGTGTCTTTTTACTGATTAAGCGAAACATATGGAATTTTGCGTTTGGCTTTGTTCAAGTAGCGTTATTTTCGTGGGTGTTCTTTCAAAATAAATTGTACTCAGATGCCGTACTGCATGTGATTTATATCGGCTTACAAATCTATGGTTGGTATAACTGGACACATCATCGAACTACGCAAAAGTCGGTAATCATCGAATTAACACCGTTAAAAAATATTTTAGGCTGGTCTTTATTATGTGTGTTTACCACAGCCGCAGTGGGATTCACTATGCATACATACACAGACGCCTCGTTTCCATATCCTGACGCATTTACAACTTGTGCAAGCCTAATAGCACAGTGGTTAATGACTCGTAGGCAAATATTTAATTGGGTATTGTGGATTATTGTTGATATTGTTGCGATTGCTATTTATTTACAAAAAGGTTTATTTCCTACCTCTATCCTCTATGTTTGCTTTTTAATTATGTCGTGTGTGGGTTTATATTCTTGGATGAGAGAGTATAACCTTCAAAAGGAAACAAAAATGTTGGATACTCAGTAAAAGTATAAGAATAAAGTTAAATGGAATTATTATGAATATTAAAAAAACATTTTTGTTGGGCTTACTGGCTTTTCCTTTTGTAGCCTTTGCAGAGCCAAGTGTTTTGAAAGTCAAAAAGATCAAACCTAAATCATCTACAAAGTATATTAATGCTGTTCACAAAGAGATTCAGACTCATAATAAGTCCCTAGCAGGAATAAAATACGCTATTTTAGAAGGGATGTTAACGACTCGAGGGTATAAGTGGGCTTTTGAAGGTGAAGGAGACGGCTACATACTTGCCAGGTTTGATTATCGTGGAGACACGAACATTATGCGTATCGAATATAATACCGAGCTTGTACAACTCAAGTATCACAAGGCTTGGGGAGATTACGTGTGCAAAAAGTTGATAGACGATATTTGCTATAAGAATTCTCGTGGTTATTACAACTATATTAAAAACCTACGTCATAGTATTGCTCAACAAATAGATAGACTATAGGGATTAACATTATGTATAAGGTTTTATTTTTAATTATTGCTATCAGCCTATCTATTTCTGCACAAGCTTATGAAGACAGAGCATATAAAAGGCCAGTGAATACATACCATTATGTAAAAAATGTAGAGTCTCTATTAACTTCCGCAGTATCGAGAGACAACTGGACATTGGTTAAACAAGAAAATGGCTCTTTCGGAGCTAAAATTAGTCATAAAAGCTATCTAATTAACGTTAGTTTTATCGAGGGAGACGGTACTATTGCACTTCATTTAGACTCGGTGAATAGGGTAGATTGTGGTAAATCCTGTAAAGTTGACCAAGAGCAAGTGGACTATTGGTTGCTAAGGTTAAGAAGATCAATTGCTGTGGAATTAACACTAATAGTTAAAAAGGCAGCTATGAAAGAGTATTTATTAACGGAAGAATAATTCAAACTCCAGTTTGTCAGGTTAAAAATAGAATTATCTACGTGCTTTTCTATACTGAAAGCAAAGAATAAAAGGATTTAACCATGAGCATCTCAGACATTGTTGTAATGTTAATTGGCATAATACTTATCGCCATAGGGCTTTATTTATTCGTATCAGGTAAAAAAGAGTCTAGTCAAAATCATGTAGAAGGCTTTGGGATTAAACTCAATGTGAGTAATCCGTCAGTCATTTTAATTATTGTGGGCGTCGGGCTCTTAGTTTTACCACGATTTTTCCCGGACGATATTGATCAAAATAACAAACCAAAAGTTGTAGAGAGAAAAGCACCCGAAGAAGTTGAACCTCGACCAATAAACAACTCTCCAACACGTAAAATAAGTGCTCAGCCTCTAAATACTAAACCGAATCTGACTCCATCAAACCCGAACGTTCAAGAGGCGAATTTCCCACTTGGTACTTGGCAACTGGCTAGCTATCAGGAAAATGGAATTGACTACCTAGTGCCAGCTCAGATAACCGCTAATTTAAGCTTTTCAAATCATTCTGGTCGAACTGTTAATTGGCATACTCAAGTATGGGTAAGAGATGATTTTGGCAACGAAAATTATGCGCAATTTAAAGGAGAGATTGTTAGCCAAAATGGCAACTATTTTATTTCCTTTCTTCAAGGAACTTCTGAAGAATTTATACAGGAACACGATGTTCCGTTAGACATTTATATGGAAGATGGAGGCTTGTTACATATGGAATATATATCAGAAGGGAGCTTACAAATTGTTCACTGGAGACAATAAGTAATGCGGATAGCTGGCGCTAGGGAGAGATGTTTAAACAACTAACTCTTTACTTGCGCTAGCAATAGCTCCAGCGACCCCACTAATCAGTAATTGAGTACCGATCACTGCCAAAATGAGTCCCATTAATCGCGTAATGATGTTAATGCCATTGTTACCGACAACGGAAACAATCTTTCTGCCAAAAATAAAGCATAAGTAGGTGATAAAACACAAAACTGCGAAGCTAGATATTGTGATAATGATTTCTGTCCACGAGCCCACTGCGGAATAGTTCATGGCGGTAGCGATGGTGCCAGGGCCAGCTAAAATAGGAACCGCTAAAGGAGAAATAGCGATATCGGATTGTTCATCGTGCTCCCCTTCGTGCATTTTAGAGCTGCTACCATGCAGCATCTGATAACCGATCAAGAATACTAGTATCCCTCCGGTAATTCTCAACGCAGGTAGAGTAATGCCAAACAGTTGAAAAATTGTTTTGCCTAAAAGTGCAAAGGCAAAAATAACAAAAAATGAGATGAGTAGTGCACGAAAGGCTATTTTCTTTTGTTCTTCAGCGGTGTTATTTGCCGTTAAACCAACAAAGACAGCGGTATTTGCAATCGGATTCATGATTGCAAAAAATCCTAAAAATACACTTAAAGTATGTCCAAGAAATTCGTGCATTGATATTCTTCCCTAAATTCATGAGTTAACAGTATGTTACTTGCAAGTGAAATACTGCGCTAGTGAAAGTTAAGCACCTGCGCAGTGTTAATTGTTAGTTGTATTTCTTTAGTGCGAAGTTGTCTCTCTCATTTGGATTTTAGCTTTCGCTTTTTTGGTGTATTGAATAGCAATTAATACAGCTAAGATGACAGCACTTAAAGTGTAAAGTAGGGACGTCATATCATCATGAGAACCCATTTCTACTGCAATGCTGATATCAAAATAACTAAGCAATGCATCAAAAATTAAACCCGTTGCTAAAGCGGTAAAAATAACACCTGTTAAATATCCAATAAGGGAACGGGCACCTAGCTCGTTTTTTATTACCATTAAGGTAGCTACATTTGTGGCAGGTCCTGCAAGCATAAATACAAGTGCAGCACCGGGTGATATGCCTGCCATCATAAGTCCTGCAGCGATTGGAGTAGAGGCTGTTGCACATATATACATAGGGATAGAAATTAATATGATTAACATCATTGCTGGAACACCACTACCGTATTCGCTGAATAGACTGGCAGGAACAAAGGTTTGAACAAGAGCAGCAAAAAATAGCCCAATTAACAGCCAGCCCATAAAATCGGCGAGCAGCTTGCCGTAGCCATATTGAAATATCATTTTGACTTTTGTTACTAAGTTTACCGATTCAGGCTGTTTATTAGCACCTTTGCAACAAGATTTAACTTCTTCCGTCCTAGGTGGAGTTTCCACGTCCCAAAATCGCACTAATATACCAGCCACAATTGCGGAAGTTATTGCTGAAATCGGTCGAGCGATCGCCATTACTGGCCCCATTAGCGCGTAGGTAACACCAATAGAGTCTACGCCTGTTTCTGGAGTAGCAACCATAAAGCTCGAGGTGCTCGCTTTACTCGCACCCGCTCTTCGAATACTCATCGCAGCAGGTATAACTGAACACGAACAAAGTGGCAGTGGCGTACCTATTAGCGCTGCTGTTACGACTGAACTGTCTTTGCCTAACGCCTTGTTTATCCACTTATCAGGTACTGCGAGACGAATAACACCCGCGAGAAATAGTCCTAGCAATAAAAATGGTGCTGATTCGGTAAACAGTAAAATAAAGTTGCTGACTGTATCGATCATGTTTTTTCTCCAGCCGCGTTATTTTGCGGCTTCTCTTCTAAAGAGTTGATGATGCTGCAAAACTCAGCGCTTTCTTGGCCTCCACAGCAGGCGTCGCTCAATTTTTGTAGAGCAATCACAACGGCTTTTAACTCTTCAATTTTTTCTTTAACTTCGGTTATTTTATTTTCTGCGAGGTTTTTTGCTTCGGCACATATGTGAGCTGGCTTATCCGCTCTTATAGATAAAAAGACACTGACATCCTCAAGACTAAAGCCCATTTCTCTGCTACGTTTAATGAACCTCGCAGTATCTAAGCCTTCGTCGTTATATAGTCGATAATTGCTTTCGCTACGACCAGAAGCCTGAATGAGCCCTTGTTTTTCATAATAACGTAATGTGTGAGCTGTTAGCCCAGAGCGCTTTGCTAATTCGCCAATTTTCATAACATCTCCCATTGAGCAATAACAGAAGTATAAACCTTAGAGTGTACTCTAAGGTCAAGAGGTTTAATTGGCAAATTTGTAGAGTGAGTTTAGGCTTATTGAGGCAGTTAAAATCATAGTGACATGTAAAAATAACGAAGACACATAGACCTCAGAGTATACTGTTTTAGTGACCTATAAACTCATATCATAAATAACAAAAACGAAGACAGTATTTATATTGAAATTATTAAAGAATTATTAACAATAGTATTGCTTGTTAAACTCCTGATAATTAGTACACGTTTTGACTTGAACGCTAGAAATTTCAGCGTTTTTTATACGAATCAATAGCACTTTTAAGCCAGTTCTTTTGTTTTATCAAGTTATTTACAAACCAATTTACAAATTTAGCCGAATAACGATGAATATCAGTATAGTTGTGGTATTCAGAGTTATTATTTGCCTTAATTTTATGTTTAAAGAGTACGGCCTGAAATGAATAAGATGTAATTTTGACTTCAGACTGATCTCGGTTTATTTGTTCGATAGCAGAGTAAGTAGTATATGGATGAGTTGTATTTAGGTCTTTTGCTGTTGTAATTATCACAGCTTGTTGGCCGTCTGCACCAGCACTCAAAGTTAGGTCAGCCTCATCCATTTTTTTAGATAGTTTAAGCTTATAATCAATTGATATCGAATATTTGTCAGAATCAACATCTTTACTAGTTTCTTCAAATTGTTGTAAAAAGTTTAAAACTTCTTTAGCAGTCAATTCACCATATGACTCTTTTATAACACCTATCTCAGGTTCTGGTCCATCAATCACTAAACTCAACATACCAACACTTTGTCCCGATAGAGGGGAATTACCCATTTGATTTTTATAGCGTTCTTGGTAGTTTAGAACGTTGGCTTGGAATAGGCGTGATAACTGTGGTTGTAATTCGGGTATTAAAAGATGAGTAGCATGATCCCTTAGCTGAATTAACGTTTCAATATTCTTTTTTACGGGGTCATTATTCTGTAAACGAAGTGGCAAAGCATCTGAAATACTAATACTTTTACCATTATCATAGAAAACTTTTTCATGACCTGCTGAGTCCAAGATCTCAGCTTTTAAGAATAGTTCCCAAGAGTTAACCATCATAATAGCAAAAGCTTCAACTCGATTACTTAAACTTGGACGAT
>Ga0213837_1001282_pt1 | contig 14302 bp, 8 predicted proteins | sample SWPATP12_FD_160572 | JGI IMG/M metagenome (GOLD analysis project Ga0213837, IMG submission 160572) | Coastal seawater microbial communities from Marineland, Florida, United States - SWPA TP1 #2 | ecosystem: Environmental > Aquatic > Marine > Coastal | place: USA: Florida | collected 2016-08-06
GCGCCCGCTGCGGCGTGTCCGTCTCCATCGGCCAGCAGTCCAACGACATCGCCGGTGGCGTGTTCAACTCCCTCGAAGCGCGCGAAGGCCGCCAGGAAGATGACTACGACCTCCAGGGCGCCGGGGACCAGGGCATCATGTTCGGTTACGCCAGCGACGAGACCCCCTCGTACATGCCGGTCCCGATCTGGCTCGCGCACCGGCTGTCCGAGCGGCTGACCGAGGTCCGCAAGTCCGGCCAGCTGGGGTACCTGCGCCCCGACGGCAAGACCCAGGTCACCGTGGGCTACGACGGCGACCGTCCCGTCTCGGTCGAGACCGTCGTGATCTCCAGCCAGCACGCGGAAGGCGCCAGCCTCGACCAGCTCCGTGCCGACCTCGCCGAGCACGTCGTCGATCCGGTCATGGCGCTGTCCAACCTCGACACCTCGCGGTCCCGCAACATCCTCAACCCTGCCGGCGCCTTCGTGATCGGCGGCCCGGTGGGGGACGCCGGCCTGACCGGCCGCAAAATCATCGTCGACACCTACGGCGGCATGGCCCGGCACGGCGGCGGCGCCTTCTCCGGCAAGGATCCGTCAAAGGTGGACCGCTCGGCCGCCTATGCAATGCGCTGGGTCGCCAAGAACGTGGTGGCTGCCGGCCTCGCCAAGCGCGCCGAAATCCAGATCGCCTACGCGATCGGCCAGGCCCGCCCCGTGGGCACCTACGTTGAGACCTTCGGAACCGAGACCGTGGACCCGGCCCGGATCAGCGCGGCCATCGCCGAGATCTTCGACCTGCGCCCCCGCGCCATCATCGACGCGCTGGACCTCAAGCGTCCGATCTACGCCAAGACGGCCGCGCACGGCCACTTCGGCCGCGAGGAGCCCGACTTCACCTGGGAACGGCTGGACCGGGTCGACGAGCTCAAGGCCTTCTTCAACGCCTAGGAGCCGACGAATCCGCTGGACGTCAGGGCCTTGGAATCACGGCCGCGAATGTCACGGTCCTTGAATGTCACAGCTTCATGATGTGCTGTAGCCAGGCCGCCGAACGGCGGCCTGGCTACAGTTTTAATTCGACCATCGATCTGACCCGGATTTCTCAACCAACGCTCCTCAACCAACGCACCCCAACCAACCCGGACCAGCCGCTGAAGGGAGGCACGCCCCATGACCGCACCCCGGAGTTCCGCCGCGCCGGAGGAACCCCTGCAGCTCTCCCTGCTGCACGGCTTTCCCGCCTCCGCGGCATCCGCCGGGCCCGCCCTGGCCGCGGAGCTCCCGGTTGCCCGGGTGCTGCTGGAATCATCGCTTCCGCACCTGGACCGCCCGTTCGACTACAGCGTCCCGGCGGACCTCGACGCAGTTGCCCGGCCCGGCGTGCGTGTCAAGGTGAAATTCAGCGGCCAGGAGCTCGGCGGCTACCTGCTCGAGCGCACGGCCGCGTCCGATGCGGGCCACTCGCTGGTGCCCTTACACAAGGTCGTCTCCCCGGTGCCGGTCCTGACGCCTGCCGTGGCCGAACTGGCCGGCAGGGTCGCCGCGCGCTACGCCGGCACCGTCAGTGACGTCCTGCGTGTCGCTGTGCCCCCACGCATGGCCAAACTCGAAAAGGAGTACGCCCCCGACGGACGGCTCGACCCGGCGCTGTTCGCCTCCGACGGGGACGCTCCGGACGCCCCCGCCCCGGGAGCGGTGTCCGGCTGGGCCGAGTACCACAGCGGCCCGGCGTTCCTTCAGCGCCTGGGCGCGGGGAAGTCTCCCCGGGCCGCGCTCAGCGCGCTGCGGGGGTTTGGTCCCGGCGGCTGGCCCCGGCTGGTCGCCGAAGCCGTGGCGGCCGTCCGCCGCTCCGGCCGGGGCGCCGTCGTTGTCGTACCCGACTACCGGGACCTTGACCGGGTGGAGGCGGCACTGCTGGACCTCCTGCCGGCCGGTGACGTCGCCCGACTCACCGCCGACGACGGCCAGACACCCCGCTACCGCAGCTTCCTGCGGGTCCTCAGCGGCGCCGCCGGGGTCGCCGTGGGCACCCGTTCCGCCGCGTACGCCCCGGTCCAAAACCTGGGCCTGGTGGTGTGCTGGGACGACGGCGACGACCTGCACATCGAACAGCGGTCCCCATACGCCCACGCCCGTGAAGTCCTGCTGCTCCGGGCCGCGCACGAAAATGCCGCCTGCCTGCTCGCCGGACACGCCCGCAGCACCGAGACGCAGCGGCTGGTGGAATCCGGGTGGGCGCGCCCGGTCGAAGCGGACCGGTCCGTGATGCGCCGCACCGTCCCTCGCGTCCTGAATACTGCGGACAGCTTCGAACAGGAACGCGACCCGCTGGCCCGGATCGCACGGCTGCCCGGTGCCGCCTGGCGCGCCGCGAAGGAAGGCCTGGAGCGCGGTCCCGTCCTGGTCCAGGTCGCCCGGGCCGGGTACGCGCCGTCGCTGGCCTGCGAACGGTGCCGCGAGCCGGCGCGCTGCACCGCGTGCAACGGGCCGCTGGCGATCTCCGGGCCCGGCGGCAGTGCCGCGGTGCCGGCGTGCCGCTGGTGCTCCGCGGCCGCCCCGGACTGGCACTGTGTGCACTGCAACGGCGTCCGGCTCCGGCGGGGTGCCACCGGCGCCCTGCGGACGGCCGAGGAACTGGGCCGGGCGTTTCCGGGTAAGCCGGTCATCAACTCCTCCGGCGACCGCGTGCTGGCCAAGGTTCCGGACTCCAAGGCGCTCGTCGTGGCGACCGTCGGTGCCGAGCCTGTCGCGGAAGGCGGCTACGCTGCAGCGCTGTTGCTCGACGGCGACTCCCTGCTGCGCCGCGAGAACCTGCGGGCCGGGGAGGACGCCGTGCGGCGCTGGTTCAACGCCGCCGCGCTGGTCCGACCCGCGACGGACGGAGGGCTCGTAGTGATTACTGCCGAGGACACCTCCGGGGTCGGGGCGCTGCTGCGCTGGGATCCGGCCGGGTACGCCGCACGCGAGCTCGCCCTCCGTCAGGAGCTGATGTTGCCTCCGGCGGTCCGGATTGCCTCCGTCACCGGCGCCCGGACCGCCGTCGGACACTTCACCCAGGCCGTTGAGCAGGCACTGGCCAAACAGGACATCGTGCTGCGGGCCGCGGGCCCGGCGCCGCTGGCGGGAGCGTCCGGGTCACCGGGTTCCGGCGCGGAGCGGCGCGGCGGCGAGGACGTCCGGACCCTGCTCTTCATCCCCTATGCCCAGGCCACCGAAGCCACCAAGGCCCTGCGTGCGGTCAAAGCCGCCGCCGCCGCCAAACGCACCGATGACCCGGTCCAGGTGAGGCTAGACGGCGTCGACGTGCTGTAGGGTCGCCGCTTCGTCTTCCTGCGCCTTAGATGCTTCTTTGCGTCGAATGGGCAGGGAACCCGCGAAATGGCCGGGGCAACAGGGGCAACAGGGGCCACCGGGGCTAGAGCGGCTACCTAGGCTACCGGCGCTTCCGCAGCGCGACGGCTTCCTCGGCGGCCGCCAGCAAGCTGCGCGCGGAGGCATCCCAGCTGAACTCGGCGGCGCGCTGGACCGAACGGCTGGAACGCTCTTTCCACAGCTCCGGCTCCTCCAGCTCCCGGACGGCGGCGGCAAAAGCGGACGGGGAGTCCGGGGCGACGTAGCTGACGGCGTCCCCGCCTACCTCACGGAAGATCGGAATGTCACTGGCGATGACCGGTGTGCCGTGCGACATCGCCTCGACCAGCGGCAGCCCGTAGCCCTCGGCCTTGGACAGGCTGACCAGGGCGGTGGTCCGGGCCAGCAGCTCCTCGTACTCGGCATCCGTGACGCCGTTGTGGAAGACAATGTTGCTTCCGGCGGGCGCGAGCGCGTCCAGCTCGGCCCTGCGCTCGGGCGTGATCCGGCTCAGCAGGTGCAGGGTCATCTCCGGCAGTTCCGCCATGCCCTTGACCATGGTTTCGACGTTCTTGTACGGCATGAAGGAGCCCATGTAGAGGAGGGTCTTGTCCGCGCCCGCGCCGGCGTCGCGAGGGGTCAGCCCCGGCTGCGGGGCGTTCCCGACGATCCGGACCGGGCGCTTCGTCAGCCGGTACTTCGCCATCAGCGCCTCGGTGGTGGCGCTGATGGTCGCGACGACGTCGGCCCGGTTCAGCAGGACCCGCTGCGGCCAGAAGGCCTTGTGGTAGAGCCGCCAGAGTACGCGGACCGGGGCGGGAAGGAACCCGGGAGGCGCCGGGTGCTCGTAGTAGATCAGGTCGTGCAGGGTCAAGATCAGTGCGTACTTCCGGCCCCAGCTGCCCATGGTCTGCATCGGGCACACCACCACATCGGCGCCTAGGGCGTTGACCTTGGCGGCGACAAACAGCTCCGCGGGCGAGAGCGGGCTGTTGATCAGGGTGTAAGGAACGTCCGGCAGCAGTGCCAGCTGGCGGACGTCGCTGATCAACATGGAGACGTCCGCGATTTTCGAGGTCGCGGCGATCAGGCTGGCCCCGTAGCGGCTGATGCCGTCATGGTGGTCAAGCCTGGTGAAGCGGGCATCAATGAGAATTTTCACGCGGCGTGATCCTTCAGGAAGCGTCGGATGAAGCCCGCGGCGGGCTCCGGGGTTTCGTAGTGGATCAGGTGCCCGACGCCGGGAATGACTTCGAGGATTCCGTCCGGCAGCAGGGGGAGCAGCTTGTGCTGGTCCGGCAGGGTGGCGATCTCGTCCTTCTCGCCGGCCACGAGCAGCACAGGCAGGGAGAGCCGCGGCGCCACCTCGGCAACGTTGCTGCTGACCGAGGCCTTGAATGCCTCAAGCAGGCTGTCGCGGTCGGCGAAGGCGGAGAAGTAAGCGCTGTGCTGGGCGTGGACGAACTGTCGAAGCGTCTTGTCCTTGGTCTTGGCCATGGTTTCACTCATCACCCGGACGATCAGCTGGTTGCGCAGCAGCGCGTTGCCGAGTGCGCGGGGAAGCCGGGCCGCCGCCTCGTAGTACAGCACTGCGGCCTTGGTCATGAGCCCCTTCGGGCCCTCCAGGGCGGGCGCCGCAATGGGATTGATGAGGACCAGCTCGGCGACGGCGCCCGGGTGGTCGGCGACGAAGTGGCTGGTGATGATGGAGCCGAAGGAGTGGCCCAGCAACACGGTATCCGGGCCCAGGCCGAGCGCGCCCATGAAGTCAGCAATGAAACGGCCGTAGCCGGCGACGCTGTGCCCGCCGGATGAAAAGGCCGCGGAGGTGCCGAACCCCGGCAGGTCCGGCATGATGAGGCGCATCTCGGGCAGCTGGTCGACCACCCGGAGCAGGCCGTGGTGGTCGCCGCGGAAGCCGTGGATCACCAGGATGGTCCGGGTCTCGGCGGTCTCGCGGACCGGCTCGTAGCTCCAGTAGGCGACCCGGGTGCCGTTCAGGTCCACCGCGGAGGCGCGGCTGCGTTTTTCCAGTTCATCGCTGAGCAGGGGAGGCAGGGGGGAAGGCTCGGTGGCCACGTTTTCCATTCGTTCGGGTCCTAGTTGACGTCGTCGGGGTTCGACCCGGTACGGAAACCCCGGTCCAGACCGGCCAGGGCGTCCAGGTCGGCGGTGCTGAGGTTGAAGCCGAAGATGTCGTGGTTCTCGCGGATCCGGGCGTAGGAGCTGGCCTTGGGAATGACGACGTTGCCCAGCTCCAGGTGCCACCGCAAAATGACCTGGGCCGCGGTCCGGCGGTGCTCGGCGGCAAGCTCCAGCACCACCGGGTCCTGCAGCACCTGCCCCCGCCCCAGCGGGCTCCAGGCCTCGGTGGTGATGCCCAGCGAAGCGTGCAGGGCTCTCAGCTCGGCCTGCTGCAGCCAGGGATGCAGCTCGATCTGGTTGACCGCGGGCACCACTTCGGCGCTCTGGAGCAGGCGGTCCAGGTGGGCGGGCTGGAAGTTGGACACCCCAATGGCGCGGACCTTGCCTTCGCGGTAGAGCGTCTCGAGCGCGCGGTAGCTCTCCGTGAAGAGTCCGCGCCGGGCGCAGGGCCAGTGGATCAGGTAAAGGTCCACGTATTCGAGGCCCAGCTTGGCGATCGAGGTGTCGAAGGCACGCAGCGTCGCGTCGTAGCCCTGGTCGTCGTTCCAGAGCTTGGTGGTCACGAAGAGGTCCTCCCGGGCGAGCGAGGGGTGCAGTTCCCCGGACCCGCCGGTGGAACCGTTGAAGGCGGACAGCGCACCAATCGCCTTGCCTACGCCCGTCTCGTTGCCGTACATCGCGGCGGTGTCGAAATGCCGGTACCCGGCCTCCAGCGCCATGGTCACCAGTCCGGCGGCGTCCTCGGGCGGAACCTTGTAGAGCCCGAACCCGAGACGGTCCATCATCACACCGTTGTTCAGCGTCAGCCGGGGGGAGATTCTCATGGTGACGACTCTACCCATTCCGGCGGCCGGTCCGCGGGTGCCGGGCCGTCAGGACAGGCCCTCGGCGCTGACCAGGCGGCGGGCGCTGGCTTCGTCCAGGATCAGGTCCGTGGCCAGGCCGGCTGCGAGCGCGCCGCGCAGCCCGTTGATTTTGGACGCACCGGAGACCACGCAGATCCGGCGCCGGACCTGCCGGAGCTGGGCGAGGTCCGGCCCGGTGGAGCGCTCGTTGAGGGTGATGCCGTCCGAGGAGCCGTCCGCGCGGAAGAAGACGGTGGCGACGTCGCCGACGACGTCGGAACTCGCCAGGACACTCAGGTCGTCCTCGTCCAGGTAACCGCCGGCGTAGACGTGGCTGGGGTAGTCGGCGTCGACGGATCCCACACCGAAAATTGCGATGCTCATCCGGGACTGCAGCTGCAGGATCCTTTGAACACTGCGCTCATTCCACATGGCCTTCTTGGTCGCGGCGTGGTCAAAGAACGCCGGCACCGGGAACTGTTCCACCCGGGCTCCGTAGGCACTGCCGAAGCGCCGCATGATGTCCGAGGCGTAGGTGATACCCGTGGTCTGCATGTTTCCGGCCCCGTTGAGCTGCACGACGATGCTGTCGTGCGTGATCTTCCGGGTCAGATGCCGGCTCACCGCGCTCAGCGTGGAACCCCAGGCCACCCCGATAATCGCGTTGGAGTCCACCAGCGGGCCGATGGTGCGCGCGGCCTGCATCGCCACGCGGTCCAGCGTTTCGGCCTCATTGAGCGTGTCCACCACCGGGACGACGTGCACATCAACCTTGTACTCGGCGCGGATCATGCTGGCGAGCTCGGGGCCGGTGTCCAGCGGGCTGCGGATCTGGATCTGGACAAGGCCTGATTCCCGGGCCGCCGAGAGCAGCCGGGAGACGGTTGAGCGGGACGTCCGAAGCTCCCGCGCGATGGCGTCCATGGTCAGGTCCTGGAGGTAATACAACTGGGCGGCCCGGAGGGCGTCGGACTGGCGGGTTGGCGACATTCCATTTCCAATCTGCACGTTTGTGCATAGTGCTTGACTCCATTTTCCATTAGTCCAAAGAATAGTGTTGAACGGCGACGTGCCAGGTGGCGCGCCGCACAGCACCAATCCCTAGGGAGCAGTTTTGGGAAACAAGGTTTCATCCGGCAATTCGTCGTCAAACACTCAGCGCACGTCAGTGCAGCAGTTGCGGAACCGGCCGCACGCACAGGTGCTCATCGTCGGCGGCGGCATCAACGGAGTTGGAACCTTCCGGGACCTGGCTTTGCAGGGTGTGGACGTTGCCCTTGTCGAACGGGGCGACTTCTGCCAAGGTGCCAGCGGCGCCTCCTCGCACATGATCCACGGCGGCATCCGGTACCTGGAGAACGGCGAATTCCGCCTCGTCCAGGAGTCCGTGGTCGAACGCAACCGGCTCCTCCGGATCGCCCCGCACTACGTGAAGCCCCTGCAGACCACCATTCCGATCTTCAGCACCTTCTCGGGCATCCTCGCGGCGCCCCTGCGGTTCCTCACCCACAAGCAGGGCAAGCACGTCGAGCGCGGCGCCTTCCTGATCAAGCTGGGCCTGAGCATGTATGACTTCTTCTCCCGCGACGGCGGCACCGTCCCGCGCCACCAGTTCCGCGGCCGCAAGCGCGCCCTGGCCGAACTGCCCCGGCTCCACCCCGACATCAAGTACGCCGCGACCTACTTCGACGCCTCGGTACACAACCCCGAGCGCCTCACGCTGGACGTGCTCCAGGACGGCGAAAAGGCCGGCGAGGCGGGCGGCAACGGTGCCCGCGCCAGCAACTACCTGTCGCTGGTCTCGATGGACGGCGCTGCGGGGACCGGCGGCGGTACGGTCCAGCTTCGGGACGAACTGACCGGCGAGGTCTTCGATTTCAGCGCCGACGTCGTGGTCAACACCACCGGCGCATGGGTGGACCTGACCAACCAGGCCATGGGTGCCGCCTCGGCGTTCATGGGCGGCACCAAGGGCTCGCACATTGTGCTGGACCACCCGGGGCTGCTCGAGGCATGCCAGGGCCGCGAGATCTTCTTCGAACACACCGACGGCCGGATCGTGCTGATCTACCCGATGGGGGACCGGGTCCTCGTCGGCACCACCGACATCGACGCCGACATGGCCGAAGACGCCGTGTGCACCGACGCCGAGATCGACTACTTCTTCGACCTCATCGGTCACGTCTTCCCGGATATCGCGGTGGACCGCGAGCAGATCGTCTACACCTTCTCCGGGGTCCGCCCGCTGCCCAGGCACGACGCCACCCAGCCCGGCTTCGTCAGCCGCGACTACCGGATCGAGCGCCGCGGACCCGCCAAGGGTTCGGCACAGCGCAAAGCCGGCGACGGCGCCGTCGTGCTCAGCCTGGTGGGCGGCAAGTGGACCACGTTCCGCGCCCTCGCCGAGCACCTCAGCAACGACGTCCTCGCCGAGCTGGGCATGGAACGGAAGGTGTCGACCGCCAAACTCGCCATCGGCGGCGGCGCCGGTTTCCCCGAAACCGAGGACGGCGTCCAGCGGTGGATTAAGGCCCACATGACGGCCGGCCGTGACGCCGACCGGACCGCGGTGCTGCTCACGCGCTACGGCACCCGCGCCGAGGACGTCATGGCCTACCTCGACGCCGGCACGGACCGGCTGCTGCACTCCACCCGGGAACTGAGCGTGCGCGAGCTGGAGTTCATGGCACGCAACGAACAGCTCGGACACCTGGTGGACGTGCTGATCCGCCGCACCTCGCTCGCCTTCCGCGGTTTGGTGACGGGGGAGCTGTTGAACGAGGTCGCCGACATTCTTTCCGGACCGCTGGGCTGGGACGCGTCAACGCGTGCCGCCGAGATCGACCACGCCCAGGAGGTGCTGCGGCGGTTCCACGGCGTCCAGGTGCACAGCCTGGTCGCCTGACAGCTTGTGTGCCCGGACGGGTTTGTCCGGGCGCAAAGACTGCGGGGCTTCTCCCAGGGGAAACCCGCAGTGGCCGGCCGGCAGCGCGAAACCGCTGCCGGCCCAACGGCCCTTCAAACTCGCGAAGGGCTGACAACAGAAAATAGAGGAGTCAAAGATGTCTCTTGGAATAGTTTTCCTGTCCGAAGTATTCGGCACCGCAATGCTGACCCTGCTGGGTTGCGGCGTTGTGGCCAACGTCGCGCTCAAAGGCACCAAGGGCAACAACGGCGGGTTCCTGATGGTCACCTGGGGATGGGGCATTGCCGTCTTCGCCGGTGTCTTCGTTGCAGCCAAGTCCGGGGCGCACCTGAACCCGGCCGTTACCTTCGGCCTGCTGCTCAACGGCAAGAAGGAGTACGCCCCCGGTGTCGCCGTCGACTTCGCCTCCACCCTGACCTACTTCGGCGGGGAACTGGTCGGCGCCTTCCTGGGCGCCGTCGTGATGTGGCTCGCCCACAAGCAGCACTTCGATGTTGAGCCCGAGCCCGCCTCCAAGCTGGGCGTGTTCTCCACCGGTCCCGCCATCCGCTCCACCCCGTGGAACCTCATCACGGAAATCATCGGCACCTTTGTCCTGGTCTTCGTCATCCTGACCTTCGGCGGGACCCCCTCCGGACTCGGCCCGCTGGCCGTGGCCTTGTTGGTTGTCGGCATCGGCGTCTCCCTCGGTGGCCCGACCGGCTACGCCATCAACCCTGCCCGTGACCTCGGACCGCGCATCGCGCACGCCCTGCTGCCCATCAAGGGCAAGGGTTCCTCGGACTGGAGCTACTCGTGGATCCCGGTGGTCGGACCGCTGGTTGGCGGCGGCCTTGCCGGCATCGTGGCAGCCGTCGTGCCGATCATCGCCACCGCCGCGGCCTCCTAGTCCTGCCGAACCAAAGCAGCTGAGGAAAAACCTTTCGAATCGCATCAATTCAACCGCCAGGCCCAACAGACAAGGACGTCAGCATGAACCAGTATGTAATCGCCATTGACCAGGGAACCACGAGCACCCGCGCCATCGTCTTCGACCACAGCGGCAACATCGTTTCCTCCGGACAAATGGAACACGAACAGATCTTCCCGCAGGCCGGCTGGGTGGAGCATGACCCGGCGGAGATCTGGAACAACACCCGCGAGGTCATCGCCTCCGCACTGTCCAAGGCCAACCTGACCCGCCACGACATCGCCGCCGTCGGCATCACCAACCAGCGCGAAACCGCCGTGGTCTGGGACAAGACCACAGGCAAGGCCGTCTACAACGCAATCGTCTGGCAGGACACCCGCACCCAGGCGATCGTCGATGAGCTGGCCAAGGACGGCGGACCGGAACGCTTCAAGCAGAAGGTGGGCCTGCCGCTGGCGACCTACTTCTCCGGTACCAAGATCAAATGGATCCTGGACAACGTCGAGGGCGCCCGCGCCAAGGCCGAGGCCGGCGACCTCGTCTTCGGCAACACCGACAGCTGGGTGCTGTGGAACCTCACCGGCGGAACCGACGGCGGCGTCCACGTCACCGACGTGACCAACGCGTCCCGGACCATGTTCATGGACCTCGACACGCTGTCCTGGGACCAGGAAATCCTGGACGCATTTGGTGTCCCGGCTTCGATGATGCCGGCCATCAAGTCCTCGTCCGAGGTCTACGGCACGGTCCACACCTCCCAGCTGCTGCGCGAAGTTCCCGTCGCCGGCATCCTGGGCGACCAGCAGGCGGCCACCTTCGGCCAGGCTGCCTTCGACACCGGCGAGGCAAAGAACACCTACGGCACGGGCTGCTTCCTCATCTTCAACACCGGCGAGGAAATCGTCCACTCCAAGAACGGGCTGCTGACCACCGTCGGCTACAAGCTCGGCGACGCCAAACCGCACTACGCGCTGGAGGGCTCGATCGCTGTCACCGGTTCGCTGGTGCAGTGGCTGCGTGACAACCTGGGCATGATCAGCAGCGCCCCGGAGGTCGAGACCCTGGCTGCCTCCGTCGAGGACAACGGCGGCGTGTACATCGTTCCGGCCTTCTCCGGCCTGTTCGCACCGTACTGGCGCTCCGACGCCCGCGGCGCGATCGTCGGCCTGACCCGGTTCGTGAACAAGAACCACATCGCCCGCGCGGCGCTGGAGGCTACCGCGTTCCAGACCCGCGAAGTGCTCGACGCCGTCAACGCCGACTCGGGGGTCCCGCTGACGGAGCTCAAGGTCGACGGCGGCATGGTCGCCAACGACGCGCTGATGCAGTTCCAGGCCGACATCCTGGGTGTCCCGGTGATCCGGCCGAAGGTCGTCGAGACCACCTCGCTCGGCGCAGCCTACGCGGCCGGCCTCGCCGTCGGCTTCTGGAAGGACCTGGGCGAGTGCTCGGCCAACTGGTCCGAGGACAAGCGCTGGGAGCCGAAGATGGATCAGGCAGAGCGTGAGCGCCAGATGCGTCTCTGGAAGAAGGCAGTGACCAAGTCCATGGACTGGGTCGACGAGGACGTGAAGTAGGCCGACGAGCCGATGCCTTCACTGTTGAGGGGGCCCCGCCCGCTTCGCGGACGCCCGAAGCCGCTCCCGGGCCCCCTCAACAGCTCGGCATTCCCGGGACGGCCGATTCAGCCGCTCGTGGCGACTAACTGTAGGGAGTTTGTGGGTGCGCTAGAGTAGTCGTATGCGTGCGATCCTCCTGCTTAGTTAGCCGCCCGGCATCCCGGTGAAGAACCGGATTGCCGAGCGGCAGCCCCTCCGTGTCGAGGGGCTTTTGTGTGTCCGGGCATGTTCCGGTGCGCAACAGGGGAACGAGGGATCAGGCGGGACAGCCCTGATCCGACAAGATCGAAAGAACAGAAGAGGCCAGCAGTGAGCGTTCAGCCGGAGACAGAGACCGGAACAGCAGCAGCCGTCGCGAGCGAAGGTCCCGAAGAGGGCGCCTACAGCTTCGCCGCCATGGAGGCCAAATGGCCGCAGGTCTGGGATGACCTCAAGGTCTTCACGCCCCTGGACGACGGCTCGAAGGAACGCCGCTACGTGCTGGACATGTTCCCGTACCCGTCCGGCGACCTGCACATGGGCCACGCCGAAGCGTTCGCGATGGGCGACGTCGTGGCCCGCTACCTGCGCCAGCAGGGCTACGACGTGCTGCACCCGATCGGCTGGGACTCCTTCGGCCTGCCGGCCGAAAACGCCGCGATCAAGCGCAACGCGCACCCCAGCGAGTGGACGTACGCCAACATCGACACCCAGGCCGCGTCGTTCAAGCGCTACGCCATCTCCGCCGACTGGTCGCGCCGGCTGCACACCTCCGATCCCGGGTACTACCGGTGGACCCAGTGGCTGTTCAAGCGCTTCTACGAGCGCGGGCTGGCCTACCGCAAGAACTCGCCGGTCAACTGGTGCCCCAAGGACCAGACCGTGCTGGCCAACGAGCAGGTCGTCAACGGCGCCTGCGAACGCTGCGGCACCGCCGTGACGAAGAAGTCCCTGAACCAGTGGTACTTCAAGATCACCGACTACGCCGACCGGCTGCTGGACGACATGGACGAACTGCGCGGGCACTGGCCCGAGCGCGTCCTGGCCATGCAAAAGAACTGGATCGGCCGTTCCGAGGGCGCCCACGTCAACTTCGAGGTCGAGGCCGACGGCGGCAAGCCCGCCAAGGACGTCACCGTCTTCACCACGCGCCCGGACACCCTGTACGGCGCGACGTTCTTCGTCGTCGCCGCCGACGCCCCGATCGCCGTCGAACTGGTCACCGAGGAACACGCCGCCGCCCTGGACGCCTACCGCGAACAGGTCAAGGCGCTGTCCGAGATTGAGCGCCAGTCCACCGAGCGGGAAAAGACGGGCGTCTTCACCGGCCGCTACGCCATCAACCCGCTGAACGGCGAGAAGCTGCCGGTCTGGGCCGCCGACTACGTGCTGGCCGACTACGGCACCGGGGCCATCATGGCCGTCCCGGCCCACGACCAGCGCGACCTGGACTTCGCCAAGACCTTCGACCTGCCCTTGCGGGCCGTTCTGGACACCGGCGAGGAAGATCCGGCCGTGTCCGGCACGGCGACCACCGGCGAGGGCACCCTGATCAACTCCGGCGCGCTGGACGGACTGCCCAAGGCCGAGGCCATTCCGGCTGCCATCGCGATCCTGGAGCAGCAGGGGACCGGCGAGAAGTTCGTGAACTTCCGCCTGCGTGACTGGCTGCTGAGCCGGCAGCGCTTCTGGGGCACCCCCATCCCGATCATCCACTGCCCGGCCTGCGGCGAAGTCCCGGTTCCGGACGACCAGCTGCCGGTGACCCTGCCGGAGGACCTGCGCGGCGAGGACCTGTCCCCGAAGGGCACCTCCCCGCTGGCCGCCGCCGAAGCCTGGGTCAACGTCGAGTGCCCCAGCTGCCACGGCCCGGCCAAGCGAGACACGGACACCATGGACACCTTCGTGGACTCGTCCTGGTACTTCCTGCGCTTCGTTTCGCCCGACTACACCGAGGGCCCCTTCGATCCGGCCAAGATCAACGACTGGATGCCGGTCGGCCAGTACGTCGGCGGGGTGGAGCACGCCATCCTGCACCTGCTCTACGCCCGCTTCTTCACCAAGGTCATCCACGACCTGGGCCTGATCGAGGCCGACGAGCCGTTCAAGGCGCTGCTGAACCAGGGCCAGGTGCTCAACGGCGGCAAGGCGATGAGCAAGTCCCTCGGCAACGGCGTGGACCTGGGCGAGCAGCTGGACAAGTTCGGCGTCGACGCCGTGCGCCTGACCATGATCTTCGCCTCCCCGCCGGAGGACGACGTCGACTGGGCGGACGTCTCGCCGTCGGGCTCCGCGAAATTCCTGGCCCGCGCCTGGCGGCTGGGCCAGGACGTCACCAGCGAACCCGGCGTCGATTTCGCCGCCGGGGACCGTGCCCTGCGCACCGTCACCCACCGCACCATCGCCGACGCTCAGGCGCTGCTGGACCACAACAAGTTCAACGTGGTGGTCGCGAAGCTGATGGAGCTGGTCAACGCGACCCGCAAGACCATCGACAGCGGTGCCGGCGGCGCAGACCCGGCCGTCCGTGAGGCCGTGGAGGC
>Ga0213837_1001283_pt1 | contig 14283 bp, 9 predicted proteins | sample SWPATP12_FD_160572 | JGI IMG/M metagenome (GOLD analysis project Ga0213837, IMG submission 160572) | Coastal seawater microbial communities from Marineland, Florida, United States - SWPA TP1 #2 | ecosystem: Environmental > Aquatic > Marine > Coastal | place: USA: Florida | collected 2016-08-06
CAGCTCGTGCACGATCGTCCAGGCGGCCGACATGCGCTGCTCGATGCCGCGATCCGACTGGCGCAGCTCGACCGCGAGGATCGACGCCGCCTCCCGCAGCCCCGTCACGACCTCACCGCCATCGGCCCGCACCCGGTCGAGGCGGGCGGCGAGCAGCTCCCGCTCCTCCGCCTCCAGCCGCGCCCGCTGCGCCTCGAGCGCCTTCACCCGGCCCGCGAACTGCTCCTCCAGCCGCAGCAGCCGCATCGGCTCCGACTCCGCCGGCCGCGGCAGCTGCGGCACCTCCATGCGACCCTCGACCACCGCGTCGAGCTCCGCCGGCGTCATCGCGATCAGCCGCTCCGCCCACTCCTCGTCACGCGCGTCCAGCTCCGCCTGCAGCTCGTCGGCAGTGCGGCCGAACGGATCGATCGCACCCGCACGGATCGCAGCGATGTAGCCCTCGCCGTCGATCCCCCAGTCGTCCATGAGCGCAGTACACCACGGGCCACTGACATCGGATCGGGGCTGTGGACAACCCGGGTGGAGCACGACGAAGGGCCGACGGCGGCGCCGTCGGCCCTTCGTCAGCGGTGCGTCAGCTCGTCCAGGTCGCGCCCACGGGGATCGCGCTCATGATCGTGCGGTCGACGTCGACGATGCGGTTCGCACCGCCCAGGCGCGCGAGCGCCGGACCGCCGAGCCAGTGCCGCACGCCGGCCTCCACGTAGTACACGCGCCCATCGGTGCCGCGGATGAACTGGCTCATCGGCGTCGTCGAGAGCCGCAGTCGCTCGCACAGCGCCACCTTCAGCTGCGTGAACGCGGCGGCCGGGTACTGCGCCCGCACATCCGCGGTCATCGGCCGGAGCGAGCCGCCCACGGCCGCGTAGGCGGTCGTGCCGCACAGCACGAGCGACGAGCGCAGCTTCGGCGGGGTCGAGAAGGTGGCGATCGCCTGGTTGGGCACGCGGGTGCTGGTCGTGGGGAGCCCCATCGACTGCGCGGTGGCGAAGTCGCCGAGGTGCAGCAGCCCGTCGCCGTTCGCCATCCAGACCTCGCCGCGACCCTCCGTCGTGATGAGCGAGCCCGGCGTGTAGACCGGGCGCACCCACGAGCCCTCGGGGATGCGCTGCATCTGCGTCGCGGGCAGCAGCAGCCTCGGCGTCGTGCTGCCGCCGACCGAGGCGAAGGTCGCTCCGGAGTCGATGTAGCGGCGCTTGCCCGCGTCGAGCAGGTACGTGCGCCCCGCCGCGTCGTAGACGAGCTGCGTGGCCGCCTGCGTCGCGATGGTGAGCGACGAGCCGAGGCTCGTGAGCGTGATCTCGCGCATGCCCCACGCCGTCTTGACCGCGGCCGAGGCGAACGGGTGCAGGCTCCCGTTCACGGCGACGTACGACGTCTGGCCGATGCGCACGCCGTACGAGTTGAGCACGCCCTCGCGGCTCGCGAGGCCGTTGATGATGCCGGACGAGACGTCGGTGATGCGCGTCGGCAGGCCGAGCGCCGAGACGAAGTCCATGCTCGCGACGTGGATGGCGTTGCCGCCGTCCATCAGGTACACGGCGCCGGACGGGCCGCGGACGAGCGTGCCGTCGGCATAGGACGAGCGCACGGGCACCGCGTCGACCGCGTTGCGCGACACCTCCCAGACCCTCGTCGGGATCGCGTAGGTGCGCGCGTACCACTCCATCGTCGAGGCGGAGACCGCCTCGGCGTAGCCGTGCGACATCAGGTAGGTGGTGGTGCCGCCGAAGGGGCGGACGAAGTGCGGACCCGCGGGCGCACCGCTCGTCGACACGGTCGCGCTGAGCGCGTCCGCCACCTGCGTGAAGTACGCGGAGCCGCCGTAGTGCTGCGGGTCGACGCGCATTGCGCCGTCGGTGGTCAGCACCCACGAGCCGGAGCTGTCGCGGAAGCGGTCGGGCAGCGCGCCGGCCGTGGCGGGCAGGAGCGCGATCGAGCGGTTCTCGAACGCCGGGGCGAACCAGAGGAACTCGAGGCCGATGTGCGACGACTGCGACGAGTAGACGCGGCCGTTCGACGAGATGACGCGGTTCTGCAGCCGGTCGCTGCTGCGCACGACGTCGCCCGGCGCGACCACGGGGTGCCCGATCGTGATGCCGGCGATGGTCTCGGCGTCGACGGCGCTGGGCTCGGCGCGGTAGCCGAAGGGCGTGACGCGCGCCGGGTCGGTGAGCTGCCTGCGCGTGCCGGACTGGATGAGCCAGTAGGCGCCGTCCTCGGTGGTGACGAGGTCGTTGAGCGCCCCCATGTTGAGCATGCGCGCCTCGTGGCCCGGCTCGAGGGTCGGCATGTCGCCGCACGTCTGCTTCCAGGCCGTGAGCTGCGCGCACGACTGGAAGTGCAGCAGCTGGCTGTTCTCCACCAGGTACACGGCGCCGTTCGCGGCGCGCACGGTGCGGCCGAGGTCGGGCCCGGAGGGGATGGCCGCGATCTCCGCGGCGCTGCGGTCCTGCGAGCTGCCGAGCTGGCGGTACTCCGCGAGGATCGCGCTGCTGGGCACGTAGTACTTGCGACCGCCGCTCGCGAGGTAGATGCGGCCGTTCGAGGCGTCGCGCAGGAAGGCGCCGCCGGCGATCGCGGTCGGGCTGCCGAACCAGTCGGTCCAGAGGCGCCAGGTGTTGCGGTTGCCGTAGGCCGAGCAGCTGTCGCCCGTGCCGTACAGGTTGCGGAGGGCCGCGGCGTTCGGCTGGTACGGCGTGTAGTTGTAGAGGCCCGCGGTGGCGACATTGCGGATGAGCACCGGGCTCGAGCCGCACGCCGAGTTCGGGTTGTAGAGCACGTTGTTGACGACGCCCGCGCGGTGGTTGTAGTTGCCGGGGTGGGCGGCGTAGCGCTGGAACTGCCGGGCGCCGTAGTAGATCTGGTAGAAGAAGCCGCCGACGCTCGCGTCGCACGGCGCGGTGTCGGGGCAGCCGAAGCCCGTGGCCTTCTCGTAGCGGGAGGCGCTCGGCGACCGGTGGGTGACGAGCGACTGCTCCTTCTCGAGCAGCACGATGAGGAAGCGCTGCGAGATGTCGCATGCCGCGCCGACCCGCGCGATGATGCTCGCCGCCGACTCGCTCGCCCGCCCGGTGAACGATGAGCAGTAGGCGTCGGCGGGCATCGACGGCGTGCGCTGCGTGTACGTGTCGAGGCACGTGTAGCCCGCGCTGCAGCCCGGGTTCTTCGCGTCGATGAATGCCTGCACCTGCCCGGCCGTCATCGCGCCGCCGGCGAAGAACTGCTCGTCGGAGATGATGAAGCCGGGGTCGAAGTCAGACGCCGTGGCGGCGGTCGCCTCGTCGGCGACGCCGACCGGGGACACCACCGTCAGGAGGGCGCCGACGAGCGACGCGACGACCGTGGCGACGATGAGTCGGGGGCGCAAGCGCATCCTTCAACCATTCATAGAGGGTTAGGGCTCCTCTCAGGGTACATGGAGGAGGTTGCCTCTAGAAGAACTTTGCCGGATCAGCTCTCGGTCATGGGCATCGTCATCGACGCGTCGAGCACCATCGAGCCGCCGGCGGCGCGCGGCGAGCCGCTCGTCACCTGGAATCGGAGCGAGCGCTCGAGGGCGTCGAACGTGCGCGTCTTGTGGTGGTCCTTGACGTCGGCGTTCACGTCGAACAGGTCGGGCATGAGGGCGAGGCGGTCGATCCGGATGTCGAGCGAGCCCGAGCCCGCGTCGATGCTGTCGGGCACCGCGCCTGCCGCGATGCCGTCGTAGCTCCACAGGTGCTTGCCGCCCGCGGTCGCGAGGCTCACGCCGAAGACCGGGCGCTCGACGCGCTGCCGCGCGGTGTAGCGCAGCCGCAGCGCGACCGCGGAGCCCGTCGGGGCCGACTCGATCGGCTGCCCCTCGGCATCGAGCAGGTGGATGTCGTCGATGCGGATCTCGCCGGTGCCGTAGCGCTTGCCGCCACCGGCCGCCTCCTCGGCGCCGTGACCGACGTCGGAGTAGCGGTCGACGATGTCGGACGCGTCGCCGATCGCCTGCAGCGTGCCGTGGTCGAGCCATGCCGCCTGGTCGCAGAAGCTGCGCATCTGCTCGACGCCGTGGCTCACGACGACGACCGTGCGGCCCTCGTCGCGGAACTGCGCGAACTTGTCGAGGCACTTGTCCTGGAACTCCATGTCGCCAACGGCGAGCACCTCGTCGACGAGCAGCACGTCGGGCTCGACGTGGATCGAGACCGCGAAGCCCAGGCGCACGTACATGCCGGACGAGTAGTTCTTCACCGGCTGGTCGATGAACGGCTCGACGCCCGAGAAGTCGACGATCTGGTCGAACTTGCGGTCGATCTCCTGGCGCGACATGCCGAGGATCGAGCCGTTGAGGTAGACGTTCTCGCGGCCGGAGAGCTCGGGGTGGAAGCCGGAGCCCACCTCGAGCATCGCCGCGACGCGGCCGCGCGTGGTGATCGAGCCCGAGTTCGGGTTGAGGATGCGCGCCATGCACTTCAGCAGCGTCGACTTGCCGGAGCCGTTGCGGCCGAGCAGGCCGAACGTCGTGCCCTGCGGCACGTCGAAGGTGACGTCCTTGAGCGCCTCGAACGAGTGGTACTTCCCGCGGCGGCCCGACAGCACCGTCGCCTTGAGCGACTGGTTGCGGTCGGAGTAGACCCGGAAGTGCTTCGACACGTGGTCGACGCCGACGGCGGGGTCGCTCATCAGATCTCCTCGACGATGTTGCGGGCGAGCCGGCGGAACACGAGCGACCCGATGATGAGCGAGATCGCCGACCAGGCGATGAGCTGCAGCCAGACGTCGATGCCGGGCACCGTGAAGTCGTAGAGCACGTCGCGGTAGGCCGAGAGGAACCGCTCGGCGGGGTTGAGCTGGAAGAGCGTGACGAGGGGCAGCGACAGGCCGTTCTCCTCCTCGAGCGCCTGCTGGGCGCCGCGGACGATGTCGACCGAGAACATGACGCCGGAGGCGTACATCCACACCTGCGCAAGGATCGTCCAGAGGTGCTGGAGGTCGCGGAAGTAGACGCTCGCGACCGAGAGCAGCAGCGCGATGCCGAGCGCGAAGACGCAGGTGAGCACGAGCAGCGGGATGAGCAGCGGTGCGTAGAGCAGCACGGCCGGCCCGCCGATGGCGAGCATGATGACGAGCAGCACGAGCAGCTCGGTCGCGAAGGTCGATGCCTTCGCGAGCACCGTCGACACGACGAGCACCCAGCGCGGGAAGTAGACCTTCGTCAGCAGCCCCGCGTTGCTCATGAGCGAGCCCATGCCTGCCGAGATCGAGCCCGAGATGAAGCCCCAGGCGATCACGCCCACGCCGATCCATGCGGGGAAGAACTCGATGCCGGAGTTCTCCCCGGGCGCGACCGCCACCCGGAGGATGAGGCCGAAGACCAGCGAGTAGACCGCGATCTGCGCGAGCGGGTTGATGAGCGACCAGACGCGGCCGAGCGCGGTGCGCTTGTACTCCGCCCGGATCTCGCGCAGCGTCAGGTTCTTGAGCAGGTTGAACGTGATCTCCCGCTCGGCTGCGCGCGGGCTGGGCTGGGTCTTGGTCATCGTCCTCCGTAGGGCGCCCTGGAGCGCGCGCACGATGGATCAGGGTAGCACCGGGGCGTCAGCGACCGGCCGCCGCGGGGGTCGCCGCTCACGGCACGGGTCCGACGCCGGGGACGAGCGCGAGGTACCGCTCGGTCATGACGAGCAGCACGACATCCGCGTCGATCTCGGCGGCGAGCGCCGGCGCATCCGGCATGTCGGCGGGCCGGTCGAGCGCGTGGACGACCTGCATCGTCTCGGCGAAGGCGGCCTGCAGCGGCGGCCCGAAGCCGTTGCCGGTCGAGTCGCGCAGCACGAGCGCGGTGCGGTCGGTCGACGCGTCGGCGGTGCGGGTCGTCGCGGGCAGCTGCAGCATGTCGAGCTGCGCGGTCGACTCGAGCGTCTCGGTCGATCCGTCGGCGTACGTGACCTGCATCGCGGAGGCCGGCTCGGCGTAGACCGGCACGGTCCAGTCCTGGCCGGGCTCTCCCGTCCAGCCGGCGCCGCCGTACTCGCTGTGGTCGGTCGTGCGCTCGACGCCCGTCACGGCGGGTGCCTCGACGCCGGCGAGCTCCGGCGAGACCTCGCGCATGCAGCCGGCGAGCGCGTCGAACGCGACCCACGCGCCGTAGTCCGTCCAGTGGCTGTTGAGCGGGCTGTAGAGCGGGATCTCGTCGTCGGCGGCCTCCATGGCCGCGCGCACGTCGACGATCGGCAGCTCGGGACGCTCGGCGAGCAGCTGGTCGAGCACGGTGGGGCCGAGCAGTCCCTCGGTCCACGCGGGCAGCGCCTCCGGCACGGTCTCCCACTTGGCGGGCGCGATGAGCACGAGCAGCTCGCGGCCGTCCGCCTGCAGCGTCGCGCGCATGTTCGAGAGGTAGCCGTTCCACGCCTCCACCCGGTCGGCCGTCAGCTGGAAGCGGCCGACCGCCTGCGAGATGTTCTCGGAGTGCGGCTCGCCCAGCAGCAGGTGGCCGCCCTCCCCCTCGACGTAGTAGCCCTGCAGCTCGGCGTCGCGCGCCTGGAACGCGGCCTCGGCCGCTGCCGGGTCGGCGGTCCAGGCGTCGGTCGCGCCCTCGCGCTCGAACGGCGGCGTGCACGCCTCGGGCAGCGGCTCACCCGGCGCCGCGGTGGGCTCGGGCAGGGCCACCCCATACGGGTTCGACGCCTTCCAGATGTAGCCGCCCGCGAGCGCCACCGCGGCGAGCAGGAAGAGCAGGATGAGCGGCACGAGCCGGAAGCGCGACCAGTGCGACGGCTTGACCTCCTGGTCGGGGGGCAGCTCCCGCAGCACGCTCACGCCGAGACCTCCGCCCGGCGGCGCGCGGCGCGCGGTGTGGACGAGAACCGCGGGTCGACGAGCCCGTCGGCGAGGCGGTTCCACGCCGGGTCGACCCAGCGGTCGAGCACACGCCGCAGCCAGCGCGGCGTCCAGTTCTTCAGGCTCATCGCCGGCTTCTCGATGAGGTGCCACGACCCGAAGGCGAGCACATGCACCACCACGATGATCACGAGGTGGTAGACGAACCAGCCGAGGGTGTTGAGGCCCGCCGCGGCGCCGAGCTGCATGAGCGGCCAGGCGAAGATGTAGACCCCGTAGCTGAGATCGCCGTGCTTCTCCCAGTGCTGCAGCTTCGTCGCGCGCACCGCGAACCACATCAGGAAGTACGAGAAGGCGTGCATCCCCCAGATGTTCCAGCCGCCGAAGGCGTAGGAGGCGATCGCGAGCGCGAGCGCCCCGAGCGCGAGCCGGTCGTCGATGGGGATGACGTGCTGCCACATCGCGAACAGCATGCCGAACGCGAACGGGGCGAGGAACATGAGCATGAACGGGTCGGCGAAGATCGGGAACCACGCGGCGACGTCGCCCGCGCCCGACCACTGCAGCGCGTTGAGCAGCAGGATCGCGGTCGCGAACAGCGTCGTCAGCCAGCGGTACGCGAGCACGCCGACGAGGCCGAGCAGCCCCACGATGATGTACGCGAAGAACTCGTACTGGAGCGTCCAGGCGGAGCCGTTCCAGTCGTAGCCGCCGTGCAGCTGCGCGTAGGGCAGGGTCGAGCCGGCCTCGGCGATGTTGCGCTGGCCGAGCATGAGCCAGACGTTCGAGAGGAAGTAGGTGAACGGCGACTGGGTCGGCGCATCCCAGTAGCCGTCGATCGAGCCCGTCTCGAGGGTCCACGCGATCGGCGCGAACAGGAACGCGGTCGCGAGCAGCGCCGCCCAGAACGCGGGGAAGATGCGCATCGCGCGCCGCCACATGTAGCGGAAGATCGTCGACCTGCCCATGCGCGAGAGCGTGATGAGGAAGCCGGAGAAGAAGAAGAAGCCCGCGACGGCCACGCCGCCGAGCGACTGCTCGTCGGAGATCTGCGATCCGAGGTCCTCGCCGCCGTAGAACCCGCCGAGCGGGCCCGCGTGGCTGAAGATGACCGCGAACGCGAGCAGCCAGCGGATGAAGCCGATGCTGTTCGCGCGCGGGTCGAACGACTCCTTCAGGGTGACGGCGGTCACCGGCCGAGCACCCGTCGGGCACCCCGGCGTGCGACGCGCGCGGCGCGCAGCGGCACGAGCAGCGCGCGCGCGGTGCCCGGGCTCGCGTCGGCGATCGCCCGCTTGATGCCGGCGATGCCGTGCGAGCCGCGCACGTGCGCCTGCACCCAGGCGATCTGCTCGAGCGGCCAGCCGGGCACGCCGTGCGACATCGCGTCGAGCTTGTACTCGAGCCGCATGTAGCTGACCGCGGCGTTGCGCGTCGTCATGACGTTCCGCACCTCGAAGCCGGCGCCGAGGGCGGCGTAGCCGAACAGCCGCTCGAGCGTGTGCGGCAGCCCGCCGTCCTCGTAGCCCTGCTCGGTCGGGAAGTCCTCCCACGCGAAGTCGGCGTCGAGCAGCAGCCGCAGCGCCGCGGGTCGGGCGATGAACATCGAGCCGTAGGCCGCGAGCGGGCTGCGGTCGTCGATGGGCACGCGGATGCCGAGGCGCGCGGCCAGCTGCGCCGCGGGCTCGCGGTTGGCGAACCAGCCGCGCCCCATGGTCGGGAAGCCCGAGTGGATCATCGGCGGGAACACCATGCCGAGCCCCGGCCTCGCCTCGAACAGGCGCAGCAGGTTGCGCACGTAGCCCGGCGAGCCGAGCAGGTTCTCGAAGAGGTGCGCCTTGAAGTGCGCCGCGGGACCCGCGCCGTTCTGCGGGCTGCGCTTGGAGTGCAGCTTCACGACCAGGTCGAAGCGGTCCGACAGCAGCACGTCGCGGCAGCCGAGCAGGAAGGCGGAGACGTCGCGACCCCGGTTGGAGCCGACCACCCGCACCTCATCGCCCGTGCGTCCGGCCGCCGCGAGCGCCGCCTCGAGCCGTGCCCGCTTCTCGTCGGTGTCGGTCGTCGCGATGAGCGTCCAGCCGGCGGGCAGGTTGGCCGCCTGCGCGAGGATCTCGTCGAGCATGTCGTCGTAGTAGAGGTGCGCGAGCACCCCGATGCGGAGCCCCGACACGTCGGCGTCGCCGGTGTCGACGTCGGGCATGATCTCGAGCGTCGCGAGGTTCGTCGCGAGGTCCCTGGGCTTCGACGTGCGCGCCATGTCGCGATAGACGAGCTCCATCGGGTAGCCGGCAGCGCGCATCCGGTCCTCGACGTCGCGCGGCATGACCGCGAGGCTGTCGTGGTACAGCGGGTCGTGGAAGAACAGCCGGCGCTTCACGATCGGCAGGCCCGCGTCGATCATCTGCGTCGGCACGTCGAAGACCGGGTGCTGCGCGCCGTAGTCGGAGGCGGGGAAGGCCGTCTCGGAGCGGAAGCCGCGCTCCTCGAACCAGCTCGTGAAGCGCGACTCGTGCTGGATGATCGAGGCCTCGTAGGAGTCGATCACCGGCATCGTCGACCAGTACTCGCGCCACGCGTCGCTCGTCGCCATGCGGCGCCGCACCGCGATCCAGTGCGACTGGATGTGCCGGGGCATGACGCCCGAGCCGGTGTAGGGATGCGGCCGCACCTCGGCGTGGTCGGTCACGCCCCAGAAGTCGGCGTCCGACGCGTCCATGCGCGCGAAGAGCTCGTCGTACGAGCCGATCGGTCCGTAGAACGTGTAGTTCATGAGCACGATCTCGTCGAAGTCGGCGATGCGGTCGCCGTGGCGCTCGAGGATCTCGCGGTAGGCACCGACGTCGAAGCCGGTGTTCTCGCGCTCCCAGACGCTGTCGGCGACGGCCTCGAGCGCGACGCGGCTCTCGGTCGTGAGCGCCGAGTTCGAGACGATGGCGATCTCGTCGGCGTGCGGCCGCAGCGCCCGCAGGTGGTGGGTCACGTGCTCGCCGACGAGTCCGTCGGGGTCGTAGACCAGGAAGAACACCGCTCTGCGCATGAAAGGGACCTCGCTCACCGACGCGAATCGCTCGCGCCGCCCTCCAGGGTACCGACCGCGCGCCAGCGGCTAGGCTGGGCGGGCCCGCGGCACGCGCGCGGGCGCTGCCTGGGAGGTGCCGTGCCGGATCGACCGCTCGTCGTCGTGCTGCTGGCGACCCACGACGGCGCCGACTTCCTCCGCGAGCAGGTCGACTCGATCCTCGCCCAGCAGGGCGTCGACGTGCGCATCGTCGTCTCGGACGACGGGTCGACCGACGCGACGCCCTCCCTGCTCGACGAGCTCGCCGCCGATCCGCGCATCCTGCAGCTGCCGGCCGGCGCGTACGGCTCGGCCCACGCCAACTTCCTGCGGCTCATCCGCGACGCGCCCGTCGACGGCGCCGCGGCGATCGCGTTCTCGGATCAGGACGACGTCTGGAACCCGGGCAGGCTCGCAGCCCAGCTCGAGCAGCTGCGCACTGCCGACGCGGTGAGCGCGAACGTCATCGCCGTCTACGACGACGACCGCCGGGTGCTGCTCGACAAGGCGCAGCCGCAGCGCTCGCTCGACTTCGTGCTGGAGAGCGCGGGGCCGGGCTGCACGTTCGTGCTCTCCCCCGCCGCGTTCGACCTCGTGCGGCACGTCGTGCGCGCCGACCCGGAGGCCGATGCGGCACCGATCCACGACTGGCTCGTCTACGCGATCGTGCGTGCCGCCGGCATGACCTGGCACATCGATCCCGCGCCCGTCATCGACTACCGGCAGCACGCCGCGAACGACACCGGCGCGAACCTCGGCTGGTCGCAGGCGCGCACGCGGCTGCGACGGATGCGCTCCGGCGGCTTCCGGCGCGAGGCCGCGGTCGTGGCGCGCATCGCCTCGCGCGTCGCCGAGGGCGAGCAGCGCGCGCGCCTCGCGGCGCTCGCCGCGCTGCTCGAGCGCGGCGACGCCCGCGCCCGGCTCGCGCTGCTGCGTGGCATCGGGAGCCTCCGGCGGCGCGGCTCCGAGCGGATCGCGCTCGCCGGGATGCTGCTGCTCGGCGTCTGGTGAGCCGGGTCCGCGCCTCGGCTCAGCTGCGGGCGCGCGAGCGCTCCCGCTCGAGCAGCCGCACGAGGTAGCGGCCGTACCCGCTCTTCACGAGCGGCTGCGCGAGGCGCTCGAGCTGCTCGTCGTCGATCCACCCGGCGCGCCAGGCGATCTCCTCGATGCAGCCGATCTTGAAGCCCTGGCGGTCCTCGATCACGCGCACGTACTCGCTCGCCTGCATCATCGACTCGAACGTGCCGGTGTCGAGCCACGCGACGCCGCGGTCCAGCACCTGCACCTGCAGGCTGCCGGCATCGAGGTAGCGCTCGTTGACGGTGGAGATCTCGAGCTCGCCGCGGGCGGAGGGCTCGATCGTCTTCGCGATCTCGATCACGTCGTTGTCGTAGAAGTAGAGGCCCGGCACGGCGTAGTCGCTCTTGGGCTCGGCCGGCTTCTCCTCGATGGAGATGGCCTTGAAGTCGTCGTCGAACTCGACGACGCCGTAGGCGGTGGGATCGGCCACCTGGTAGGCGAAGATGACGCCGCCGTCGACCTCCGCGTGCGCGCGCAGGCTCGACCCGAGGCCCGTGCCGTGGAAGATGTTGTCGCCGAGCACGAGCGCGACCGACTCGTCGCCGATGAACTCCTCGCCGATGATGAACGCCTGGGCCAGGCCGTCGGGCGAGGGCTGCACCGCGTACTGGATGTCCATGCCGAGGCCGGAGCCGTCGCCCAGCAGCGCGCGGAACTGCTCGTTGTACTCGGGGGTCGTGATCACGAGCACCTCGCGGATGCCGGCCATCATGAGGGTCGACAGCGGGTAGTAGACCATCGGCTTGTCGTAGATGGGCATCAGCTGCTTCGAGATGCCCTTCGTGATCGGCCACAGCCTCGTGCCCGAGCCGCCAGCCAGGATGATGCCGCGCACGTGCCCTGCCCCTCTGCGGCCACCCGGCCGCGTCCGAGCGAGTCTAACCCGCGGGCCAGGCGGGGCGTCGGGCTCCGCCGCGGCGGAGCGCGGCCTCAGCCCTCGCGCGCCGCCTGGATCGTGGCGAAGTCGGCGCAGATCCGCGCGACGTCGGCGGGCTCGAGCGACCCAGCGAGCTGCCGGTCGTTCTCCCGCCCGGCGACGTTCAGCTGGTAGAGCCCGGTGGCCTGCGTCGCCGGCACGAACGGGAAGTTCCTGGCCTGCTCCTCGACCTGTGCGGTGCGGATGCCGAGGCCGACCGCCGTCGCGTTGATCCAGACGTCGTCGGCGCGCGGGGCCCGCTCGAGGAACGCCTCGCCGCGCTCGTGCAGGCGGTCGAGCAGCGCCGTCGGCAGGATCTGCCCCGAGACGCCGGTGCCGAAGTGCGCGAAGCTCGGCGCCGTCCCGCTCGCCGGCATCCACAGGTGGTACGGGCGCAGCGCCCCGTCGGCGCACTGCATCTCGTGCACGCGGAAGCCGTGGACGAGCTCGGGCCGCGCGCGGTGCGCATCCGTCAGCACGCGCAGCCAGCGGCGCGGGTAGATCATGTCGTCGTCGCCGACGACGAGCGGCAGCTCGTGCCGCGCCGTGCTCGCGACGTGCGGCCAGTACTTCGCGTGCACGCGCAGGCCCGGCGCCGCGGGCAGGATCTCGAGGCCGCGGCGCTGCAGCCGCCGCAGCGGCGCGGGCAGCGGACGGGCGAGCTCCGGCTCGTCGAGGAACAGCATGAGCCGCCGCGGCAGTCGCTCGCCGCGGGCGATCGACTCGAGCGCGACCCAGGCGAGGCGGATCCGGTCCCCGTGCGTCGTCATGGTGACGACCGCGTCGCCCGCGGGATCCGCGACGCGCGCGCGGGAGAGCAGGTTCGACCGTCGCAGCGCCGCGATCTCGCGCAGCAGCGCCGGCGAGGGCCGGTCGTCCTGGGCCGCGGTCGGATGCTCGTGCAGCGGCACGCCGACCACCCGTGCGACGACCCGCCGCGCGGTCGATCGCGAGCGGTCGAGCAGCGATGGGGGCATGCCGACACGATAGCGATCTCATGCGCAGTACTTGACACGGCTGGGAAACAGCCGAGAGGCTGTTCCAGTTGTCCCCCGCGTGTCACGAACGAGGAGAGCCCATCGTGCGCTATGCACTTGCCGCCATCGCCACGATCGGCCTGGTCGCGTCGACCCTGCTGGGCTCCGCGCCCGCGGCGCAGGCCGTCACCGCTCGCCTCGACGGCGACGACCGCTTCGAGACGAGCGTGCTCGCGTCGCAGCGGCTCCCCGCGACCGACACCGTCTTCCTGGCATCCGGCACCGCGTTCCCCGACGCCCTCGCGGCCGCCCCGGTCGCCGCTGCCGAGGACGCGCGCCTTCTGCTCGTGCGCCCGGAGGGCATCCCGCAGATCGTCCAGGACGAGCTGCGCAGGCTCGCGCCCAGCGAGATCGTCCTCATCGGCTCGGAGGCATCCCTCTCGACCGAGGTCGCGACGCAGGCTGCTGCGACCGGTGCGCGCACGATCACGCGCATCGGCGGCGCCGACCGCGTCGCGACCTCGATGCTGCTGCTCGACCGGATGCGCGACAAGGGCTCGACGGTCACCGACATCTGGGTCGCGAGCGGCTACAGCTTCCCGGACGCGCTCGCCGCGGGCGCCGTCGCGGCCCGCGAGGGCCACGCGCTCGTGCTCACCCTCGGCGCCGATGCCGGGTTCCGCCAGCAGATCACCGCTCGGATCGGCGGCGTGCAGCGCTTCCACATCCCCGGCAGCACGGGCAGCGTCAGCACCGACGTGCAGTCGATGCTCGCGGGCACGGGACGCGCGGTGGACCGCTTCCCCGGCGCTGACCGCTACGAGACCGCGGTGCAGATCAACCAGGCCTTCACCCGCACCGGCAGCGGCGGCCAGCTCGTGCTGACGAGCGGCGCCGACTTCCCCGACGGCCTCGTCGGCGCGGTCTACGCGGGCATCCGCGGCGAGGCGCTCTACCTCACCGACCCGAGCTGCGCGACGAGCGGCTCCGTGGCCGCCGAGCAGCGCCGCATCGCGAGCACCGGCACGACCGTGCTGGGCGGCGTGAACACCGTCTCCCCCGTCGCCGCCGAGCTCGTGCCGTGCGCCGCGATCGGCGCATCCGTCGACGACCTGCTCCAGCGCATCAACGCCGAGCGCGCCAACGCTGGTCAGCGCCCCCTCGTGCTCGACGGCTGCCTCTCGCGCATGGCGGGCGGCTGGGCCGAGGCGATGGCCGCCGGCAACCTGAGCGGCAAGGCGCACAACCCGGCGCTGAACGCTGATGCCCGGGCGTGCTCGCTGCGCGGCTGGGGCGAGAACGTCGGCGCGTTCTCGAGCGCACGGCCCGATCCCGCGCGCATCATGAGCGCGTGGATGGCCTCAGAGCCGCACCGCATCAACATCCTCCGCGCCGGCTTCACCCACATCGGCATCGGCGTCGACCGCGGCTCGAAC